>Ga0163161_10001583_pt1 | contig 16773 bp, 15 predicted proteins | sample S45metaG_FD_129847 | JGI IMG/M metagenome (GOLD analysis project Ga0163161, IMG submission 129847) | Switchgrass rhizosphere microbial communities from Kellogg Biological Station, Michigan, USA - S4-5 metaG | ecosystem: Host-associated > Plants > Roots > Rhizosphere > Soil | place: USA... | reverse complement strand
CTCCGCTCGGAACGGCTGCGGATGGGCACTTTCGACGACAACCGCCGCCACCACGGCGTGACGGCGGAAACGTTTCGGCGGGTGGAGTTACAACTCGATCCGCCGGTGGGCGATATCGGACTACGTCGCGAGGTCGAGCGGTTCCCGTTCGTCCCGTCGGATCCCCAACGGCTGGAACAGGATTGCTACGAAGCGTACAACATCCAGGTCGCCGGACTTGAACAGCGGTTGCGCGCGCTCAACTATCCGAAGCTCGTGATCGGCGTCTCCGGTGGCCTCGATTCGACGCATGCGCTGATAGTCGCCGCCCGCGCGATGGACCGAGAAGGCAGGCCGCGCAGCGACATTCTCGCGTTCACGTTGCCGGGGTTCGCCACGGGCGAGCGTACGAAGGGCAACGCGATCCGGCTCGCCGCTGCGCTGGGCGTCACATTCGAAGAACTCGACATCAAGTCGACCGCTGAGCTGATGCTCAAAGAGATGGGCCACCCGTTCTCGCGCGGCGAGAAGGTCTACGACGTCACGTTCGAGAACGTTCAGGCCGGGTTGCGGACCGACTACCTGTTCCGCCTGGCCAACCAGCGCGGCGGCATCGTGCTCGGCACCGGCGACCTGTCCGAACTGGCGCTGGGTTGGTCCACATACGGTGTGGGCGACCAGATGTCGCACTACAATGTCAACGGCGGCGTGCCGAAGACACTGATCCAGCACCTGATCCGCTGGGTGATCTCGTCACACCAATTCGACGATACCGTCAACGACGTCCTGCAGTCCGTGCTCGACACCGAGATCACTCCAGAGCTGATCCCGACCGGCGAGGACGAGGAGATCCAGAGCAGCGAGGCCAAGGTGGGGCCGTATGTGCTGCAGGACTTTTCGTTGTTCCAGGTGCTGCGCTACGGATTCCGTCCATCCAAGGTCGCGTTCCTGGCGTGGCATGCGTGGAGCGACGCCGACCGCGGAGACTGGCCGGCCGGGTTCCCGGAGGACAAGCGACCGGCGTACTCGCTGAAGGAGATTCGGCACTGGCTGCAGGTGTTCGCGCAGCGGTTCTACGCGTTCGCCCAATTCAAGCGCTCGGCGATGCCGAACGGCCCGAAGGTGTCGCACGGCGGATCGCTGTCTCCGCGCGGTGACTGGCGGGCGCCGTCGGACATGTCGGCCCGCACCTGGCTGGACGAGATCGAACGCGAAATCCCCGAGGATTAACGCGTCTACCGCGTCCTCGAGTAACCTACCCAGCCGAACGCCGCCCCGCCCAGCACCCCGACCGTCGACCACCACCAATGATCGGTCACCGTTCCCACGGCGACGCCGATGATCAGGCCGATCATCAACGGTAGCCAGAGCCAGCCTGCTTCCTGCTTGCTGTTCGTCTGCTTGCGTCCCATCTACGCCACGCTAGCGTGCACCGGCTTGACACCAGGTCAGCGCTCGTAGGTGCCCGTCAGCACACCGCGCGCCTGCACGTGGCCTGCGATCGCGGACAGCAAGGCCGCGTGATCGGCGACGCTGTCGGGGACCGGTTGGTCGAGTGCGAAGATGAGGAATCGATAGTGATGCGGGCCATGACCAGGGATCGGCCGCGGGCCGAGATATGTGTCACCGAACGCCTTTATCAACCGCACACCGGTGGTGCCGGGCTTGAGTTCACCTTCAGCGAGTCCGCCGAGATGCGGCTCGATCACCGCGATGGTGTGCATCAGTGGCTTCGGCATCGGCACGTCGAGATCGTCCATGATCAACACCAGCTGCTTGGCCTCCGCCGGCACACCGGTCCATTGCAACGCAGGAGACACGTTGTCGCCGGCACCTTTTCCTGCGTGCTTCTGCGGGATCGCACCGCCGTCGGTGAATGCGGTGCTGGTGACGTCAATCGTGCGTGCAGCGGCGTATTTCCGGCCGGCCAGCGGACTGCGGGCTTCGCCCGCCCGGAACCGGCCGAGCAGCTTTCCTAGCAACGGCATGCCCGCACAGTTCAACGGGCTCATCACGCCCCGCTTCCCGCGCTGCGCATCGCGACCGTGCTGGATCGCAACACGTCGCCCAGCGCGGCAGGCACGTAGCCCTGTGCGGCCAACCGTGGCAACACACCGCCGCTGGCGAGGATGTCGAGAATCAGGTCGGGCAGCTTCGCGACGGTGCCGCAGGCGCCGGTCGTGACGTTGCGCCAACTGCCGTCGCTGAGGTCGAACGTCCCGATATCACCGTCGCTGAAGACGGTCCTCGCGTCCGGCAGTGTCATCGTGGGCAGTCCCGCGTTGACCGCGTTGCGGAAGAACAACGAGTTGAACTCCTCTGCCACCAGACCGGCCACACCGAGCTCAGCGAACAGCGCCGCCACGGGGCGCGACGAGCCGACGCCGAAATTCTTGCCGGCCACCACGATGTCGCCCGCCGCCACCTCGTCGGTCCATCCCGGCCTGACCTCGGAGAAGATGTGCTTCGCAGCCTCGGCGGGCTCCATCTTCATCGCGAACCCGGGGTACATCGCATCGGTGTTCAGATCGTCACCGAACACCCAGACCTTGCCGCTGAACTTCATGCCGTCACGCTCCTCGGGTCCGTGATGTAGCCGGTGATCGCGGACGCTGCAACGGTGGCAGGCGATGCCATGAAGATCTCCGCTTCGGCGCTGCCCATGCGTCCGGTGAAGTTTCGGGTGCTCGACGTGATGCACACCTCGCCGGGACCCACGACGCCCATGTGGTAGCCGAAGCAGGCGCCGCACGTCGAATTGGTGACGACGCCGCCCGCATCCGCGATGTCCTGCAGGTAGCCGCGGCGCATCGCTTCGCGGTAAACCGCCTGCGAGGCCGGCGTGACAAGCAGCCGCACACCCGGGGCAATCGCGTTGCCGCGCAACACGTCCGCGGCGATCTCCAGATCCTCGAGCTGCCCGTTGGCGCACGAGCCGATGAACGCCTGGTCGATCTTCTGCCGGTGAAGCTCTGACACCGGCAACCCGTTGCGGCTGACCGTACCCGGCCGTGCGACATACGGCTGCAGTGAGCCGAGGTCGATGCGCCGCACATCTCGATAGACGGCATCGGAATCAGAATGGGCGGCAACGTAGTCGGTGATCCCGAGTCCGTCGAAGAACTCGGTCAGCACCTCGTCGGCTTCGAACGTGCTGAAGTCCGCGGACACCTCGGCACCCTGGGTGGCGATCGTGCGACGGTCGTGCATCGGGATGCCCGCCAGGCCCGACCCGCCGAACTCGAGGTTGAGGTTGGCTGCGTCGCCGTATTCGTTCGCGATGTGCAGGAAGATGTCCTTACCGGAGACGACGTCCGGTTTGACACCCCCGAACTCGTATCGGATGGTCGGCGCGATCTGGTACCAGGTCGCGCCGCTGCACATTATCGAGTACACCTCCGCGGGGCCGAGACCGCGGGCCGCGGCGTTGTAGGCGCCACCTGCACAGGTGTGGGAATCGGTGCAGGCCAGCACTTCTCCCGGGCGAGCCAGCCCGTTCTCGGCGATGACCTGATGGCAGATGCCGTGGCGGCCGACGTCGAAGAAGCGTTTGATGCCGAAGTCTGCGGCAAACTTGCGGGCGTGCGATCCGCCTGCCGCGTCCTTGATGGTCGGCGCCGGGACGGCGTGGTCCATCACGATGGCCAGCTTGTCAGGGTCATGGATGCGCAGCGGCGGGATCCACATGGTGGCGAACTGCAGATCGATGAGCACAGTCATGTCGACGTCGACGACGACGACATCGCCGACCGACAGCGAGTCCCGCCCGGCCTTGCGAGCCAGGATCTTTTCGATGATCGTCATGCCCATGAGGCGGCCTCCTTTGCGGCGAGCTTTTCGTCGAGGTCGCGCCATTCGGCCATGCCGACGAGGTTGAAGAAGTCGGCCGGAGTGGTCGGCGCATAGTCGGCGGGGCTTGCGCCGTTGAGTTCGCACAGCGCTTCCAGCATCGCGAAGGTAGCGCGCGCCAGCGGATTCGACGGGTGGATCGCGATCGCGTAGCCGAGTTCAGCCAGCCGCGCCGACGACTCCAGCGGTGTCATGCCGCCCAGCACCAAGTTGATCAGCAGCGGGGCCTCGACCTCGCGGGCGATCCGCTCGATCTCGTCGACACCCTGCGGCGCCTCGACGAAGATGACGTCGGCGCCCGCCTGCGCGTACTGGTTGGCCCGCTCGATGGCGGCGTCGAGCCCCAGCGGCGCTCGGGCGTCCGTGCGCGCCACCACCAGCATGTCGTCGTCCGACCTGGCATCCAGCGCGGCTGTCAGGGTCTGTACGAACGTCGCCGCGTCGACGACCTGCTTGTCGGGCAGATGGCCGCACCGTTTCGGAAACACCTGATCCTCCAACTGGATCGCGGCGACGCCTGCATCCTCGTACTGCCGCACGGTGCGAACGACGTTGAGTCCGGCGCCGTAACCGGTGTCGGCGTCGGCGATCAACGGCACATCGCCGAGCGCGGTGACGATCATCCTCGCGCGCTCTGTCATCTCGGTCTGGGTGACGAGGCCGATGTCGGGCAGCGCGAAGCCCGACGCCGCCACTCCGGCCCCGGTGAGGTAGGCGGCGACGTGGCCGGTGCGCCGGGCCAGCTGAGCGGATATCCCGTCGAAAACGCCTGGCGCGATGATGAGTTCGTGTCTGTTCAGCAGGTCACGCAGAGCCTGCCGCGCGGGTGTGGTTGACATAGCGGCTTCCCTTTCAGTCCAGCGCGCCTGCGACCGGCCCGGCGAGCAGGGCGATGAGTTCGTTGACGTCGGCGAGGTCGTCGATGCCAGTGACGGCGTGTTCGATGGCGGTTGCACGGTCGCGTGTCGTGACCCGGTCGGCCAGCGCGTGGAACTTGGCGACGAGTTCGTCGTTGGTGATCGGATCGGTGGGTGCGCCGTGCGGTTGGTCGACATGTAGCCGATGCACCTCGCCGTCATCCATGGTGACGGCGAGGTCGGTGCCGTAGCGCTCGGTGATGGGCGCCCGGTCGCGGCTCTCGTCGAGGTGGACGTCGGTGCGTTCGATCAGCCGCCAGATGTCTTCGGCGTCAAGGCGTGTGGACGTGAACTGTTCTGGCAGCACGTTGCCGTCCAGAAGTGTTGCGGCCGTGGCGTATCCGAGGTGCATCTGCGCCCCGATCGGAGTCAACGGGCGCTCTGCAGCCCACCACCCGTGCTTGTAGATCGTGGTGCCGACGGTGATGTCGATGTGCGCGATGCGTTTCGGGTTGACCGATGAGCGTAACCGGCGGGCGGCGTCGATCGCGCCGTGCAGGCCACCCATCGCGGCGTAGGACTTGACCATGATGGTCGACGTTTCCCACCGGTCGCCAAGCTGACCCGTGAGCGCATCGGCGTCGGGGTGGTGCCCTTCGCCGAAAACACTGAGGAACCCGCCGTATTCGCGTTCGAACACCCGCTTGATTCCGGTGTAGCCGTGCGCGGCCAGCCCTGCTGCGTAGAGCCCGTTGCGGGCCGCAAGCCCGTGGTGCATGCGCTTGCTCATCGCCTCGTACTGGGCGGCCATCAGGCCGGACGACTGGGTGCCCGCCAGGCCGAGTGCGTCCTCCAGCTGAGCGGGGGACAGGCCACGCAGCTTGCCGGATGCCATCGCCGCCGAGTGGGTGCCGAAGACCGATCCGGAATGCCAACCGCGGTCGAGCATTTCGGCGCCATGCAGCGTGTAGCCGACGCGTGGCCCGACCTCGAACCCTACGATCGCGGCCAGCAGCAGATCGGCCCCGCGGGTTTGCGGCGCCGACGACGCAGTGGACAGCAGCGCGGGGATCAGCAGCGAGCAGCTGTGTAGCGGCGCGATCGGATGGAAGTCGTCGAGCTCGAAACCCTGAATGAACGTGCCGTTGAGAACCGCCGCGGCCGGCGCGCTTGCGGTGCGACCCGTGCCGATCACCACGGTGTCGCCGCGGCCATCGATGTCCAACACGGCCTCGGTGGCCGTCCGCGACCACGGCAGCTGTGCGCCGATGAGTGCGCATCCGATACCGTCGAGCAGCAGGTGTTTGGCGCGCTCCACCATCTCCGCGGGTACGTCGGACAGGGACACCTCGGCGACCCAGGTGGCCAGCCTTCCGGTCGGCCCGAGCGGCGCAGTGGCAGCTTGTTGCGTCGCAGCAGTCACGTCAGCTCCTCAGATGTATGCTTGTTATACGTATATAACAACTGCACTTCAAGCGCAAGAATCGAGGTGTATCGGCCCTATGCTGGGAGCTCTGATGAGCGTCCACGACTTTCGGTCCTCCGCCGAGGTGACGGCTGGTGCCGGGGTGCCGCTGCACCGACAGCTGTTCCTGGTGCTGCACGACGAGATCGCCAGGGGTGCGCTCGCGCCCGGCGACCTCCTGCCGACCGAACAGACGCTGTGCGACCAGTTCGGTGTCTCGCGCATCACCGTGCGTCGAGCCCTGACCGATCTCGCCGACGCCGGCCTGATCGAACGCAGGCAGGGCGTCGGGTCCTTCGTCCGCGACCAACCGTCGACGCACCGGGGTGTGGGTGGCGGCTCGTACATGGACGAACTTCGCCAAACCGAGTTCGAGACCGAGGTCGACGTCATCAAGCTCGACGTCCGGAAAGCGCCCAAGGTGGTCGCCGACGAACTGGGGCGCGAACGTGCGCTGCATGTGTTGCGGCTGCGACGCGAACGCCGCACCTCAGAACCGCTGATGATCACCGAGGCCTGGCTGCCGGAGGAGTTGTCAGACTCTGTGACTCGGGATGCTCTTTCACGGGCGCCGCTCTACCGGCTGCTGGCCGACGCCGATGTCGAGCTGGACCGCGTGCAGCACGAGATCACCGCAGAGATCGCTGGGCCGCGTAGTGCGCAGCTGCTCAACACCGCGATCGGGTCGGCTGTGGTGCGGGTGAACCGGCTCGCTTTTGCGAACGGCGAGCCGCATCACTATCTATCGATCCTGTTGTCGCCGAACCGAAGTCGGGTGTTGCTGACCCAATCGGCAGCCGAACTCGAAGCGGGCGAGGGTATGTCGATCGCCCACGACGTGCACCTGACTGGCGAGTGACGCGCGGCCGCTGCCAGAAATCGGCGATGCCTGACTGAACTGAGATGAATCTACGGACCCGACAATTTTCCGGCGAATTTCGGCCCCGCGCGCGTAGCCTCTAGCGGGTCTCTGGTTGTCGGGGTCGGAGGTCGTGATGGGCGCTGCGCGGTATGTCGGCAGGGTGGGCGGGTTGGCAGTGGCGCTGGGCGTGGGTCTGGTGGTGTTCACAGGCCACGGCGTGGCGTCGGCCGATGCCGACACCTCCACCCCGGCGTCGACGTCGCAGAACGCAGGCCCTGCGGCGCCTGCGAGACCCAAACACCCCAAGATTCATCTGCAGTCGCCGCGTCAGTCGACCGCGGCCTCGACTGCGAATGTCACCGCCAATCTGACTAAGCCGACCACCGCCCGTGCGACCAACGGGGTCGTCAAGAAAGCCAACGGCAGTCTCGCTGTGTCGGCGAACACAATTGCACCGGAACGGATTTCGAAGGACGTCACGCGAGCCACGGAAGAGGTGGCGAAGTCAGCGACCGCGCCGAAATCCCCACCCGCTGACTCTCCCGCGGCGTGGGTGGCGCTCGCGGCCACGCGCCGCGAACTGGGTTCGGATCGAATCACGTACGCGCCGATCGTAGACGTCCGCAAGGGCGTCATCACCGGCACAAACCACGACACCGAATCGTCCAGCGACCTGCCACTCACCTACACCGTCGTCGACGCCCCGGACGGCGGCGGCAAGGTCGACATCGACAAGACGTCAGGGAGTTACACGTACCTGCCCTACTCCAGTGGTCAGAATCCGGACGGCTCCCAAAAGTTCACTACCTCAGAGGAATTCAAGGTTCTAGTCGCCGAGACGACTCCATTCGATCAAGCCCTCGAAGACCTGCCGGTCGTCGGGGCTCTGGCGCGGCCGGTGCTCGTCCGTATCCACCAGGTGCCGATCGTGGGCGTCGCTCTCTCACCCCTGATCGGCGACGCCACGGTGATTCCGGTGATCGTCGACGACGCCCAGTTGGCGGCGCAGCACATCGATCCCATAGCGTTCACCACGACGGTGGTCTCGTTCGATGGCACGCCGATCAGCGTCAACTACTTCCCGGCCCTCGGTATGAAGAAGGGGCAGGTAGCGCCCACCATCCTCAACGGCCCCAGCCTGGCGACGGCGGGGTACACCGACCCCAACCAGGAGACAACGGTTTTCGGCCTCGTTCCGGGTCTGAAGCCGTTACGCGCCGACGGATACAACGTGGTCACCTGGGATCCGCGGGGCGAATTCGCCTCGGGCGGTGTGCTGCAACTGGACTCCCCGGATTTCGAAGCCAAGGATGTCTCCTCGATCATCACCTGGGTCGCAGGCCAACCCGAGACGAAGTTCGATCCGGAAACAAAGGTGGACAGCACCAAGCCATCCACCCCCGACGGCGCCGTGAACAATCCGCTGATCGGCATGGTCGGCGGCTCCTACGGCGGCGGCATCCAACTGACGTCGGCAGGCATCGACAATCGCATCGATGCGATCGCCCCAGGTATTGCGTGGAATTCGTTGGAGACCGCGCTCTATCCGAATCACGGTTTCAAGACCTCGTTCGCGTCGCTGTTGCTGCTCTCGCTGGCGGTTTCGGGCTCGCGGATCAACCACGAGATCTACTCCCGCATCCTCACCGGCGCACTGTTGGGCTTCCTCACGCCCGGGCAACTCGACTTCCTGAACGAGGCCAGCCCGTTCAACGTCGTCGACAACATCACCGTCCCGACCCTGTTGCTCCAGGGCACGGTCGATGATCTGTTCCCGTTGCAGCAGGCGGTCGACAACGCCGAGGAGATCCAGGCGGCGAACGCCGGTGTGCCGGTCAAGATGATCTGGTACTGCGGTGGGCACGGTCAGTGTCTCGACCCGGTCAACCAGGACGAGCAGACCAAATTCCTGACCAAGCAGACGCTGGACTGGATGGACAAGTATGTGAAGTACAAAGGGCATACCCCGCCGTCGCCGATCGACATTCCAACCTTCCAATGGGTCGACCAGCACGGCGACCTGTACTCATCTCAGTACCTCCCGACGGCGCACAGCGACTTCTTCTCGAACGACCCGATTGTCGCGTCAGGCGATGGTGGCCTGTTGCCGATCGTTCCCGTGCTCGGCGGATCGGGGCCGCAGACGAAGGCCACCTTCCCGGTCTCGCTTGCGCTTGGTTCGAAGGCACTCAACGCGATCGACGTCTCGGTGCCCAATCCCAATGCGGCCGACTCCGACGCCAAGACGTACATCGTGGGTGCTCCGACGCTCACGATGACGTACTCGGGCCTCGGCACCAGTCGCGACGTGTACGCACAGCTCGTCGACACCAGCACCGGCAGGGTCGTCGGCAACATCCTGACGCCGATCCCGGTGAAGCTCGACGGCAAGACACGAGAGGTATCCGTCGATCTGGAAGACATCGCGTACACGATGGATCCCGGGGACTCGCTGACACTCCAGATCGTCGGTTCAGCTACACCTTTCGAGAATTTCACATCGTACGGCGTGATCAACGTGTCAAGCGTCGACTTGACCGTGCCGACAGCCGATCCGGAGGCGGTCACATTCGAGAAGTCGCTGCGGTCCAAGAAACCGCCGGTCAGCGCAGGTGGACTGCTCGGGATCTAGTGGACCAGGCCGACACCGGGCACGAACCTGCCAACGTGCGCCAGGTAGTCGCGATACGAGTCGCCGTGTGTGGCGGTCAAATACGGCTCTTCGACGATGCGCACCTGAAGCTCGATCGTCGCCACCAGAAGTAGGAAGCCGGCGATCGCCACCAGATTCGGTGTCACCAGGGCGATCCCGAAGCCGAACGCGATCATCGCGGTGAAGATCGGGTTGCGCACCCAGCCGAACACGCCGGTGCGGACCAGCGTCGTGGTCTCGCCGGGATAGACGCCGATGCGCCACGAGTCACCCATGTCGAGTTGCGCGTACACCGTCGCAAAGATCCCGATCAACGCGATGACGATGCCCGTGATCTGAGTCCACGGTGCGTCCAGGACGCTCACCGGGGACACCACACCGAGCAGCTGCAGCACGGGTGCCAACACCGCGACCGCCAGTGCGGCGACGAAGCCTACCCCGGCGAACCATTCCACCGAGCCCGGCCGCCCGCTGACGCCGCGGAACCCCGTTGATCCGGTGCGGCGCCGCTGTTCCCAACTGCGCCAACCGAATCCGAGCGCGGCAAAGACGGCGAACAGGACGAGCGCGACGATGGGCATGATGCCTCCCTACGGGAATTTCACGAGCAGCACGGATCCCCACGCCACGCGTTCAGACCTTCTCGCACCGCAATCGCGGCGATGCCGAGCGCGGCGACGGGGTCGGCCCACGACCATCGCCACAGGCTGTTGAGCGCCAGGCCCGCAAGCAGGATCGCGGAGAGGTAGGTGCACAACAGGGTCTGCTTGGAATCGGCGACGGCGGAGAGCGAACCCAGCTCGCGCCCGGCGCGGCGCTGCGCCAGCGACAACACCGGCATGATGACGAGGCTCGCCGCCGCCAGCACGATGCCGATCAGCGACGGCTGAGCCTCGCGCACGCCGAGTAGCGACAGCAGGGCATCGACAGCGACATATGCCGCAAGCGCGAAGAAGGACATCGCGATGAATCGCAGCGCGGACTTCTCACGCGTCTCGGGGTCTTTGGCGGAGAACTGCCACGCGACCGCTGCCGCCGACGAGATCTCGACAACCGAGTCGAGCCCGAAGCCGATCAACGCCGACGACGACACGCGCGTGCCCTCCGCCAACGCGACCACTGCCTCGATCACGTTGTAGGTGATCGTCGCGGCGACCAGTAGCCGGATCCGGTGTTGCAGTGTCGTCCGACGCGGACCGGGCGGGGCGGACATCAACAGCAGGCGTCGGTCTCGGCGGCCGGGCAGCAGGCCGGGTCGACCGCGAGCACGAGGCCGACCAGGTCGTCCAGCGCATGCGCGATTCGCTGATCGGCGAGCTCGTAGCGGCTGCGGCGGCCTTCGGGCTGCGCCACCACCAGGCCGCAGCCTCGTAGGCACGCCAGGTGGTTGGACAGGATCTGCCGCGACACTCCGATCTTGTCGGCCAGGTCGGACGGATACCCCGGCCCGTCGCGCAGCAGCAAGAGGATGTCGGCGCGGGTGGCGTCCGACAGGGCGCATCCGAAGCGCGCCAGGGCTTCGCTGTTCGTCACCGTCTGCATGGGGGAGACGGTACAGCACATTCTGTATTCAGGCTGTGCTGAACTATCCAGTCGTGTGATTTCGGCGCGCCTGCGCCCGCTCAGCGTCCGTATCCGCGCCGAAATCGCTCAAAGTCGACCCCCGGTGCGAAGGTCGGGATGCACCCACTCAGGGGATCGGCGCTCCTTGAACGCGCGGAAGCCTTCCATCGCTTCGGGTGAGGAGTAGCTGGCCTGCATGCCGATGCGGTCGAACAGCCCCATGTAGTTGTCCAGGCTGGACTTCACCATGCTGCGCGCCGCGGGTGCCGTCCTGCAGCACTGGCCGAGCACCTCGCGGGCCTCGTCGAGCAGATCATCGTGCGGAACCACCCGGGCCACCATGCCCCACTCCTGCGCTTCGGCAGCGGTCAAGGTTCGCCCGGTGAACATCAGGTCGCGCGTGCGCACCGGTCCGATCAGCCGGGCCAGCATCTGGCTGTAGTAGGTGTCGGCGATGCCGCGCAGCAATTCCGGTACGCGGAACGTCGCGCGGTCGCTGACCACGGTCATGTCGCTGCACAGCGCGATCTGCAGCCCCCCGCCCTGGCACAACCCGTTGACCGCCGACACCACCGGCTTGACCGACTGCCGCAGCGTCTCGAACGGCGTGACGTCCATGCCGAGCGCGGACCCGAACGTCAGCCAGTTGTCCGAGCCGTCGCCGCCGCCCATGTCGCCGCCGGGTGCGAACACGTCACCGCTGCCGGTGATGAGCAATCCTGCGAGGTCGGGCTCTGCGTCGACGTGCCGGACGGCGTATCGGATGCCGAAGTACATCGCGGGCGTCATCGCATTGCGGGCCTCCGGACGGTCCAGCGTGCACACGCCGAACGGCCCCTCACGGGTGAAGCGCAGATATGGCGTGCCCAGCCAGTCGCCTTCGGGTGGACGTGGCGTGGTTGTCGTCATCTCTGCCTTTCACCGGCCCTTCGGTTGATCACCGCGTCGTCGATCGCCTCAGCGTATGGCGCACAATCGCCCGCACCGGGGACCAGTGTCGACAACGCGCCCGCCGCGCATGCACGGCGGAGCGCGTCTTCGTGCCCGGCCAGCCATCCTGCGGCGAGCACTCCGGCGAACACATCGCCTGCGCCCGTGGTGTCGACGGCCTCGACGGGCGGGGCCGGCACGTCGAATCGTTCGTCATCGCCGAGGTAGCTTGCGCCGCGCGCACCGCGGGTGATCACCAGATGCGGTACGGGCCAATGCCATTCGCGCGCCTCGGCCTCGTTGACCACCACCACGTCGGCCAGCTCGGACAGCGCCAGCAACTGGTGCGGTGCGGCTCCCGCCGGAGACGCATTGAGCATCACCACTGCGCCTGCCGCCCGCGCGACCCCCGCGGCGGCGATGGCCGTTGCGATCGGGATCTCGAGTTGCAGCAGCACGACGTCACTGTCGGCGATCACAGCGCGGACGTCGGCGGAGGTCACGGTCAGGTGTGCGTTGGCACCTGGCGCCACGACGATCGTGTTCTCGGCTGCCGAGTCGACGATGATCACCGCCGAGCCACTGGAGCCGGGCAGGCTGACCACGCCGTCGAGGCCGACCTCGTTGTCTCGGAGGTGCGCGCGCAACTGATCGGCCGCCGAGTCGGAGCCGAGTGCCGCGACAAGCTGCACCGAGGCGCCGGCGCGCGCGGCCGCCACCGCCTGATTGCCGCCCTTGCCGCCGGGCGACGACGACAGCGATGACGCGAGAATGGTCTGTCCGGGCCGCGGCAGGGCATTCACGGTGAAAGTGAGGTCGGCGTTGACACTGCCCACCACGCAGACCCGCGCCACCATAACCGTCAACGCTAGCCCAGCAGACACGTTGAGGACGCCCTGATTCGAGCGCAGGTTCTGCGACAGCCGCAGCGCCGCGAACTGACAGCTGTCGAGCGTGCCAACCAGGTCCGATACGCTGGGCCAATGAGTGTGCAAGCACCAGCCGTCTCCGACTTGCGCGAGCAGGTGCACGACGCCGCGCGGCGGGCCCGCGTCGCCGCGCGCGAGTTGGCCACGTTGAGCACCGACACGAAGAACTCGGCGCTGCACGCCGCGGCCGATAACCTGCTCCGCGACGAGGGGGCGATCCTGGCGGCCAACGCCGAGGATCTGGCGATCGCCAAGGCGGCGGGCACGCCGGAGGCGATGCTCGACCGGCTCGCGCTGAACCCGAACCGCATCGACGGCATCGCCTCGGGGCTGCGTCAGGTCGCGGGTCTGCCTGACCCGATCGGTGAGGTGCTGCGTGGCCGCACGCTGCCCAACGGCCTTCAGCTGCGCCAGCAGCGGGTGCCGCTCGGTGTCGTCGGCATCGTCTACGAGGGCAGGCCGAACGTCACGGTCGACGCCTTCGGGTTGACGCTGAAGTCGGGCAACGCGGTGCTGCTTCGCGGCAGCTCTTCGGCGGCCCGGTCCAATGCCGCTCTGGTGAAGGCACTTCGGGACGCGCTGGCGATCGAGAATCGCAATGTCGACGCCGTGCAGCTGCTGCCGAGCGACGACCGCGCCAGCGTCACGCATCTGATCCAGGCCCGCGGCCTCGTCGATGTCGTGATTCCGCGCGGGGGAGCGGGGTTGATCGACGCGGTGGTACGCGACGCGATGGTGCCCACCATCGAGACCGGCGTCGGCAATTGTCATGTGTACGTTCACGAATCGGCCGACCTCGACGTGGCCGAACACATCCTGCTGAACGCCAAGACCCGCAGACCCAGCGTCTGCAACGCCGCCGAGTCGCTGCTGATCGACCGGTCCATCGCCGAGCAGGCGGTGCCGCGGCTGACCAAGGCGCTGCAGGACGCCGGTGTCACGGTTCATGCCGATCCATCGGAGGAAGAACTGCGCGCCGAATTCCTGTCAATGGACATCGCGCTGGCGGTGGTCGACGGTCTCGACGCGGCGATCGCCCACATCAACGAGTACGGCACCGGCCATACCGAGGCCATCGTCACAACGAATCTCGCTGCTGCCCAACGGTTCAGCGAGCGGGTCGACGCGGCAGCGGTGATGGTCAACGCTTCGACGGCGTTCACTGACGGCGAGCAATTCGGATTCGGTGCCGAGATCGGCATCTCGACCCAGAAGCTGCACGCCCGAGGACCGATGGGCCTGCCTGAATTGACATCGACCAAGTGGATTGTGTGGGGAGACGGCCACACCCGCCCGGCCTAACAGGAGATACGAGTGAGCGTCCCCGCACGCCCGGCGCCGCTGTTCGCCGACATCGACGATGTCGCGCGACGGTTGGCGGAAACCGGCTACCTGCCCGATACCGCAACGGCCACAGCGGTATTCCTCGCCGACCGGCTTGGCAAGCCGCTTCTGGTGGAAGGACCCGCAGGCGTCGGCAAGACCGAGCTGGCGCGTGCGGTTGCTCAGGCCACCGGCTCGGGCCTGGTGCGGCTGCAGTGCTACGAGGGCGTCGACGAGGCGCGCGCCCTCTATGAGTGGAACCACGCCAAGCAGATCCTGCGCATCCAGGCAGGGCACGGCGACTGGGAGCAGACGAAGACCGACGTGTTCAGTGAGGAGTTCCTGCTGACACGGCCGCTTCTGACCGCGATCCGGCGCACCGAGCCCACCGTGCTGCTGATCGACGAGACGGACAAGGCCGACATCGAGATCGAGGGTCTGCTGCTGGAGGTGCTGTCCGACTTCGCGGTGACGGTTCCGGAACTCGGCACCATCACCGCCGAGCGCGCGCCGTTCGTGCTGCTGACGTCCAACGCCACCCGGGAGTTGTCCGAGGCGCTCAAACGCCGGTGTCTGTTCCTGCACATCGACTTTCCCGATCCCGACCTCGAACGCCGCATCCTACTGCCGCGCGTTCCTGAGCTGCCTGAACATCTGGCCCAGGAACTGGTCAAGATCATCGGGGTGCTGCGCGGTATGCAGCTCAAGAAGCTGCCGTCGGTGGCCGAGACCATCGACTGGGGCCGCACGGTGCTGGCGCTCGGAATGGACACCATCGACGACGAGGTGATCGCGGCCACGCTCGGCGTGGTGCTCAAGCATCAATCCGATCAAATCAAGGCGTCCGGCGAACTCAGGCTGAATTGATGGGGCAGAACTGATGGCCCCGCGCCGCACCCGCCCGCCGCAGCCGCTGGCCCCCCACGGCCTGCCCGGTCATCTGGTTGAGTTCGTGGAAGCCTTGCGGAAGCAAGGGATTTCGGTCGGACCGTCGGAGACGGTTGACGCGGGACGGGTGTTGTCGGTGCTGGGCCTGGGTGATCGCGAGGCGCTGCGTGAGGGCTTCGCGTGCGCGGTATTGCGCCGCTCTGATCATCGCGACACCTATGACGCGATGTTCGATCTGTTCTTCCCGGCGGCGCTGGGCGCCAAGACGGTCCTGCTCGACGACGACGATGAGAGAGACGACGAACCGGGCCTGCCGCCGGAGGACATCGAGGCGCTCCGCGCCGCGCTCGTCGACATGCTCTCCCAGAACGCCGATCTGGCCAACATGGACGAGCGGTTGGCGGCGATGATCGCGCAGATCGTCGAGGCCTTCGGCCGCTACCAATCCAGCCGCGGCCCGTCGTACTCCTCGTATCAGGCGCTCAAGGCGATGAGCCTGGACGACCTCGAGGGCAGGCTGCTCGCCGGTCTGCTCGCGCCGGGCGGCGACGAGCCCACGCCGACGCAGGAAGAGATAGCCAAAGCCCTTGCCGCCCAGCGCATCGCACAGCTGCGCAAGATGGTCGAGGCGGAGACCAAGCGGCGCACCGCCGAGCAGTTGGGCCGGGAGCACGTCCAGATGTACGGGGTTCCGCAGCTAGCTGAGAACGTCGAGTTCCTCCGCGCGTCGGGGGAGCAGCTGCGCCAGATGCGACGGGTCGTGGCGCCGCTGGCGCGCACACTTGCGACGCGGTTGGCCGCGCGGCGGCGGCGGTCCCGTGCCGGTGAGATCGACATGCGCAAGACGCTGCGCAAGTCGATGTCGACGGGCGGCGTACCGATCGACGTCGTGCTGAAGAAGCCGCATCCGGCACGTCCCGAGCTGGTGGTGTTGTGCGACGTGTCCGGTTCGGTGGCGGGTTTCAGCCACTTCACGCTGATGCTGGTGCACGCGCTGCGCCAACAGTTCTCACGAGTTCGCGTCTTTGCCTTCATCGACACCACCGACGAGGTCACCGAGCTGTTCGGCCCTGACTCCGATCTGGCGGTCGCCGTGCAGCGCATCACCCGCGAAGCGGGCGTCTATACCCGCGACGGTCATTCCGACTACGGCAACGCGTTTGTATCGTTCATGGAGAAGTGGCCGAACGTGTTGTCGCCGCGCAGTTCATTGCTGGTGCTCGGCGACGGGCGCAACAACTACCGGAATCCGGAAACCGATCTGCTGGCTCACATGGTCAATGCGAGCCGCCACGCGCACTGGCTCAATCCGGAGCCCAAGCACCTCTGGGGCAGCGGCGACTCGGCGGTGCCCCGGTATCAAGAGGTCATCACCATGCACGAATGCCGATCGGCCAAACAGCTGGCGTCGGTGATCGACGCTCTGTTGCCCGTCTAGTCCGCCGAACGTGGGTTACCGTCACGCTTTGGTGGGG
>Ga0163161_10001581_pt1 | contig 16785 bp, 23 predicted proteins | sample S45metaG_FD_129847 | JGI IMG/M metagenome (GOLD analysis project Ga0163161, IMG submission 129847) | Switchgrass rhizosphere microbial communities from Kellogg Biological Station, Michigan, USA - S4-5 metaG | ecosystem: Host-associated > Plants > Roots > Rhizosphere > Soil | place: USA... | reverse complement strand
GCGCCAATGCACGCGACAATGCACAATGCACAGTGCAGAATGCACAATGAACGGAGGCAATTTTGCATTGTGCATTTTGCACTGTGCATTATCAAAGTACTTTCGGAACCTGGAAATGTCCTTCGACAGCCGACGGTGCCTGACTGAGCGCGGCTTTCTGGCCGAGCGAGCCGCCGGGCGTATCTTCGCGGAGCGTTTCGGTCGCCTCACCTTCGGCCGTCAATCCGCCGAGCATCGGCTCGACGTTCTCGGTGTCGAGTTCGTTCAGCTGCTCGACGTACTTGACGATATCCGCCATCTGCGGCGTGTAGAGCGTGACCTCTTCGTCGGTGATCTCGAGATGGGCTAATTTTGCTACTTGTCTAACATCCATGAAAACTGTTCCTAGTTACGAGCTCCGAGCTTGAAGTCAATTCGTTTGACGGTGCCTTCGCCGACGAGCTTATTTATCTTGGCCAGCATCTGTGGCGCGAGGGCCTGAAGATGCGAGAGCCACGTATCGTCCTTTACCTCGATGACGAGCCTGTCGTTGGCCAGATCGATCGGCTCAGCCTTTGCGGCGATCGCTTCACCGGCTGCCCGACGCCAGGCCGCGAAAATTATCGCCCGCCGGCCGCGATGGTCCGGCTCGAGGCCCGCGATGACCTTTGCTAATGACGGAAAAAGCTGCTCCATTTGTAAACTGCGGCCAAACAATTATCATTTTAGACGACATTCGGGCCGAATGCTAAACCTCGTAAATTCATGATAGAGCTGCCAAAACTCATACTCGCCTCGGGAAGCCCGCGACGCGCGCAAATCCTCTCATCGGTCGGTTGGGAATTTGAGAAACACGTTCCTGACATCGACGAGTCCGAGCGGGAGAGCGAGTCGCCCGAGGATTATGTCCTGCGCCTGGCCGTAGAAAAGGCAGAAAAGATTGCGGTTGATCATCCAGGCCGCATTGTTCTCGCGGCCGACACCACCGTCGTCGCCGAACATCACATCCTGGGCAAGCCAGTCGACATGCCTGATGCGATCCGCATGATAAGAATACTTGCGGGAACCTGGCACGAGGTGCTCACGGGAGTTGCACTCACCGAAAACGGGTCGACGCGGTCGGAGATCGAATGCACGCGCGTTAAATTCGCACCGATGACAGACGACGAGATCACTTTTCTTGCGGAAAACGGCGATCCGCTCGATAAGGCCGGGGCCTACGCCATTCAGGCCCAGGCCGCGCTATTCATCGAGCGTGTCGAGGGCGACTATTGGAACATAGTCGGCCTACCCGTGAGGTTGGTGTATGAATTGGTTAAAGGAGCCGGTCGATCGCCTTCGACAATGGGATCGTGAGATCGTACTTACCACTCGAGTCAACGCCGCCGATCGGCTCGCCGGCACGCGCGCCGTTCTTGTCGAGAATGACGAACGACGGTACTTGGTCGATCTCGTATTTGTGCATTGTCGCGGCGCCATCCGCATCGCGCAGCACGGGGATCGTCAGCTTGTTGGCGGCGACGAACTTGCGGATGCCGTCGATGGATGTAAAGTTCTTTGAGCCCGCGTTGGCAGAGTCGGTCGCGACAAAATAGAACGCGACGTTCCTGCCGGCATATTTTTTGGCAAGTGCGTTCGTATAGTCTGCCTGCTTTGCCGAGAGCGGCAGCCATGCCGCCCCAACAGCAAGCACAACTACCTTGCCCTTCTGGTTCGAGACGTCGACGCTTGCTCCGTCAAGCGAAGGCAGCGCCTGGGCCGACGCGGCCGCCGAAAGAGCCATCGTGAGGGCTAACGTTAAGATGAAACCTCTAAGAGTCTTCATATATTTATGAAATGGCACCCAAGCGCATTTCAACGACATTAGATGCAAGTTTGAGGCCAGATTACTGCTTTCGATTAAGTATAACATTGTCGATCAGCCGCACACCGGCGACATCGACGGCGACGGCGATCAAAGCCTCGTCATCTCCAATCTTATCAATAGGTTGCAGCGTTTCGCGGTCGACGATCGCGACATAGTCTGGCGTCGCCAACGGCTCGGTTCCCAGCCGGTCCCGGACAATTTGGGCGAGGTCCGCGGCATTTCGTTCGCCTTTTTTGAAGGCCGTTTTGGCCTCGCGGAGTGCATCGATAATGACCGACGCTTTTGCACGGTCTTCGTCAGACAATCGGTCGTTGCGTGACGACAATGCGAGCCCCGACTCTTCACGGACCGTCGGAACAACGACGATCTCGGTCTCGAAGCCAAGATCGCGCGTCAGCCGCTTGACGACCGCCACCTGCTGGGCGTCCTTCTGGCCAAAAAAAGCGAGGTCGGGCCGCACGGTATTGAAAAGTATGGTCACGACCGTCGCCACTCCTCGAAAATGTCCCGGCCGCGAGGCACCCTCCATCGTGTCGGTCAGGCCCTCGACATCGACAAACGTCGAAAATCCTTCGGGATAGATCTCCGCCGTGTCGGGAGCGAATACGTAATCAGCTTCATACTCTGCCAGCAATGCCGCGTCGGCCGTCAGGTCGCGCGGGTATTCGTCGAGATCGCCCTTGTCATTAAATTGTTCGGGATTAACAAATATCGAGACGACGACAATGTCGCACCTCGCCCGCGCTTCTTTCACCAATGCAAGGTGCCCGTCGTGCAGCGCGCCCATCGTCGGAACGAACCCGACGGTTTTTGCCTCACGCCTCAACTGGCGCGATATAGAGAACATTCGCTGGCGGCGATTGATGATCTCCATTGGCTAGCTTTTTGCTGATTTTATGAACTTCGACGGCCCGAGCTCCTGCTTCGTCTCGTCGGTTAAGCCGTACGATTCTTTGTCGTTAGGATACGCTCCGGTCTTGACGTCTTTTGACCAGGCCTGGATCGCGGCGGTCATAACTTCGCGAAGGTTCGCGTACTGCCGAACGAACCGCGGCTGCCGGCCAAAGGTCATTCCAAGCAGATCGTGCAGCACCAGCACCTGGATGTCACACTCGAGCCCGGCCCCGATGCCGATCGTCGAAATGGACAGTTCTTTTGTGATCATCGCCGCAACCTCGCGGGGCACAAGCTCAAGCACAATGGCAAACGCGCCTGCATCCTCGAGAGTTTTTGCGTCCTCAATAAGCCGTTTCGCCTGCTCGGCGGTGCGACCCTGGACGCGGTAACCGCCCATCTTGTAGACCGATTGCGGGGTCAGTCCGATGTGCGCGACGACGGGAATTTCCTCATTGACGAGACGTTTTACCAGATCGGCACGGTTGCGGCCGCCTTCTAGCTTTACTGCCTCGGCGCCGCCGTATTTCATCAACCGCAATGCGTTTCGCACGCTCTCGTCCTCGTTTACGTGATACGTGCCGTAGGGCATATCGGCGACGACCATCGCCCGCTCTGTGCCGCGTTTGACTGCGATGCACGCCGATGTGATCTCATCGAGCGAGACTGGGATCGTGTTGCCGTAACCATGAATGACATTGCCGATGCTGTCGCCGACAAGGATGATGTCGACACCGGCCTCGTCCACGATGCGAGCGGTCGGGTAATCGTAGGCTGTGAGGCAGACGAGCTTTTCGCCGCTCTCCTTTGCCGTCCGGATCGCCGGCAAGTAGACCTTGCCTTCCTTGTCAGGCTGTAGATACGCCATAAACTCCTACGAGTCTAGCAGAATTATGCTGTCAATTCCGCAAGTTCGCGGTCCACGTCAGCGTTCGGGTCCCAGCGGCGGACCCAGCTCGGGTCGTCGCACTTTTCAAAAAGCTCGCTGATCATGCACTTCAGCATCGGGTGCCGAAATGTCGGGGCGATCTCATTGAGCGGATGCAGGACAAATCTGCGAAGGTGCAGCCGCGGGTGCGGCAGCGTCAGAAAGTCGGTCGCGAGCCGCGTTTCGCCATAGAAAAGCACGTCAAGATCGATCGTCCGCGGCCGCTTCTCGCCCTTGTCGCGGCGGTCGAGCAGGTACTCGATCCGCAGCAGCCGTGCCATCATCTGCGTCGGGCTGATGTCGCGAACACTTACCTCGGCGACCATATTGAGAAAGGGGCCGCCTTCCATTCCGACCGGCTCGGTCTCGTAGATGCACGAGAGCCGCGTGACCAGGAAGCTCGCCTCCATCAGGCCGCGAACAGCCAGCACGAGATTACCGGCACGGTCGCCGAGATTCGAGCCTAGCCCGATGTATGCGATGGTGGTCTCGCTTTCCAAGATCGTTGTGTTTACGGATTACTTCTTGAGCGGCTCCAGTATATACGACATTCGGTACGGATTGCCATCGTCGCCGGTACCTTCGATGGTCGCCTTGACCGTGCCGTCGCCCACTCTTTCCATTTTGAACGCCTCCGATTTGCCGGTCAGCGTAACGAACTGAATGTAGTCCGACGTGATCTCGCTGGCCGCGAACCGGTCTTTGCCCTCAGGCGTTTGGAACATGCCATCCTTTATTTCATAGTGGGCAGTATCCGCCTTCCTTGTCATCGCCTCATCATCGAAGCTCTCAATATCGAGCGTCGTTGCGCCGACCTTGTATCGATTAAAAAAAGGCTTGGGGGCACCGGTTCCGCGCCACGAACCTTGGAGCCATTTTATCTTGGCGATATCCGCGGCAGTTACACCTCTCGCAGGGGTCCGCTGAGGAATCGGCGCCTTTGGATCCGGCTTAGACTTCGATGTCTGTGGGGATGGCGCCGCCGGAACGTTGGCGCTCTGCGCCGTGCTTTCCGGTGCCTTCGTCTCCGGCCCCGAACATGATGCCGCCGAGACGGCCAACATTATTGTCAATGAGATAAAAATGATAAGCCTGTAAACCATACACGCCATTATATATCAGGTTTGCCAAGTTGGCCTCCGGGGTCAGTCAGACGGCGATCCCGCGATCTTTCTAGATCTCGGTGCCGTCGGCGATGATAGCGTTTTTGGGGATGATGATGATGCCGTCGCGGATGTAGACGGAGCGGTCGGGGGCGTCGTAGTTATCGATGTTGTCGCGGTTCAGCAGTTTGACGTTCTTGCCGATCCGCACATTCTTGTCGATGATGGCCTTTCGGATGATCGAATTGCTCCCGACGCCGACATGCGGCCTATCGGTGTCAAGGTTATATTGGAGGGTTGAGACCGATTCGAAAAAGTCCGAGCCCATAATTATCGAATCCTCAATGTTGACGCCCTGATCGATCCGGCTCCGCAATCCGATGATCGAGTTGCGCAGTCGGACGCCGTTCAATATCGACCCTTCGCTGACCATTGAGTGGTCGATGTCGCAATCGTGCAATTTCGATGGCGGCAAATAACGGCTGCGCGTATAGATCGGCGCGGCGGCGTCGAAAAAGTTGAATCTTGGCAGCGGGGATGCGAGGTCCAAATTTGCCTCGTAGAACGCTCGGATGGTCCCGATGTCTTCCCAGTAATCGTTAAAAAGATGGGCCTGGACCGTGTATTTCTTGATCGCGGCCGGAATGATCTCACGGCCGAAATCGACCCACGACTGGTCGGTTTGAAGCAGCTCGACGAGCCTGTCGTATTTGAACACGTAGATCCCCATCGAGGCGAGAAACGGCCGTGCTGCTGACTCGTCCGCCGTCAGGCCAAACCGACCTGTTTCGACGCGCATCGCGTCGAGATCGGCGCCCGTGGGCTTCTCCTTGAATTCGACTATCTCGGCCTTGTCATTGGTTTTTAGCAGGCCAAATTCCGCGGCCTCGACCTCGCGGCAGGGAATTACAGAGACCGTCAAGTCAGCGTCGGTCGAGGAGTGGCGGTCGATGAATTTGCGGTAGTCCATCCTGTAAAGATGATCGCCCGACAGGATGAGCAGTGTGTCGACGCGCCAGTCCTTTATGTGCGGCAGCGACTGCCGTACCGCGTCGGCCGTGCCCTGGAACCACTCGGGATTGTCCTTGGTCTGCTCGGCGGCGAGCACCTCGACAAAACCTGTCGAAAATGCCGAAAAACGGTATGTCCGCGAGATGTGCCGGTTCAGCGACGCAGAATTGTATTGCGTGAGGACGAATATCTGCGTGATCTCAGAGTTTATGCAGTTCGACACCGGCACGTCGATCAAACGGTATGTCCCGCCCAACGGCACGGCCGGCTTTGACCGTTCATGCGTCAACGGAAACAGCCGCGATCCCGCACCGCCCCCCAGTATTACCGCAACTACATTGTCGTAACGGCCCACGCAGACAATTGTAGAATGCACAATGCACAATGCACAATGCACAGCGTAAAATGCACAATGAACAGTGCACGATGCACAATGCCAAATGTTCGATAATCCGCTGAAAACAAAGTCTTACGCTTTCGCGTTACGTATCGTGAACCTTTATAAATATCTAGCGTTTGAAACTAAGGAATATGTTCTTTCAAAGCAGGTACTTCGATCCGGAACATCCATCGGGGCGAACATCGTGGAAGGGAACCGAGGACAATCCAAGACTGATTTCATTCATAAACTTGCGATTGCATTGAAGGAAGCCGATGAAACGGAGTACTGGCTAAATCTGCTGCGCGATGGCGACTTTATCACAGCAGCTCAAGCCGATTCGCTGCTGGCCGATTGTCTCGAACTCCAAAAAATGTTGACAGCCTCGATAAAAACGGCAAAGAATCGAATCAACGCATAATATTGTGCATTGTGCATTCTGCATTGTGCATTGAGAGTATGTGGTACTGGACCAAAATAGCTTTCCTCGTATTCGCCGGTGCCGTCGGCGTGTGGCTGCTGTATGAACTGATCACGTTCCCGTCGATCTCGCGGCTGCGTGACGAGAACCCGACGACCTCGTCGCTGATCGAATATCGCATCTCCGAGGCCAAGGCCGCCGGAACAGAGCCGCGAAAATTCATGATCTGGACGCCGATCGAGCAGATCAGCCCAAACCTGCAACGGGCGGTGCTTGCGGGCGAGGACACGCGGTTCTTTCAGCACAACGGCTTCGACTGGGATGCCATCCAGAAAGCCTGGGAAGAGGCCCAACGTGAAGGCGAAAAAGAGGCCCGCGAGGAATGCGAGGCCGACGCCAAGACAAAGCAGGAGAAACAGGACTGCAAGCCGAGTGAGGACGACTGGATACCGCCGATGCCGAGCTTCAAACGCGGCGCGTCGACCATCTCGCAGCAGCTTGCCAAGAACCTGTTTCTGTCCGAGGACCGCAACTTCCTGCGAAAGGGCCGCGAGGCGGTCTACACCTGGTGGCTCGAACGCCAACTGACCAAAAAACGCATCCTCGAGCTTTACCTCAACGTCATCGAATGGGGCGACGGCGTCTACGGTGCCGAGGCCGCGTCGCGCGTCTATTTCAAAAAATCCGCCTCCGACCTCACCCGCGACGAGGCCGCGTTCCTCTCGGCAATGATCCCGTCACCGCTCAACATCTTCAACCCCACAAAAAACCGCAAACGCGTCGTCCGCCGCCAACGCGTCATCGCGCGGTATATGAACTCGGTGAAGCTGGACTATTCGGAAAAATGACGCAGGTCGTGTGCCTTCGTCAGTTAGACCGGTAGTCGCGTCTCCACGGGGCTCGTCCGCGAAGGATATTCCCAAAGCTGATGCCTGGCGTAAGAAAGCTGCGGGTGATCTTCATTATCAGCCGGTTGCTGATCTTCTGTTCGAGCCAGCGATCGAGTAAGTACTTGTCGACGATGTCCTCCAGGACGACAACAGCGGTGCCGACGACAGGAGTCACGACAATATCGCCGTAAGCTTGTTTGCTCCGGCCGTCTCCGGCGCGTTTTTGACCGACGTTACCAAGCGATGCTTCACTTATCGGCCCGATCTCAAACTGCAAGCTGAAAAGAGCTGACCAGGCCATTGCCTTAAATCTGCCTTCCCAGTAATTGCCCTGCTTTCCAAATTCCTGCCGTTTCGCTTTGCCGCTATTGTTAATAAAGATCCTGCTTGCCACGGCTCCCTGCATCGGATGCGCGATGTAGTTTGTAAAGTCCTTGCCGCCGTCATCCCAGCCCTCCAGGTTCTGAACGGACTCCTTCCAGTCGCGGAAGAACGGGCCGCGGAGCTCGTCGCGCGTCTTCTTTTCGGTCATGCGAAAACTGTGCTGGAGCGCAAGTAATATGAACGATTGGGTGAGCGCCGGCCGCCAATTGAACTTGTCGTTGAGTTCAATGGGATCGGCATTCCTGTCGGGGGCAGCATCGGCTACCGCGGCGCCGGTGGTGTCGGCTTTAACGCTCTTTCTACTTGCAACTGCAGGAAATTGTTCGGTGCTGCTCTGAGGGGATTTGCGGGGATGGATCGCCGGCGGACCATTTGCAGCATCCGGGTTGAACACCCTCTCCTGTGCCGATGTACCCAAACTGAGCACCATAACGGCTAATGCTATGGAGAAGCCTTTCATAATGATGTACCGTGAGCTAATAATAGCCGTTGGCGTCAGGCAGCGCCGCTGTCAGATTTGACAGTACCTCAGCCCGCGGGCGTGATGTCCGCGGCCTTCGCTTTTGGCTCCCGGCTCACCGCACGCTGTCCCACTGTCCCAGGCTGTCCCACGAGGTCGGTGGGACAAATAACTGCGTTTTTTTCAAACATTTACAGCGATTTTTGACGTCAAAAGCGCATTTTTTCAAAGAACAATTCGACAACGCAAGTATGTTGCATTGTCAATACAGTGTATCACGCATGTCAAGTCTGGAATGCAGCGGCGTTCTTGTCCCTGAAAGGGACAAATATAATAGCCCAGGGTGGAACCCTGGGTAACGTCGTTTTCGTGATTCCGTCCCTGACGGGGACGAACAATTATCGCGTTATTGTTGCTCCCCTACAGGGAGCGGATATTTGGCCGGCGATCTACCTAGGGTTCCACCCTAGGCTATATTATTCGTCCCCTTCAGGGACAAGAGCCCGCAGCCGCACTTTTCACTGTTCGTTGTTTGTTGTTAACCGCTTTCGGCCAGAGGTTGTGGCCTTAGCGACGTTTGTATTCATAAACCCTGCACGAGTACTTGGTTTTGCCAAAATCGGCGGTAACGATCTTTCCGCTGGATTGTAGAGCGTCCTGTGGGGTTAGTGAGAGGTTTGCCAAAAGACTCTCACGGCCGAAAACGCAGAGAAACGCTCGCACGGCCTTACCGCAGATCTCCGCGTATGCCGCAAGTTTCGCAACGTCTCCGGACACATCCAGTGATTTGCGTTTCGCCCACTTCACTTCGAGCGCAAACTGAAGATCTCGCGTCGTGGCGACGAAATCCAAACGCTTCCGGTCGCCGGACCGAGCATGCTCTATGCCGGGGCATTCCACCTCACATTGAACCGTAAAACCACGAGCCGTCAATATTCGAAGAATGGGCTCGTACAGAACGTACTCAGAGAAGGACTCATTCATTTCGCACGCCGCCAGGTAGCTAACGTAGCCTGCCAGCCCGCGCTTGATTCGGTAGAGAACGTCGAGCGGCTCAGGCAGGTCCCGCTTTGTTTTGTTCGCAGCCATTTGAGTCTCCCCGATGGTGGTTAACTAATCATTAGCGCCCTTTGATAGTTCGGACCTGAATCGTTAACGGAGTCGAAGGATGTTTTTCGCATCAGTCTATCCTCGTTGATTTTCGGCCCTGACTACTAATAACGTTTTCTCCCTTCAATCTGATCTCCTCTATCAATGATCGAAAGTCGGCACTCGAGATTTTTTCGAATTTCATTGCGACTAGAGTGCCAGGCGGCTGGACCGCGCGTCCAAACAATCGTGAGTCACGGACTTGCTGGACGAAGTGTCCATCGCTCATCAAAAGGAATTGTCCGAGCCGCCTCCCGATTTCGGAGAGCATATAAAGACCGAACCCGGCATTATCCCACTCATCCCACTCGTTCCCATTAGAGTCGGTTAACTTAGATGAAATACCAGGCCGAAGTGCGAGTTTCAGTGCGGCTTGGCCATTGGTGACTGTAAACGCGGATCGAAGACTTTTCGCGATTCCTATTCCCGTGTCGGCAATGACGATTTCGGACACGTCGTTAGCCCAATTCTGTCCAAAAACAACACACGTGTCCGTAGCTGCATGTTCCAAAACATTTCGGATTGTTTCCCGAAGACTGTATGAGAGAAGCCGATTTAGACCATCCCAATTCTCGTCGATGCGCGTAATAATTCGTGCCAACTCACGGGATTGGCGCTCGATTGCTCTGTGAGCTTTCGTGGAATCCAGCGTGTCATTGAGTGTGGGAAAGTTAATGGGAGTGAACGGGAGATACTTACCCCGAGATTTTGGAGGAGCGCTGGTCATATCGCAACCGTCGTCGAAATATCTCCAGAATCCAATGTGTGAAAGATAAGACTGAACAATCGTGATCAAGCCCGAAGGCTTTGGCACTATAAGGTTCTTGTTACCAGAATTGATTAAGTGTCGAAGCCAGAAAGCAAGATAGATCGCTCCGGCGGGACGAGCGAATCGGATATTCGAGAAATCGAGTTCGACAACGTCTTTCTTAGATTTGTCGATAATGTCACTGATTAGCGGTGCAACCGTACGGATTTCAAGTTGTTTGGGAAGGGCGATTTTCACGAGAACCTTTTCGGCCAGTATTTATCGACGTATGAAGCACCTGTTGGCGGGCAGCTTATCCCAACAAAAGGTCCTCCCATCCACCGGTAGCCCTGTACGGTCTATCTTGCGGTTTGTGCTCCGATAACCAGAATAGCGCGAGCCGGAAACTGCTTTCCAAGAATGCCGACAACTTAGCTACCGAACCGATGTTCATGGTGCGAAAAACTTTGTCTATATCCTCGCTACTGCCGCCGTGAACGATGATCGACCGAATCTTATAAGCACACTTCAATTTCACGAAAAGCTCGTTCTTGCTCTCTTTCGCCTTAGCCTTCCAAAGCAGGATCGCTCCGTTTATTGAGAACCTATAAGCGAGCTCCTGAGTGATGGCGGTCCCTTCCTGGGTCAGAAAGATAGATTCCAACGCAATGACATAATCAACGACCCTATCGTTGACGTCGGATCGTTGGCGTCCTAGGATGAAACGATGTAGAGCTCGTGAGAGAGTCTTATCGGATCCGCGTCCTCCTGTTAAGAGTTCGTACGCGATGCTTATAGCGGCCAGATCGTTCGTTCCGATTGTCATTTGGGGGCCGAGAAAGGTCCCCCTTGACTCAATACTCCTGCCCGCGGGTATGCCTTGGAGGCCGCCCTCCAGCTCTAACACTCCGATTTGTAATCGTCCTGATGAACAGACCATTAGCGCTCCGATGACATTCCGAAATAAATCCAGTGCGACACCCCTAGCTTCATTTGTTGCCGTGAAAATCCCGTTCTTGGTCACCCTGTTAACCGGGACGATGACCGGTACCCGAAGTTCCACGTTGTGATCCAGTAAGTACAGTTCGCCCTCACTAAACCCGAACGGATTAAGGGCAGGTTGCTTGAGATTAGCTTGTCGTCGCGACAGTCGATAAAACTGCATATTATCCGGCAACAAAAGCAATTTTTGTTTGATTCTTAACCCGATGATTCGCGCCGATGCGAGGAACTCAAGATGTTTACCGGCGAGGGTTTTGCGAAAGGATCTGAACGACTCGATCGCCGCGGAGTGATCAATAGAAACGCGGCCCCTTGTGATCGTAACGGAATCGATAAGTATCCGCTGTAGTACGGCGTCGAAGGTAGACCAATACCCGGCCAGTTCGATGCCGTCGCGAAAAACCGAATCCCGCTCAAACGCCTCTATAGCGGAGACGTAACTATCTCTTCTGGTGAGACTGTTTCGAAGTCGAGCCAGTTCGAGAGGAACGCTCTGCCGTGGCTCATCCACCTGCACGACCACGCCGGCGGTCTTTGACGTTTTCTGCCAACGCTGAACCCGCGATCGATGGATCGCGGGGAAGGATGGCTCCAACTCCACTAAAAGAGCGGTGATTTTTGATTCAAGTGGCGTCATCTACAAATCCGTTCCTACGCGAATTCTTTCCACGAAAAAAGAGGCTTCGCCCGTTGCCGAGCGAAGCCTTCAATTTACAAGCAGCTAAACTGCAACTGCCGCAAGCTGTGGAACTTGCTCTCTTGCTACGCGGAAATGGTAGCACTGCAACGTTTTGTTCGCAACAAAAAGGCCCGTCGAGTGACGAGGCCTTTGAGTGAGCTTGATATCAGGCCTGCGGCTATGGCTCTTCGCTGAATTTGAGGTTCGTTCGGCCCATGCCGCCGCCGTCGAATTGCCCGTCTGTGCCAACGTCAAGATATTTGCTCCAGCCGTAGATATCGACGTCGAAGGCCCATCTTTGTGAAAACAAAGCGTCCTTTTTGCCCCACGCTACATAGACACGATAAGGCCCGCTTGGAATGACGGTTTCATAGTTGCCCCCCTGATCGCCTGCAACATCATAGCGTTGGCCCGAACCATCTCGCGCAACGAAGGTGATGATCTCACTACCCGCCGAATAATGGTTTCGCATCTCGTCCCAGATACTACCCTCCTGACGGAACTCCTTCTGCACGATCATTGACGTCTGTCCATAAACCGTCGTGTTTCTGAAGAGAAGGCGTTCCAAAGGAAGGATTGCAAGGGCGACGAGACACACAAAGAACAGCCCCGACAGCAAAATGATTACTTTGCCTTTCTTATTCATCTGACCCGTCTGTCCCCCGCGATGCGGGCTCCGGGAATTACTATGCGCATTTTACCCCACGTTGAAACGTGGGGCTAAACTCTGCCGCCGCTGACGCGGCTTGCACAATGAAAAGGCCCCGTCGAGTGACGAGGCCTTTGTCAATTACCACGCTTGATAGAGGCGTGAGCTAAAAGGAAATTACATTCCGATGCCCATGCCGCCCACCCACGTGACGAATGCACAGTGGACAATGCCCAATGCACAATGATATGTCGGGGATGTCGGCTTTCATATCCGCAAAGATACTATCAACCCGTTATGTTCGCAAGAACCATGATGTTCGCAAGAAAAGGCCCCGTTCGAATGCGGAATGCGGAGTGCGGAATTAAAGCCGATCAGTGTTTGTCGGATATACCACAGGCGGTGATCAGCCATCTGATCGCTTCTGATTCGGCGGTAAACACATTGGTCTGCATGCCGCGGTTGTTCGCCATTGTGACAGCGATCCTGTCGGGGTCGATCAATTCTGGCGGCGTGATAAACGACACGGTCACTTTTCCGCCGGCCGTGTCGGCTAATTTTGTAGCGAAGTGAAACCGCTCCACGGTCGAAGGCGGAGGAAAGCCCGTCACGCGCGTGATATCGACCAGCAATGCTCCGATCTTTTTACGGCGGCAATATGCAATCGAGCCGTCGATCATATCGATGGTCTCGTCTAACGTAAACTTGCCGACCGGGCGATAAGCGGCATAGTTGTCCTCGAGCGACAGGTAGTTAAGGGTTGTTGTTGTTGTCGTCATCATAATATCAGCGCCCCCATATAGGCGAGCGCAGCGTCAAAAGGCGAACAAACATGATACCGAACTAACGAATATGTGAAAAACGGGAAAAGTGGAAAGAAAGAAAAGGGCCCCGTCAGGTGACGAGGCCTTTGTTAATTACCACGCTCGAGAGAGGCGTGAGTTAAAAGGAAATTACATTCCCATGCCCATGCCGCCCATTCTGCCGATGCCTGAAGTCGCCTTCGGCTTTTGAGGATCATTTTCTATCGTCCTTTTTAAGTGGCTCGATCTTTGATTCGCACTCGAGGCCAACCAGATACTCTTTGCCGTTGACTATTACGTAGTGTTTCACGCGGACCTTGCTTGTTAGCTGGTTGTATGCGATGTCCGCCACGGCGTTGCCAACGTTTTCAAGGCCAATGGCGCTTTCAGGTTTTTTCGGCGAAACGAAAATACCAAGCGTGATCGAGTCCGACCCGGTTTCTGAGGCCATCATTTCATCCGTATAGTAGACGCTCGCTGTAATAAACAGTTTTGAGTTTGGAAAAGGAAAATGTTTCGTTGTCTGCTCCTCCTCGGCAACTGTTGCCTCAAAAGGAAAGGTGGTCTCAACATCCTTGTATTTTGCCTCTATTTTCGGATAATCGGCCTCTTTAGCATTCTCAAGCTCCGCCTGGAACTTTAGCGAAAGCGCCGTATCAACTACATAGACATGACATTTATCAGTGTTGGGTCGAGGGACTTGGGCCGTAGCCACCAAAGTTGGGGTGAGAACAAAAACTGTCAACAGTACGAAATACTTCATACCTCGAAGTGTAAGGTCAATTGTCGTGAAACAAAAGGCCTCGCCCGTTGCCGAGCGAAGCCTTCGTTTAGTTAATTGCGCCAAGCGACTAAACCCGGGAAATTACATTCCCATGCCCATGCCGCCCCCACCGGTTCTCTTCAGGAGGGAGTTTTTACGAAGCTACCCGTGTGGGTGGTGCGGCTTGGAATCGGGTGGGTTACTGTCTCTTCGTCGCCGAAGATCGGTCAGACTATTAAATAATAAAAACGAGGAGAAATTAACAGTGAGATCTATATTTTTGAACCTGATACTAGCAAGCTTTGCTTTATTGGCAATACCGGCGTTCGCGTCGGCGCAGACGACGGAACCAGTCAATGTCTACTTGATGTCGAGGCTTCTCAATTTTACGAGAGGCCAGGCCATGACGCTCAATTTTACCAATGTCGACAGGGTGGAACGAGATGCGCAGCTGTACTTTATCGACGTGAACGGACACACGCTAAAGACGGCGTCGGCACGCGTCGTGCCGGGGCAGACTGTAAGCCTTTCATTTTCGTTCACCGAATTGCCTCGCACAAACCTGATGCGAGTCGGGGTTCGCGGAGTAGTCTTTCTGGCGGACCCTCCGGGCGAGATCGAGCCGCCGGAACCGGACCTTTCGCTGGCGAATATGGAGATATATGACGTACAGACGAGCAAGACTACTTTTGGGTTACTCTTACCTGCCGTGAGGAGTCTGAACGTCTATTTTCCGACCGACCAGTAAGGAGAAGGAGAAAGGCTACGTATTCTCAGAAATACTTTTTCGCGAGTACCTACTCCATGACATTGCGATAATCGCCAATGGCTCAGGAGCGGAAAGCAGCACGGAACAGCGACCGCCGCGATCAACGCACCGATGGAACCAACTTTGTCGAGAACGTTTGTTGCCATATCGTTGCGAAATGTAGCACTACGCCGTGATGTTCGCAAGAAAAAGGCCCCGTCGAGTGACGAGGCCTTTCTTATAACCACGCTTGAGAGAGGCGTGAGCTAAAAGGAAATTACATTCCCATGCCCGTGTCGCCCACGATATCAATGGAGAACGGAAAATGGAAAGTGGAGAATGATGAGATCGCGTGTCGCCGATCATTGCTGTGGGGCCTTTCCCGTTCGCTGAAGCTCGGCCTCGCGGCCTCCCTTTTTCTCGATCAGTGGATCGGCGTGACGATGAACGATCTTCCACACACCGTCTTCGCGTCGAAAGATCTGCGTCACTCGCAAAGCCCGCGGAGCCGGCTTATCCTGATCGATCATTTGCACATCATCCTGGTGCTCTATAGCGACCGTGAAAGCGAGATCTGCACTGGCGCCGGTGTTAAGGTACTCGAACTTTTCCTTGGCCCCGCTGTCTTTGAAGTGAGACGACGCCCAATCCAACCGCGCGCCTACTTCGTCCCAACCTGTTTCATGGCCGCCAAACGCACCGAGCATCGTGCCGTCATCGCGGTGCGAGGCATTTTGTTTCCACAGACTTGGATCGCCGTTGATGAAGCGAGACTGAGCCGCTTCAAATTGAGACAAGAACGTCTTGAAGCTCGAATCGGCCGCGGCGGTCGGGGAAACCTGCGTTTGTTGTGTACAGCTGGACAATGCAGGCACAAAAAGTAAAAGCAAGAATATCTTATTCATGACGGATCTCCTTATGCGCACGGCAAATGTAGCACCGTGCATGGGCGTTCGCAACAGATAAGGCCTCGTCGAGTGACGAGGCCTTTGCTAATTACCACGCTTGAGAGAGGCGTGAGCTGGAAGGGAAATTACATTCCCATGCCCATGCCGCCGCCCTTCACTTGATCTCGTTGCCTTGTTCAGCGACGAGTTTCCATTTTCCCTCCTTTTTGACCCAGACAGCTGTGTAGCGTTCGCGAATGCTGATAGGTTTGTCCTTAAAAGTCCCGCGGGCGGTGAACCGTCCGGTCATTACGGCTGTGGTGCCGTAGATGCGTATTCTTACGCCATCGCTCGTGCCGGACTCAAGCCTTAGGTCGCCCGACCGAGTGAACTTTAGCTGCTCTGCTTTACCGCGGACGCTGCCATCAAAGGTCGTGTAGACGAACTCTTCCGCATAGATCCTGTCCAGGGCGGCCGCATCGCCACGCACGAGCGCTTCGTCATACGCGCGATTCAGTTTCAGAAGTTCGCGTTGGGCACGTGTCGCCGTTTGGCTATGAGCGGCAAAGGCCGACGCAAAGACGATCGCCAGACAGAGAAGGTTTCGGGTACGGCCGTTCATCTTTTTGTCGATATTATCATGATGTCGATAATTGAAGGCCCCGTCAGGTGACGAGGCCCTTGTTAATTACCACGTTGAGAGAGGCGTGAGCTAAAAGGAAATTACATTCCCATGCCCACGTAGCCAATGCACAGTGGACAATGCAGAGTGCACAATGTTCGATCCCAGAAACGGAATTCACAATGCACAGTGCACAATTTAGTTGCATCGACGGTCATGGCTTCGGTGGTGAGCATACCCATATCTTAACTTGCGGCGGACGCGGCGGGAAGGGGAGCGCGTGTGACGCGGCTGACCGTGTCCAATACCTCAAACTGCTTGATATTGAAATCGCTAAGAGCGGGATGGTTGAGCACCCCGGCGACGAGCGGGCTGCCTTTGTACTCTTCCACTGATGCTTCATCAGCAAACAGGTAGAT
>Ga0163161_10001577_pt1 | contig 16814 bp, 18 predicted proteins | sample S45metaG_FD_129847 | JGI IMG/M metagenome (GOLD analysis project Ga0163161, IMG submission 129847) | Switchgrass rhizosphere microbial communities from Kellogg Biological Station, Michigan, USA - S4-5 metaG | ecosystem: Host-associated > Plants > Roots > Rhizosphere > Soil | place: USA... | reverse complement strand
TTGAGAGGAATGGCGCGGGTGATGTCATCAGCCTGCTGCCCCTGCAGTCTGCCAACATGGATGTGCGGATGGACGGTAAAAGGCTGGTCTATCGCTATCAGCGCGACGGCAGCTACGCGGACTTTGCGCAAAAAGAAATTTTTCATCTTAAAGGTTTCGGCTTCACTGGCCTGACCGGGCTGTCACCAATCGCATTTGCCTGCAAATCGGCGGGCGTTGCGGTGGCGATGGAAGATCAGCAGCGTGATTTTTTCGCAAACGGGGCCAAATCACCGCAGATTCTGTCAACCGGCGAAAAGGTTTTAACCGAAGCGCAGCGATCGCAGGTTGAAGAAAACTTCAGAGAGATAGCAGGCGGGCCCGTTAAAAAGCGCCTCTGGATTCTTGAGGCGGGGTTTTCAACATCGGCTATCGGTGTGACTCCCCAGGATGCCGAAATGATGGCTTCCCGGAAGTTTCAGGTCAGCGAGCTGGCACGTTTCTTTGGCGTGCCACCGCACCTTGTCGGAGATGTTGAGAAGTCAACGAGCTGGGGAACAGGCATTGAACAGCAGAACCTCGGTTTTCTTCAGTACACCCTTCAGCCCTATATCTCACGCTGGGAGAACAGCATACAGCGCTGGCTGATCCCCGCAGCCAATGTGGGCAGGTACCATGCTGAACACAACCTCGATGGACTCCTGCGCGGCGATTCCGCTTCCCGTGCTGCCTTTATGAAAGCAATGGGTGAGGCAGGACTCAGAACGATTAACGAGATGCGGCGGACAGACAACATGCCGCCTCTGCCGGGTGGTGATTTGGCGATGCGCCAGGCGCAGTACGTGCCAATTACTGATTTAGGAACCAACAAAGAGCCCCGCGATGTCGGGGCTTAATTTTTTATGGGGGCTGTGATGCCTGAGATCGTAAAAACGCTTTCGTTTGATGAAACGGAAATCAAGTTTACCGGCGACGGCAAGCAGGGGATTTTCGAAGGTTACGCGTCCGTTTTCAATAACACGGATTCAGACGGCGACATTATTCTGCCCGGCGCGTTTAAAAGTGCACTGTCCAGCCAGACGCGAAAAGTAGCCATGTTTTTCAATCATAAAACATGGGAACTGCCTGTCGGGAAGTGGGACAGCATTGCCGAAGATGAAAAAGGTCTGTATGTGCGGGGGCAGCTTACGCCCGGTCACAGCGGCGCAACTGACCTTCGCGCGGCCATGCAGCATGGCACGGTGGAGGGCATGTCGGTTGGCTTCTCAGTCAATAAAGACGATTACTCGGTCGGTACCAGCGGTCGAATCTTCAAAAACATCCCGCTTCTGCGTGAAATCAGCGTCTGCACCTTCCCTGCCAATGAGCTTGCCGGTGTGGCAGCCATGAAAAGTGTGGACGGTATTGAAACCATTCGTGATGTGGAGAGCTGGCTGAGGGATTCAGTCGGCCTGACCAAATCACAGGCAGTAGGGTTTATATCCCGGTTTAAGTCAGCAATTCGGAGCGAGTCCGAGGATGACGCGAACAAAACGCAAATCAGTGCTCTTTTAGAGAGCATCAAATCATTCCCCTCTCATTTAGGTAAATAACATGTCCGAACTTGCACAAATTCAGAAAGCCATCGAAGAGTCACAGACCAAGATGTCTCAGCTTTTTGATGCGCAGAAATCAGAGATCGAAAGTACCGGTAAAGTGTCAAAGCAGCTTCAGGATGACCTGGCGAAGGTAAACGAAGAGCTGCAGAAATCCGGCACCCGTCTCTTCGATCTGGAGCAGAAACTGGCCTCCGGCGCGGAAAATCCGGGCGAGAAAAAATCGTTCTCGGAGCGTGCTGCTGAAGAGCTGCAGAAGTCCTGGAACGGCAGCAAAGGCAGCTTTGAGGCTAAAACCTTCAATAAATCGCTGGGCAGCGATGCAGGTTCTGCCGGTAGCCTGATCCAGCCGATGCAGGTGCCTGGCATCATTATGCCCGGCCTGCGCCGCCTGACCATTCGTGACCTGCTGGCGCAGGGCCGCATCTCCAGTAACTCACTGGAGTATGTGCGCGAAGAGGTGTTCACTAACAACGCTGATATCGTGGCAGAGAAGGCGCTGAAGCCTGAGTCTGATATCACCTTCAGCAAGCAGACGGCCAATGTTAAAACCATTGCGCACTGGGTACAGGCATCGCGTCAGGTGATGGATGATGCGCCAATGCTGCAGTCCTACGTTAATAACCGCCTGATGTACGGTCTGGCACTGAAAGAAGAAGGTCAGCTGCTGAACGGCGACGGCTCAGGCGATAACCTGGAAGGTCTAAACAAAGTTGCTTCTGCATATGACACCTCGCTTAATGCCAGTGGTGATACACGCGCTGACATCATCGCGCACGCCATCTATCAGGTGACTGAGTCAGAGTTCAGCGCGTCAGGCATCGTGCTTAACCCGCGTGACTGGCACAACATCGCGCTGCTCAAGGATGGCGAAGGCCGCTATATCTTTGGTGGTCCACAGGCATTTACCAGCAACATCATGTGGGGCCTACCGGTTGTGCCAACCAAAGCGCAGGCTGCCGGCACCTTCACGGTGGGCGGCTTCGACATGGCCTCTCAGGTCTGGGATCGCATGGATGCAACAGTGGAAGTCAGCCGTGAGGACCGCGATAACTTCGTGAAAAACATGCTGACAATTCTGTGTGAAGAGCGTCTGGCGCTGGCTCACTATCGCCCGACAGCGATCATCAAAGGCAGCTTTGCTGCAGGCTCATGATAAGGGGGAGCGGGGAAACCCGCTCTTTTAACGTATGGCGATTGATGTTCTTCAGGTTGTGAGCTTAAACCTGCTAAAGCAGCAGGTTGAATTTGATGGTGATGACCGTGACGAGCTGATCACGCTTTATGCTCAGTCAGCCATTGATTACTGCGTGCGCTGGTGCGATGAGCCGTCCTGGAAGGTGCCGTCAGATATTCCTGCAGCCATTAAGGGGGCCATTCTGCTGGTGTTCGCTGATATGTTCGAACACCGAACAGCGCAGGGTGAAGTTCAGCTTTATGAAAACGCTGCAGCTGAGCGAATGATGTTCATTCACCGTAACTGGCGCGGGAAAGAGGATGCCGATCCTCAAAGGGGTAGCTGATGGAGCCCGGTCGATTAAGGCACCGTGTGCGCATTGAGGTAAAAAGCGACGACCGGGATGATCACGGGCAGCCGGTAGGGTGGAAAGAAGTTGCGGAAAATGTGCCTGCTGATATTCGTTCAGTTACCGGACGTGACTTTATCAGCGGTAATGCTGAGCGGTCATCTGTCACGACCAAAATCTACATGCGCTATCGCGACGATATCCGGGCAACGACAACAAGGATTGTAGAGGTAACCGGCAAAGGAAAAGGCCGGGTTTTTACAGTAACCGCACCGCTTCCGACGCGGGACCGTCGCAACATTGAGGTGCTGTGTACAGAGGATTTCAGCCATGTTCAGTGAACTGAAAAGCGAAATTGAAAATCTTCTGGGCATTAATGTTTATCCGCTGATAGGACCACAGACTGAAGCAGATTTCGTCACCCTCCAGCTGGTCAGCGATCCGAATATTGAGTCTGGGACAATCCGCACACGGCTGATCGCCGCACGCTTCCAGCTCAGCTTTATTTCATCTGCATATCGGAACAATGAGGAAAGGGATAACCGTTTATGGACGCTGTGGCGTGATATCACCCACGGCTCCGTTGGCGGCTACCCCGTTCAGTATGTTGAGCGGGGCGGCCTGTCCGAAAGTTTTGATGCGGATGACGGCGGGAAGTACCGCCGTGCGCGTGACTATATTTTTTACTGCCCGGAGGTCGCAACATGATCAGGATGGAGGTTACCGGGCTTGCTGAGCTTGAGCGCCAGCTTATTGCCTTGGGCGAAAAGGCCGGGACAAAGGTTCTGCGCGAGGCTGGCAAGGCTGCGCTTGAAATCGTGGAACAGGATATGAAAGAGCATGCGGGTTATGACGAGTCAGCGAAAGGGCCGCACATGCGTGACTCCATCAAAATCCGTTCAACAACCCGTACTAAAGGTAACGCCGTCGTCGTGCTGCGGGTCGGTCCTAGTAAGCAGCATTACATCAAGGCACTGGCTCAGGAGTTCGGTACGGTTAAGCAGATTCCTGATCCCTTCATTCGCCCGGCGCTGGATTACAACAAATCCCGCGTTCTCCGAATCCTCGCGGTAGAAATACGGGACCGCATTCAAAACAACGGGTAGCAGCCGCTACCAACTTCAAAGAGAGAGAAAGTCATGGCTGATAAAACTTCGCCAGAATACGCGATGCTGCCTGCAGGAACCGTAGTGAAATGGGGGCCATCCGGTGCCGCTGTCTCAGCGATGAAGCCGCTGATTAACTGTAAGGCGCTGGGCGCTACCGGCCAGACCGGCAGCTTCGTGGACTGCACCACGCTGATTGATAAGAGCAAACAGTTTATTTCTGACCTGCCGGAAGGCCCGGAAAAATCGCTGGGCTTTGTCGACGATCCATCCAACACAGATTTTGCCGCCTTCCTCAATGCTGCGCAAAACCGCCAGACCGTTCAGTTCTACGTTGAACTGCCGAATGGTCGCACCGCCAACATGGTACTGGCGCTGTCCGGCTGGCAGATGAATGAAATCACTGCGCCAGCCAGTGAGGTGATTCAGATTACCGTTCAGGGCAAACAGAATAACATCGAGTGGGGCGTAGTCGCAGGCTCCTGATTTCCATCAGCCACGCCGCCTGAATGGCGGCTTTTACCACCTTACGGGATAAAATAATGTCCGAGAAAAAATTCAGTGCGGCCACGTTAAAGTCAGTTCTGCTACAGCCTAAGTCTACCGCCATCAAAACAGAGCTGCTGGGCGCTCAGGTATACATCCGCCGCCGTACTGCCGGTGAGCTTATCCGCTATGAGGAAGAGCTTGATGCGGCGCAGGCGACCGGCAATATCCGTGCAATTTCAGAAATGAGCGTCCAGCTGGTTCTCGACAGCCTGGTTAATCCTGATGGTTCAGCCATCAAGCCTGAACTGCTTCCGACTGCAGCAGAGCTGCTGGATGCTCACGATAACCCGGCGCTGATGTCCGCCATTGAACGCGTCAAAACGCATGCCATTGGTAAACTGGACGCCGCCGAAAAAAACTGACCGGCTCGTCATGGCTTCAGCTGATCTTCTGGCTGGCTGACAGGTGGGGTGAGCCTGACCCGTCAGTCATAGCCGCATTACCGTGCGATACGCTGAACCACTGGCGAGCTTACTTTCTTCAGCAGGGCATCCTGACCCGCTCCGAAGCACAATCCGCAAACTCCGCAAACGACACCAGGCAGAGCACACCCACGCACAGCGTGGATCAGCAGTGTGACGCCGTAATGAGGGCGTTAATGTAATGGCTGACGTAGCATCGCTGGCGGTAGGGTTACACCTCAACGCCGCAAATTTTAAAAGCCAGCTCGTTGGCGCCTACGGCGATGCCGGTAAACAGTCCCGCCAGTTCAACAGACAGGCGCAGGATGATGCGAAAAAAACGGAAGAGGCTTACGGGCGCGTAAATTCTGCCGTTCGCGGACTGGCCGGGCGTATCGCCGGGCTGGCTGGCGTAGGGCTTTCATTGGGTACGATTATCCAGACATCTCGGCAGTATTCTCAGGCGCTGTCTGACCTGTCATCCATTACCGGCGCAACCGGTAATAAGTTGCGTGATCTGGATGCAGCGGCTCAGCAAATGGGGCGCACTACCGAGTACAGCGCTAGCCAGGCTGTTGAGGCACTGAAGCTGATGGCGTCAGCAAAACCGGAGTTGCTTGATACTGCGGACGGACTGCAAAAGGCGACCAACAGCGCACTGCTGCTGGCTCAGGCGGGCGGCAGCACGCTGCCGGATGCTACCAGAACGCTGGCGCTGTCACTGAATCAGTTCGGTGCCGGTGCTGAGCAGGCCGACCGTTATATTAACGTCCTGGCAGCCGGTGCAAAATTTGGCGCGTCCGAAATTAACGACACCGCCGCAGCGATTAAAAATGGTGGCGTGGCCGCCGCACAGGCTGGTATCGGCTTTGAAACGCTGAATGCCGCCATTCAGGTGCTGGCATCGCGTGAAATTAAAGGGGGTGAAGCAGGTACTGCGCTTCGCAACATCATACTCAGCCTTGAAAAAGGCACAGATAAAACACTCAAGCCGTCCGTTGTAGGGCTCAGTAAGGCGTTGGAAAATCTGGCGGGAAAAAACCTGTCAACCGCGCAGGCCGTAAAACTATTTGGCGTTGAGAACATCAACGCCGCGTCTATCCTGACGGGCAATCGTGGCAAAATTGATGATCTGACCAAATCCCTCACCGGAACGCAGACGGCGCATGAACAGGCGGCGATAAGGGTGAACAACCTGAACGGCGATCTTATGGGGCTGACCAGCGCCTTTGAAGGACTAATCCTCAAAGTGGGTCAGTCTGGCAATGGCCCTTTGCGTTCCGGTGTTCAGACTATTACGGAGTCGGTTAACGCACTAGCCGACAACTTCAATACCGTTGCCTCAGTCGCGCTCTATACGCTGATTCCGGTTATCTCAACCAAACTGACAGCCGGGCTCAGGGAAAGCGTGACATCCTGGACTGCTAACGAAATGGCAGTCAGGAGAAACGCATTACAGCAGGCCGAAATTGCCAAGCAGACTATTGCAGCGGCACAGGCCACGCGGTCACAGGCTCAGGAAGAGGCCCGTTATCTTGGTACGCGCACAGCGGCAAACGCGGCAGCGGGCATTAATGTTGGCTATCAGAAAGAGCAGGTTGCGCTAAGTCGCACAATCAGAGAGTCGAGAATCGCTGAAGCAGCGGCCACTGAGCGGCTTGCCGCGGCTAATTCACAACTTTCCCTCAGTGCGAGGGCGGCATCGGTTGCTTCCGGGCTGGCGCGTGGCGCACTCTCACTCATTGGTGGTCCCGTAGGTGCAGCCATGCTGGCAGGTTCTGCTGTGCTTTATTTCCATGAGCAGGCCAAGCAGGCCCGGCAGTCAGCTCTGGATCTGAAAGGCGCGGTAGTTGAGACCACAGCGGCATTGATGCAGCTCTCAGATGTGAAATTGTCGGTTAAATTAGACGATTACACTGAGCAGTTGAACAACATCAACACGCAGCGTGAAAAAGTGAAAGATGAGCTGTCACGTTACAGCGATACGCGGATCAGCCTTGCTAAAAGCCGTGAAGGTTCATCGCTTGGATTTCTTTTCCCCTCTGCTGAAACTCTTGAAAAAGAAAAGCGTCAGCTAAAGGGACAGCTTGAAGACCTTGATTCAGCGGCATCAACAGCCAGAGATAACATCACTAACGCAACTAATGCCCGTTTCCTTGTGAAAACAGGCGTTGCTGACCGGGCTAAAAATCTTCAAAGCGATATTCAGGCGGCGACAGCTGCAGCAGCTGAGGCCGGTAAAGGCGCATCGCCGTGGGGCGGAGAGGACCCGGCTAAAGCTGACAAGAAAGGCGCTCAGGCGCTGAAGCAGTTTACTGCGCTGCGTAACGAGATTGAGCAGGCGCATGCCTCAAGCCTGGAAAAAATCAATCTTCAGGAAAAGGTATCGCAGGAAAAAATCCTGAAGGATGCCAAAGCTGCTGGTGTGAGTCAGGCGGAGGTGCAGCGCGTACTGACCCTGAATGCGGCTAATTATCAGCGCCAGCGTCAGGAACTGGCCGAGCAGTACTCACCTGCTAAAGCCATTATCCGTCAGGAGTCCGAAGTCAGCCGCAACCTGAAAGAGCTGTATGACGCCCGCCTGGTCACTGAGCAGGAGTACCAGTCAGCCCGCATTACGCTGGCAAACGATTCTGCTCAGAAGATGATTCAGGCGCAGGCCAGCCAGGCTGCCGCGCCAAAGCTCAACATAGCCGGAGAAGTTGATCCGGTTGCGCAGCTCCAGAATCAGCTGGTGCAGCAGCAGAGCCTTTATACTGCTTACTATGAAAATAGCAGGCTGAATAAGGAACAGTACGAAGCGCTGATGCAGAAGTCATCACGGGATTCGGCAGACGCTCAGTATCAGGCTGCGCTCAATCTGTATGCCGGGCAGAGCACACTGAATAAAGGGATCGTGAGCCTGGCGGAAACGGCGGCGGAGAGAACGACTAACTCCCTGACCGGTTTGCTTACCGGCACGCAGTCTTTCCGGGAAAGTATTTCAAATCTGTTTGCCTCGCTGGCGCAGAGCGTTATCAAAAGCCTGATTGAGATGACCGCGCAGGCACTGCTGACTAAAACAGTGCTGTCATCCTTTATGAGTTTTGGCGGGGCTGCAGTCGGCGCTGCCGGATCAGCGGGAGCCGGTGCCGCTGCTTCTGCCGGGAGTACCGGTGCAATGGGGATGAGTACCAGCTTTCAGGCATACGATGGCGGCGGATTCACCGGGACAGGTGGCAAATATGACCCGGCTGGTGTGGTTCACAAGGGTGAGTTCGTCTTTACCAAAGAGGCCACCGAGCGTATTGGCGTTGAAAATCTTTACGGGATGATGCGCGGATACGCCAGCGGCGGGCTGGTAGACACTCCCACGGAGCGACCCGCTGCGCTACCCGGCAGTGGCCGCACGGGTGGCAATACCATTATTCAGGTAGATGCCCCGGTAACGATCATGCAGGAAAGCGGGGCCGGTGACGCATCCGCTACGGGAACCTCGGCGGCAGCCTCACAGCTCAAATCTATCGTTCAGCAGACGATAACGGACAGGCTGAAGAAGGAAATTTCACCGGGCGGAATTCTTTATAGCGGTCGGAGCTGATTATGGCGACAGATACATTTACCTGGGCGACGCGCATTCAGGCGAGCGAACAGCTCAGCGTTTCCACCATTCAGGCGCAGTACGGCGATGGTTACAAACAGGTTGCCGGGAAAGGGATCAACGATGCTGCTGAAAGCTGGTCGCTGAGCTGTAACGGTCAGGTGCCCGCTATGGCGTCTGTCCGGGCGTTCCTGAAAACCCACGTCACCACCTCATTCTGGTGGACAAATCCATGGGGCGAGAAAAAACTGTATCGGGTGAAAGCAGATTCGATTAATCCGAAGTTTATCAATGGCGGATTTGCCGAGATCAGCTTTACCTTCGAACAATCTTTCGCACCGTGACATGTCACGACAGCAACAGGGCGCTTATGCGCCCTTTTTTATTGGGTGAAAAATGAGTTTTAACCAGGACATTCAGGCGCTGGAGCCGGGGAGTCTGGTCCAGCTGGTAGAGATTGATGGCACGGACTTCGGCCTGGACACCGTGCTGCGCTTTCATGCCTACAACCTGCCGACCGAGGGCTGGCAGTCTTTCGCAGCAGAAAACCTCCCTTCAATCATCTGGCAGGGAAAAGAGTACGATCCGCATCCGTATGAGCTCACCGGCATGGAGATGAGCAGCACTGGTTCGCAGCCCACACCAAAGTTGTCTGTGGGCAACGTGGGCAACTATGTCACCGCGCTGTGTCTGCAGTTTGACGACATGGTTAAGGCGAAGGTGCGCATCCATACCACGCTGGCAAAGTATCTTGATGCGGCTAACTGGACAGCAGGCAACCCCAACGCTAATCCGCAGGAGGAGCGGGTACAGCTGTTTTATGTGAATGCGAAAACATCCGAGACACGCGCTCAGGTGGATTTTGAACTCTGTTCTCCCTTTGACATTCAGAGTCTGCAGTTGCCTTCACGTCAGATTACGCCGGTATGCACCTGGTGCATGCGCGGCTGGTATCGCACCGGCACTGGCTGCGATTATGCGGGCAATCGTTACTTTGCAAAGGATGGCACTCCAACGAATGACCCGTCTAAAGATGTTTGTGGCGGACGCCTGGCTGACTGTAAGGCCCGGTTTGGTGAAGACCAGCCGCTGCCATTCGGCGGGTTCCCGGCTGCAAACCTTCAGGGCAAATAACCATGCGTAAAAAAATTCTTGAGGCGATACGAGAACACGTCGCTGCCGAATACCCGAAAGAGGCTTGCGGTCTGGTCATTCAGTCTGGCCGGACCCAGACCTACGTCCCCTGTAGAAATATCGCTGAATCGCCGACTGAGCATTTCACGCTGTCGCCGGAGGATAAGCGGGCAGCGGAAGCGCAGGGTGACATTCTGATGGTCATCCATTCTCACCCGGACGTGCCGCAGCTTATCCCGTCAGAGCGTGACCGGGTTCAGTGCGACTTCTCCGGCGTGGAGTGGGGGATCATGTCATGGCCGGATGGTGATTTCTGCACCATCAGCCCGCGCACAGATCGCGACTACACAGGCCGCCCCTGGCTTATTGGCGGTAATGACTGCTGGACGCTCATCATGGACTACTACCAGCGTGAGCACGGTATCACCCTGAAAAACTGGTCTGTGGACTATGAGTGGTGGGTGGACGGCAAAGAAAACCTGTATGACGACAACTGGCAGTCAGAGGGGTTTGTGGAGATTGAACCAGCGGGAATGCGTGAAGGTGACATGATCATGATGCGCATCAGCGCCCCCGTAACGAACCACGCCGCAATCTATCTGGGCAACAATATCATTCTTCATCATAACGCCGGGAGCCTGTCTACACGGGTGCCTTATGGCGAATACTGGCGTAACCGGACCGTGCGCATCGTGCGCCGAAAGGAGCTGATGAATGCTTAAAACTATGCGACTTAAAGGCCGGATGGCAAAAATGTTTGGTCAGGTGCACCAGTTTCACGTCGCCGATTTACGGGAGCTGCTGCGTGCGATGTGCTCACAGGTGCCGGGTTTCAAAAAGTATGTCTCAAACGCTCACCTTAACGGCGTGCGATTCGCGTTCTTCAGCGGCAAAGACAACATCGGCCTGCAGGAATTCGATATGTCTTCAGCCGAGACTGAGTTTGAAATGGAGCCGGTTCTGGAGGGCTCGAAGCGGGGTGGTACGCTGCAGATCATCATCGGAGCCGTTGCGATTGTGGCCGCGTTCTTCACAGCGGGTGCGTCACTGGCTGCATACGGTGCGGCTATCGGGACCACGACTGCAGTCGGCCTGGCAACCACAGCACTGACCAGTATCGGTATTAGCATGCTGCTGGGTGGTGTCGTACAGATGCTGACGCCGCAACCCAAGCTCAACGTGGGTGCCTCATCCAGCACGGACAATAAGCCAAACTATGCGTTCGGTGCGCCGGTGAATACCGTTGCCATGGGGTATCCGGTTCCGGTTCTTTACGGTACGCGTGAAATTGGCGGGGCGATCATCAGCGCGGGAAGCTTTACCAGCGATCAGCAGTGAAAGTTTCCAGCTCGAAAATGACGCGGTTGTTAACTACTCAGAAGAAAAAAATTCACTGGCAAAGAAGTTTGTCAGCGGTTGCATATACAACCGCCGTCAGCAGTAAAAGCTGCTCGTTAAAAAGAAGCCCGTTTGGTTCCAACCATGTATTCAACAGTCTTTAAAATTTCGTTCATTGCACTGTTATTGAAAGCCTTTAATTCAGTTATGAACTCTATTCTTTCTTCAAAGGGCAATTTCGCGACAATAGAAATTAGCTCTTGTTTAACAGTGCCAGACTCCAGCGCAGATACCGTTTGATGCTCAGATGACGTGTTTACTTGAAATTTAAAAGATTCTTTCGCCATGAAAATTTTTCTCCCTGAAGTTTTCAGTCCTCTGTAATGGTCTTTTGGCCTTTGATAAGGACTTGCTGGGTTGCATTTCGATTAATCATACATACTTAAGTAAATAAGAAAAATCCTGATATTTTAACAGTGACTAAATGAAACCACCTTCCGGTGGTTTTTTTATGGGGGAAATATGCGTCTTCTCGAAGGTGCCGTGATTCAGGGCAGTAAGGGTGGTGGCGGTGGCAGCGCTCATACTCCGGTTGAACAGCCAGATGATCTGCTGTCTATCGCAAAATTAAAAATGCTGCTGGCTATATCAGAGGGTGAGATTCAGGGTGATTTAACCGCGCAACAGATTTACCTGAACGACACCCAACTGGCGAACGAAGACGGCACCTACAACTTCACCGGCGTAGTGTGGGACTGGCGTAAAGGTACGCAGGACCAGACCTATATTCAGGGTATGCCTGAAGTCGATAATGAGCTTTCTGTTGGAGTTGCAGTAACGCAGGCAATCGCCTGGACCCGCCAGTTTACCAATCTGGCACTGGATGCCGTTCGCATCAAGCTGAGCTTGCCGGTTCAGTATCAGTATAAAGACAATGGCGATATGGTCGGTACCGTAACGCAGTATGCCATTGATCTCTCAACTGACGGTAGTTCATGGGTCACGGTGGTGGACGGAAGGTTTGACGGTAAAACTACGTCTGAATATCAGCGCGATCATCGCATCGACTTACCTAAAGCCACATCTGGCTGGTCAGTCAGGGTGCGTCGAATTACCGCTGATTCCTCATCATCAAAGCTTATTAACGCTTTCAAAGTTTTTTCGTTCGCAGAGGTCATCGACAGCAAACTGCGCTACCCCAATACCGCGCTGCTGTATATCGAGGTTGATGCCAGTCAGTTCAGCGGTCAGGCACCAAAAGTAACGTGCAAGCCAAAAGGGCGGCTGGTTCGCGTGCCGACAACCTATGATCCTGTTTCACGTAGTTATGCCGGAACGTGGCAGGGTGATTTCAAATACGCCTATACCGATAACCCCGCATGGATTTTCTATGACCTGGTGCTGGATAAAATATTTGGTATGGGGACGCGTGTCGATGCCACCATGATCGACAAGTGGGAGCTTTACAGTATTTCGCAGTACTGCGATCAGATGGTGTCTGACGGCACAGGCGGAACGGAGCCGCGCTTTACCTGTAACGTGTTCATACAGAGTCAGCAGGATGCGTATACCGTTCTGAAGGACATTGCGGCGATATTCCGTGGCATTACGTTCTGGGGCAACAGCCAGATTTTCGTCAATGCTGACGTGCCGCAGGTTGACTCTGACGGCAACGTTGATGTTGATTTCGTTTACCACGCCGCAAACGTCATTGATGGGTTGTTCACCTATGCGGGCGGCAGCTACAAAAATCGCTACACCTCATGCCAGTCCAGCTGGTCCGATCCGATTAACCATTATTCGGACACCGTAGAGGGCGTTTACGATTCCGATCTGGTACAGCGCTACGGCGTTCGGGAAATGAGCCTCACGGCTATCGGTTGCACGTCTCAGAGCGAGGCGCATCGGCGCGGGCGATGGGCCATTCTCTCCAATGCCAAAGATGGTACGGTTTCATTCGGCGTCGGCCTGGATGGTTATATTCCGATCCCCGCTGAAATAATCGGTGTGGCTGACCCTTTCAGGTCGGGCAAGCAGAACGGCGGCCGCATCAGTTCTGTTAATGGTCTGCGCATCACCCTCGACCGCCCGGTTGATTATGCAGTCGGAGATCGACTGGTGGTGAACCTGCCGGATGGTACCGCGCAGACCCGGACGATTGGCAGCATCAGCGCGGATAAGAAAACGGTCAGCGTTAACACCTCTTTCCGTATCACGCCGGTGGCGGGAGCGGTATGGGCTATCGACAGCGATAATCTGGCAATCCAGTATTTCCGTATCACCTCAGTAGCCGGTAACGATGACGGGACGTTTACCATTACCGGTGTGCAGCACGATTCGAATAAGTACCGTTACATTGACGATGGCGTGCGCATTGAGCCAGCCCCAATCACCGTCACGCCTATCAGCGTTCTGAAAGCGCCGGCCAACATCACAATCAGTGAAGTCAGCTTTGTTGAGCAGGGTCTTTCTGTCTCCTCGATGCAGGTTACATGGGATCGTGTAGAGGGCGCAATCAGCTACGTGGCTCAGTGGCGCAAAGACAAAGGGGACTGGATTAACGTCAGCCAGACCAGCGCACAGGGTTTCAGCATTCAGGGTATCTATACCGGAGTTTATGACGTACGTGTACGCGCGGTTAACGCGGCTGAGGTTTCCTCACCGTATGGTTACGCCGATTCTACGTCTATTAGTGGCAAAGCAGGTAAGCCAGGCACGCCAGTTAACCTGAAAGCGACGGATAACGTAGTTTGGGCTATCGATGTAACCTGGGCGTTCCCCGATGGATCAGGCGATACCTCTTATACAGAAATTCAGGTGGCCACCACGCCGGACGGACAGAATCCACAGTTTCTTGCCTATGTTCCTTATCCTGGCGTCAGCTATCAACACGGCCCTATGCCCGCTGGGGTTCGCCGCTGGTACCGCGCCCGGCTGGTGGACCGTATCGGCAACACTGGCGACTGGACGACGTATGCTGAAGGCGCAAGCAGCGTGGATGCAACCGCGTTACTGGGCGATATTACTGAACAAGTTCTCAAAACCGATGCCGGTAAGCAGCTCATAGCCAAAGTTGATACCAACATCGATGCCATGCTGCAGAACGCGCTCAACCTCGACGCAACCGTTGATCACCAGATGGCTGAGTCTGGTAAAAACCGTGCTGATATCCTTACGGTCAAACAAACTATCGCCACAAACGATCAGGCTTATGCGCAAAAGTTTGAACAGGTGCAGGCCACAGTTGACCAGAATACTGCCGCAGTTCAGCAGACATCTACCGCGCTGGCCGATACCAACGGCAAGCTGTCAGCGCAGTACTCTGTCAAAGTGGCCGTGGATAGCAATGGGCGTCAGTACGCTGCCGGGATGGGAATTGGAGTTGAAAACACACCTGCAGGCATGCAGACACAAGTTCTTTTCCTTGCGGACCGATTTGCTGTGATGTCTCAGGTAGGCGCTACACCGAAAACCTTCTTTGCCATTCAGAACGGCCAGACCATTATCAACTCTGCCTTTATTGGTGATGCGACAATTACGAGCGCGATGATCGCTGCATACATCCAGTCAACGAACTACGTAGCAAATGCTGCTGGCTGGCGACTTGGTAAAGATGGAACCTTTGAGCGGAACGCGGCAAACGGCTCGGGAAGAGTAATCGATACTGGCACGTTGCGGCAGGTATATGACGCAAATGGCACATTACGGATCAGAGACGGTCTTTGGTAAGGAGGTTATATGGCCGGGGGGCTTCAATGCTGGGACGCAACCGGAAAGCTGATCGTCGATATTGGAGACTATAACACTCGGTATCTCGGCAGAACGACTGTCACTATGGCGGCGAATACCAATCAAGTGACTGGCTCATTCGGGAGGCTGACGACATCAGGATCATTTGTGGTTGTCGTTTCTGCCTCAAGTTCTGTTTATTTCACACCCTCTAACTTTGCTGCTCGTGCATACGATGGGGGTTATCGAATCTTTAAACTCTCAGCATATACCGCTGCCGTTACCTTAACTTTGGACATGTACGCATTCATATGAGTGGATATCAGGTATGGAACTCGGCGGGGGCCCTTGTAATCGATTCTGATTTTAAGGGAACCTATTATCAGGACACGGTTAATTATGCAGGCATCACAGATATCGGTTACTACGATATCTCATGCCAATTGGGAAACTCAACTGACATGGGACACGTAAGAGCCAGCGTTCCACTTGATGATAGCCTGCGATGGTTTAAACCAAATAATAACGTGAAAATGTTTTTCACCGGCCCAGACTGGATGACTGCCAATGCTGGTTCAATGGCCCGCACACGGAGCGACATGCCTGTAGAAAGCGGCTACAGAGATGTATTCAACTCAGCGGGACAGCTTGTCTGGTCTGCAGTGATGGCGGCAAAAATACCACGTATACTGGGGTTCTTCGACGTGCCCGCTAACTTTGACTTAGATAACGCTGTTTACTCCCAGTACATAGGTACCAATACGTGGTTTCTTATCAGTTCGGTTCCTGGTGGGAATATTTCTGACGATGGCTCAGTGACAGGTTTCTCAGGTCCTTTTTTCAGGTTTATTAACGGGACTTTGCAATGTCAGTGGGTGAATCAGAATCAGCAGTCGTGGGCCAGCACGCTAAAGCCTTATGGAATGCGCATCCCATACGGGATACTTTCAAATCTTAGTTAATATTATTGATCTACACGATCATTTTTATGACTTGATGTTGATTCAATTTAGGGGTGAGATGCTCCCTATTATGGAGGCAATTATGCGCAAATTTATAACGGCTTTGCTCTTTATTTTTTCAACGGTCGTACATGCAGAAAATAAAATTACTTATCCTAAAAGGGCCGAAATGCTTCGGATCGGTGGTGAGATTAATGTGCTCTATGACATATCCCGTGAAGGTAAAACTGAAAACATCAGGATCATAAGAGTAAATCCCAAGTATGTTTTTGACCGTGATGTTAAAAGACAAATAGCAACATGGAATTATCCTAAGAATGACCAGCAAAAAGATGTTGTTTTGAGAGTCGTTTTTAAAGCGAATTGACGCAATCATAAGTTATGAGAACCTGGCCTCCGCGCCGGGTTTTTTATTGCCCGGAGAAAGCTATGCCAGCAGGCACTATTGCACTAACTAACAACTCAACAGCAGTAACCGGATCAGGTACTAATTTTTCATCCGAGCTGAAGATGAACGACTTCATCATCGCTATCGTAGGTGGAGTGACCTTCACGCTCGCTGTGCAATCCGTTAACTCCGCCACTGGCGTTACCCTCATCACAGCTTACAATGGTCCAACTGCATCAGGCATAGCCTGGACTGCGCTTCCTAATGCCGCGATGGTTAGCATCCCAGCGCAGACGGCAGCTGACACGGCCAGGGCAATTCGCGGGCTGAATCTCGAAAAAGTTAACTGGCAGCAGGTATATAGTGGCTCCGGGAACATAACTGTTAATCTTCCTGACGGCAGTCAGTTCAGCGGTCCCAGCTGGAACTACTTATCGACTCAGCTAGGAAGCAAGGCTAATTCTTCCGATGTGCTCACAAAGCAGGACAACCTGAACAGCGTTGCCGATAAGAAAACAGCCAGAACG
>Ga0163161_10001576_pt1 | contig 16816 bp, 18 predicted proteins | sample S45metaG_FD_129847 | JGI IMG/M metagenome (GOLD analysis project Ga0163161, IMG submission 129847) | Switchgrass rhizosphere microbial communities from Kellogg Biological Station, Michigan, USA - S4-5 metaG | ecosystem: Host-associated > Plants > Roots > Rhizosphere > Soil | place: USA... | reverse complement strand
GGCGGGTGCCAAGATCGGTCCCGAGGCGAGCACCAACAAGATCTTCTGGTCGGAACTCGACATCCACCTGACGCAGACCGCGCTCAACATCTTGGGTCCCAGCGCGGAACTGACGCACGCGGCTCCCGATGCCTGTGAGGTCGACTGGATCGACGACTACATCTTCGCCCTTGCCGGGCCGATCTACGCCGGGTCGAACGAGATCCAGCGCAACATCATCGCCGAGCGCATGCTCGGCCTGCCGCGCTGAGGAGAGCACGATGGACTTCACTCTCAGCGACGAACAGCAGATGTTCGCAGAGACCGCGCGCACGCTGTTCGCGGACACCTGCACGCCCGATCATTGGCGCAAGATGATGGAACACGGGGCCGTGCGCGACGACGCGCGCTGGGCCGCGATTGTCGAGAACGGGCTGACCCTTGTGCTCTTGCCCGAGGATGCCGGTGGTCTGGGCTTGTCCGAGGCCGACTTCGCACTGATCGCCCGTGAGGCGGGTTATGTCGCGCTGCCCGAACCGCTGATCGAGAGTGCCGGTGTCGCCGCACCGATGCTGGCGGCGCTCGCGCCCGATCACCACGCGCTGGGCGATCCCGAGTCGACGATCGCCATCGCCCATTCGCTCAACCCCTATGTGGCGAACGCCGACACGGCCGCTGCGATCCTGCTGGAGAAGGACGGCAGGGCTTTCGTCGCGACGCCCAACCAGGTGACGCTGACCGCCGAAGCCAGCATCGATCCGTTTCGCCGCCTGTTTCGGGTCGATTGGAACGAGAGCGACGTGAGCGCGCTCGGCGATGCCGACTGGAACCTTGCGATCGATCGCGCCGCGTTGTTCGGTGCCGCAATGGGGCTGGGCCTGGCGCAGCGCTCGGTCGACTTGGCGGTCGAGTACGCCAAGGAGCGCCAGCAGTTCGGCAAGCCGATCGGCAGCTACCAGGCGGTCAAGCACCACCTCGCTTCCGCACAGGTTGCGATCGAGTTCGCCAAGCCCGTGGTCGCCGCCGCCGCCGCCGAGATCGGCGCGGGTGACGTGCAGTCACGCGCTCGCGTCAGCCATGCAAAGCTCGTCGCGCTCGAAGCGGCGGACAAGGCGGCGCGTGCCTCGATCCAGGTGCATGGCGCGATGGGCTACAGCTGGGAAGTGGACGTCCACTTGTTCCTCAAGCGCGCCCTGGCCCTGACCCAGACCTGGGGCACTCCGGCCTTCCACCGCGCCCGCATCGCGGATCGCATCTTCAGCCAGCCCATGGGGCCGGACCAGACCTTTGCCCGCGAGAACCAACATGCCTGAAGCCTATATCATCGACGCCGTCCGCGCGCCCATCGGCCGCAAGAAGGGCAGCCTGGCCCATGTCCACCCGGCTGACTTGGCCGCCTTCCCGATCGGGGAGCTGATCCGCCGCACCGGTGTCGACGCCAACCTCGTCGATGACGTGGTCTGGGGTTGCAACGACACCATCGGCGGCCAGGCCGGCGATATCGCCCGCACAGCCTGGCTCGTCGCCGGTCTTCCCGAGCATGTCCCGGGCGTCACCATCGATCGTCAGTGCGGCTCCAGTCAGCAGTCGGTGCACTTCGCCGCGCAAGGCGTGATGAGCGGGACGCAGGACCTTGTCGTCGCCGGCGGTAGCCAGGCGATGAACCGCATCCCCATCTCTTCGGCGATGACCGTGGGCCCGCAGTTCGGCTTCAACGACGGCCCGTTCCGCGGCTCGAAGGGATGGGATGCGCGCTATGGCGACGAGGAGATCGACCAGATCCGCTCCGCCGAGATGATCGCGGACAAATGGAACATCAGCCGTGAGGCGATGGAAGAGTTCTCCCTCGCCAGTCATCTGCGCGCGCAGGCGGCCTGGGACAACGGCTGGTTCGACAACGAAGTCGCTGCGTTTGAAGGCCTGCAGAAAGACGAGACCATCCGTCCCAACAGCACGCTGGAAGGCATGGCGCAGTTGAAGCCCGTGCGCGAAGGCGGCAAGGTGACCGCCGGCGTCGCTAGCCAGAACTGCGATGGCGCCGCCGCGCTACTCATCGCCGGCGAACGCGCGGTAAAGGAACATGGCCTCAAGCCTCGCGCCCGCATCCACCACATCTCCGTCCGCGCCGCCGATCCGGTGTGGATGCTGACGGGGCCGATCCCGGCCACCCAGCATGCGTTGAAGAAGGCGGGCATGACCGTCGACGACATCGATCTATTCGAGTGCAACGAAGCCTTCGCCTCCATCCCGCTGGCATGGATGCAGGAACTCGGCATTCCACACGAGAAGGTCAATGTGCAGGGCGGCGGCATTGCGCTGGGCCATCCGATCGGTGCCACCGGCGCGCGGATCATGACCACGCTGCTCAATGCGCTTGAGCGCACCGGCGGCCGTTACGGTCTGCAGACGATGTGTGAAGGCGGCGGCCAGGCCAACGTCACCATCATCGAGCGGCTGTAAAAGGACGTCCAGGCCATGCCCTGCTACGCCTATCAGGGGATCGTCCCCGTCGTCGACCCGACCAGCTACGTCCATCCGCTGGCGTCGCTGATCGGGGACGTGATCGTCGGGCCGGGCTGCTTCATCGCGCCTGGGGCCTCGCTGCGGGGCGACTTCGGGCGGATCGTGGTAGAGGGCGACAGCTCGATCCAGGACAGCGTGACGGTGCATGCGAACCAGCTGCGCGACACAGTGATCCGCCGCGGCGCGACGATCGCGCATGGCTCGATCATCCACGGTTGCGAGATCGGCGAGAACAGCCTGATCGGCATGAATGCGGTGATCCTCGACAACGCGGTGATCGGCCCGGAAAATCTGGTCGCGGCGCTCAGTCTGGTGAAGTCGGACACCGAGACCTCGCCGCGAAGCCTCGTGGTCGGCAATCCGGCCAAAGTCGTCAAGACGTTCGAACCGCACCAGGTCACCTGGCGTAACGATGGCCAGGGCGAATACCAGAAGCTCGCGCACGCCGCACTGACCGACCTGATCGAAGCCGAGCCGCTGGCCGAAGCGAACACAGCGCGTGAGGCCCAGCGGATCGCGTCCGAGGCGATTGCCGTGCGACTCACCGGCGCGACGGCACAGGAACGCGAGCGCAAGGCCGCAACGAACAACAACTAAGGCGCCTTTGCGGGCGCACATGATGATTTTGAGGAGTGCACAAGTGGGTATTTGCGAAGGACGTGTCGCCATCGTCACCGGAGCCGGTAACGGACTGGGCAAGGCCTATGCGCTGGGCCTGGCGGCGGAAGGCGCCAAGGTTGTCGTGAACGACTTGGGCGTCGGCACCCATGGCGAGGCCGGCGAGACCAAGGGCGCGGCCGAGCAGGTGGTCGACCAGATCAAGGCGATGGGCGGCGAAGCCGTCGCCAACACCGATGACGTCGCCGACTGGGACGCCGGCAAGCGCATGGTCGAGCAGGCGCTCGACAACTTCGGCGCGCTCCATGCCGTGGTCAACAACGCCGGCTTCGTGCGCGACCGCATGTTCTTTACCTGCAGCCCCGAAGAGTGGGACGCGGTGATCCGCGTGCACCTTCGCGGACACTTCTGCACGAGCCGCCACGCCGCCGAGTACTGGCGCGCGCAGAGCAAGGCCGGCAATGTGGTCGACGCGCGGATCATCAACACCACCAGCGGTGCCGGTCTGCAGGGCTCAGTGGGCCAGTCGGCCTACTCCACCGCGAAGGCCGGCATCGCCGGACTGACTCTGGTGCAGGCGGCGGAACTCGGCCGCCTCGGCATCACCGCCAACGCGCTCGCCCCCAACGCCCGCACTCGCATGACCAGCACCGGCGGCTTCGACATGGAAGCCAAGGAAGGCGAGTTCGACTTGTTCGCGCCTGAGAACATGGCCCCGCTCGTCGCCTATCTCGTCTCCGAGCAGTCGAAGGGCGTGACCGGGCAGGTATTCGAGCTGAAGGGCGGCCAGGTGTTCCTGTCGCAGGGCTGGACCGACAGCCCGGCCTACGACAAGGGCGCACGCATCGAAGCGGCCGAGATGGACGGTATCGTGCGCAAGTTGCTGACGACCCGCGAACCGGCCAAGCCGGTCTACGGAGCGCAGTAAGCTCATGGACTTCGCGCTCAGCGACGATCAGCGCGCCATCCAGGAAGCCGCGCGCGACTTCCTGACCGATGCCGCCAACCCCGACGTCATTCGCGCGGCGGTGGAAAGCACCACGGGCTTCGACGAAGCCTTGTGGCAGAACCTGGCCGTCGAAATGGGCTTTGCTGGCCTGATGGTACCGGAAGAGTTCGGCGGCCTTGGCCTTGGCGCGGTGGAGATGGCGCTGGTGCTGGAGGAAACGGGGAGGGTGCTGGCGCCGGTGCCGTTCTTCGAGACGGCGGTTCTCGCCGTGCAGGCAATCATGGCTGCGGGAAGCGATGCGCAGAAAGCCGCGTTGCTGCCGCGCATCGTCGAAGGTACCCGGGCAAGCTTCGCCGGGACGGGCCGGCGGCCTTTGCTGGCGGACGGTCGCCTGACCGGAACCGCTGACTTCGTGACCTTCGCTCATGTCGCCGAACTGATCGTGGTCGCCACCTCGGAGGGCAGCCTGGTCGTGCTGGAAGCCGGCACGCCAGGCTTCACGGTAGAAGCGCTGCCGAGCCTCGACCGGACGCGCCGCTTCGCGGCGGTGACGTTCGACTGCGTGGTGACGCCGGACATGGTGCTGGGCACACCCGGCAGCGCCGGCGCCGCGATCGACCGCGTGCTGACGATCGGTGCGGGCCTGCTCGCAGCCGAGCAGAGCGGCGGCATGCAGTTCAGCCTCGATGCGACAGTCGACTACGCCAAGCAGCGCGTGCAGTTCGGGCGGCTGATCGGCTCCTTCCAGGCTTACAAGCAGATGCTCGCCGACATGATGCTGCTGGTCGAAGCCTCGCGCTCTGCCGCCTACTACGCCGCCGCCGCCATCGACGAGGATGGCGAGGAGCTGGCCGAGGCCTGCCACGTGGCGCGCGGCTATGTCTCGGACGCCTATCGCTCGGTGACTGGTGACGCGATCCAGCTGCACGGCGGCATCGGCTTCACCTGGGAACACCACGCTCACCTCTACTTCAAGCGCGCCCGCGCCACGTCGTCGTGGCTGGGCACGCCCGATGCCCACCGAGAAGCGCTCGCGGCGCTGCTGCTCGAGGCAGCGGGCTCGGACACGGCGGCAAACGCCGCAGCCATAGCAAGGGATTTCGCATGATCACGCCGACATCGCCCGTTCCGCCCTATCCCGAACCACGCGGCCTGCTGAAGGGCAAGACGGTCGTCATCACCGCCGCCGCCGGCACCGGCATCGGCTTCTCGGCCGCCAAGCGCGCCGCCGAGGAAGGCGCGAAGGTCTTCATCAGCGACTTCCACGAGCGTCGCCTCAACGAAGCCGCGGACCGCATCGCCGACGAAGCGGGCGTCGAGCGTCCGGGCCTGTTCGTTTGCGACGTCACCAACGAAGACAACGTGCGCGGTCTGCATGACGCCGCGCTGGCCGCGCTGGGCCGCATCGACGTGCTGATCAACAACGCCGGGCTCGGGGGCGAGGCCGACATCGTCGACATGACCGACGATCAGTGGAACCGCGTCTTCGACGTGACGCTCACCTCGCTGTTCCGCATGACCCGCGCTTTCCTGCCCACCATGTACGCCGCCAACTCGGGCGTCATGGTGAACAACGCGTCGGTGCTCGGCTGGCGCGCGCAGAAGGGACAGGCGCACTATGCCGCCGCCAAGGCGGGCGTCATGGCATTCACCCGTTGCGCCGCGATCGAAGCGGCCGAGCATGGCGTGCGCATCAACGCCGTCTCGCCCAGCCTCGCCATGCATCCCTTTCTCGCCAAGGTGACGACACAGGACGCGCTGGACAAGCTGGTCGAGAAGGAAGCGTTCAAGCGCCCGGCCGAAGTGTGGGAGATCGCCAACGTGATGATGTTCCTCGCCAGCGATCTGTCGTCCTACATGACGGGCGAAGTCGTCGCCGTGTCCAGCCAGCGGGCCTGAGCCGATGGCGGTCATCTTCGAAAATCCGCGTGATCTGCTTGGCCAGGAAGGCGTAAAGCTCGACACGTCGGAGTGGCTCACGATCGAACAGAGCCGGATCGACGCCTTTGCAGACTGTACCGGCGACCATCAGTGGATCCACGTCGATCCTGTCCGCGCCAAGGATGGCCCGTTCGGCGCCACCATCGCGCATGGCTACCTGACGCTGTCGCTGGTCAACATGTTCATGCCGCAGATCGTCGAAGTTCGCGGTTTCTCGGCCGGGGTGAACGTCGGCATGGATCGCACGCGCTTCCTCACCCCCGTGGTGGTGGGATCACGCATTCGCGGCACTGGCGAGATCGTCACCGTCGAAGAGGTCAAGGGCGGTGCCATCCAGGCCGTCATCCGCGTGACCGTCGAGATCGACGGCAAGGACAAGCCAGCCTGCGTGGTCGACACCATCAACCGCTATTTCCCGGAGTAAGCCAATGCCGAACCCTGAAAAGATGGAAGCCGCCGTCCATGCTTATGTCGCCGCGTTCGAGGCCGGTAGCGCCGACCAGGTCGCCGCCCTGTATTCGCAAGATGCGACGGTGGAGGATCCCATCGGCTCACCCATCCATCACGGCCGCGAGGCGATCCGAGCGTTCTATGCGGAAAGCATGAAGACCGGCGCCAAGCTCAAGCTGGAAGGTCCGGTTCGCGTCAGCGGTGAATACGCGGTGTTCCCCTTCTCGGTTAATCTGAACTACGACGGCGGGGCCAAGCGCATCGACGTAATCGACACCTTCCGTTTCAACGAAGCGGACGAAGTGGTCGAGATGCGCGCGTTCTGGGGTCCTACCAACATGCACGGTTTCTAAGAGGATATTAGCATGCGCGAAGCAGCAATCGTTTCCACCGCCCGCACCGGCGTCGGCAAGGCCTATCGTGGCGCCCTCAACGACACCGAAGCTCCGGTCCTTTCCGCCCACGTCGTCAACGCTGCGATCGAGCGTGCCGGGATCGACCCCGCGCGGGTCGACGACGTCTATCTCGGCGTAGCCAACCACTGGAACACGCAGAGCTACAACCTTGGCCGCCTGACGGTGCACGGTTCAGTCCTGCCCGATACCACGGCTGGCTTCGCCATGGACCGCAAGTGCTCGTCGGGCCTGAACGCAATTGCCTTCGCCGCACGCGGCATTGTCGCCGACGAGATCGACGTCGCCGTCGCGGGCGGCTGCGAGAGCGTGTCGCTGACGATCAACAAGCACGCGCCCGCCTGGCGCAACCGCTCGGAGTTCGTGAAGGCGCACGATCCTTACGCCTACATGGTGATGATCGAGACCGGTGAAGTCGTGGCCGATCGCTACAACATCAGCCGCGAGGCGCAGGACCGCTTCGCCGCCCTGTCGCAGCAGCGCGCCGCCGCCGCGCAGGAAGCGGGCAAGTTCGATGACGAGATCGTACCGATCACCGTCAACAAGGCGCTGTTCGACAAGGAAGGCAACGAGACCGGCAAGGAAGAGGTCACGCTCACCAAGGACGAAGGCGTCCGCGCCGGCACCACCTACGAGAAGTTGGCCGAGTTGAAGCCGGTCTTCAAGAACGGCCTCGTCGTCAAGGAAGGCAAGTACGTCACCGCCGGTAATGCGAGCCAATTGTCGGACGGCGCTTCGGCGCAAGTGCTGGTCGATCTCGCCACCGCGCAGAAGGAAGGCTTGCCGGTCCTTGGCATCTATCGCGGCTTCCAGGTCGCCGGCTGCGGCGCGGACGAAATGGGCATTGGCCCGGTCTTCGCCATTCCCAAGCTGCTCGACCGTGCTGGCCTGAAGATCGACGACATCGGTCTGTGGGAGATCAACGAGGCGTTCGCCAGCCAGGCCGTGTATTGCCAGCAGAAGCTGGACATCGATCCCGATAAGCTGAACGTCAACGGCGGCGGCATCGCCATCGGTCACCCGTTCGGCATGACCGGTTCGCGCCAGGTCGGCCACGCCCTGATCGAAGGCAAGCGCCGCGGCGTGAAGTATGTCGTCGTCTCCATGTGCGTCGCCGGCGGCATGGGTGCGGCGGGTCTGTTCGAGGTCGCCTGATCCATGCAACTTGCTTTCGCCCCTGAACTCAAGGCCTTCCGCGCCGAAGCGGCCGAGTGGCTCAATGCCCAGCTGTCCGGCCCGTTCAAAGCGATCCGTGGTCAGACCAACCAGACCGATGCCGTGGAGGAACGGCGCGCCTGGGAGCAGGCGCTCGGCGCGGCGCGCTGGAGCGTCATCGGCTGGCCCGAGCAATGGGGCGGACGCGACGCATCGATCGCCGAGCAGATCATCTTCGCGGAGGAGTATGCCCGCGCCAAGGGTCCGCCCCGGGTCGGGCATCTTGGCGTGGAGCTGCTCGGCCCCACGCTGATTGCGATGGGTGACGAGGACCAGAAGCAGCGCTTCTTGCCCGACATCGCTCAAGGCAAGGCGATCTGGTGCCAGGGCTATTCCGAGCCCGGTGCCGGCTCCGACCTGGCGAACGTCAAGACCAAGATCCGTCGCGAGGATGATCACTACATCATAGATGGCCAGAAGATCTGGACCTCGATGGGCACGATCGCCGACTGGTGCTTCGTCGTCGGGCGCAGCGAGCCCGGCAGCATCGGCAACAAGGGACTGTCGTTCCTGATGGTGCCGATGGACCAGGCCGGTGTCGATCCACGGCCGATCCGGCAGATGACCGGGGAGGCGGAGTTCGCCGAAGTGTTCTTCGACGGTGCAAAGGCGAAGGTCAGCGATCGCATCGGTGCGGAAGGCGATGGCTGGAAGGTGTCGATGGCGCTGCTCGGCTTCGAGCGTGGCGTGTCAACGCTGGCGCAGCAAATGCACTTTCGCAACGAACTGGACGACGTGATCGCGGCGGCAAAGGCCAATGGCAAGGCTGACGATCCGATCATCCGACAGAAGATCGCGCATGCCCATGCCGGCCTGAAGATCATGCGTTACAATGGTTTGCGCATGTTGTCGGATGGTGACGGCGGCGCCGACCTGTCCGGCGCGGCCTTCACCTACAAGCTATACTGGTCGCGCTGGCATAGCCAGCTGGGCGAGCTGGCGATGGACGTGCTGGGCCAGGAAGGCGAGATCGGTTCGAGCGAAGAGCGGTTCGAGGGCTTGCCCAACATGTACCTGATGAGCCGGTCGGACACGATCTATGCTGGCACCGACCAGATCCAGCGCAACATCATCTCTGAACGCGGCCTCGGTCTGCCACGAGAGCCACGCGGCAAATAGAAAGACAAGGCCGATGACCGACACCATGGGATCCTGGCCGGCTACGATCCCGGCGTCGGCAGAGGCGGCCGCACACAAATGGCCTGAGGTCATCGGGCTCATCGAAGGTGAGCGCCGGTGGACCTTTTCCGAAGTGTGGGCGGATGCGCGTCGCTCTGCCTCGGCGATGCTGGCGAAGGGTATCGCGCATGGCGACCGCGTGGCGATCTGGGCGCCGAACAGCCGGGCCTGGATCCTGCTGGCACTGGGCGCGCAAATAGCCGGTGCCGCAATCGTGCCGCTGAACACCCGCTTCAAGGGTCAGGAAGCTGCGGATATCCTGCGCCTCAGCCGCGCCAAGCTGGTCTTCGCGCCGCAGGACTTCCTGGGCCAGGACTACAAGGCGCTGCTCGAGGGCGAGGACCTGCCCGACCTTGAGGCGCTGCTCTATAGTGATACCGGGTTCGAGAGTTTCCTGGAGAGCGGCGCTGGTGCCGACGTTGCGCGTGTGGAAGACGCGCTCGCGCGGTTGTCCGGAAACGATGTCAGCGACATCATCTTCACCTCAGGCACCACGGGCCGCCCCAAAGGCGCGGTGACGACGCATGGCCAGGTCATGCAGACATTCGGTGATTGGACGGCGCGCGTCGGTCTGCGCCAGGGCGACCAGTACCTGCTGGTGAACCCCTTCTTCCACACATTCGGCTACAAGGCGGGTTGGGTGAACTGCTTCACGCGCGGCGCCACGATCATCCCCATGACCGTTTTCGACGGCGCGGAGATCGTGCGCCAGATCGAGCGGCATCGCGTCACGTTCCTGCCTGGTCCGCCGACGATTTACGTCACGCTGCTGCAGGAACTGGCGGGCGAGAAGCCGCGCGACTTCTCGTCCCTGCGCGCCGCGGTAACGGGCGGCGCTCCGGTCGCGCCGACGCTCGTCAAGCGAATGCGCGACGAATTGGGCATTGCAAATGTCGTCAACGGCTACGGAATGACGGAGTGCGGTGTGATCGCCATGACCCGGCGAGATGACGATGCCGAAACGATTGCCCATAGCTGCGGCTATCCCATGCCCGGAATGGAAGTGCGCTGCGTCGATGACGATGGTCGCGTGGTTCCTGTGGGCGAAGAAGGCGAGATCGTCGTGCGCGGGCCGTCCGTGATGCAAGGTTACCTCGACGATCCGCTAGCAACGGCCGAAGCCATCGACCCGGATGGCTGGTTCCACACCGGCGACATCGGCTTCCTGAACGGGCGCGGATACCTACACATTACCGATCGCAAGAAGGACATGTACATTTCCGGCGGCTTCAACTGCTATCCCGCCGAGATCGAGAAGCTTCTGGCTGCCCACCCCGCGATCGAAACCGCGGCGGTGATCGGCATCGCGGATGAGCGCATGGGCGAGGTCGGCGCGGCTTTCGTGATGCTGCGACCCGGCATGCAGGCCGATGCGCCGGCAATCATCGCCTGGGCCCGCGAGAACATGGCGAACTACAAAGTGCCGCGGCAAGTGGTCTTCGTGAACGCGTTACCCCGCAACGAAGGCGGCAAAGTGCCTCGGCCGGCCTTGCGCGACATGCTGACAAAGGAGAAATAGGATGCCTCTAGACCCGCAACTCGAAGCGATGTTCGCCGGAAGCGCTGCCTGGCCCTCGATCCGCACGCAGACGGTATCCGATCTGCGCGAGGCAGTGCGCGCCGCGTCGATCAACCTGCCCGGACCGGCGGTGACACTGGCCTCAGTGGCGGATCGCACGATCCCCGGGCCGGCCGGCGAGATCCCGGTACGCATCTATACGCCCGAGGGTACGGCGCCCTTCCCGGTCATCGTCTATTTTCACGGCGGCGGCTTCGTGGTCGGTGATCTCGACACGCAAGACATGATCGCGCGTGGCCTGTGCGCCGGCGCCGAGAGCGTGGTCGTCTCGGTCGGCTACCGCCTCGCGCCGGAAGACAAGTTCCCTGCCAGCTTCGAAGATGGCTGGGCCGCCGTGCAGTGGGCCGGAGAGAACGCAGCCGAGATCGGCGGTGATCCGCAGCGTCTCGCCGTCGCCGGTGACAGCGCCGGCGGCGTAATCGCCAGCGCGACGGCACTGCTGGCGCGCGATGCGGGCGCGCCCAAGCTGTGTGCCCAGATCAACTGGTATGGGCCGGGCATCCACCCGATCCCGGACGGTGGATCGGCCGAGGAGTTCAAGGACGGCCCGGTGCTGCGCCTGGATGACGCGCACTACTTCTGGGAACTGCACATCCGCGACGACGCCGATTACGACGATATGCGTGCCAGCCCGATGAAGGCGGCGAGCCACGAGGGCTTGGCGCCAGCATTCATCGCGAGCGCCGAATGCGATCCCATCCGCGACGCGGTCGAAGCCTACGCTCCAGTGCTGCGCGAAGCGGGTGTCGAGGTCGAGATGAAGCGCTATCCCGGCATGGTGCATGGCTTCGTCTCCTGGCTGGGCTTCCTGCCCGGCGCGCAGGCTGCGATGGCAGACGCCTGCGGTTTTGCCCGCAAGCACTTCGCCAAGACCTGACGCGAACGCGTCGCCATCGCCATCCTCTCCGCATCGTGCAAGATGCGGAGAGGATGTGAACCTAGCCCTCTCGTGCGCGTTGTGTCGGTGAACCGCGTTTTGTTCGAAGGGCTTCTCCACCATGCGCTATAATACTCTGGGCCGTACCGGCCTGTTCGTGTCCGAAATATGCCTCGGCACGATGACGTTCGGCGGCAGCGACGGCGACATGTGGGGCAACATCGGCCAGCTTGGCCAGCAAGACGCCGATGCGCTCGTGCGCAGAGCGGTCGAGGGCGGGGTCAATTTCATCGACACGGCGGACGTCTATGCCGGTGGACGCTCGGAAGAGATCACCGGTCAGGCCATCCGCAACCTGGGCCTAAAGCGCGACGAGATCGTCGTGGCGACCAAGGCCTTTGGCGCGACGGGCGAAGGTCCGAATGGTCGTGGCGCATCTCGCTATCACCTGATCGATGCCTGCAAGGCGAGCTTGAGGCGCATGCAGATGGATCACATCGATCTTTACCAAATTCACGGCTTCGATCCCGCGACTCCGATCGAGGAGACGCTGCGCGCACTCGACACGCTCGTGCAGCATGGCCACGTTCGATACGTAGGCGTGTCGAACTGGGCGGCTTGGCAGATCATGAAGGCGCTGGGCACGTCGGAGCGTCTGGGCCTGCACCGCTTCGCCTCGCTTCAGGCCTACTACACCCTGGTGGGCCGTGACCTAGAGCGGGAGATCGCGCCCATGCTCACATCCGAAGATGTCGGTCTGATGGTGTGGAGCCCCCTCGCCGGCGGTTTCCTGTCAGGCAAGTACAGCGGCGGTAATACCACCGGCGGTCGTCGTACATCGTTCGACTTTCCACCTGTGGAGCCGCAATGTGGCGATGCCGTGATTGCCGCGCTGCGGCCGATCGCCGAGGCGCATGGCGTATCGGTCGCTCGGATCGCTCTAGCCTGGTTGCTGCACCAGCCGGTGGTGACGAGCGTCATCGTCGGCGCGAAGCGTCCCGAGCAGCTCACGGACAACTTGGCCGCGACCGAGATCGAACTGTCTGCCGAAGAACTGGCTTCGCTCGATGCCGTCAGCAAGCTGGCGAGCGAATACCCCGGTTGGATGCAGGAACGGCAGGGTCAGCAGCAACGCGATCTACTCACCGCCAGGCGCTGAACCGCAACGGCCCAGGTCGACCAAGATGGCTGGCCGGGCTGTCTTGTGGTCCCGACTAGCGCTTGTTCGTATCCTTCCCGGCCGCGTGTGAGGGCAGGATGGCAGGGTTGGGCTTGGGCGGTGCCGCCTTCTTGGGCTTGCGGACTTCCTTGTTGCTCTTGCGTTGGGCTTTGGCCACGTCGTCATTCCTTTGATAAAAGAGAGCTTGTCGTCGCAGGCGCCGATCTCAGCGCCGATAGAAGGGGAAGCGCTTTACGGGTGTGGCAATGAGGTGATCCGCCAACGCGGCCCTCATGGTGTCCGCGCCCTCGCCGGTCGTGCAAACAAGATGGCAACCGCCTTGCGGAAGCGGCTCCATGGCGCTGACGGAAACGCCGGATTGCCGGCAGAGCGCCTGAACCTCGGGTTCCGGCAGCGCCACGTTCATCGCCCTGCTCATGACGGCACCGCAGTCGCGGCAGCGAACCGAGAAGAACGCCCACCTTCCGGAAGGCTCGACAAGACCTGCTGTTGAACGTCGCTGAGATCCATGGCGTCATCCCGTTTTGTAAGCGGGAGCACCGTGGTCTCTCAGCCGCGAACGCCTACATGCGCCATCGTTCGCGATGTACCTGATATAGCCCATCCGACCGTCGATTGTAAGGAGTGGAACGCGTCTGATGACCCGTCATCTGCGGCCATGTCGAAGTCTTGAGCGTCTTTCGTTGCTCTTTGGCGCTGAAGAGCGTACTCAGGTGTGGCTGACGTCGCACGCGACGGACTCTCTGGGCAGCCATGCTCCCCCTTTTGTCCCTTTCTAGCCTCACCGAAGCCGGGATGCGCCGCTGTGGCGCATGTCCGATCTACTGGGACAAAGGATACCCAATTATGACTATCGGAACCGTCAAGTTCTTCAATGCCGACAAAGGTTATGGTTTCATCGCACCGGAAAACGGCGGCGAGGATTCGTTCGTTCACATCAGCGCCGTTCAGGCTGCCGGTATGAGCACGCTCAACAAGGACCAGCGCCTGTCCTACGAGGTCGAGACCGATCGTCGCGGCAAGGCTTCTGCCGTGAACCTGCAGTCGGCCTGATGCCAGGTGCCCCGCGGACGGCCTCGGCCGTTCGCGGGGCATGAAGCGGCGACAAGCCGCCCTCAATCAGGAGCAGATACATGACAGATGCCACCGCACGCCCGTTCCTCATCAACAAGGACGAGGAAGGCAATTTCCGGTTGACGGTCAGAACCACGCGCTACAATTCTCGAGGTTACCCCCTGGTGTCGGCTGAATTGCAGGCAGAGACCTTCAAGACCGCGACCGCTGCCCGCACTTTCGCGAAGGACAACTTCCGCGCGCAGCCTGGCCAATACGCAACGAAGTAGAGCGGCGGCGCATCGAGCGCCCACTTAACCTCCGACGACATGCGATCCATGTTGGTCGAGGAACAAGCTTAGCTTAAAGCCAGCGTTTGCGACCTACAGGCTTGCCAGCCTAGGCGCAGACCCTGGATCCGTATAGCCGGGAGCTAAGAAACCTTAGAGCCGAGCCCTTGCTCGGACTTGCATCCCGAACTGCGGAGAGACGTCATACCACGCAAACCGAATTACGACTTCGAACGCCGCGAGCGCGAGAAGAACAAGGCCGCCGAGAACGCGAAGAAGGCCCAGGCCAAGGCCGAGAAGCGCGCGGCCGGCCAGAACGCGCCGGACGAAGGCTCCGGCGACGGCGCTTAAGACGTTCCTGGTACGATGAATCAGACGCGCGATCTCACTCTGGCGCAGCTCGGCTGGACGCCCGTCTTTGGTCAGCAAGTGTCCGAGGAACAGCGACAGACTTGCCTGCCTGTCCGCGTGATGTCGGTCCATCGTGGCAGAGTGTCGGTCCTGGGTGAGACCGTCGAGACGTCGATCTCGTCCACCGTGTCTCACCCTAGAGACGCCGAAGACCGGCCAACTGTCGGGGACTGGTTGCTGATCGACCGCGAGAGCCACGAGCTCGTCCACATCCTCGATCGCACGAGCCTGTTTAAACGGCCCGCTCCGGGCGACGATCGCCGGGTCCAGCTGATCGCCGCGAATATCGACACGCTGTTCATCGTCACCTCCTGCGATCAGGACTTCAATATCGCGCGCCTCGAACGCTATCTCGTGCTGACGCAGGAAGTGGGCGTTCGTCCGGTCGTGGTGCTGACCAAGGTCGATCTGACCGCCACGCCCGAACGCTTCGTCGAGGCGACCCGCGCGCTGCAGGCGGGACTGCAAGTGGAACTGGTCGATGGACGCGATCCTGCGAGCGCGAAATGTCTGACACGGTACTGCGGCCTGGGCCAGACTGTAGCGCTGGTCGGCTCATCCGGCGTCGGCAAGTCGACGCTCGTGAATACGCTCAAGGGGTCGGACAGCATCCTGACCCAGCCGGTGCGCGAGGAAGACGGCAAAGGGCGGCATACGACAACCGTGCGCGAGATGCATCGCTTGGCCGCTGACTCGAATGGCGGCGGTTGGCTCGTGGATACCCCCGGCATGCGCGAACTGCAGATGTCAGAGGTCACCGCTGGCGTTGCGGAAGTCTTCGACGATGTCACCATGATGGCGCTCGAGTGCCGCTTTGCCAATTGCACCCATGGTCACCAGCCGGGATGCGCAATCCAGGAGGCGATGGCACAAGGGACCCTCGATCCGGGACGCGTTGAACGGTGGCGCAAGCTTTCCCAGGAAGACGCGGAGAACAGCGGCCCTGCGGCGGCTCGCCGCTCCCGCTTCGGCAAAGCCAAGACCAGGAGATGACAATTGGCTGATCTATACCTGCGCGCACTGGAATCCGAGCGCCGCAAACTGTGGGCCGAGTGCCGCTTAAAGGGACTTGCCAAGAGCACGCCGCAACGGCTTCGCATCGATGAACTCGACAGGCTGCTGGCCGAGCATCGGGCCAAGTCGGGCCGCTGACAGCCTGACAAACGGGCCCCTGTCGCGCACAACAAGCCGGGTATACGGACCGCCCCCTCTCCACATCAGCGTAAACGGTGCGATCGAAGGCGCTGGCCAGGCTCCGATGACATAAAGCCGCTCTGACGACGGGAGCTTGGCCAATGACCGCATCATCCACTCTGCAAGGCCGTAAAATCCTGATCACGGGCCCGGCCGGCCAGATCGCCTTCCCCATCGCCCGCGCCTTGGCGCGCCAGAACGAAGTCTGGGGCATCGCGCGCTTCGGCGATCCGGCACAGCGCCGTGAGGTGGAAGACGCCGACATCCGCACCTTGACCATCGATCTGGCCAAGCCCGACTTTGCCGACCTGCCGCGTGACTTCACGCATCTGCTCCACTTCGCCGCGACCATCTCCGGCAACGATTACGACGACGCGATCAGCACGAACGCGGAAGGCACCGGCCTCCTGCTGTCGCATTGTCGGAGCGTGGAAGCCGCGCTCATCATGTCCACGGTCGCGATCTACAAGCCGCACCCCGATCCCTGTCACGCCTATGCGGAGACCGATCCACTCGGCGATGCCATGCTCCCGGGCATGCCAACCTACTCCGTAGCCAAGATCGCGCAGGAGGCCGTCGCCCGCTTCTGCGCGCGCGAGTTCCATATTCCAGTGACATTGGCGCGCATGGGCGCGTCGTACGGGCCACGCGGCGGCCTGCCGACTTATGTCGCGCAAGCGATCGCAGCGGGACAGCCCTGGGTCACGCGGTCGGCACCCTGCCCCTACAATCCCATCCACGACGACGACATGCTCGCGCATGTGGCGCCGCTGCTCGAGGCAGCGAGCGTGCCCGCGACGATCGTGAACTGGGCGGGCGACGAGATGGTAAGCGTGCAGGACATTGCGGCTTACTCCGGCGAACTGCTGGGCGTTACGGCTCAAGTCGATGTTTGCCCGGCACCGGGATCCCAGCCTGGCTCCGGTGTCGATGTCACACGACGTCTGGCGATCACAGGCCCGTGC
>Ga0163161_10001575_pt1 | contig 16827 bp, 20 predicted proteins | sample S45metaG_FD_129847 | JGI IMG/M metagenome (GOLD analysis project Ga0163161, IMG submission 129847) | Switchgrass rhizosphere microbial communities from Kellogg Biological Station, Michigan, USA - S4-5 metaG | ecosystem: Host-associated > Plants > Roots > Rhizosphere > Soil | place: USA... | reverse complement strand
TTTAGCTCCTAATGTCGAGAAGCTGCCACATTCGTTATCAGGCGAAAGGGTGGCAGCTGTGCGCAGGCTGATAAACCGGGACAATAGGAACCCGGCAGGCCCGAAGGCCTCCCGCGCACAGCCGCCATAACACGGATGTGCGGACGCAAAAAAAGCGCCGGCATGGTGCTGGAGACGCTTGAGCGCCTATTGTTCCACGGGTTATCAGGCCCGGTCACTGAATTTGCAGTGACGGTGGGAAGGTAGCTCAGAAACGCGCGGATCTAAAAGCTGGGATCTGTGGCGAAAAGTTTCCGATAGTCAGGCTGAGGTTATCAATTCAAGCAGAATTGTGATCAGCCCTCTACTAAGCCTTAACCGGCAAGTGATGCTCCGACAGACCGCTGATGCATCTACAGTGACAGAAGCAAGCTCTGGTATTGGCAGAGCGATATCGTTAGCGCTTGCGGCAGAAGGGGCGACGTCGGTTTGCTATGACTTACGCCCGGATGCAAACCCTAGTATAAAACCGGGGTCAAACCACCGTTATTTCAAACGTGATCTGCCCCTGATTCCACTAGACCTTTCAGCCACAGTAGCAGGTTCTAGCCTCCACCCCCGGCCGCAGCTTTCTTGGCAGCTTTTTTAGCGTCGATGATCGCCTTAGTCTGCCCCACAATTTCATTGAATACCGCCGAAGCCGACGCAACCGAGGACGGGTCGCTCGATGAATCAAAGCCGCAGCCAGGATGGGCCGTCATCTTACCTTTTTCGGGGAGTTTCAGTGTCTGCACATAGTTCGGGTCAGCAACAACAACTGCCCACCTCAGAGTTTCATCGCCCTCTTTGAGCACAACCGTCGCTTTGCGACAGGCCGAGTAGATCAGCACATCGCTCTTCGTCTTATCGTTCGCAAGAAACTTCGTGGTTTCGATAGCGTCGCGGGCCACTGGCTCAATAAAGACATCACCGGCTATACCGCCAGCAAAGATCAGCGGTATTTTTATTACTTCGTTACGCTTCTCTGCTCTCGCCGTCAGCTCTGGCTCAAGATCAATCGCGTCAGGCAACGCAGTTGTGGTATCTACAACCTCCCCGATGAAAGCAAGCAGTCCAACAAGACCAACACCCGCAGCCCCCACGTTCTCGATCAGTTTGACTAAGTTGTCTTCTGTGTTAATCGTAACTGCTTGAATTTGATCCGTATCCGGCCTTTTGGTGATACCCAGATGAGTGGTTCTCCAAAACCAGTAGTCTGTGGACTCGATCGCGTATCGATGAGCTGATGAGGCTGTGGGTACTGAGGTCAAAACCAGCTTTCCCGCTGGCGCGGCGGTAGCGGTTTTGTCGCCTTTGTCACTGTTAACCGCACCAGTCCCTGCTACAACATTGACGCTTTCTCCCTTTGCTGGCTCCGTACGGTCGAGACGGATCGCAGAGGACTGGAGTTCGAACTTCGTATACCCCTCCCTGTCTTCATTAAATGACTTGTGGTAAGTAATTGCGCTACAACCCGCTAGAGCGCCCATTAACATGACGTTTATGGATAGCTTGAGTATCTGCATCGAGATGATCCTTCTTGATTCGTGTTGAGCCTCATCTCTTAATGACTGCGTACTACTTGGCCCGCTCTACCGAGGCTGGACGTGTTTGGCACTAGTACCATCACACAGGCTAGCCAAGCGCTACCGTCTTTCCAGTCATTTTGGGTAAGTATTTTTGAGGCCAAGTCCAGAAGTGAATCGTCACGGTGCTCCTGGAGGTTCATTGGGCTCATATTCGGATCACGCATTACGTTGAACACAGCACCAGAACCTGACTCCAAACCCGACCGAAGGCACCTCCAGGTTTTTTTATAGATGGCTGTGCTGCGGGCATAAATGACATCATGCCCGCTCTATTCTCGCAGCGTATTGGCCACCTTTTGGCCGAGGGAGCTTTCAAGTACATGGTTTCGTTTGACCTCCCTGCCGGCGGCGGAGATATGGGGCGCCTCATACGCGAAACGGATTGGTCTGCAACCCCTCTGGGGGCCAGAGAATCTTGGCCTATGGCGCTCAAAAGCTCACTCAGTCTGATGCTGAACTCACCCGAGAGCATGTACCTCGTGTGGGGAGACGCGTTACAACTGTTCTTCAATGACGCTTACCTCATCAATCTCCCATGCGCGCCAGAAGTTGCCTTAGGCGCGCCGATTCATTTGATTTGGGGCCAAGCATGGGAGCAAGTACGCACCATTGCGCAAAGCGCGCTTCAGGGGCAGGCAAGCCGCTTTGAAAACCATCCGATTACACTTGTTCGAGAGGGGGTGACCGAGCTGACTTTCTGGTCATTCTCGTTTTCGCCACTGCATGGGGATACTGGAAAGCCTGAGGGAATGTTCTGCCGTGTCCACGAAACCACGACGCAGGTGCACGGAGCGCTGAAACTGGAGGAGAACGAGGCATTCACCGACCGTGTTCTCGCGAGCATAAACGACTGCATCAAGGTACTGGATCTGGACGCCCTCCTGACGTTCATGAGCGAGTTGGGTAAAGAGATCATGGAGGTAAGCGATTTCAACGAAATACGCGGCTGTCCATGGCCTGACTTCTGGCAGGATCAGGGAAACGTGGATGCCAAGGCTGCCGTGCAATCTGCTCGCGAAGGTAAGAGTGCGAGCTTTATGGGATCTGCTTTCACCATGGGTGGGACGCTGAAATGGTGGCACGTTCAAGTCAGTCCTATTTTTGGCTCGGATGGGAAACCTGAAAAAATCCTTAGTGTCTCTCGCGACATGACAGCCCTGCGTGATGCCCAAAATGCATTGGCCAAACTCAACGAGTCGTTGGAGCAGCAAGTTGTCGAGAAAACCCAGGACCGAGATCGCATTTGGCGGCTTTCCGCAGACCTCATGCTGGTCGCTCATTTCGATGGGAAAATCTCGGCGGTCAACCCTGCGTGGAGTAAAACGTTGGGATGGCCTGAAGAACATCTTATAAATAGCCAGTTTCTTGACTTCGTTCACCCTGATGACTTGGAGCGGACGATTGATGCGATGACCGATCTGAAGCGAGGGGAGCATTTCCCTACTTTCAAGAATCGCTACCGGCATTCGGATAACTCATATCGCACCATCTCCTGGACGGCTGTGCCGGATAAAGACTTTATCCACGCTGTTGGCCGGGATACTCAAGCGGAGGAAGATGCCAACGAGGCATTGAAGCTTTCAGAGGAGGCGCTGCGGCAATCGCAAAAGCTGGAAGCTATTGGGCAGCTCACGGGTGGTGTCGCCCACGATTTCAATAATCTACTGACGGTTATCAAGTCCTGTACAGATCTTCTCAGCAGCCCAGTCCTATCAGAGGATCGCCGCGATAAATACATCAAAGCGATTTCAAGTACGGTAGAGCGCGCGGCGCGGTTGACGAGCCAGTTGTTGGCATTTGCACGACGACAAAAGCTGCAACCGGAAATCTTTAACGCTGGCGAGAGTGTTGTGCGAATAGGCGAGATGATGGACACACTCACTGGGTCACGGATCAGTGTGACCATCGATATTTGTGATGAGCCGTGTTTTATCAATGCCGATGTAAGCCAGTTCGAGACCGCGCTGGTAAACATGCTCGTTAATGCTCGGGACGCAATGGGCGGTGTGGGGGAGCTTTCAATCAACGTTAATACGAATACATCGCTCCCCGCAGTACGCTCACACCCCGAGCGTCCTGGAAATTTCGTAACTGTTTCTATATCTGATACCGGCACAGGAATTTCTGCAGACAAATTAGAGCGCATCTTTGAGCCGTTCTATACAACCAAAGGTGTGGGGCAAGGCACCGGGCTCGGCCTATCTCAAGTCTTCGGGTTTGCAAAGCAATCAGGCGGAGAGGTCCTGGTCAGTAGCTGTGAGGGTGTTGGCAGCACGTTTACTCTATATCTGCCACGGGTCGAGGCATTCGTGCAAAAGACCATTGATGCCGCACCTGCAGTCACGGAGTGCGGCGAGGGATATGCAGTGCTGGTTGTAGAGGACAATGAAGATATCGGGACTTTCACTTCTGACACCCTGCAGCAGCTGGGTTATACCGTCCACTGGGTATCCGGCGGGCAGGAAGCGCTTATCGCGCTCTCACCTAATCCGGAAAATTTTCATGTCGTCTTCTCAGATATCACGATGCCCGGCATGAGCGGGATCGAGTTGTTCGAACGTATTGAAGTACTTTATCCATGGTTGCCCGTGGTCCTCACCACAGGCTACAGCTCCGAGTTCGCCAAAATTGAAGCGGGTGGTCAGCGGTTCGAGCTATTGCAGAAACCTTACTCAATCGAATCGCTTTCCAGTTTGCTTGCCAACGTGGTGAAGCGCAGAGCTTCACTGCGATCGATAAATGATGCCTGAACTTTAACTGGCTCTATAGCGAGCGACTGACCGCTTCTGGCTCAGAGTGAGTAAAAACTTAAGTCGAGGTGCGTCACATCCAGCTAGCAAGCCGGGCCAACCGCCGGAACGCTTTGACGAACATAATAATTATCGAACTCACTGCTCTCGATGAGTTGGAAGCCATGGCGGATATAAAAACGATTCGAAGCGCTTTCTTTGAGAGCACCCACTTTAATAGAGAGCGCAGCTGCATCCGCCACTTTGAAAATCTGAGTGAGAACAACAGAGCCTATACCTGATCCTTGCGCGCTCGGTCTCACATACAAGTGGTCGAGCATGAGTTCATCGTGGTGATGCTTGACCACTACAAAACCAACCTTCTCCCCAGAAACTTCGATGTAGTGTGTGTTGCGAGCGTCAAAACCAACAAGAAACCGCTCGCGCGCGCGCACCGGATCAAATCGCCCAACACGTTCCAGACTGTCGCGCATGGCCTCAATTCGAATGGTCACAAGATTTTCCAAGTCGCTTTGTTGAGCCGGGACTAAAATGACTGGGGAATTTTGATTGGGTGTGACGGGCATATATTGCGCTCTATTAACCATCCTGGAAGGCCAGTATAGCCAGCCTAATAGGTGATGCCATTGCGCTAGTCATAGCAACCCTTCAGGCATGCGACAGCGATGAGTACCAGAAGATTTGCCGCCCGTACTGTCTTCCTGGTTGACCCGCTTCCCCAATAACGCTTTGATTACCAGCATTGCGTTGCACCGGGCATTAACCGGTATCTCGCTCCACGTGAGGCGGCTAATAGGAAAATCATGGCATTCACCGCTACCTGTATTGTTTCCATTTTTTTTTGGGCTGTTGTTTCAGCAGTTACGGGGACTAAAGAGCCATGGGACCTGGCTAATTATTGGACCCTCATCTATCCCGCTGCGCTTGCTCTGTCGGTGATTCTTGGAGCCCTGCTGAAAAACGCCCAGTGGTCCGCAGGCGCCGTCGTAATGCTTGCTCAGATCCCAGTGGTTTTGGTTACGTCTGGTGCTTCCCCGTTGCTGGGTGTCGGCATCCTTTATGCGGCTTTTCTTTCGATTCCGGCGATAGCGCTGTCGTGGCTTGCCGGCAGGGTGCGGCAGGCTTACACGCCATAAAGCCCTGATCGTTCCCACGCTCTGCGTGGGAACGATCACAAATCGCCCAGCGTAGTGCTGCAAGATCGTACAAGCTCTCCCACCCTCCCCCTCGCTAACCTGACGACTCTCCCCCACCACGAGTACCCGTCATGGTCCAGACACGTCCTATAAACCTCGCCCAAAAAGCCTCACTGATCGAGCAACAATGGAGCCCACGGGTCGTCGCCGAAATGAACGACTACCAGTTCAAGGTAGTGCGCATCGAAGGCGAATTCATCTGGCACGCCCATCCCGAAACCGACGAGGCATTCCTGGTACTGGAAGGCACGCTGCGTATCGACCTTGCCGACGGCCCGGTCTATGTGGCGCCAGGCGAACTGTATGTGGTCCCTCGCGGCGTAGAGCACCGCACGGCCGCCGAAGGCGAAGCCAGGCTGATGATGATCGAGCCACGTGGCATCTTGAACACCGGTCATGAAGGTGGGGACCGGACCGCCTTGAATGATCAGTGGATTTGAACACTGCCTTTGGGTCTGGACACGATTATCATCAACGCACCGCAATGACACCGTCTCCAACCCCAACGTTGAAACTTATGAACAAAACCGAATGGCAAGCCCTGAAGCTCAGGCTCAAAAAGTACCTGGCGATTATCTTCGCGCTCTGCTTTGCGGGGTTTCTCATTTATGCCTATTTGCACAAACCCGAGCTTCCCCCCGAAATAGTCCTGAAGCAAAACTTCATACCGGGGGAATGGCTTTATATCGTCGAGGAAGCCAGGGACCGCTCGGAACCCAAGACGCTGAAGTTTTATATGGATTACCGTGAATCGACAGACGCAACCATGAAGGTGTACCTCGGCAAAACCCCGCCGTTCCTGGTCTCGGACACCGACTTGAAAGACGTGGTCATCCAGCGCGTCGCCAACGGCCTGCACATCAAACTCAAAGGCGCCGTCAGCCGTTATCACAGCGACCTTTACCTGAGGGATGGCGACACTTACACCACGTATCGCATAAGCCTCGAACAAGTAGAAACCCGACCGCCCTTGCCGAGCGGTCGGTAAGCTTATTTCAACAGGGCGATCAGCGCGCACACCAGTGTGATCACCAGCGCCGGCCATTGCATCGGCATGAAAAAGAAGTGATGGCGCACGCCGTCGGCGTGAACCTTTCGATTCAACACGAAGCCCAGCACAACGTTGATCGCCGAGCCCATCCCGAACCGATCAATACTTGCATAAGCGAGGTATTGCCGGGCTTGACGCTCGGATCCGGCCACAGCCACATCAACAGCAGCACCATCGCCACAGGTGTAAACAAGGTGAGCCAGCCTGCACCGCGATAAATCATCGTTCAGTCCTCATTCTTAACGCTGCCGGCTCACGCCTGCTCGCGGGTTTGTTGTTCGACCGCCAATACCGCATCAAGGGTGTTGAGGAACAGGTCGTGGCTCAGTATGCCCGTAGCGATGGTCGACAAGACAGCTGTGCCGCTCTCGTCCTTGATCACCACTTTTTCGGTCCAGGCGTTGAGGTCGACGGTGCGCAGCGAAGACATCGGCACTGTGCGGCCCTGGTATTGCAGGAACGCGCGGCTGACCACAATCGGCGAGGTGGTGATTTTCAGGAAGTTGCCGCTCATGCGCTTGCCCCAGACCTGCCCCGAGCTGATGCAGTTGAACGTCACCGCCCCACCCGTCTCCAGCGTCGCAATCACCGCCGGCATGCGTGCGCGTACATGCAGCTCGCGCACCAGTTGCTGGAATTGGTAAAAGCCCTTGAGGCTTTCAAGCACTCGGTGAAACGGCTCCGACGCGTTACGACGGTAGGCCAGGTTGGTGATCATGCCGGTCATCACGGTTTGCCCGGAGCCGAACAGGTACAGGTCTTCGATGTCGGTAAAGGCGGTGTAGTCGCGCTGGTGATTGATGAAGCGCTCGATGCCGTGCTCATACACGTTGTAACGCGGCGCGCGCAGTTTTTTGTGCCAGGCGTAACCGGCAAACACGCCCAACGCGAGAACGGCGAGCAAGGCGCTGGTGAAGTAAATCAAGGTGTGTGGGCTGCTGAAGCTCAATGACAGGCCGCGCGATGTCTGGCCGACGACGGGGCCGTCACTGCCCGCCGGCAGGAGGGTGCCCAGGTACAGCACGAACACCGCGAGCCCTAACAGCGCAACGCCCAATATCAAACTGAAGATAAGGAAACCCTTGCCGTGGCGAAAACTGGCGATCAGTTCCCCAGTGGCGGATGGCGTTTGGGTGGGGGATGGTTGCATGGGTGTTTGCGTCCTTGTAGTGGGTTAGGTCTTGCACCCTATCCTTCTGGTAACCGGGTGCACTTGGCACGGCGAGTTGGAGCATGGCTAATTAATATCGTTCCTTGGGCAGCGGGCACTACGGCTGTGCAAGCCAACCGGTTCACACTATGGGTCTTTTTTTTCCCGCGCAGAACAGTGATCATCGTCCTCCCCCAAAGCCCCAGGAACCAAAACCATGGAATTGACGCTGGAAGCGGTTGCGCTTTTTGCATTGAAGCTGGTGCACGAGACGGACGGCGGCAGCCCGGTTTTGCGCGATGATCCGGTGATGGAGGCGTACGACCGCGAGGTGTTTGGGTTGTTGGTGCGCCGGGGGGATTTGGCGGGGATTCAGGTGAAGCTTAATGAGTGCCTCACCTCAGCGCTCGAATCACTGGGCGGCGCCACTACCGTGATGGGGCGAGAGCTGCAACGGCTTGCGCTGGATATGCGCCAAGCGCCGACGCTGGAGGCCTTCAATGCTCCCCTCAATGCACTCAAGGACTACCTGAACGCCATCCTGTAACCTGCGACTACCGCCGCCCTTCCACCACCATCCGCACCGCCAACCCCATCAACACCGACCCCATCAGCCAGCGTTGCACCACCTGCCAGCCCGGCCGGGTGACGAAAAATACGGCGATGGAGCCCGCCAGGGTGGCTATCACCGCATTCACGCTCACGCTGATAAGAATCTGCGTGAAGCCCAGCACCAGAGATTGCATCAGCACACTGCCATGGCCGTTCGGGTCGATGAACTGGGGCAACAGCGATAGATACATCACCGCAACCTTGGGGTTCAGCAGGTTGGTCACCAGGCCCATGGTGAACAGTTTGCGCGGGCTGTCCTGGGGCAGGCTGTGCACCTGGAACGGCGAACGGCCACCCGGCTTGAGCGCCTGCCAGGCCAGATAGGCCAGGTACAGCGCCCCGCCAAACCGCAGCGCATCGTAGGCAAAGGGCACCGCCATCACCAACGCGGTAATCCCCAAGGCCGCGCACAGCATGTAAACCAGAAACCCCAACGCCACGCCGCCCAGGGAAATAAACCCGGCGACGCGCCCCTGGCAGATCGACCGTGAGATGAGGTAAATCATGTTCGGGCCGGGCGTCAGCACCATGCTCAGGGATATCAGCGCATAGGCAAGCCAGCTGGACAGTTCGGGCATGATTTGGCTCCTGCAACGCTGTAGGGTTGGACGCCATGGTAGGGCGTTCAAACCGCGCGCGTCAGATACAGATCCGCGCGCAAAACGTCATACACCGAGCGCACCATTCACCCGAGGGCAGGCACATGATTGATTTCAACAACAAAGGCTTCTTCAAGCTCAAACAGAACAACGAATACGCCGAACGCGTGGCGGCATTGCTGCTCGATGGCGAGGAAGTGGTGGATGCGTACAAGGCCATGCGCGACGGCGTGGTGTTCACCACCCAGCGCATCATCGCGGTGAATGTGCAGGGAATTACCGGCAGCAAGAAGGATTTTACGTCGCTGCCGTACAAGAACATCGTGGCGTATTCGGTGGAGACGTCGGGTACGTTTGATCTGGATTCGGAGCTGGAGATTTACTTTTCGTCGTTGGGCAAGGTGAAGTTTGAATTTACCGGGAAGACGTCGATTGTCGAGATTTCACGGTTGATTTCAAAGCATCTGCTGACTTGATCAGCGGACAAAAGAGACCTCGGTGTGCCAAGGTCTTTTTTACTACCAATACGGTTCGGCTACTGCATCCCGATCAAAAAAATGTGGGTGCATTGGCTCAATGTCATAAGCAGCCAAGATATGCGATGGGAAGTCTTTCAAGTTGAACGTAACGATGACCTCCGCCTTACTACGAATCGCCGCCGCCAGTACGTGACGATCATCAGGATCGGGCAAATCCAGGCTCGAACATAACTCCTCATACCCTGTCACCAGCCCGTCGGGTATAGCCTTGTCCATCATCGTTGAAGTGTTATCCACTTGCTCCGAAGTAAGGTCGGGGCGATTTTTTAGCACATTGCGCTTCCACTCTTCATGGATCTGGCTGGTCCATCGCGCTCGATACAGACCAGACAATCCCAGCCACATCAACAGATCCCGGAGTGCTGCCGGGTAAAGAACACAAGCATCGTATACCGCAGTGAACGGCGAACACCTCATAGGTCATACCCCATGCCTAACTCCTGAGCCTGCCGTACCAACGCCTCCATCGTCTCTTGGCTTTCTGCATCGCGCTGCTGTTTAAACGCCATCAAATCTGAAAACCGGATACGCCGATGGCGACCCGTCTTCGTAAAAGGAATGGCGCCTTCTTCCAGCATCTTCACCAGGTGCGGGCGTGAAACGTTAAGCAGGTCGGCAGCTTCCTGGGAGGTCAACTCAGCATGGACGGGTACAACCTTGACGGCATTGCCCAGCGCCAGCTCACCCAAAATATCAACCAGCAGACGTAGCGCGGATGTGGGGAGTACAAGGGAGTGGGGTTTGTCTTCTTTGTCGAAGATATCGATGCGTTGAGTGTCGAATTTGGTCGACAGCAATGAGGCCAATTCGCGCTGGCCCTGAACGGCGGCTTCGACTTCCTTTTCCAGCGGAGGAATTGTTTTAGGGAGGTGCGGGGTGATCATGATGCTGCTCCGTCGTCACGTAGTTCAATTGAGCTCAAGCTAAACGAAACAAACGAAAATCGCAATATTCGAAACCCGCTGAAGTTACTGTCTACTTTTCCCACACTCCCCATCGAACACTGCCAATTCCAGCCCCGTGATATCCCCCCGTAGGCTCACTCCCTCGCACAAGGAAGTGAGCCGGTCATGTCAGAACGTTCTTATCCACCGACTGAAGAAGCGCTACGCAGACAGCGAATCCTGACACCGCAACCGTCGCGGGCCCCCTATTCGCCGGCGATTGATCTATACGAACCCTCCCCTGCCCCAGCCCCCACGCCGGCAAAACCTGTCGGCTGCGTCTTTATCAAGCCCTGCCAATTGCCGGACGGCTTCACCCGCTACGCAGACCCCACCGGTTATGTCCCGCTGGAGTTGGTCAAGGAGTACGCCCATTTCAGCCTGCTGGGTGGGCGCGAACTGGACGGCCGAGGCGCGGTGGCCTTGCGCAGGATCGGCGGCAGCGCGTTGCCCGCCGGCTTGGGGCAGTTGGCGTTGCGCTCTGCAGTGTGGGAATCGGCGGCGACTGCCGTCGGGTCTGTCGCCGGTGGCCTGTTGGCCGGTTTGGTGGCGCTGGCCTGGCCGTCTGAGATGGGTGATAGCGCGCTCTACAGTGAGGAGCAGTTGCGCTCGATGGAGCGGGCGCGGTCGCAGATGCGTTTGCATGTCGAACAACGCGAGGACGGTACGCTCAAGGGGTATGGTTTTTACACCGGCAACCATCCGAGTTGGCAGATGATCGATGTGGTGCAGTTCCAAGCCCGCGACGAGCAGTTTGTGGCGGATTTGGGTGAGGGAGTCGAGTTGATCTGGACGCCTGCGGTTGATCCCAGTGACACGCTGGGAATTCCAGCCTTGGAGGCTGCGCCGCAAGCGCCGGTGATCTGGATTTACCCGCCGACGGAGAAGGCCGCGCAGATTCTGGTGAATCCGGTTTATCCGCCGGAGTACCGGGATTTTATTCTGGTGTTCCCGGTGGGGTCGGGGGTTCGGCCGCTGTATGTGGTGGTGAGTCTTAAGGCGGGGGATCACAAGTACCACAAGGCTCCGAATACTGGACAAATTACTGGCTTTGAAAAACTGAAAAAAGCAAAACCCATGACTCCCAAGCAGGGAGGTGCCGGCCTGAGAGAGCGCTGGATAGATGAAAAAGGTCGAAAAATCTATGAATGGGATTCCCAACACGGCGAGCTGGAAATTTATCTAGCAAGTGATGGAAGCCATATGGGTGCGTTCAACCATCTAACCGGCGAGCAGCTAAAAGGGCCAAAAAAGAAACGAAACATCAGAAAGTATCTGTGAGGGTTACATGGGACTCAAAGTGAGATTGGAATGGTTCGACAGAACCACAGAGTGGCTAATCGGAACTGAGGATTCGGCGGACTTAGGAAACGATTACTCCGTGATTTCTGAGCTCGGATTGTCGGTAGACGAAGACGTCAATAACGGCATGTTTGAATTGCAAAGGGAGTGGCTATCAGTGATACAGGCACATTTCTCCCATGAGATAGTTCTTTCAGAAAACGACTACTTCATCGCATTCGATCACGAGGACACGCTTGACTGATACGAACAGAATCAATGGGCGTATTTGATACGTATACCGTTGAATGTTGAGCAAAGGCGGGTCAAGAACGTCGAACTCACAGGCCACGGCTGCGCAGTCGAACCGGGACGATCAACGCGTACATGTGCCCGCCAACGTCGAGGCGATGAGATCGCGCAGCCACATATGGGCGGGATCCCGGTGCAGTCGTTCGGGCCATAGCATGAGCATGATCGTTCCCACGCTCCGCGTGGTAATGCCGCCTGGGACGCTCCGCGTCCCGTCGTACAATTCAATGCGTACAGGTGACGCAGAGCGTCATGGGATGCATTACCACGCGGAGCGTGGGAACGATCAACGCGTCCGGCCATCACGATTTCGGGATCCACAGGGTTGAGAACGTGACGCCTGAAGGCTAGCCATACGCCGGCAACCGTTTACGTCATCACTCGTGCTGAAACGTCTCAAGATACGCCAATATATTTTCAATCTTCTCCGGATCACTGATGCCCCAGAAAATCATCCGCGTCCCTTTCACAACCGATTTCGGATCTTCAATGTAGGCCGCCAGTTTGTCCCGGGTCCAGACCACTCCCGAGGTCTTCATCGCCTCCGAATACTGATAGTCCGCCGTGGTACCGGCAGGTCGATCAATGATGCCGTTCAGTTGCGGCCCAAAACCGCCACGGGCGCCTTCGCCAATGCTGTGGCAACCGCCGCAGGTCTTGGCGAAGAGCTTGCCGCCCGCTTCCGCATCGCCGGCGGCGGCGGCCTGGCCGGTGGTCAGCATCAGGGCGAGGGTCAACAAGGCATACTTCATCGGACAGCTCCGCGTCGAGTGTTGATGCCAATTATGCCTGTTTACACAGCAACGCCCTCAGCCACATTCCTGCACACCGCCAAACGACCACCCATCGTTTAAAAAACATCCAATCGAACCTATGCCCGCAGCTTCCACTCAACCCTACTGAACCCTGATGGTGGAGTAAGGATCATGGCTCGGCCATCGATTTTAGTATTGGAAGACGACGAAATCATTCGGGCGTTAATGGTGGATGTGCTGGAGGACTTCGGCGCGTCGGTGACGTCGTTCCCTTCGGCGGACGACGGGATGATTTATCTGGAACGGGGCGATGACCCCGTGGACCTGATTGTCAGCGATATTCAAATGCCGGGTTTGCTCAATGGCTTTGACTTGAGCAAGGTGGTGGCGCACCGCTGGCCGACGGTGCAGGTGGTGCTGACGTCCGGCAACGCCCATCTGGCGGCACAATTGGGCGGCTCGGTGCGATTCCTGCCCAAGCCCTGGAGTACCCAGCATCTGATTGACTGCGTGCAAACAGCGCTGAATCAGCAGGGTTTGGCTATGCATTGATAGCGTCGCGATATCACCTTGAGCGAACTTCCCGGTGAAACCATCGGTCCATTAATGACGCAAGGAGCGACATTTCTGATCCGTTAGTCAGCCTTTTCGCCTTGCGCGTTTAGTTACTGACTGCGAGTTGTGTAGAATCGTCGCCCTTTTCCGCGCGTCACTCATGGCCGAGAGGCCCACAGTTCGAGCTTACTGAATGCATTCTCAGGCCCATGACGTCGATGCGCCCCCACTGCTGGAAGCGTTGCGCACAGGCACGGCCTTGCTGCATACCGCGCTGGAAAAACGCCTGCCGTTTTTCTCCGATCGCCTTGATGCGCAGGGGTACCGGCATCTGCTGCAGGCGTACTTCGGGTTTTATCAGCCTATGGAGGCTGCACTGTACGGCAGCGGCTTGATTCCCGAAGGGCTTGATACCGCAATGCGTGTGAAAACACCGATACTGGTCAGTGACCTCCACGCGCTGGGCCTGGATGATCAGGCCATCGACACCCTGCCCCATTGCACGCAACTGCCAACGCTCGACACCCCCGCCGCCTGCCTCGGTGCTCTGTATGTACTGGAGGGTGCGACGCTGGGTGGCCAGGTGCTTCGTCGTGAAATGGCGCAGCGCCTGGGCGTCAATGCCGACAACGGCGGCGCCTTTCTCGACATCTACGGGGTAGAGACCGGGCGGCGCTGGAAAGACTTTCTTGTTTATCTGGGCGACCAGCCGTTGGACGCGCCCGCAAAACAATGCGCCGTGAACGCCGCCCGCTCGACATTCAGCTGCTTTGAGCAATGGCTCGACAGCCAGGAGGTACTGCTATGAAAACCGAAGATTTTGAAGAGCTGCTTGCCAACTGTGCCAACGAGCCCATCCGCTTTCCCGGGGCGATCCAGCCCCACGGTGCGCTGCTGACCCTGTCGGAGCCCGGCCTGAATATCATCCAGGTCAGCGCCAACGTCGGCACCTTGTTCGGCCGTGCGCCCGAAACGCTGCTCGGCCAGCCGCTGCACAGCTTGATCGGCACCGAACACGCCCAGGCCGTGCAGGTCATGGCCCGGACCAATACCTTTTTCGACATGCCACCGTTGCACGTCACCCTCAACGGTGCGGATTTCGAAGGCTTGCTGCACCGCCACCAGGACGTGCTGGTACTGGAGTTCGAGCCGCGGCTCAAGGACTTTCGCCCGCGCGCGTTAAACGGCCGCACCAGTAACCTGGGCAAGATGCTGCAACGTTTGCAGGCGGCGAAAACCCTGCAGGCGCTGTACGAAATCAGCGTAAATGAAATTCAGGCCATGACCGGTTACGACCGCGTGCTGATCTACCGTTTCGAAGACGAAGGCCATGGCCAGGTGATCGCCGAAGCGTCGGCGCCGTCCATGGAGCTTTTCAACGGGCTGTTCTTCCCTGCGTCCGACATCCCGGAGCAGGCTCGCGAGCTGTATCGCACCAACTGGCTACGGATTATTCCCAATGCGGCCTACGAGCCAGTCCCGTTGGTGCCCAGGCTGCGGCCAGATAACGGCGAACCGCTGGATTTGAGCTTTGCCACCCTGCGCAGTGTGTCGCCGATCCACTGCCAGTACATGCAGAACATGGGCGTGCTGTCATCCATGAGCATCTCGCTGATGGACAGCGATAAGCTCTGGGGCCTGATCAGCTGCGGCAATCGGGAACCCCTGCTGGTACCCAACGAGTTACGCACCGCCTGCCAGACCATCGGCCAGGTGCTGTCGTTGCAGATCAGCGCCATGGAAGCCCTGGAACTGAGCCGTCAGCGCGAGGAAAAACTTCAGGCACTGGCGCTGCTTGATCAAGCGATGAAGGCCTCGGAGGACAATGTGTTCGATGGCCTGGCCCAACAGGGCCAGTTGCTGATGGACCTGACGCGGGCAGGCGGCGTGGCGATCATTGATAACAAACAATTGCACCGCTACGGTAACTGCCCGGAACCGGCGCAGATCCGTGCGCTGCACAAATGGCTGCAGGAACGCGACGAACCGGTGTTCGCCAGCCACAATCTGGTTTCGTCATACCCCCCGGCCGCCGAGTTCCAGGCACTGGCCAGCGGCGTCCTGGCCATGCAACTGCCCAAGCCTGTGGACAATGGTGTGCTGTGGTTCCGCCCGGAAGTCAAAGAGAACATCAACTGGAGCGGCGATCCGCAAAAGCCGCTGGACCTGGAAAACTCCGACGCCGGCCTGCGCCTTCGTCCCCGCACGTCATTTGAAATCTGGAAGGTCGAAATGGCCGGCATCTCCACCAAGTGGAGCCATGGCGACCTGTTCGCCGCCAATGACCTGCGCCGCTCGGCCCTGGAAAACGACCTGGCCCGCCAGGTGCTGCGTGAACAACAAGCCGTGCGGGCGCGTGAAGAGCTGGTGGCGGTGGTGTCCCATGACCTGCGCAACCCCATGACCGTGATTTCCATGCTCTGCGGCATGCTGCAAAAGGCTTTCAGCTCCGACGGCCCTCATACGTCACGGCGGATTTCCTCGGCCATCGATACCATGCAGCAGGCGGCCGGGCGCATGAATGTGCTATTGGAAGACTTGCTCGACACGTCGAAAATCGATGCGGGGCGGTATGTGGTCAAGCCGGTGGCGCTGGATGTCAGCCAGATGTTCGAAGAGGCTTACTCCTTGCTCGCACCGCTGGCGTCGGAGAAAGGCATTGACCTGTCGTTCAACGCCGAGCCCGGCCTGCTGATCAACGCCGACCCGGAGCGCCTGTTCCAAGTCCTGTCGAACCTGATCGGCAATGCCATCAAGTTCACCCCACGCCAGGGCAATATCGGCATCAGTGCCATGAGCAATGGCGAAGAAATCGTGTTCTCGGTGCGTGACTCGGGCGAAGGCATAGCGCCGGAACAATTGCCCCATGTGTTTGACCGCTACTGGACGCAGACCGAAAACAACCCCACCGGCAGCGGCCTGGGACTGTACATCACCCAGGGCATCGTCCAGGCCCATGGCGGCAAGATCGTTGCCGAAAGTGAGGTGGGCCGAGGGAGTGAGTTCCGGTTTACGGTACCCAAGATGATTGAAGATTCGTACACCTGATGCGGTAGAGCATGGGCGGGACCCTTTCTAAAAAACGCTCGTCAGTTGCAGTCATATCTTGCAGCAACGCGTTTATAGCGGCCCTTGCGGGCCGCTATTAAGGTAGGCCTTGCTTCGCTCCGATAGGCGAAGTCATCCTCTACTCATAGAAGGAAACATCCATGGTCAGCGGAATCAATCATTCACTGAGCAGCTTTCAATACCCACCTCTGCAGCAGGATGATGCAGGGCCCCAACGCACGAAGCGCAGCATCGACTCCACCGCCACGCAACAAAATGCCTTCGAGCCTGAAGGCATGGCGGCCGATGACCGACGCAAAACCAAGGGCGGTGGGCTGGACAGCCTGGGTCGAGGCAACGTTCTCTAACCGGGCGCGTACGAGGGGCCGTGTACGGCCCTTCGTACCCCCCGATAACAAAACCATGAC
>Ga0163161_10001574_pt1 | contig 16836 bp, 16 predicted proteins | sample S45metaG_FD_129847 | JGI IMG/M metagenome (GOLD analysis project Ga0163161, IMG submission 129847) | Switchgrass rhizosphere microbial communities from Kellogg Biological Station, Michigan, USA - S4-5 metaG | ecosystem: Host-associated > Plants > Roots > Rhizosphere > Soil | place: USA... | reverse complement strand
GGCAGTCGGTCGCATCTTCCCAATAGGCCGAACGCAGGGCCGCTTCGTCGCAGCGATCGATGCCGCGGCAGTAGCGGTACAGGCAGTCGCGGATCGCCTCGCGGTCGAGCAGCGCCTGTAACGAAGCCGGTGCGCTCATGCGGCCGGTGGCGGCGCCCGCCGGAACAGCTGAACGATGTTGCCCTCCGGGTCGCGCAGCGACAGCACCGCGCCATGGCTGCCCATGTCGCGCATTCCGAGCACCTGTCCGCCGGCGGCAACGATGCGCTCCTGCGCGCCTTCGAAGTCGCCCACCTCCAGCACCATCACCAGCCCGCTGGTGGCGGGCGCCGCCTCTTCAAGGCAGGCCAGGGCCACGTTGGTGTTGCCCACGCCGTACTGGATCCAGCGGTCGCCATCGCGAAACTTCATCGGCAGGCCGAGCGCACCTTCGTAGAAAGCATGCAGGCTGGCCGGCTCCTTCGCCACCACGAACACGTTCTGCACCCGCTTGGGCGATCCAACGGCGCCGCTCACAGCGACGTCTCCGAGGCGCCGCCGTCCAGGCGCAGCACGTCCGCGTTGAAGAAGCGCGAGCCGTCGCCGGCCAGGAAGCAGATGGCATCGGCGATGTCCTCCACCGTGCCCAGGCGGCCCAGCGGCGTGCGTGCGATCCGCTTGGCATCGAGTTCGGCGTTGCGATGCTTGGCCGTGCCCTCGGTGGGCACGGCACCGGGCGCCACCGCGTTCACTCGGATGTTGCGCGCGCCGAGTTCGGCCGCCGATGCCCGGGTGATGCCCAGCACGCCGGCCTTGATGCCGCTGTAGACCACCGATCGCATCGGCGACTTGAAGGCCGCGATGGAGGCCACGTTGATGATCGAGCCGCCGCGCGCCGGGTCCATGGCTTCGGCCGCCGCCTGGATGCCCCAGATCACCGACTTGAAGCCGATCTCCACCATGCGGTCCATGACCTCGGGCGTGATCTCTGCCAGCGGCTGGTAGCGCACCCAGGCCGCGTTGTTGACCATGATGTCCAGCCGTCCCGCATCGCGCGTGAACTGCGCCACGGCTTCGCGCATGCCTTCGCGCGTCGACACATCGCAGGGCAGCCCGATGGCCTGGCCGCCCAGTGCGCGGATCTCGGCCACGGCCTCCTCCACGAACTCGGGCTTCAGGTCGTTGATCCCGACAGTGGCGCCCAGGCGCGCCATGGCGCGGGCGGTGGCGCGACCGATGCCATGGCCGGCGCCGCTGATGAAGGCCGCTCGGCCTGAAAGAGACATCGTCATGGGTGGGCTTTCGTGGGGGGGTGCTCGGGCACCAGCAGGGCGTCCAGCGCATGCGCGCCGCGCCCCAGGTCCAGCACCGTCAGGGGGTTGATATCGATCTCGGACACGCCGTCGGCATGGCGCACGGCGAATCGCGAGAGCGCCACGATGGCTTGCGCCGCCGCCGGCACATCGGCCTTGGGCCGGCCGCGCGCGCCGTCGAGCAGCGGGAAGGCCTTGAGCGACTGCAGCATGGCGGTGGCCTGCGCCTCGTCGACAGGCGCCGGCTGCAGCGCCACGTCCTTGAAGATCTCGGCAAAGATGCCGCCCAGGCCGACCATCACCATCGGACCGAACATCGGGTCCTTCTTGGTGCCCAGGATCAGCTCGACGCCGCCCTGCACCATCTGCGCGACGAGCACGCCGGCGATGCGGGCCCCAGGTGCTTTTTGCGCCACGCGCGCGAGCAGGTTGTCGTATTCCTCGAGCAGTTGCGCTTCGGAACGCACGCCGACGAACACGCCGCCGACCTCGGTCTTGTGGGCGATGTCGGGCGAGACGATCTTGAGCACCAGCGGAAAACCCATCGCGCGCGACGCGGCGAGCGCCTCGTCGCGGCTGGCGGCGATCGCTTCCCGCGGCACGGGCAGGCCGGCGTCGGCCAGCACGGCCTTGGCGCTCGCTTCGGTCGCGAAGGCCTCTGCGGCCAACGGCACGCGTTCGATGGCCGGCGCCGCAACCCGTGCGGCGTCGCGCGCACCGAAGCGCAGCAGTGCCGCCAGGGTCGCGCAGGCCGCATCGATGCCTTCGACCACCGGAAAGCCCATGGCGTTGAGCTTGGCCCGCACCTCCTGCGGCGCACGGGCACACAGGAGGATCAGGCGCGAAGGATGGTCCTTGCGCACCTGTTCCAGCGCGGCAAGGAACACGTCGCGCAGCCGGGGCACATGGAAGGCATTGGCCGACTGCAGGATCAGCGCATCGCAGCTGGCGTCGCGCGCCACCGCATCGAGCATCCGGGCCAGCACCTCGGGCCGGCTCGACACCTGTGCCGTCATGTCGACCGGGTTGGAGGGCGCGGCGAAGGGCACGACCGACAGGATGCGCTCTTGCGTCTGCGCCGCGAGCTTGGGCAGCGCCAGGCCTTGCGCGCTGGCCGCATCGGCCAGCAGCACGCCGAAGCCGCCGGAGGCCGTGAGCACCGCCACGCGGTGGCCGCCGGGCACGCGCGCCGGACCGACAACGGACATCGCATGGCCAACTTCCAGCAGTTGCTCGATGCTGGGCACACGGATGGCGCCGCCGCTGCGCAGCACGGCATCGAACACGGCGTCGGAACAGGCCAGTGCGCCGGTGTGCGAGGCCGCAGCCTCGCTGCCGGCCTCCGAGACGCCGACCTTCAGAACTACCAGCGGTTTGCCCGCCTCGCGGGCCATGGCCATGGCCCGCGTCAGCTTGGCGCCGTCGCGGCAGGTTTCCATGCAGCACAGGATTACGTGCGTGCCGGGGTCGGCCGCCAGTGAGGCGATGGCATCGGCGATGTCCACGTCGCATTCGTTGCCCGTGGTCAGCATGCGGCTGACGCCCAGGCCACGCTCGCCGGCCAGGCGCAACGTGAAGCTCCCGAGGTTGCCGCTCTGCGAGACGATGCCCACCGGGCCGGCCACGGGAAACGACGACTCCAGCGCCACCGAGAAGGTGGCGATGCTCTTGTCGGGCACGCCGATCGCGCCCAGGCAGTTGGGGCCGACCACGCGCATGCCTGTGGACCGCGCGACGTCGCCGATCTGGGCCTGCAGGCGACTGCCCTCCTCGCCCATCTCGGAAAACCCGGCCGACAGGATGACCGCGGCCTTCACACCGCGGCGGGCGCAGTCCTTCACCGCGTCGAGCACGCCCGCGGGCGGCACGGCGATCACGGCCAGCTCGGGCACTTCGGGCACATCGTCCAGGCTCGCATAGGCCGGCAGCGATTGCACGAGCCCCGCTTTGCGGTTGACCGGGTAGATGCCGCCCGCATAGCCGTACTTCTGCAGGAACTGCAGCGGCCGGCCGCCGATCTTGGTGACGTCGTCCGACGCCCCGAAGATGGCGATCGAGCGCGGCTTGAACAGCGCGTCCATGCCGCGCCCCACTTCCACGACCGGCATCTCAGCGCCCCTTGTAGACGGGTTTGCGCTTCTCGAGGAAGGCCGTGCGGGCTTCCTGCGCGTCCTCGGTGCGGGCCAGCGCCATGGTGAAGTTCTGCTCGAAGCGGTAGCCGTCGCGCTGCGGCATCAGGTCCATCATGTTGGCGGCCTGCTTGGCATAGGCGATGGCCAGCGGCGCCTTGGAGGCGATCTCCTGGGCGATCTCCATCGCCAGCGGCATCAGCTGCTCGGCGGGCACCACTTCGTCGATCACGCCGCGGCGATACAGCTCGGCGGCCGGCACCTTCATGCCGGTGAAGAACATGCGGCGCGTGAACGAACGCCCGACCATGGTGCGCAGCATCGAGACACCGCCCGCGAGCCCGACGTTGATCTCGGGCATGGCGAAAGTGGCGTCCTCGCTCGCCAGGAAAATGTCGCACGAGGCCATGAGGCCGAAGCCCGCGCCCAGCGCGGGGCCGTTGACGGCCGCGATCACGGGCTTGGCGCATTCGCGGATGGCATTGCCCGTCTCGCGCGTCCAGCGGTTGTGGTCGAGGAAGTCCCCGGCCTTCTCGGCATTGGGGCGGTCCTTCAGGTCCGCGCCGGAGCAGAAGAACTTGCCGGTGCCCGTGAGAATCGCCACGCGCACGTCGGTGCGCTCGGAGACCTCGTCAAAGATCTCGATCAGGCGGCGGCGCGTGGCGCGGTCCAGCGCGTTGACCGGCGGCTTGTCGAGCCGGACGACGGCGATGTAGTCGGAAACTTCCAGATTGATGCTCATCGCACACTCCCGGTTTGGTTGGAAAAAGAAAGGTGTGGCGCGCTCGCCTCCGGCGCCAGCGCGAGCAACCGGGCGACGTGCAGCAGCCGGTCGCCATAGCGGAACTCGGAGGCAATGAGCCGCTGCGCCATGCGCGTGGCCAGCACCTCCTCGCTCACGCCCATGCCGCCGTGCATCTGGATGGCCGCTTCCGCGCAGGCGCGCGCCGACTCGGCCAGCGACACCTTGGCCAGGCGCAAGGTGCGGCGCAGATCGGGCGCGTCCTGCTCGAAGGCGTCAAAGCAATGGATCACCAGGCCCTTGGCGCCCAGGTACTTCACGTACATGTCGGCCACGCGGTGGCGCAGCACCTGGAAGCTCGAGAGTGCCACGCCGAACTGTCGCCGCTCCTTCAGGTGCGTGACGGTCTGGCGGATGAGCGTGGCCAGCGCAGCCACCGTGTCGACGGCCGTGAGCAGCAAGGCGGCATCGGTGGCCCTGGCGCGTGCGTCACGTGCGGCGGCACCGCGCGCGATGCATGCGCTCTCTGGCACGGCCAGTTGTGCCAGAACGAAGTCCGCGCCCACGCGGCCCTCCGTCGTCCGGTACCGGGCCTTCGGCGCGCCGACTCTTTCGGCATCGACCAGGAAGATGGCGTCCTCGCCATCGACCTGCGCGGGCACGAGGTAGTGCGTGGCAGGCAGCGTCGCATCGACGCCCTGCACGGTGCCGCTCAACTCGTAGCCGATGTCGAGGTGCCTCGCTGCTACCGCATTGACGTCCGGCGTGTCAGATAAGGCGGTCAGGGGCGCCATCTGCGCACTGCCCTCGGCCACGGCCTCCAGCCAGCGCCTGGCCGTTTCGGCCCCCGCGGCCTGCAGCAGCAGCGGCACCACGGCGCAGGTCTCGACCACCGGCAGCTGCAGGCCGTGCGTCGCGAGCCCCTCCACGATGGACGCGAGATCGCTCAGGCTGCCGCCGACACCGCCGGCCTCCTCGGGGACAAGGGTGGCCGTCCAGCCCAGTTCGCGCACCGGGTCGCCCTGGATCTCGAGGGCGATGTGGTCTTCGGCATAGCGGCTGGCTGCGTCCAGCAGCATGCCGGGAAAGAGCGGCGGGAAAGATGTGGACATGGCTCAGGCTCCCAGCAGTTCGTTGGCGACCACGTTGCGCTGCACCTCGGAGGTGCCGCCGGCGATGGTGCGGGCGCGCGTGAACATGTAGTTCTGGATCCAGGTGGCATCGGGCACGTCATCCCCGGCCGCCCCGTCGTCCGCGAGAAAACGATGCGCGGCATCGGGGCCGACCGCATCGAGGGCGATGGTCGTCAGGCGCTGCGCGACATCGGCGCAGGTCATCTTGATGACCGAGGGCTGCACGCCCAGCGGGCGCTGGTGGATCAGGTCGTCGGTGGCCTGCGCCATCATCACGCGCGCGCCCTTCACGTCGGCCTCGCACAGCAGCAGCTTGTGGTGCAGGCTGCTGAAGTCGCGCAGCCTCGCGGCGGTGCGGCTCGCCTCTTCCACCAGCTGCGTGACCTGGCGGCGCATGAGCTCCAGCCGCGCCACGTTGGCCGGCGGCAGGCGTTCGCGCTCGAGCAGGAACTTCGCGCAGGTCCACCCCTTGCCGACCTCGCCGACGAGGTTGTCGGCGCGCACGTGCACCTCGTCGAAGAACACCTCGTTCAGGTGATGCCAGCCGTCGATCGTCCGGATGGGGCGCACGGTGACGCCCGGGGCGTCCATCGGCACCAGCAGCAGCGAGATGCCTTCCTGCTTCTTCGCTTCCTTCGACGTGCGCACCAGCATGTAGATCATGCTGGCCTCGTGGGCATGCGAGGTCCAGATCTTCTGGCCGTTGACGACCCACTCGTCGCCCTCCAGCCGTGCGCTGGTGGACAGCGAGGCCAGGTCGGAGCCTGAGCCGGGCTCCGAATAGCCCTGGCACCACCAGTCCGAGCCGTCGAGGATGCGTGGCAGGAACCGCGCCTTCTGCTCGGGCGTGCCGAAGCGGATGATCACCGGACCGATGTGGCCCAGCCCATGGTGGTACAGGGGCGGACAGTCGTTCTCCGCCATCACCTCCTCGAAGATGAGGCGCTGGCGGATGTCCCAGCCCGTGCCGCCCGCCTCGCGCGGCCAGCTCGGCGCACCCCAGCCCTGGGCGTTGAGGATCTTCTGCCAGGCCTGGTATTCGCGCTTCGTGATCTTCTGGCCGGCTGCGACGACGGCGCGGATCTCTGGCGGGCAGGCGCTGCGCACGAACGATTCGAGTTCGCGCCGGAAGCCGGCGTAGTCGATGGACATCTTGTCTCCTGTGGAATATCGGAAAGGCTCAGCCCTTGCGCAGCTGCGCGATCAGCTCGTCCAGGGCGGTGGTGGCACCGGCGGCGTCGCGCCGGCGCAGGTTGTGCGCCACCTTGCGGCGCAGCGGATAGAGGTCGGGCCGAGGGCGCACCGACAGCACATGCGTCATGCGCTCGCGCAGCACGCTGGTCATGGTCTGCGCCATCAGCGTCAGCGCTTCGTTGTGGCCCGCCGCGGCGATCGAGGCGAAGAACGCGCTGGCCGAGGCGATGCGCTCTTTCAGCGGCGCGTCGTCGGGGTGCGCCTCGATGGCACCGACGGCTTCATGCACGGCGTCCAGCTCGGCCTCGGTGGCGCGTTCGCTGGCCAGGCGCAGCAACGTGCCATAGAGCGTGCGATAGGCCTCGTCGATGTCGGCGTCTCCCAGCCGCCCTTCCACGACCAGCTTGCGCAGCGACTCGGCCAGCTTCATGTAGGCGCCCTTGTAGAACACCAGCGCCTGGTCGGCCGCACCGGCGCTCAGGTGCCGGACCTCGCCGATGAAGATGGTGTGGTCGCCGGCTTCGTGGGCCGCATGCACGCGGCATTCGAAGCTCGCGAGGCATTCCTCGATCAGTGGCATGCCCAGTGCGCCGGCGCGCCACGGCACGCCCTCGAACTTGTCCTCGATCTTGCTCGATGCGAACCGGCCCGACAGCGCGTCCTGCTGCTCCGAGAGGATGTTGATGACGAAGCCGTCCGCCGCCTGGAACGTGCCCAGCAGACGGCTGGCATTGCGCAGGCTGAACAGCACCAGCGGCGGATCCAGCGAGACCGAGCTGAAGGAGTTGCAGGTCAGGCCGGCCGGCAGGCCGTCCGGCGTGCAGGTGGTGATGACCGCCACGCCGGTCGGAAAGCAACCGAGCAACTGGCGAAACTGGGCAGGCTCGATGGCGCAGCGTGTGCTGTCTTCGGCGGCTTCGGACATGGCGTCTCCTTCGCGCTCGGCTTCAGGCCGCGGCGAGTTCGGCCGCAACCGCAGGCCGGTGCGGCGGATCGTTGGCGATCTCCTGCTGCACCGCCGGGATGATGACCTTGCCCCATACCTCGAGCTGGCGCAGCATCGCGGCGTGATCGAAATCGCCCATCTGCGTCTGGAAGCAGTAATGCACCGGCTTGAGGGTGCGGATCTCGTTGACCACGCGCTCGATCACGGTGTCGATGTCGCCCACGGGCAGCAACGCGCGCATCTCGTCCAGCGTGGGCTCGCCCTCGACGATGCCTTCCTCGACCTGGTAGTCGTCGGCGATCTGCGCGGTGCGGCGCTTCAGGCTCACGGCGATGCGGCGCTGGTAGCGGGCGCATTCGAGGTAGCTTTCCACCTCGTCCTTGTTGTTGCTGGCATAGGCCGCGCGCAGCAGACCGACCTGCACGCCGGCCGGGTCCTTGCCCTCCGCCGTGGCCACCTTGTCGATGAGCGCCCGGGTGCTCGCCAGCTTCTCCAGCCCGCCGTCGCCGCCGGAGACGAACACATGGTGATCGGACTTCACGGCGCGCGACAGGAACGCCGGATCGACGCTGGTGATCCACATCGGCGGCATGGGGCGCTGCACCGCGCGCTGGCTGATGGCGCTCATCGGCTGCTGGTAGTACGCGCCGTCATAACTGAACTTGGGCTCCCGCAGGCCCGCCTCGAGCATGTCGAGCATCTCGAAGGTGCGGGCCTTGGCGGAGTCCAGCGACACGCCGAAGCGCTCGAACTCGAACTGCTGGTAGCCCGAGCCGATGCCCAGGTTCAGGCGGCCGTTCGACAGCTGGTCGACCATCGCCACGTCGGCGATCAGGCGGGCCGGCGTGTACAGCGGAGCGACGACAATGCCGGTTCCCAGCCGGATGTTGCGGGTGACCGCGGCGCAGTGCGCGATCATGGTCAGCGGCGACGAGCACATGCCGTAGTTGCTGAAGTGATGCTCGGCATACCACGCGGCACCGAAGCCCAGTTCGTCCGCCAGACGCGTCTGTTCGATGGCATCGCGCAGGATCTGGTGGGAGGTCTTATGCTTGTTCCGCTGCTGCATCAAAATGAAGATTCCGAAATCCATCGCTGTTGCTCCTGGTTGGCTGTTTTCGATCGAGGTCCATCGTAGGAACTCGACGCCCGCGTGGATCACCAGCGAACGCACAGCTTCTTTGCGTCTTTCGAAATGAAGGCCCTCGACTCGCTGCGCATCTTTGTGGCCACCCAGCGCAAAGGCAGCCTCTCGGCCGCGGCCCGCAGCCTCAGCCTGTCGCCCGCAACCATCTCGCGGCGCATCAGCGCACTGGAAGAAGAACTGGGCGTGCAACTGGTGGACCGCACCAGCCGCAACCTCAAGGTGACGGAAGCGGGCCAGGCCTTCCTGGAGCGGGCCGAAGCCATGCTCGAACTCATGAGCGAGGCCGAGCAGGCCGTGCACAACGCGCGCCAGCGGCCCGAAGGCCGGCTGCGCGTGCATTCGCGAACGCACATCGGCCTGCGGGTGCTCGCGCCGCTGCTGCCGCGCTTCGCGGAGCTCTATCCCGACATCCGCGTCGAGCTCGAACTCTCCGAGCATCCGATCAACCTGGTGGAGCACGACTTCGACGTCGACATCCGCACAGGCGAGTCCAACGATTCGGGATTTGTCATCAAGCGGCTGCAGTCCAGCGACGAGGTGCTCGTGGCGAGCCCCACCTTCGTGAAGACCTATTCGCGCATCCGCCACCCCACCGACCTGCCGCAGGTGCGTTGCCTCACCTACCGGCGCGAGCGCGAAGTCATCACCTGGAAGTACATCGATCCGGCGGGTGAGCAGCAGGAACTGGCCATCCAGGGCGTGCTCAGTGCCAACAACGGCGAGTTGTTGCGGCTGGCCGCCATCGGCGGCATGGGTGTGGCGCTGCTGTCCGAGGCCACCGTGCGCGACGACCTGCGCGACGGCACGCTGGTGCGGCTGCTGCCCGAATACCGTTTTGCCGTGCGGGCGTTTTCCAATGGCGTCTTCGCCGTCTTCCGGCAGAGCCGCGTGCTGCCGCTGAAGGTGCGCGCCTTCGTGGACTACGTGGCGGACGCGCTGAGAAGCGAAACGCGCTAGACGTCTGCGAAGCGATCGGGCGGACGCCCCGCGCCGGGCAGGCCCGTGATCACGAACAGCCCGCCGTCCTGCGCCTTGTTGCCCTCCAGCCGCGCGCTGCGTGAAATGCTGGTCAGGTACATGTCTTCCAGAAGCGGCCCGCCGAAGCAGATGCTCGTGGGGTAGCTCACCGGCAGTTCCACAAGGCGTTCCAGCGTACCGTCCGGCGCATAGCGCGCCAGCCTGGCAGCGCGGGTCAACACCGTCCAGAGGAACCCTTGCGCATCGACCGTCGCGCCGTCGGGCCCGGAGTCGAAGGCGTGCGTCTTCGCGAACAGGCGCTTGTTGCGCAAGGGACCGTGCGGGTCGTAGTCATAGGCCCAAATGGTTCGCTCCAGGCTGTCGGCCAGGTACAGCACGCGGCCGTCGGGGCTGAAGCAAGGCCCGTTGGCAAAGCCGATGTCGTCGGCCAGGTGCTCCACGCGAAGGTCGGGGCGCAGCCGGTAGAGCCCGCCCACCACGCGCTCGCCGGCCTGGCGATCGACGTGCATGGTGCCCGCCAGGAAGTTGCCCGCCGGATCGCCTTTGCCATCGTTGAAGCGGACCTTCGGATGGTCCACGGGAATGCGGGCCAGGTGCACGAGCGTGCGCGTGGCGAAGTCATAGCGCGCGAAGGCGTGGCGCAGCGCCACCACGACGGCCTCGCTGCGGCACGGCGCGATCGAACCCACGGGCGCGGGCAACGGGTGCTGCTCGGGCTCCCGGGCTTCGGGTTTCAACCGCCACAACGTGCCGGCCAGCGCGTCGATCCAGTTCAGCGCCTGTGCATCGGCATCCCAGCAGGGACTCTCGCCCAATTGGTCCTTGGTCGTCCCGACCCGGGTGATCTTCACGGTCATCGGGCAAGTGTGCGGGCGCGCTGGCGCCCCTGCCGGCGCAACTCGCAAAGCTGCTTTTCATTCCTTGCAGATCACCACCGGAAGCTGCGCTCTAGACTGAATCCAGCGTTCGATTCGAACCAGAACAGGAGACAAGAATGAGCTATCGCAAACTCGTCATGGGGTTGGCGCTGGGTGCCTGCGCACTCGCCCCAGCCCTCGCACTTGCCCAGCAGGTGACCCGCATCGTGGTGCCCTTCGCCGCCGGCGGCGGCACCGACCAGTACTGCCGCATCCTGGCCCAGGAACTCAACAAGCAGGGCCTGAACGTCATCATCGAGAACAAGCCCGGCGCCAGCGGCATCCTGGCCGCCGACTACGTCGCGCGCGCCAAGCCGGACGGCCAGACGGTGCTTGTGTCGTCGCTCGGCACGCTCGCGAACAACAGCGTGCTCTACGACAAGCTGCCGTACGACCCGGTGAAGGATTTCGCGCCGGTCACGCAGATCGCCTACCAGCCCGCCATCGTCGTGGGCCGCACCGACCTGCCCTACAAGAACATCAAGGAGATGGTGGCCTACGCCAAGCAGCATCCCGGCAAGATCAACCGCGGTTCCCCCGGCGCGGCCATCCTGACCAACCTGGCACCCATCGCTTTCGAAAAGGAACAGGGCATCAGCACGCTGCATATTCCCTTCAATGGCGACGCCCCGGCGCTGCAGGCCCTGCTGGGCAACCAGATCGACATCCACGGCACGTCGATCACGGGATCGCTGCCCTACGTGAAGTCGGGCAAGTTGCGCGTGCTCGGCGTGATGGATTCGCAGCGCCTGCCGCAGGTGCCCGACGCGCCTACATTCAAGGAACAGGGCTTCGACATGGAAGCCACGCTGTGGTACTCGCTCTCGGTTCCCACCGGCACGCCCAAGCCGGCGATCGACCGGCTGAACAAGGCCGTGAACCAGGTGATCGCCGACCCCGAGTTCGTGGCCCGTGCCCGCGCCATCGGCATGGAGCCGCGCGGCGGCACGCCCGAAGAACTGGCCCGGTTCATCAAGGTCGAGGCGGACCGCTGGCTCCCGATCCTGCGCAGCCTGAACCTGCCCAAGCAGTCGCACTGATCCTCAAGCTCCATGCACAACGCCCCGCAACGCGAGCCTCCAAGGGCTTCGGGTTCCGGGGCGTTGCGGCGATGGCGCCGCCACCCGAGGGCGCGAACCAAAAGTCAGATCGAGATGTCCTTCTCCGACGCCACCTTGTTCCAGCGCCCGAACTCGCTGGCCATCCGCCGCTTCATGACTTCCGGCGGCTGGTAGGCACCGAGCGCGCCGATGGTCTCGAGCCCGCGCTTCGTGTCCGCTTCGGCCAGCATGCGGCGCAGTTCCGAGTCGAGCCGGGTCACCACGGCGGCCGGCGTGCCGTTGGGCACGATCAGGCCGCTCCAGCTGCTCACGTTGAAACCGGCGAAGCCTTGCTGCGCGATGGACGGCACCTCGGGCAGGAAGGCCCGGGCATCGGCGGACCCAAGCGCCAACGCCTTGAGGCGCCCGCTGCGGATGTGCGGCATGGCCGCGACCAGGTCGACGAACATGGCGCCGATCTGCCCACCGCGGCGGGTTCGGTTTGGCGCATGCGATGTTCGTTCATTTGATGACGCTTCTCTGGCTCAGGGAATCGAGTTGGCCCTCGCCCATGTCGAGCAATTCACGCAGCACTTCGGCCGTGTGCTCGCCCAGGTGCGGCGGGTGGTGGCGCACGCCCGTGCGTGCGCCGTCGATGATGTAGGGCGGCGCGTGGACGGCCTGCGGCCCCGCCTGCGTGTCTTCGAAGCGGTGCCAGACCTGAGTCTGCGCCGTGCGGTCGGACTGCAGCGCGTCATAGAGGCCGAGCACCTCCCCGCAGGGAATGCCCGCCGCGTTCATGCGCGCGATGAGATCGGCGCGCGGGAACTGCCCGATCTTCGCAAGCAGGAGCGGCAGCAATTCATGTCGGTGCTTCGAGCGTTCGGTGTTGGTGGCGAATTTCGGATCGACCGGCAGCTCGGAACAGAAAATCACTTCGTCGCAGAACTTCCTGAACTGGCCGTTGTTGCCGACCGCGATCACCACCGGGCCGTCCGCGGCCTCGAACACGCCGTAGGGCACGATCGACGGATGCGAGTTGCCGAACTTGGCGGGGTCGCCCTTGTTGAGCCATGCGGTGAGCCCGTAGTACGAGGTGATCATCATCCCGCTGTCGTACAGCGACATCTGGATGTGGCGGCCCTCGCCGGTGCGCGTGCGTTCGAAGAGCACGGCCAGGATGGCCTGGGCCGAGTACATGCCGGTGAACATGTCGACCGCGGCAATGCCGAACTTCAAAGGGCCCTGCCCTTCTTCGCCGTTCATGGCCATCAAGCCGGTTTCGCCCTGGATCACGAGGTCGTAGCCTGGCCGCGCCTTTTCCTGGCTGAGCACCGAGTAGCCCGAGATCGAGCAGTAGATGATCTTGGGGTTGATGCTGCGCAGGTCTTCGTAGCCCAGGCCCATCTTCTGCATGCCGCCGTACTTGAAGTTCTGGATGACCACGTCGCACTGCACCGCGAGCTTGCGCACGATGTCCTGGCCCTCCTTGTCCTGCAGGTCCACGCAGATGGAGCGCTTGTTGCGGTTGCAGCTGTTGAAGTAGGACGTGTTGTGGCTGCCGATGCGCACGCCCCAGTCGCGCGTGTCGTCGCCGCGCTCGGGATGCTCGACCTTGATCACGTCCGCGCCCAGGTCGGCCAGTGCCATGCCGCACAGCGGGCCGGCCATGACCCGTGACAGGTCCAGCACGCGCACGCCGGCAAGGGGTTGCATGGATGGGTGGTTCATTCGGTATTCCTCGGATCTTGCGTGGTGCAGTTCGCTCATTCGCCCAGGCGATAGCCGGCCGCAGCGATGGTGCGCTTGGCGATGTTGAGCTGATGGATCTGGCTCGTTCCCTCGTAGAGGCGGAACAAGCGAACGTCGCGGTAGAAGCGCTCGATGGGATGGCCGTGGATGAAACCCGTGCCGCCCAGCATCTGCACGCAGCGGTCCGCCACGCGCCCGCACATCTCCGAAGCGAAGTACTTGCAGATCGACGCCTGCATGGTCACGTCCTCCCCGGCATCGCGCTGGCGCGCGGTCTGCAGGATCAATGCCCGTGCGGCCTGGATTTCGGTCTGGCAGTCGGCGATCAAGGCCTGCACCAGCTGGAAGCCGGCGACCGGCCGGCCGAATTGCCGACGCTGGCAGGTCCACGCGACAGCCTCATCCAGCATGCGGATCGCGGGACCCGTGCACAACGCCGCAAGATGGATGCGCTGCTTGTTGAGCACCTTCATGGCCGTCTTGAAGCCCATGCCCTCCACGCCGCCGATGATGCTGTCGGCCGGCATGCGGCAGTCAGACAGATGCACTTCGGACACCGGCGATCCGGCCTGCCCCATCTTGCGGTACGGCTCGCCGGTTGCGAGCCCGGGCGTTCCGCGCTCGACCAGGAAAGCCGAAATGCCACGGGCGGACCGATCCTGCGGATCGGTGCGCGCCATCACGGTGAACAGCCCCGCAATCGGCGCATTGGTGATGAAGCACTTGATTCCGTTGAGCACATAGTGATCACCGTCGCGTACGGCGCTCGTCGTCAACGCGGTCGCGTCCGAGCCGGCATCGGGCTCGGTCAGGGCGAACGCACCGGTCAGGGCACCGCTGGCCAGCAACGGCAGGTAGCGGGCCTTCTGCTCGGGCGTGCCGTCTGCGACCAGCGCCTCGGAGCCGATGCCCGTATTGGTTCCAACGCGCGCCCTGAAAGCCACGGAGGCTTGCGACAGTTCCATCGCGGCCAGCACCAGTTCTTCGGTCGTCATGCCGCCGCCGTTCCACTCCTGGGGAATGGACCAGCCGAAGAAGCCCCGGCTCGCCAGGTCATCGACGAGGTCGGCAGGCACTTCGTCCAGTTGCTCGACCTGCGCCTCGCGCGGAATCAGTTGCTCGCGCACGTAGCGCCGCAGCGCGCCCAGCGTTTCATCGAACGCAGAAGGATCTCGGATCATGTGTTCGCTTTTCGCAATGAAGGCATGGCGGCATGCCTTGGTCTTGGTTGATCGTGCCCTGCCCCACGTGGCAGGCGCACGGCGGCATCAGTTGGCGGTGTAGCCGCCGTCCACCGGCAGGATGGTTCCGGTGACGTAGCGCGCCTGCGGCGACGCCAGGAACACCACGGGGCCTGCGATGTCCTGCGGGTCGCCCGCGCGGCCAAGAAACGTGCGGCGCACCATCCGCTCGCGGCGCTCGGCGTCATCCGCGATGTGGGCGGTCATGGGCGTCATCACCAGGCCGGGTGCCACAGCATTGACGCGCACGCCATGGGGCCCGAAATCCCGCGCCAGGAACCTGGTCAGCTGAGCGACGGCACCCTTCGAGGCGCCATAGGCCATGTGGGCCGAGGTCGCGACGAGCGAGGTGATGGAGGCCACGTTGACGACGGCGCCGCGTGTGCGGTGCAGGCCTTCGGTGCATGCCACCGTCAGGTTGAGCAGGCCCTTGACGTTCACCGCCATCACGTGGTCGATGTCCTGCGAAAGCGCCTGTGCCTCGAACGCGGCACTGCGGCCGCCCACACCCGCGTTGTTCACCAGCACGCCCACGGGGCCCCAAGCCTGCGCCACGTCGGCAACCACGGCGGCGCATTGCGCAGCATCACGCACGTCCAGCGCATAGGGCCGCACCCGGTCGGCGGCGTAGCCCGTGCGTGCGGCCGCCTCGCGCGTCCTGTCGGCGTCCAGGTCGGTCAATGCCACACGGCAGCCGGCGTCAAGCAGGCGGCTTGCAATGGCAAAGCCGATTCCCTGGCTCGCACCGCTGACCAGGGCCACGGTGTCGTCGAACGGCGGGGTCATTCATTGCCCCTGCTTGGGCAGGTCCAGGCGCTCAAGCACCGGCACCCAGCGCTGCGTCTCGGCCTTCACATAGTCGGCCAGCGCCTGCGGCGTGCCGCCGCGAGGCTCCATGCCGATCGCTTGCGAACGCGCGATGAAGTCGGGATCGACCAACACCTGGTTGACCGCGCGGTTGAGCTTGTCGACAGTGTCCTTCGGTGTGGCGGCGGGCGCGGAAAGCGCATACCAGAGCAGCGCCTCGATGTCGTAGCCCTGCTCCTTGAAAGTGGGTGCATCGGGCACCTGCGGGAGGCGCTTGGCGTCCATCACACCGAGCACGCGCATCTTGCCCGCCCTGACGTGCTGCAGCGGGCCGGTGATGGAGGTGCCCTGGATGTCGATCTGGCTGCCGAGCATGGCCTGCAGGGCGGGGGAATCTCCGTTGAACGGAATGTGCGTCGTGCGGATGCCGGCCATGCCCTCGAAGGCCAGTGGCGCCAGGTTGGTCAGGATGGATGCGCCCGGCGAGCCCCGGTTGATCTTGTCCGGATGAGCCTTGGCATAGGCCACCATTTCCTTGATGTTCTTGTAGGGCAGATCGGGGCGGCCCACGATGATCGTCGGCTGATAGGCGATCTGCGTGACCGGCGTGAAGCTCTTGACCGGGTCGTAAGGCAGCTTGTCGTACATCACGGTGTTGCTCGCCAGAATGCTCAGCGAGCTCATCAGCAAGGTGGTGCCATCGGGCCTGGAGCGGGCAACGTTGTCTGCCGCCACGATGCCGCTGGCACCGGGCTTGTTCTCCACGATGGTCTGGGTGCCGCGCTTGGTGAGCTCGGAGGCCAGCAACCGCGCGTATTGGTCTGTTCCGCCGCCAGCCGCGAACGGAACCACGATACGCAGGGGTTGCTGAGCCTGCGCCGTACCGACGGCAAGGCCGAGAGCGAGCAGAAAGCCGCCGAGGCGCTTTCGGATTTGCATTGCGATGTCTCCTGAATGGACCGCTGAGAATGGTTTTTCTCAGTTTAGGAGCGAGGGAATCGCGCCATGCATCAAGGCATGAAAAGGTGCTTTGTAGTTTTTGCGGAAATTGCTGCGGCCTGCATCCGAACGTCGCGCCAGAGCCAGCAACGGCCAAGCCACACGGCCGACCAACAGATGACAACCAAAAGCACGTCAATGCCCACTCATTGGCGGCTGGGAACCACTGCAAGACGGTAGGAACATGCCGCGCCCAGGTCGACAGCGCGTCCCTGCAAGCGGCAGGTCTGCGGCGGGAGCGGACTGTCTTTGGCTGAGGCTAGACTTCCGAGTTCGGCCAAGACCGGTCTTTCGTGATGCTTGTTCGATCGGGAAAAATGTCGCAGCCTCCCTCAAATATTGCTAACACCTGAAATGCGACAGCCTGTTTATCTTCGGCCACCTAAATCGTCTGACTGAATCGCCCCGGGTTTTCTAGACACCTCTGAGCCTCAAACCTGAGGCCCAATAGGAGGTGCCATGAGTAAGCAGAGATATCCCGAAGAGTTCAAGGCCGAAGCGGTCAAGCAGATCACCGAG
>Ga0163161_10001573_pt1 | contig 16837 bp, 25 predicted proteins | sample S45metaG_FD_129847 | JGI IMG/M metagenome (GOLD analysis project Ga0163161, IMG submission 129847) | Switchgrass rhizosphere microbial communities from Kellogg Biological Station, Michigan, USA - S4-5 metaG | ecosystem: Host-associated > Plants > Roots > Rhizosphere > Soil | place: USA... | reverse complement strand
GAGGCGCCCTCACTGGTGGCGTCGATCAGGGCGGCCGGCACGGACACGGTGCGGGCCACGTTCAACGCGGCCGCGTTCCGGCCGGCGATCAGCAGGGCCGCGTCACCGTAGGGGTGGGCCTTGGTTTCGATCGCCGCGTTGGTGAACAGGATGCCCTGGTTATCGGCCAGGGCGACCCGGGTCGCGGCGATCAGGTCGGCCCGTTCACCCTTGGTCAGTTCCAGGTCGGTGGTCTGGTGCAGCTCGAACCGCAGCGGCCGGCGGGCCACGTCCGCGGCGGTCCGTTCCAGGTCGGTGGCCTGCCGGATGGTGGGGGCACCGAACCGCAACACCCCTTCATGCGGGCCGCGGATACAGACCACCTTGTCGTTGCCGATCGGGTGGTGATCCACGTCCACGTAGGAGCCCCGTTCGTCCCGGGTCCACCGGTCGTACGGGACGTGGGCCATCGACTGCGGCCGGTCATCCTCCGCGTACCGCTGGGTCACCAGCCACAGCGCCTCGCCGTAGAACACCAGGTCGTCGATGGTGCCGGCCATCCGCTGCCACGGGGATTGCAACCCGATGCCCAACGCCGGCGGTACCCCGGTGCCCAGTTGCCCGTCGGTGGCCTGCATCCACGCCGCGGCGGGGGTCACCCGGTCGGGCCCGTCGAATTCTTCCAAGGGCAGTTTGGCGGCGGTGCCGACGATCAGGTGCCGGGCCCGGGCCATCGCGGGGACGGCCATCGCCTCCCACCGGGACACCGGCCGGTCGGCGCCGGGCCCGAACACGTCACCGACGAACAGGGCCTCCGCCAGGTGGTTGTCCACCCACGGTTCAATCTGCGGTTGCAACAGGTGATCGTCCAGGGAGGACGCCAGGGCCAGCGAACGGCCGGGCCACCAGTCCAGAACTCCCATAGGGGCGAACCCTGTCAGCCCGGCGGGCCCGGTGGGCGGCCCGCCGCCGATGTCGGGACCACGTGGGACGGTGCGGGACGTGCCGAGACTCCCGAACCCGTACGCGGTGCCCGTCGTCACGGTCGAGGTTGCCGGGCAACTACTCGGGATGTCCCGGGCGGCGGCGTACCGGGCCGCCGCCGCCGGTGAGTTGCCGACCATCCGGGTCGGCGGGCTGTGGGTGCCGGTCGGCGCCCTCTATGCCCTGCTGTGTCTGCCGGTGCCGGCGCCGGTGAACCGGCCGGTGGTGGACCGCTAATCGGTGTAGACCGCGGGCCGCGCCGGGGTCGGCGCCCGGTGCCGGTCCCCGAACAACGCCAGTGACCCGGCGACCAGCGGGGACACGTCCACCGCCGGGAGCCGGCGGGACCACGCCCACCCCTCGCCCACGGTGCGGCGGGCGGCGGCGCCGACCGCGGCGTCCAGCTCAGGGTTGCCGCGGTGCCGGATGGACCGGTCGGTGACCGCGTCCAGCAGTTGCGCGCAGGCGGTGGTGAACTCCCGGGGGGTGACCGCCCGGACCCACCCGGGCAGGGTGCCGTCCCGGTCCCGGAGCTGGTCCACGACCGTGGAGGCGGGGCCGGTGCCACCGTCCAGCACCGCCGGGGAGCCGTGCGCGGCGTGCAACTCCCGGAGCCGGCCGGCGACCCAGTCGGTGCCCGGCCCGTACGCCACCAGTTCCAGGGTCGGTATCCCGGCGGTGTCCGGCCAGCAGGCCCACACCGCGGCCGCTGACCGGTCCACCGCGACGTCGGCGCCGAGCACCGGGGCCACCCCGGCGGCGGGTATTCCGTCACGGTGACGGATCGCGGCCCAGTCGATCGCCGGGATGACCTGTTCCAGGGTGGTGGTCCACCGGTTGCCGTAGGCCCGGGCGAACTCGCCTGGGGTGGCGGCCATGATCGCCGCCTGGTCGACCAGGAAGGACCGGTCGATGGTCCGGCCGACCGCGGGGTGGGCGGCGGTGACGGCGTCCAGGTCGAGGGGGTCGACGTCGTCGGCGATGCCCCATTCCAGGTACGTCACGGCGGGGTCACCGCCGCGGCCGCGGTCCACCAGCGGCCGCAGGAACGTGGAGTCGGCGGTGCCGGCGGTGGACACCACCACCACCTGGGCGCCGGGCCGGGTGGCCTGGGTCGGGCCGATCGCCTGCATCAGTTCGGCGCCGCGGGTCGCGTCGTGCTTCCAGGCTTCGTCCAGGATCACCAGGTCCGATTGCATGCTGTGGAGGGCGTCCTTGGTGGGCGGGAACGGGCGCAGGGTGGACCCGTTGGGGAAGATCAGCCGTTCGGTGCCGTTGGTGAACTTGGACTCAATCTGCCGGCGCAGCGGGGCGCCGGGGCCGGTGAGTTCGGCGACCAGTTCGCCCCATTTCTCCCGGGCGTACTGCCCGTTCTGCGCGGTGTACCAGACCCGGCGGAACGGCCCACCGAACAGGCACCGCTCCAGGGCCTCGGCGAGCAGCCACGTCGTTTTCCCGGCCTGCCGTTGGATGGTGACCACGGTGAACGGCCGGGTCCGGACCCCGCCGCGGTGTTCGTTGAGCAGTTGCGATGCCTGCCGCTGCCAGGGCATCAGTTCCCGGCCCAGCACCTTCGCCGAGAGGGCGGCGACCCGGTGCGCGTGGGACGGGGCCCCGGACGGCGGGGTGGCGTACCTAGGCGCCGGGGACGGCGGGGCCAGCGTCGGCGGCACTGGAGGCGGCGATCTCGGCGAGCAGCTGCTCGAAGGAGTCGTCGACCGGGACCTGGGGGAGCAGGTCCCGGTAGGCGGCCCGGAACTCGGCGGTGATCATGACGAACCCGCGGTACTGCCGGCCGCCGATGGCCCAGTCGAGCCGGTCGGCGAGGGACCGGACCACCAGGGCCAGCACCGGGTCTGCATCCGGCTCATCCCGCAGCCGGGCGTCCAGCGCCTGCCGCACCTCGCCGGCCGGGCCGGGCAACGCGGCGAACAGCGGATCGGTCACCGGGCACCGTCCTCTCTGGTGGCGGCCGGCCAGCGAGGGGCGTCGGGCCGGCCGCGGTGCCAAGTGTGCCAGCCGACCCGCCGCCCGGGTCGGTTGACACGTCACCAGGAATAATTTCGAGGGCGCAAACTTAACGACCGGGGACGGCCCGGGGCGGCCGGGCCGGGTCGGGGCGGTCCGGCCCCGGCGGGCCGGAAACGGTCCTGACCTGGGGGGATAAGAGGTGAAGGGTACCTACCAGCGTGGTGCGCGCCGTCAAAAAACCGCGGTTACCCTCCAGGACGATTTAGTAAATCGTGCCTACAACCGCGGTTTACCCTCCGCGTCCGCGTTGCCTTCCCCGTCGCCCCGGTGGCGTGCGCCCGGCGGTCGACCGCGGCCCGTTAAGTTTGAACGTTCGAAATTATTTTCCTCACCAGTCGGCGGACCCGAACAGGGCGGTGAGTACCCACCGCCACACCGGCATCGTCAGCACCCACCACCAGTCGATCACCCGAGTAACCTAACCTTTCACCAGTGGTGCACGTCACACCACAACCGCGTGATGGCAACGGGTCTCGCCCGTCTCATCCATGTACGGCCCGCGCGATACCCCGTTCCTACTCCGAGTAGGGCAGACCGGCGAGGCGCCTACCGTACCCACTAGGCCGCCAGTAGCGTCAGCAACTGGCGGCCTAGGTGTTCGGTGTAGGCGGGTGGTATGGCCTGCGACAGGCGCCGTTGGTCGGTGGTCCAGTCGATGCCGAGCGCGGCCGCGGCGTCGGCGCCTGCGACCTTCCGACCGCCGCCGCCCGGCCGGTTCGCCCTGTTGTCGGGGCCGCCGGTGCCGTACACGCCGAGCACCACCGGTTGGCCGGCGTGGTCGCACGGCGGTGCCACCAGGGGCACGTTGGACTCGAACAGCCGGTGCCGGCGGACGGCCAGCCCGAACGAGGAGCCGCAGTAGGTGACCGGGTCCAGCAGCGGCGCGCCGGGCACGTTCTCGATCACGTACGGCCGGCCGGTGGCGACCAGGCGGGCCCGCACCGCGGCGACCAGATCGACGTGAGCCTCGAACAGGGCGGGCGTCGTTCGCGTGTGCCGCAACGCGGTATGCACCTTGCACGGCGGGGACGCCGCGTAGGCGTCGAACCCGGTCAACGGGTAGCGCAGGGCGTCGGCCCGGTGGAACTCGAACGGGTAATCCGGTTGCGGGGCATGGTCCACCCCGACCACGTCGAACCCGGCCCGGTGGTACCCCACCGAACACCCCCCCGCGCAGCAACACAGGTCCAGCAGGCGCGGCCGGGTCACCATGACCGGGACGGTAGCGGGGGTCGGCGGCGTTGCTCCCACAGCTCGACGCCGCGGGCGGTGTTGCAGGGCCGGCACGCCGGGACCAGGTTGTCCAGGGTGTCCGGGCCGCCGGCCGCCCGCGGGATCGGCCAATGGTCGGCGGTGGTCGCGGGTTTGCCGCACCACCGGCACGGGGTGTACCCGAGGTCGGGGTCGGTGTCCCGGGCCAACACGGCCGCCGTCAAGCGTTGGGCGCGGCGGCCACCCCACGCCGGTCTAGGCGCGGTGGTGCCGGTGGTCGGGTGGTTCGTGTTTGCCGCGGCGTTGCCGGCGTTGCCGCCACCACCGGACGATGGTGACCCAGAACCAGAAGGAGTCCACGTCATGGCTGCACGTTGAACCGGAGCCGCCACCAGGACACCGGGTCACGTAGCCGGCACAGGGCACACCCCGGGGTGCCGGTCCACGGGCGAACGATCTCACCGCCGACCACCCCGTGGATGCACTCACCGGCGGTCTTCAGGGTGTCCTGGTAGGCGCGGTGCACCTCTAGTTGCCGTTCCACATCCACGGTCATCACACGGGGTGGTGCATCAGGGTGGCCGGGTACAGCACCTTGCCGGCGTCGTCGGTGGCCAGGGCGTCGACCAGGGCGTCGGCGAGCCGGTCGGCGGCCGCCTCCCCGAGGACGATTTCCAGGGACGGGCCGAGCCAGACCCGGACCACCGTCGCCCGGTCGGGGTCGAACCCGGGGGCCCGGTCCACCTCCGCGGCGATGGCCTCGCACTGCGCGTCCGGGACCTGCACGCTGATCGGTTGCACGGGCCCTGTGTATCACCGGGCCCCGACACCCGGCCGGCGGTTTGGGACTACTGCCAGAGCTCGGAGCGGTGGGAGGGCAGCGGTGTCCCTAATCTGGACACCGCTTGGTTCTGCCGTCACCCATCGGGCGGTCGGTTGTACGGGGCGCCGGGTATTACTCGGTCGCAGGGCCGGAATATGAGCACCAATGATCCACCCGCATATGTTGCGGGCCAACAGGTGTCGGCGGGCCATCCTTCTATTTATCGACACGGCCGGTGCTCTCGCTAATCGGGGTGTCGTCAGCAAACGGGCGCGCGGACATGCGGGCGCACCACTCCCCAGTGCCCGGCACCCTCTGACGGCCGGATTCCGGGGGTGACTAACCCGCACGGTTCGCGCGCGCCGATTCGGCGCAGCGGCGGCCGCTACGCGGCGCCCTGGTCGCGGATAAACGCGGCAACGCCACCCGCTGCCCTGATGGCATCGGTGAGCGCACCGAACAGCGCGTTGAACGCCACGGTGTCGTGATACCGGCAGGGCCAGACATCCACGGTCTGCCGGCACGCTTGCCCGTTCGATCGGCGGGGGACGCCGCAGCGGGGGAGGTTCGTCGAGTGCGACACGGGGTTTCCTTCCGGCCTTTGGGCCGGGTCCGCACGTATCGTGTGCGCAGACGGCCGCGGTGTAGCGCGGTCGTGCCGGGGTAGGCGTTGGAAGCGCCGAGCCGGTACGGGCCCGAGAGTATGGCGCCGCGTGAGCATTCCGCGGGAGAACACGCCGCACTCTCGGGCCCAGCTCATGTTGGGGCACGTCGACCCCCGACGGCCGGCGTGCCCGCGGCGTCGCGTTGGCATCCCGGCGGACCCTGCCAGGCGGCGGGGCCGGGCGTCACCGTCCTACTCCCAATGCCAATGGTTAAAGACCGGTTAGCGGGTCACACCCGTGTTATTCGGTGACTCTGCGTGTGTTAACCGGCGTTCGGGGTATGCCCGTGGGTATACGCCCGGTATAGTCCTGGTCGGACGCGGCCCGGCCCCTGCGAACCGTGCACGGCACGCCTCAGTGCTGTGGGGGCACCATTCCTGGTAGTTTCCCGGCGCATGGATCAGTGCGCCCGGTGCGGCACCCTGCACAACCAGTGGATGAGTTGCGGCACGGCCCGCCGGGTACGGCGGGAGGCCAACCCGGTGTGGTGCCGGCGGTGCCAGCACCTGCACACCGACCCGACCCTGGCGGGTATCTGCATCGGCTGTGCCTGCGCCTGGCGGCCGGTGACCGAGCTCGCCGAGCCGGTGCGGTCGCTCGGGGAGTGCAACACCCTGCCGATGTTCTCCGACGCGGACGCCGAGTGAAACCGGACGGCGGTCTGCACCCGGACGCCTGCCCTCACTGCTACACCGACCAGCAACCCGGGTTCGAGCAGCCACACGAACGGGACTGCCCGCGGCGGGCGCGGGCGCGGTGCGACGACGCCGCTCTGGTGGATCTAGTTGCGCAAAGGCTTTGGCAGGTTCGTCCAGTTACGGCTGAGAACCTGCACGCCATTGTGCGGCTACTTCTCGAAGAGGTGGCGGAATGGACTGCCGAGTGAAACCGCTGCCCGGGGAATGGCCGGTGCTGGACCTGGTGACGCCGATACCCCTCGATGTGGCGTGCGATGTGCTGCGGGTGGTGGGTCGCGGTCTGGAGCGCCGCGGGTACGCGGTGTTCTTCCGGGAGGCGGACGGGCTGACCAGGATATGGGTCCGCTACCCGGCGCGTGAAGATGAGTGACCTGGTCGCGGCGATCGCCGACGCGCTCGACGACGCCAATCCAGGACTGGCGGTCGAACTACTGATCGAGCTGGCGCGGGTCGACCCGGCCCGGGCCGAATCGGTCCTGGAGATCATGCGACTGGGGATCGAGCTCGCAAACACCCGTGACGCCGAGTGACCGGCCGGTCACTTCGCACGCTCAGGGTTACATATTGTCCGTTATCGGCGGTTCAGAACTACTCGGAGAGGAACGGCTCATGCGGATATCAGAGGATCTCGTGCTGCAGTACGTCAAAGGTGCCGGTGTGGTGCTCCGGCAGGAGTCAACCGGCGCCGAAATCGTGATCCCGTTCGCCTCACTGCGCAACGCGCGGGACGCACTCGACTACTTTGCCGCCACCGAAGTGGTCAGCTCGGCGAGCCTGGCCCCTAACAGGCGGGCTTGACCTGATGCGGACCACCGCCAGGGCCCTCGCCCTGCTCCTGGGCGCCCTCCTATGCGCCCTGGCGGGCCTGGCCCTGCTGTGGGGCTTCAGCCTCCTGCTCGGCTGGCCCGGGACGTTCTAGGGCCGGGACGCCTGCTCCAGGGCCCACAGCCGGTCGTTGGTGACCTTCGCCCACCGTTCCAGGGTCAGTTCGGTCGGGGTGTCCTCCGGGCCGTCGCCGATCTTCAGCAGCTCTTCTTTGGCGCCGCGGGCGAACCCGGACGCCGCGCACTGGGTGAGTTCTTCTTTCGAGTACGGCAAGTCATCCTCCTCGGTCGGTGTTACTGGGGTCGGTGGTGCGGCGTCGCCGATCACCGCGGCGACGTAGGCCAGGTCGGCGGCGGATACGGCGATCTCGAAATGCATTTCGTCGTACCCCTCCAGCCAGTCCACCGCGCCCTGCACCTCGTTCAGGATCGCGTAAATGGTGCCGACCTGGGCGTCGGTGAAGGTGCCGCCGGACCCGTTGGGGTGGTCCGGGGCGTTGATGTCCAGCGCGGTCCCGGAGGCGTGGCAGGACAGTTGGGAGGGGTTGTTCACGTTGGCCTTGAACGTGTACCCCCAGCACCACCCGGACACGATGGGTTCCACCCGGTCGTTGAACTGCCGGGCCACGTACCGGAGCACGGTGGTCACGTCCCCGGTCTTCACCCCGCCCGGGAACCAGAGGTTCTGGGCCACGCCGATCGCGGCCGGGTCACTGTTCGCCGGCCACCCGTTGTAGGACGTGCCGGCGGTCACCGGGCACCGCCCGGCGGGTACCCGTGGGTCTCGATCCACTCGGCGAGCCGGTCCGCGGCCCGGTGGGTGGCCTGCGCCAGGGTGAGCACCGGCCGCGGCACCGGTCGTTCGTGGCCCGGGAACTCACCCCGGGCTTCCCGCCTGGTCGGGTGGAAACCCCAATCGTCGGGTGTTTCGTTACTCATTTCGTTACAGCCTTCTTTCATTGGAAGGGGGTGCCCCAGCCCAGGGCGCAGATGGTCAGGTCCTGATTCTGGATCAGCGGGTAGCCGGACCCGGTCCAGCAGAACGCCTGCGCGTGGGTGATGGTGAACAGGGCGGCGTTGAAGTTGTTGTTCGGCGGGGTCGGCGCACCGGGGGAGTGCAGGATCGCGGGTTGCGCGGTGCCGCCCAGGAATGTCCCCCAGGACGCGACGCAACCCTGCACCGACGCCAGTTTCGGGAACGTCACACTGAACTGCGCGGCGCCGTACCCCTGCCCCGGGCCGGCCCTCACCTTGCCGGTGAAGGTGTCCAGGATGATCCCGGACCCCAGCGAGGTCAGCTGCGCGTCGATGGCCTCGGCCAGGGCGCGGATCGCGTTGGGGGTGTCGGCGTGGATGTTCGCGGACCCGGGGTAGGGCAGCCCGCGGGGGGTGGTCCCACCGGGCCGGGTCACAGCGCCCACCCGAACGCGAAATACGGGATGGTGACCCCGGACGCGACCGGTTGCGACCCGTAAAATTTGCCGTTACTGGTCAGCGTCGGTGAGGTCACGCATTTCACCCAGACCAGGCCACCGGACAAATACTGGCGGGGTATCAGGGTGATGGCGTTAGCGGAGATACTGACCTGCGAACCCTGCTCCGGTGGGGTTTGTTTCACCGGGCCCTGCGCCACGGTGAACCCCTTACATTTCGCCTGGCACCCGATGATCGTTTTAGCCGTGTGGAAATCCACCACAATGTCACCGTTGATGTCCGTCGTCGGCGACCCGGTGGCGACGAACATCGACAGGTACCCGGCCAGTTTCGCGTCGGTGGCGTAGGCGAGAGTCTTGATATGCAAATCGGTGTCGCCGAGCAGGGCGGCGTGCGACGGGTACGGGCCGGTCACTGCGGGACACCCCAGGCGAATATCGAATATTGCATGGTCCCGCCGAACGGTGACACGTTGTACCCGTTGGTTTTGGTGTTCATGTAATCGACGTGCACGGTCGCGGAATTACCCGGTAACCCGGTGATCCGCGGCAACAGGACCCAGGGCATCGACGCCCCATCGGAACTGTTCGCGAACGGTTCGATCACCAAACCCTGCAACGTGACAAACGTCGGGAAATTAATCGTCAGGTCACCGCCGGCGTTACTGGTCAAAGAGGGTTGGGACATCAACAGGGCGCGGTTGGTCAACCGGTAATCGATGGCGTCGGACAATTCATGCAGGTACACGTCGACGTCGGCCAGGATGTCCTGAGCGGTGGGGTACGGCAGGCCGGCGGGTGTCGTCGGCCGGGCCAGCGGCACCACGATGCCATCGGCGACGGTGTTCGGGGTGGGGTCCATCAGGTGCCCCAGGCCAGCCACGCGAAACCACACGTCCCGGTGAACCAGTCGGAGGTGGACCCGGGCGTCCCCGGCGGCGGGGGTTTCAGCGCAATCAGGCCCACCTGAGTGGCGGAGGCCGTCTCCACATTCAGGTTCAGCGGGGCCGGGGCGTTCCCGGTGGTGCCGCCCCAGTACGGGGTCAGCAGGACGTAGGGGGCGGCGGTGAACCCCGCCGGGAGGACCAGGGTGTACCGGCCGCCATTGAATGCGGCCGCATTGACGTAGCCCCGGGCCGACTTGAACCCCAGACCCCGGCCCTCCAGGGCCAGCGCGAGGGCCTTGATATCGTTCGCGCCCTGGTTCAGCGGGGCCGAGCTCTCGGGGTACGGCAGGCCGCCGGTGGTGGTGCCCAACGGGTCCACCGCGACGTCGAATTCGGGGTCGGTCATCTGGGGTCATCACTCCATTTCACGGTCCCCGGGACGGACGCCCAGGTGGTGGCGGTGGGGATGTCGGACCACGCGGGGCCGGTCGGGCCGGCCGGGCCGACGCCAATCATTTGCAGGAACGTCACCGACCGGTCGACGTCGGCGTACCGGATGGACCGGTCGGTCTGCCCGTAGGTCAGTGACCCGCCGAGCCCGGTCGCGGGGGCGGCGTCCATCGCCAGGACCCAGCGGGGGGTGCCGGCGGCGTCCACGTCGAACGTGTAGGTGCCGCCCTCCACGTACAGCTGGACGGCGGCGGCGGTCGGGGTCCAGTAGGGCAGGTCGGTCAGCGCGACGGCGTACCCGATGCGGGTGGTGGCGCCGAGCAGGGCGAACGCCAGGGCGGCGTCCGCCGGGTCGGTGTCCTCGGCGGTGGCGGCCAGGTCCCAGGTCAGCCCGGAGGTGCGCCAGGACGGGGAGGGTTGGTGCCCGGCGAGGGTGCCGGCGGCGAGTTTGTCGGCGTCGGTGCTGGTGGTGAGCAGGGTGCCGATGCTGATACCCCGGGCGCCGTAGGCGGTTTCGGCGGCGGTGTCGATCAGCTGGACGGACCGGTCGGTGGTGCCCGGGCTGGTGGTCTGGTCCAGCCAGCGGACGGTGGCGCGGGTGATCAGGTCGGTGACCGCCCGGGACCAGGTGACCGGGTCGCGGAGCACCTGGCACGCCGAGAGTGGGGTGCCGGCGCCGGACCCGGCCGCGGGCGCCCACAGCAGGGTGGTCACGTTCTGCGCCAGGACATACAGGCTGGCGCGGGTGGCGGGGTCTTCGTAGTACAGGTACGGGCCGGCCTTGGACGGGTCGTACGCGGCCCACAGCACGGACCCGGTGGACGTCGCGAGATCCAGCAGCAGGGCGGCGGCGGCCTGCCGGTCCACGTCCATCCGGGACATCTGCAAATGTCCGGGCCGGTCGGCGACGGTGAGGCCGACGTCGGACACCCCGACCGCGGCGAGGATCCGTTTGGCCCGGTCCTGCATCCATTGCATGGCCCAGGGTTCGGCGCCGACGAACCGGTTACCCAGGTCGGAGAGCTGGTCGGCGGCGATGACGTGGCAGACCCCGGCGCCGACCTGGTCGTCGTACTCGGCGTCCAGGTCGGTGACCCGGCCGCCGAACACCACCGCCCTCGCGGTGTCCAGCTGCGACCAGATCACCACGGTGGACCCGAGGACGACGGTGTCGTCGAACCGGACGGCGCCGCCGGGCGGGTCGGCGACGGTGAACGAACAGGTGGCGGGGGCCGGTTGGTCGACGGTGTTGTCCCGGCCCCAGCGGACGGTCAGGTCGGACAGGGCGAACGGGGCGGCGGGGTCCTCCCCGGGCCGGCCGTCGGCGTACCGGACACCGTCCACCCACAGCTCACACGTCGCCAGGATCGGGGGGCCGGTCACACCGTGACACCGCCGCCGCGGCGGTCCTGCGCCACCAGCAGGGCCCTGATCTGTTTGGCCACCCCGACCGGGTCCAGGGCCCCGGTGACGTTGATGGTGATACCACCGCCGCCGGCGCCGCCGGTGCGGGTCGCGGACAGCCTGGGGGCGACCCCGACCAGCGTCGGCCCGGCGGTCATCGCGGCCACCGACGGGGCGGCGGTGCCACCGAACAGGCTCCCCACGAACGGGACCTTCTTCAGCAGGTCACCGGCCCATTGAATGGCCGATTTGATCCCGGAAATCACCTTGTCGATCGCCGCTTTGATCGCGTTGATCGGCGCCATGATCGCCTCCAGGGCGGTTTTGGCGGCCGACTTGATCGCGTCCCAGATCGCGGTGCCGGCCGCTTTGATCGCGTCCCACACGGCGAGGGCGGCGTTCTTCAGGGTGTCCAGACCGGTTTGGATGCCGGTGAGATACCCGACGATCAACGACTTAATGAACTCCCACACGGTCCCGGCCGCCGACTTGATACCGTCCCAGATCCCGGCCAGGAATTCGCCGAACCCGCGCCAGGCCCCGGTCAGCCAGTCGACGACGGACCCGACCGCGGATTTGATCCAATCCACCGCGGTACCGACCGCGGACGTGATCGCATCCCAACACGTCTGCGCCGCCTGCGACACGGTGTCCCAGTTCTTCACCAGCAACACCACAATCGCGATCACCGCGGCGATCGCCGCGACCACCAGGAACACCGGGGAGGTCAGGAACGCCACCGCGGCACCGAACGCGGTGGTGGCGGCCGCACCGATCCCGGCGGCCGCGGACCAGGCGGCGGTCGCCGCGGTCGCGATGGCCTGCGCCGCCGCGACCACGGCCATCGCGGCGTTCACCGCGAGGACGGCGACGGCCAGGCCGGCGATCACCGCGGCCAGGGTGGTGACCAGGGTGATGTGCTCACTAATCCAGGTGCCGAAGGTGGTGAGCCAGCCCATCACCGTGGTCAGCGCGGGGAGTAGTTGTTCGCCGAGGGCGGCGGCGGTGTTCTGGAACTGGGCCTGCGCGATGGCCTGCGCCCCGGCGGCGGTGTCGGACTCTTTCGCGAAGTTCCCGGCGGAGTCGGCGGACTTGTCCATGATCAGTTTGGTGATCGCGGCGGCCTTCGCCGCGTCCTGGGAGGCGAAGGTCTGCCCGGCGGACGCTTCCGCGGCCATCTCCGCCTCGACCGCGGCGGCGTTCATCGACGGGATCAGCCGTTGCAGGGAGTCGAACTCGCCGCGGAACGCCGAGTTCACCGCGTCCGCGGCCTGCGCGGTGGTGCCGCCGAACACCGACGCCAGGTCAGCGGACCGGAGCATCAGGTCATGGGTGGACTGCGCCGCCTGGTCCATCGGGACGCCCATCCCGGACAGGGCACCGCCGATCCCGGCGGCCATCGTCTGGTACTCCGACGACGCCAGCCCGACGTCCTCCGCCGAGCTGGTGGCCCAGCCGTGGACGGCGTCGGCGGAGCCCTTGAACACCGCATCGACCCCGCCGGAGGACTGCTGCATATCGGACGCGGCCTTCGCGGCGCCGGCGGCCATCCCACCGATCGCGCCCAGGGCGATCCCGGCCGGCGCGGCCAGGCCCTCCATGACGCCACCGAATTTGCCGAACTTCGACGCCGCCTGGTCCATCTCGGCGGCGGAGTCCCGGGAGTTGACCAGGATGTCGATGATCACTTCGGTGCGGCTCACCGGTGTCTCCTGATCTGTTCGGCGCGGGCGTGGAAGATGTCCAGCACCGTCGCCAGCATTTCGTCGGGTTCATCCATCCATTGCCGCGGCGCGGTGTTCGTCGCCACGGCGATCTCGGCGATCAGCCGGTGCCGGGAGCCGACTGTGTAGGGTCCACCGGTTCGGTGTCGGACACGAACACCGACAACGCCAGCCGGGGCCCGTTCTCGGCGAATTCCTCCCACTTGAGGTCCTGGGGAATGTGGCCTTCCCGGATGCTGGCCCGCCACCCCAGGAAGGTGGTCCATTTCTGCGGGGCGTCGGTCATCTGCGGCCACTTGTGCTTCAGCGCGGTGTCCTCGTACTTCAGGATGTCCGGGTTCAGGGTCTGCACGTCCCATTCCCCCCCGTCGGCCATGATCACGTGGATGCGGGGATTCTTCAGCGCCGGTCGATCCATCTGTCAGGCTCCTTTGATCTGGTCGGTGATGTGCTGCGCGTCCCGGGTGAACAGTTGCTCCCGGGCCTGTTCGGTGCCGTCGGCGGCCCGGGCCATGAACCGGACCGCCCGGACCCCGCGCCGCGGGTTGCCGTACTCCACGTACCCGGCGTAGGGGGCGGTCGCCGACACCCCGGTGGTGGTGATCCCGATGGACGCCCGGAGCCGGCCGGTGCGCACGGGGGCGTAGTCCTGCGCGGTGCCGGCCAGGAGCCGGCCGTAGGCGCGGGTCGCGGTGTCCATCGTTTCGAGGTCCGCGGCCGCCGCCGACATGGTGCGGGCCACCCGGTCGGCGCCGGTGACCCGGACCCGGCCGGCGTCGGTCACGGGACGACGGTCCGGGTGAACGTCGGCGCCGCGGTCAGCACGAACGCGAAATCTGAATTGAGGGTTTTGCCGTATTCGTCGGCGCCGAAATCGAGCGGGTCGATGATCAGGGTGCCGGTCGCGGCGGTGCCCTCCTCGGTGTTCGGGGTGAATTCGTAGTCCTGTTCGGAGCCCATCTGGTCCCAGGACAGGGCGAACAGCCCGGTGGCCTCGGTGGGGTCGATGTCCAGGTTCCCTTCTAAGGTGTGCGCGTAGGTGACCGGCGCCTGGGTCGCGGTGCCGCACAGGTGCCAGGTCGGGTCGTCCTGCGACCGGTCCGTTTTGACCTGCGCGTTGTTCACCAGGCAGGACACGTCGATGGCCGACCCGGTGGCGCCGATCTTCAGGGTGCCGGGACCGAGTTTGACGGTCGCCCCGGCGGTGACATCAGGCATGTTTCACTCCTTCATTGGTGGCGGAAATGTTCGGTCCAGACGATGCGGTACGCGGGTAGCGGCGCCGCCTGGTGCGGGATCAGCAGGTCGGCCGGGTCGGCGCGGACCGCGGCCCACCCGAGTGCCGCCGCGGCCGCCTCGAGGAGCGGCGCCAGGTTCGCCAGGTCGACGTTCCGGCCGGCGGCGCCGGTCACGGCCCAGGCGGTGAACTCGGCGGTGTAGTCGCCGCGGCCGAACCGGAACAGCAGGGCCGGCGGCGGCACGAACACGCAGGGCGGGTTGATGTCCCGTTCGTCGAGGGTGGCCCGGATACCGGCGGCGGTGAGCCGGTCGACCACCGATTGCACCGCGGCGGCGACGTCCATTACCCGACACCGGGCATCGCCCAGGTACCGGAATGCAACGCCCGCCCGATGTCCGGGTCATACCGGGACACGAACAGCACCGACTCGCCGAACGATTCGACCCCGCCGGGGGAGTTCCGGCGGCGGACCAGGCGGGCGGCCAGCATGACCGCCGCCTGGTACACCTCGGCGTCCGGTGCGTACACCGGGACGGCGATCAGTGGGGTGGGCGCCGGGTACAGGTCGGGGCGGGCCCGCTGCACCTGGGGTTCCACCGCGGCCGCGCAGCGGGTCACCAGGGCGTCGTCGGCGGTGTCCGCACCGGCCAGCCGGAGCTGCTCCTTCACGTCGGCGACGTCCAACCACTGCGGGGCGTACTCGGTCATGGGTTACGGGACCACCACCACGGTGTTCTTCGCGATCCCGGCGGGGTCATTGATCAGGGTCGCGGAGTAGGAGAACACGCCCAGGTCGATCCCGCCGTTGGGGATGTTCACCGCCTGCACCCGGATCGGGTTCCCGGACGGCTCGAAATAGGTCGCGGCCCGTTTGTCGCCGCCGAGCACGGTGCCGGCCGGCAACGCCGGGGCGGAGAACACGTTCAGGTCGGCGACGTTCGCGGTGCCGCCGGCGATGGACACGGACCCCTGCGCGGCCAGCCACCACGGGACGTCCGCGGACACCCCGCCGAGCAGGTCGGCGAACAGGTCCGGGGCCAGCCCGATGTAGTTGACGTTCGCACCGTTCCCGGTCAGTTCGGTGACCACCGCGCCGATCGCGGTGTAAACGTCGGCGGCGGCGGTGGTGTCGGTGGCGGCGGCCAGCAGGGCCGCGGCGGCGGCGGCCTCGGTCTTCGCGGCCAGGTCGGCGGTCGCGGCGGCGAAGAACGATTCCAGGAACCCGGGTTCGCCCAGGTCCTGGTAAATCCGGTCGATGTCCCACCCACCGGCGAGGCGGGTCACCGGGGCCTCCTTGCCGGCGGTGGACGCGGTGTTCGACGGGATCGGGGTCTTGTTGCCGCCGTAGGTGTCCACGGTGGGTTTGGTGGCCCAGTACCAGCCCTTCACCTTGGTGCCGGACGTCAGGACCTGGTGGGCCAGGGCGTCGATGAAATGCCGGGACACCGCGGCCGCGGACCACAGTTGCCCGAGCCATTGTTCGCGGAGGAACCCGGCGCCGGCGTCCGCCGCGGGCACGATGTCGGACAGGGCGGCGTTGACCCGGCCGATGTCGTTGTCCATCATCGCCGCGGCGATCTCCGCGGTGGCCCGCTGGAAGGTCAGCGGCGCCCGGTCGGACGCGGTCACGGGAAGCGGGGTTTCGGGCACGGCGGGTTCCTCCGGTTCGGGGGCCGGCGGCGCCGGCGGGACAGGTTCGGGGTCGGGGTCGGGCGGGGTGTCCGGGGCCAGGGTCGCGACCAGCCGGGCGTCGGCGAACGCCGGCACCGATGTCACCGCGACCGCGACCAGGTCGGCGGACACCAGCCGACCGGCCTTGACCACCGCGGCGTCCAGCTCGACGGACAGGGCGTCCCGGACCCCTTCGGATGCCTCCAGCAGGGCGTCGTCACCGGCGGGGGTGTGCGCCACCCGGAACACCATCCGCAGCCCGGCGGCGTCGGCGTCCGCGGCGGTGGCGTACCCGATCGGGGTGCCCCGGCCGTGTTCGGTGAACAGTTTCACCCGGCGCAGATCGGCCGGGATGCGGACGGCGCCAGCGGGGACGGTGAGCAACCCGGCGGACGTGCGGCCGGGTATCTCGTAGGGCAGGGCCAGCCCGGACAGGGCCCGGTCGTCGGCGAGGTCGGCGGTCACACCGGCGGCGGCGGTAAAGGTCAGCAGCATGGGGTCAGTCCTCCGTTGGGGTGCCGGTCGGCGCCGGCGCCAGCGCGGTGAGCGCGGTGGTGTCAAACGCCGCCCGGTGGGTCCGGGCCAGTACGTCGTCCATCGACAGCCGGGCGGTCACCGCGTCCAGGTACATGGACAGCCCGTAGTCCAAAAATTGGAAGTTCCGGCCCTGGATGGTGGCGTATTCCAGGGAGGCGCCCTCACTGGTGGCGTCGATCAGGGCGGCCGGCACGGACACGGTGCGGGCCACGTTCAACGCGGCCGCGTTCCGGCCGGCGATCAGCAGGGCCGCGTCACCGTAGGGGTGGGCCTTG
>Ga0163161_10001572_pt1 | contig 16840 bp, 13 predicted proteins | sample S45metaG_FD_129847 | JGI IMG/M metagenome (GOLD analysis project Ga0163161, IMG submission 129847) | Switchgrass rhizosphere microbial communities from Kellogg Biological Station, Michigan, USA - S4-5 metaG | ecosystem: Host-associated > Plants > Roots > Rhizosphere > Soil | place: USA... | reverse complement strand
TTTGAGCCGATAGAGGGACTCGAACCCACGACCTGCTGATTACAAATCAGCTGCTCTAGCCAGCTGAGCTACACCGGCAACTTACAATAAAAAAGTCCGCTATTTCTAACGGACTGCAAATGTATAGAATTTATTTTTTAATCAAAACATTTTTCAACTTTTTTTTCTCTTTATGATCGTGCTCTGACTTTTTGTTTTCTCTTCATAAGTAAACGCTCCATAGAATCGGCCGCCAACTCAACCGCCTCCTCAAATGTTTTACACTGCTTTTTGACTATAAATTCGTCTCCGGGAACTATAACTTTTATCTCCGCAACCTTATTTTGCTTCTCACTTGTATTATCCAGTTTAAAATAAACATCAGAATTTACAACTTTGTCATAATACTTTTCAAGCCTATTCAACCTGTCCTGAACATAGCCTACCAGTTTCCTGTCAACATTAAAGTTGACTGCATGAACATTTACCTTCATAATCTCAAACTTTTTATTCGTTAAACATTTTTAGGAATTACCACGGCTGCGCGGATGAGAATCGCCATACACTTTTTTAAGCTCAGCAAGACTGCTGTGGGTATAAATCTGTGTGGAAGATAAACTCGCATGACCCAGTAACTCCTTTACTGAATTTAAATCAGCCCCATTGTTAAGCAAATGTGTCGCAAATGTATGCCGAAGCACATGCGGACTCTTTTTTACCTTACCGGAGACAACACTAAAGTAACTATTTATTAATCTATAAACAAACGATTCACTTACTTTATTGCCACGAATATTCAACATTAACACTTCAGGACTTGCAATAACCTGCAGCTTTCCTCTTTCTAAAAGATATTTACCAAGTAGACCGGCAGTACACTCAAGAAGCGGCAGTATTCGTTCCTTATTACGCTTACCCACTACCTTTAAAGTATTATTTCCCTGATCAAAACTAGTAACCCTTAAACTAATAAGTTCTGCGCGACGTATACCTGTGGTATAAAAAAGCTCAATGATTAACCTGTTGCGTATACCCTCAAAATCTTCAGGGTGGTCAAGATCTGCAATAACATCATTGAGCTCCTGTTCAGAAAAAGGCACCTGGACCTTTTTTTCGGTTTTTAAAGATTTGTGCTTTAGCAGCGGATTGGTTATGATCTGCTTTGAACGAAGCAAAAATTTGTAGAATGATTTTAAAGATGAAATTTTCCTGTTAACTGATTTGTTTGAGATACCGGCCTCAACCATAGCTACAATCCAGCTTCGTATCTGACTGTAGCTAACCTCTTCCAGCACAGCTCCCTCATCCCTTTCTTTTAGAAACTGCTCAAAAGCAGCAACATCATCGGTATAGGCGCGAAGCGTAAGCAGGGAATAGTTCTTTTCCTTTATAAGGTAATCAGCGTATGCAAGTTTAGAATCAACCATAAAAAAAACCGTTAACAGCAAAGTTATTGAAACTTTTCTGCTAACGGTAATATATTTTAGTTCGTAAGACTAATTAATTCTCCATAGATTCTCTTAATCCCTGAACATAAGCTGCTTTTTGTACTTGAGCTCTTTTTACAACAGAAGGTTTGATGAAAGCCTGACGACTTCTTAGCTGACGTACAACACCAGTCTTATCAAATTTACGTTTGTAACGCTTAAGCGCTCTATCAATATTTTCTCCGTCTTTAATTGGTATAATCAACATAATATAACACCTCCTCTCGTTAAGGGTGCAAACTTATATCTTTTTTTTATACCTGCCAAACGAATTGTGCCTTTTTTATTTCACAGACCAAACAGTATACCCATGAGGCGGTGCTTGTACCTTAACCCATGTATCCGCCTGCGTAACAGGCTCCCATGACGAATTGCCCGTATAGTCCTTAATCGTTGTGCTTGTCCAGTTTGTATCTACCCATCGCTCCTGCCACAAATCGCTATTGTTTATATACACGATCAGCCCGGGATTTCCATTTCTTCGGGCAACATATTCATCGTTGTCGGCATAAAGATATGTCGTATTGCCTGAGGCCTTATTATTATGTATCCAGATAAGATTGTTTAACTTATTCTTATCTAACCATTCTTCGTAATCCCTGTAGAAAATGCACGGATATCCTTCATGTGTCAAAATATAGACATACGCCAAAAGCTTATTATTGTAAATTTCATCTGTATCGTGGTTGGCTACAAAAGTAACCGCCCTGTAGGCATTCCGCTTTAAGAGCATATCGCCGTTTAGCTGTGTCAGGTCATTATTTCCAAATGCATCGCGCATTTTATAATAGCAGGCAAAATCAAAAGCGCTGGCCTCAGCAGCATTAGACCAGCCTTCAAGCGTAGCTGCGTTGCCATCCCAGTACTCCCCTACTGTAAATCCGCCTACGGCATTTTTAAAATTCTTTACGACCCACGGCTCAAACCCTTTTACAAAATCAAAACGCCAGCCGTCAAAATGCATTACGTTCTTATAATATTTTGCAATGGAATTGGAATTATTATAAAGCCAGTCCTGAACATAAGCTTTATCATGGCACAGATCTGGAAATCCTCCAAAAGAACCTGCATCTGATGCATGAAGGTTATTAGGATGAAAGTCGTTGTAGGAACGTAAAAATAATCCTGAAGCAGGATTAAAAGCCGTCCATGTATTGCCGCCTGTATAAGGATTAGCCTGAGAAGCACCACCACTGTTATGATTAACTACAATATCTGCAATGACGTCGAGATTATTACTGTGGGCTGTGGTAATAAGGGATTGTATTTCTGCAAGAGACCCAAAGCGCGTCTCCACACTTCCCATCTGGTTATAGCTGCCAAAATCATAATAGTCAAAAGGATCGTACCCCATGGAGAATCCCCCGTTTTGTGCTTTTGTAGCCGGTGGCAGCCAAATAGCATCTATACCCGCAGCCGACCACGAAGGCACTTTTGCCTTTACGGTATTCCACCATGTTCCGCCCGAAGGCACATCCCAATAAAATGCCTGCATCATAACTTTAGAACCTGCTGCTTTGCTTTGTACAGCCCTGCCAGGCACAGCAGTAAAAGTTGTATCTTCTTTTGACACATCAGCATCATTTGAGCAGCCCCACAGAAGTATTGCAGAAGCTGCAATTGTAAATATGTATTTCATAATTAAAAGGTTTGGTTACTACCTAATTTATAAAAATGAACATAATATTTTACGAACCCAACATCAAAAACAAAACTACAACGTTATAGTGTTGATAAATAAGACGAAAAAAGGGTCTCTGAAAACAGAAACCCTTTTAGCAATATTTATTTTTCAACTATTAGTCTTTCAACAAATTACGTGAAATAACAAGTTTTTGGATTTCAGTAGTTCCCTCTCCAATAGTACACAGTTTAGAATCCCTGTAGAATTTCTCTACCGGATAATCTTTAGTATAACCATAACCTCCGTGGATCTGTACAGCTTCGTTAGAAACCCTTACACACACCTCAGAAGAATACATTTTACCCATAGCGCCGGCAACAGTCATTTTCTTGCCATTGTTTTTAAGGTAAGCTGCTTTATGAAGTAATAGCTCTGAAGCCTCAATCTCAGTTGCCATATCAGCTAGCTTAAAAGCTATACTTTGGAAATTACTTATAGGCTGGCCAAACTGGTGGCGCTCTTTAGAATATTTAAGGGCGGCTTCATAAGCGCCTTTAGCAATACCTAAAGACAATGCCCCAATAGAAATACGGCCTCCGTCAAGTATTTTCATTGCCTGCATAAAACCATCCCCTACTTCACCAAGGCGGTTAGCATCAGGAATACGGCAATTGTCAAAAATAAGTTCTGCAGTTTCGCTGGCACGCATACCCAGTTTATTTTCTTTTTTACCGCTGGTAAAGCCCTGCATTCCTTTCTCAAAAACAAAAGCAGTCATTCCTTTAGAATCACCTTTTTCTCCTGTCCTTACAATAACAACAGCTACGTCACCAGATTTAGCATGCGTAATGAAGTTCTTAGCACCATTAACAACCCAATGGTCGCCGTCTTTGACTGCAGTAGTATTCATACCTCCTGCATCAGAACCTGTATTGTGTTCTGTAAGTCCCCAGGCACCAATATGTTCTGCTGTAGCCAGTTTAGGTATCCATTTTTTCTTTTGTTCTTCGTTACCAAAAGTAAGTATGTGATTTGTACAAAGTGAATTGTGAGCCGCAACAGAAAGTCCGATAGACGGATCTACCTTAGATATCTCTTCAACTACAGTAATGTATTCGTGGTAACCAAGTCCCGATCCACCTAATTCTTCAGGAACCAATACACCCATATAACCCATTTCTCCTAATTTCTTGAAAAGATCTACCGGAAAGTGTTGTGTCTCGTCCCATTCCATAATATTCGGACGGATGTGCTGTTCTGCGAAATCCCTGATCGATTGGGCGATCATGTCCTGCGTTTCATTATAATCGAAATTCATTTTGCTTATTTTTTTTTAGAATTCCAAATATAAGGCAATTATTTTTTCTTTATCAACAGGAAAACCAGATATTTTTAACAAATCGTTAATTTTCAGCAATTTTCCATTCATACTTCGTTCGGTAATTATGCTTCGGGCTATATCTTTATTAAAATATGGAAAACGAGACAGTTGCAGTAAAGATGCAGTATTGATATTGATTTTCTGAATATCATCACTATTGCCGATAGTAAATCTCTTTTTAAGCCCTTCTTTGGCTTCGGCAGAAATATCTGTAAAGTCGTCCATCTGTGCCATACTTACAAAAGCGCCAAGTGCAGAGCGCCTACGCAAAATAGTTTTTGCATAGTAGGGGCCGACACCGTACACTTTAACGAGGTCTTCTTCTAATGCCTGATTAATATCTGTCAATCTTATATTATGGTCGGCCTCAGCTTTAAACTTTTTGAACACCGGCTTTTCATCAGTATCTTTATAAGATTTTGAATATGATTTTCCTGAAAATTTAAAATAGGGAGTGAGTTTTAAAAGCAGCGTGTCATGCACACCCGTCACCTTTTTAAAATCATCCGCAGAGTTAATATACTTGCCTTCCTTACGGTGAGCACTTAATCTGTCAAGTTCCTTCAATGACATACCAAGTAGGTATCCTTTATAATCAGATAAGTAATTTGGATTAAACGGATAAATAGTATCGCGGCTTGAGTGCTTTTTCGCCTTAAGCGCATCAATCTGCGATTGGAGCGAAAGCCATTGCTTATCTTCTTCAGATCTAGTTTTTTCCGACCTAAAATCTATACTCGCGGCAATAAAATATGCTGCCTGAAATAAAACAATAAAGAGAAACAGAGCTATAATGCCTTTTTGCTGGCCTTTTGAAAAACGATAGAAAAACTTTAACGGCTTCATACTGATACAAAACCTTTACAGATCAAAAACAGAACTCCTTTTGGTATAGACCATGTCTTTAAGTCGCAGCCAGAAAGCAAGGGTAAGATAGACGCCAAACCACAACCCAACCGTTACGAAAGATATGTAAATAAAAAACAGCCTAACATTTGTAGCGCGCATCCCAATCCTGTCTGCCAGGCGCTGGGAAACCTCAAATCCGTGTTTTTCAAAAAAGTGGCGTATGTTGGTTACAAAAGACATAATTTGTAGTATTCAGTTTTCAAATGTAGTGGTTTCTTAAACAGATTGTATTGCTGATGCTATTTTTTTAGCAATTCCAGCCCCACTGCACATTGCAGGCAGCGTTTATGAGCACAGTATTCATTTTTTAGCTGCAGTAGCGATTGGGTATCATATGCCGAATTTATTTCCGCTTTAAAGAATTTAAACTTGTCCATTATCGCGTTTTTCTCCGGGGTAATATTCTTAAGCATCTCAACCAGCGACTCAGTATTTTCTTTTCCGATGTGCCTGCCGTAAGCAAACTTGAAAGGAACAATCGTATTCATTACAATAAGATCTATAAATGAATGCGTAAGCGATTTACGCTTTTTAGCACTTTCTTTATCAAAGGTATAATGCGTCTGCCAATATTCAGGTACTGCGGCATCGAATAAAGTATAAATATCTTCGATAGAAGCCGCCTCTGTTATCTTCGAAAACAGGTTTTGATGCTTATGGTATAATTGTGCCAACTGGGCAAGCCGTATTGTAGGGAAATTATCGGGCCTGTGCTTAAAGAACTGTAGCGGATCAATATAAACCGGTTCAATGCGGTATTTATGGCATATATAATCGTATCGTCGCTTTAAGTCCTTAAAATATAAATCTTCATGATCAGCCTCTAACAATCCGGCCCTGCCAAAAAATAGAGCTTCTAGATTTTCATATTCAAAGCTCTCACGACGCACTACCGAAAACGGCAGCGACTGTGCAATCGCGTAGAATATTTCTCCATTAGTATTGAGGCCAAAATTCTTTGCAATGAAGTCGAACAGTACAGCTTCCCAATCGTAGCCGGCCGCTTTCGCCAGATTGAGTATTGGCTGCGACTTACGCTCAAGACGTTCAAAAAACAAACGCTCTTTCCAGTTTTCAAAAACAAAGCGATCTATACCGCTTATTTCCTTCTCACAGAAAATCCAGGATTTGGCAGCTGCCAGGGCATTGTAACTCTCAAGGATATCTTTAGAAACGTAGTGCTTTAATTCTAAAACAGGAATCTCGGTATTATCCTGACGGAATACTTCCGTATCGTGCTCCCACACCACATGAAGTATCACACTGTCGTAAGCCGCATCTCTCTCATGATTATGAATATACCAGTCAGATGATTTTAGATGAATCTCTACATTTCCAGCCCATTTCTGCCCGCCTATAGTAATTTGAGCATTAAAAAAATCGGGGCCGGCCACCTGCAAATACTGCCCTGTATTGAGTATAAACATATCCTGCCCCTGCACTGTCTTCACATTCAGTACATCAAACTTTTTAAACTGCCATACATAGTGGAGAAAATCTTCTTTCATTGATACGAAAATACATAAAAAAAATATTTTACATACTCAATTTTACCTGCCCGTCATGAAGAAGGTATAATTTTGCGCAGGCACGTGCATCCGACAATGCCTCGTGGTGGTTCAGCTGGATGCCATGCCGTTCGCTGCAAGCTTTAAGGTTGGCGGGCTTATAACCTTTTTTTCGGTATATTTTTAACGTGCACTCCCATTGGTCTGCCAGCTCAAGTTCATCATAGTACATGCCATAGTATTTCATTGTCTTGGTCAGCACACTTCGGTCAAAAGCTTCATTATGGGCCACGAGTTTCCTACCTAAAATCCTTTTCCTTATTTCAGGAAACAGATCATCAAAAGCAGGCAGGTTCATAGTTTCAACCGGCTTAATGCCGTGCACCATAATGTTTCTGAACCAGTATTCATTTTCCGGGGGACGGATAAGCGTGTGGTATTCATCTGTGATTATGCCATTTTCAACCGTAACAAGGCCAATGGCACAGGCACTATGCGCATAACCGGTTGCTGTCTCAAAATCTATGGCGGTAAAATTCATAATCGAAAGATATAAAAAAGCCCTCTTTTGTTACAGAGGGCTTACATGTTATTTTATTGAGCTGATAATATCGTGTTTGGTTATAATGTGGTGCCTTCCGTCACCGAGGTCAACAAGTACAGCCTGATTATCTTTATTTATAAGCTTTGAAATCTCTTCAATAGAGGTATTTGCTTTAACCACAGGATAAGCCGCGCCCATAATCTCACGGATAGGCTTGTCTGCAATATCTTTATCTTCAACATAACTCCTGAAAAGATCTGTTTCGTCAATAGAACCTACAAATCCGTTTGTATCAATCACAGGGATTTGGGATATCTTATATTTACGAAGGCGCTCAATAGCATGAGAAACAAGTTCTTCGGTACGTACTACTACAAGGGGCTTATCTGCATGATCTTTAATAAGGTCTTCTGCCTTGGTTATCTCCTCATCAAGGAAACCACGCTCACGCATCCAGTCGTCATTAAACATCTTACCTACATAACGGCTTCCGCTATCATGGAAAAGAACCACAACTACATCATCCGGTTTAAACTCGTCTTTAAGCTGTAATAAACCTTTAATTGCAGCTCCTGCAGAGTTACCCACAAAAATACCTTCTTCAAGAGCAAGCCTTCTTGTGTATACAGCAGCATCTTTATCAGTTACTTTTGTGAAACCGTTTATAAGAGAGAAATCAACATTCTTAGGTAATATATCTTCTCCGATACCTTCAGTAATGTAAGAGTATATTTCGTTCTCATCAAACACGCCTGTTTCGTGGTATTTTTTAAATACAGATCCATACGTATCTATTCCCCAAATCTTAATATTTGGATTTTTCTCCTTAAGGAATTTTGCAACCCCGGAAATTGTTCCACCTGTTCCTACGCCCACAACAAAGTGAGTAATCTTCCCTTCTGTCTGTTCCCAGATTTCAGGGCCTGTCTGCTCGTAATGCGCAGCTGTGTTAGACATATTATCATATTGGTTGACATACCAGGAATTTGGTGTTTCTTCAGCCAGACGCTTAGAAACAGAATAATATGAACGCGGATCAGTAGGTTCCACATCGGTAGGGCAAACTACAACCTTAGCGCCTACGGCACGAAGGATATCCATTTTTTCTTTAGACTGCTTATCTGAAATAACACAAATCAATTTGTACCCTTTGACTATTGCACCAAGAGCAAGTCCCATACCTGTATTACCAGAGGTTCCTTCAATGATAGTTCCTCCCGGCTTTAATCTTCCGTCGGCTTCTGCATCTTCAATCATCTTTACGGCCATCCTGTCTTTTACAGAGTTACCGGGATTGAATGTTTCCACTTTTGCCAAAACAAGAGCATCAATATCCTTTGTAAGTTTATTAAGTTTTACCATCGGCGTATTGCCTATGGTTTCAAGTATATTTTTTGCGTATTTCATTTTTATATTTTTTACTCCTTAAATAGCAGATTGCTGCAAAGGTAAATATTGTTGTTGCAATTCTATAATTAAAAAAGTTAAGAGAAGAAATCCCAGATTATTCCGAAACGGATTATAAAATCTTTATAAGGCTGTGTAGGTGTTGTATAATAGTTGTAACCCGTAAAACTAGAATTAAAATGTTCTGCTTTCAAGAACAGCCTGAATTCCTGTATCTTAGCATTAAGGAAAAAATCTATAACAGGATAATTTCCAATCTTCTTATCCTGCTGGATGTAAAATTCGCCTATAACCGGGTTGTATTCATTAGCATAATATTTTGTAAAGTACTGGAATGTAATACCCGTTTGAAACATCAACGCCTTTTTAAAGACACGGTCACTATAGTAAATAGTATTTCTTGTTACAAAATTTGGCACGTTCAGGATATGCCCGGTTTGCTGAACGTTTTGATACAGGAAAGTATTGTCTAATGCAAATTTTCCAAATTTAAATTCCCTGCTCACTTTAAGAGACAGATAATTAATTGTATTACCATCCTGGGCTGGCTTTACATAAACTGAATTTATTTCTGTATCCCTTACAGCGGTATCTGTATTCGTTCTGTAAAAATAAAGGTAATCATTTAACACGGTGTACTGAAGCGAGGCGGTAAGCCATTGTGTCTTCGCTTCAAACTCAAAATTATTTATCTTTTCGTTATTGAAGCCCGTTTTAAAGTCAGCAGTCCCTGTTCCCGCAGGCCAGTTATACTCTTTATAGTCACTTTGATATAAGTTAAAATTGTGATTGGGAAGTTTGTTCATATTCTGATAACGCCCTGAAACAACATTTTTCTCATCGAAAGCATATCGTGCGGATGCATCTATATTTGCTAAAGACTGACTCGTTATTGAATTTGAAAACAAAACGCTCCCCTTCCATTTATTTTTTTGATAACTATATTTTGCGCCATACGTATCAATCCTGTCGCTAATTGAATTTGGGGTACCTATCTCACCGCTGGAATTTAAAATTATAGTCCTGTAAAAGTAGTTGTATTTAAAATCTTCAAGATAAAACTCTACGGTTCCAATAGTCTCATTAAAGTAAGCAGCACCTACTTTGTTATACATCCTGTTATAACGTGTTTTATTATTCACTGAAGCCGTATATGCTTCGCCGTATCTAATATTGGGTGTAGTAGATGTATATTCAAAAAATTTATTTTCGAAATTAAACTGATGATGAAAAACCAGGCTATTAGGATTATCTTTATTAAGCCTGAAAGTGTGATCTATAAAATAACGGTTCCCTTTAAGTACCGACTGTGCATCTTTCAAATAAACATCAAGTCGTTCACGTTGCGTATATGGCGCCTGACCACTTTCAAAAAATGGAATATTTGTCCTGGTAATACCACCGTTTTCCTGATTGGTAAAATCCTGTCCTGTAAAATGCGCCCGTAACATATAACGCCTATCGGTAGTGTTGTAGCTTGTTATAAACCTAAAATTCCCGTTACTGGAAAGCTGGTTAATATAACGTCCTAAAGACCGAAGCCCTTTATATCCAACGGCAAAGTTTAAATTTTCAGATGTGTTAAAAGTTATAAAAGCGTCAAGCATCTGCCCCTGTTCTGTTACAGATCTGTACATTAAGTCTGTATAAGGAGTGGCGACATTATAGTAGTTGATATCCTCAACCTCCATATAAGCAGAATGTTTTGCCGTGAAACCCATCTCCGGAAAAGGATTAAACTTAGTCAGTCCAAAATCTAACTTGTTATAAGCCTGCCCGTCATTAGAAAGCGCCAACAACCCGAAATTATCTTTTCTAAGATAGTTTACCTCATACTCTTTTTTCAATGTCAACGCTGTATCCACATAAGTCGTATCCCTGTCGAAGGTTATTATCTTATACATGTCTATTGTAGCGATAGTGTCAGCCGCTGTTTTAGCTTCTTTACCACCGTCGTCAGATGAAGATTTTCCCGCTGCGTTACTAGCCGTGGGTCTGCCCTTAGGCCTCGCCTTAGAATTTACCTGTGAAAAAACCATCAGCGGAAATACACATAAAAAAAGAAGAAAATACTTTCTAAGCATTTAGATTTAGGATTTGGGCAAAGGTACTTAAATTTATATATCGGGAAACGTAAAAAATAAGCAAAAAAAAGGGCTTTCCGAAGAAAGCCCTTAATGTATGTAAAAACTAATTATTATTAGTTAATAGCTCTTAACCTAACACTTGAAGAGGTTAGAGCACTAGTAGAACTAGCAGTATAAATAGTAGTGTTAAGACTCAATTGTTTAACACCATTAGGGTTAGTAACAGTACCATTAGAGAAAGTTCCTGCTACACCAACAATTAAAGTATTGTTAGTATCACCATCATTATAACACTCTACACAATATAATTGCTGTACACTTGAAATAGTACCGCTATTCTTGTTAGTTCCCTGCGGTGCTAAAGTCACATCTACAAAAACACCTTCGTCAGTGCCGTTTGCAAACGTAGATTCAAGAACACCTGTAAGACGAAGAACATTACAGTCACCATTGTCGTTAACATCAGCTTCTGCAGTACCAATAACTATATCATCCTGATCAAGCACATTGTACTGAGCAATAAATGGAAGGAAGTTAGTAGTACAGTCATCGTTTACAATAAGGAATCTCTTGTATTTAGAATTAGCATCTAATAAACCTAAAGCTACATTTGCATCGTTTATACCTGTCAGGGTGATATCCATTGATTTAGAATCATTTAGAATATCGTTATCAACGATCTGAATTCTAATGTAACCAGTAGTCTCACCGGCAGGAATTGTAATAGATCCAGGAGTAAGAACAATGTAATCAACGCCTTCAACACCTGTTGGATTTGTAATTTCGAAGTTTACCACAACGTCGTTAGACTTTGGAAAAGCCAGGTTAACAGGGATTTCAGAAACTCCGATATTTTCGAAAGCATTGTATCTTAAAGTAGAAACCCTGTCAAAACTTACGAAATTCTGACCACCATAAGTTACAGTATCCTCATCGCAGCTTACAAGGGCGCTAGTACCCAAAGCAAGTAATGCTAATTTTAGAATATATCTTTTCATATTATTTTTTTAATTAGTTAGAATAACCTGGATTCTGCTGAATGTTTGGATTAGCAGTCTGCTCAGTTCTTGGAATTGGCAAAGTAAACCTGTAGTCAGTTGACTCAAGAATAAGCGCGTTGTTGAAAGCATAGTCATTGGCATTTCTGTCAATACCTTTACCAGCAAGCTGTCCTAAACGTTTGATATCAATGTAACGGAAACCTTCAAAAGCAAGTTCAAGCCTTCTTTCATCGAGAATAGCAGCCCAAGCTTCCTGAGCAGACGCAGGAACACTAATGTTGTTGTTAGCATTGCCAAAACGAGCAGCACGCACCAAATTGATCTGAGTAGCCACACCAGTAAAATCACCCGCATTTGCACGACATTCTGCTTTAAGAAGTCTCATTTCAGACATTCTGAAAATTTTGATATCTCCTAATAATGGTACACTTTTAGACTCACCATATTTTCCAACAGGGCGAACATTAAATGAAGGGAAAGCAGTAGGATCGATAATCGCTGCACGTCTGATATCTTCAGGAGATAATTTTTCGTATAAAGCTGTACCTACTTCAAAGAATGCACTACCTGTTGTAGTACTATTAACAGAAGACCAAGCCTGATAGAAGTTACCCGTTGCATCTGTAGGAGCTACAGTACGTATTACTTTGAAGATAACCTCAGAAGTACCACCTGTAACATCTCTAAACATTTTAACATAAGCACTACCCGCTGCACCTGTAAGTGATGCAGTTGAGCCCAGGTTAAGGTTAGTACCTTTAGCTGCTAAAGTGTAGTTTCTTGTAACAAGGTTATCGATTAAAGGCTCAGCAACATCATGTTTACCTCTGTACACTGCCATACGAGCTCTTAATGCAGTTATAAAGTCTCTACAAAGGTAACCTGTAGCGCCAATCTTTCCTGTTGGAAGAGCTGCTTCAGATTCGCTTAGATCTTTTTCGATAAGAGCAAAAACCTCTCCATTTGTATTTCTAGGCAATTTCTGATTTGTTGTAGGTATAAAGTCTACAGCAATAACTCCAAGAGCACTATCATTTTTCAAATCAGGAGAAAAGAAAGTAAGCAATTGGAAATGAGCATAAGCTCTAAACGTTTTTGCTTCTGCGATAACCTGATTGTACGACGAAGTCTCATCAACACCAGCTTCTACATCAACTACAGGAGTAATTGCTGCAGCACCAGCTAACAAACGGTTAGCACGGTTTATCAAAGTATAATTTGACAACCAGATTGAAGCGGCATCACCAGAGTTATTGTTCAAAAGGAAAGCAAGCTCACCATCTGTACCCTGTCCACCGTTTGAAACACCTAATTTAACCTCGTCGGTAAATAAAGATGTAAATACAATAATGTCTTCACCCGGAACCGAAGCATAAACTCCAAGTATACCTGTTTGCAGGTCTGCTACATTTTCAAATGTATCTTCCGGCAAAAGTTCGCTTGGCTGAGTGATATCAATCGCGTCATCACACGCTGATGTCATTATAGCAGCCGCAGCAATATATAAGAATAACTTAATTTTTTTCATAACGATTCGTTTAATTAAAATTGTAATTCAAGACCAACAGAATAAATTCTTGGTGTTGGATACTGATACTGGTCAGCTAGCCTGCTACTTTCTGCATCCCATCCTCTCCATTTAGACCATGTAACCAAGTTTTCACCCTGAACGAAAGCTCTAATAGCTGTAAACGGACTTTTCTCTAAGAATTTCTGAGGAACCTGGTAACCTACACTTGCAAATCTTAATCTAACGTAAGATGCATCTTTAAGATACCTGTCAGAACTTGCATCAATACCTTTATTTGTTAAAGCAAGAGAAGGGATATCTGTATTTCTGTTATCCGGTGTCCATGCATTTAATAAATCTGTTGATTTATTAGTAATACCAATATCACTTGGATCCTGAAGTCCTTCTAAATCGTAGTCGAATCTCCAGATATCAGCAACATAGTTAAATTGTGTTGTAACGAAGAAACCTTTATAGTTAGCTTCGAAACCAAAACCACCCTGATATTTAGGCGTTAAACCTGTTTTACCTGTAAGCCTTCTGTCAGTCTCAGTATTTGGATTTTCAGTTAACTGACCATCTTTTGTATAAAATAAAAGGTTACCGTTTGTAGGGTTAACACCTGCATATTTTATAAGGTAGTACTGATTAAGCTGACCACCTACTCTATCAACTGTCAGACCGTTATCAAACTCTTCACCAGGAATAGAGGTAAGTTCATTTTTGTTGTAAGAACCGTTAAATGTAACAGTAAGGTTAAAGTCATTACTTCTTACAAGATCATAAGATAAAAGGGCTTCAACACCACTGTTTCTTAAGTCTCCGTAATTTCCATCAAGAGTGTACTGACCGTTGATAGCTGAAATAGGAGCAGATAGATAAAGATCTTTAGTTGTTTTACGATAAACATCAAAAGTACCTCTAAATCTGTGGTCTAACATTTCAAAGTCAAGACCAATGTTAGCCTGCTCAATAGTTTCCCATTTAAGATCAGGATTTGCAATTTGACCTACTATATAAGTAAGCTGATTTTGGTAACCCCTAACAGAAGCAAATAATGTTCTTGTAAAGTTTGGTGCAGAGAAGATACTCTGGCCTAAGATGTTCTGGTTACCTGTAGTACCATAAGACGCTCTTAATTTAAGCATATCAAATCCGGCACCTTGCATGAATTTTTCTTTGTCAATGTTCCATCTTCCAGAAACAGACCAGAAAGTACCCCATTTGTTAGAATCAGCAAACCTGTATGACGCATCCCTACGGATACTTCCAGATAAACCAAATCTTTGATCATAGTCATAATCTGCAGAACCGAAGTAAGAGAATAGACCTGCTGTAGCTTTTCCAGAAGCAACTTCAGGAACATACTGTGTAGGAGTAGCCGGGTCAAAAGGAACATATCCTGCACCATTACCTGGTTCCCAAACTTTAGGATCTAAACCGTTTTGAGTATTGCTGAAAGTTTTTTGGTGAGCTTTGTAATATTCTGTAAACACAGAAGCGTCAAGAGTGTGTTTTTCTGCAAAAACTTTTCTATAATTAAGACTTGTATTTAAATTGAAGTTAAACTGTCTTACATAGCTTTCGCTTTGAGAACCAACATACTGCCAGCCTCTGTTTTCTTTTTCAAACAATAATCTTGTCCAAGAGTTAGGACCCTCATAATCAAGACCTACGTTATCTGTATAATCTACACCAGCAGAAGTACCTAAAGTAAGATCATCAGTAAGCTTATAACTACCCTGAACGTTAGCAATAGCTTTAAGCTCATCTGTTTGTATAGCACCTGTATCAAGTCTGTTTAAAAGGATAAGTGGAGCAAGTCCAAGAGTACCCTGACCATTAGTATAACCTACACCATCTGGCCTTGTACCTCTTACATACCAGTCAACAAGATCCTGACCGCTTCCGTTATACCAAGACGGGCTGATATAAGGAGCACCAGAGTTAGCAAGAGCAATAGGGTTGTAGTTAACAGAACCTGTACCTACACTCGCAGCCTGGTGGTTTTGAGAATAGTTGAAAGTTAACGAAGTACTATAGTTGAATTTGTTGTTGCTAGATTTACCTGTTAAGTTGTTCCTAAAGTTAAATCTCTTAAGATCTGTACCTCTAACGATACCTTCCTGATCGTAGTAACCAAACGAAGTAAACGAAGAAAGATTCTCGCTACCGCTTGTTAAACTTAAAACGTGATTTTGACCAACACCAGTTCTAAAGAATTGATCTCTCCAGTTTGTATTGATATCATAAGCAGCGATTTGCTCATCTGTCATTGGAGCGCCATTAACACCCCCGTTAGAACCATAACCTCTACCTACACCTCTTTCAAGAGTAAGTAATTGCTGAGAATTCATCACGTTATACTTGTTGTTTTGCATTTGGGTAAAACTTGTTGTCCCAATATACTTAACATTTAAAGGAGCATTATAACTACCTCTTTTTGTTTTTACGATGATAACACCATTAGCACCCCTGTTACCATAGATAGAAGTAGCACCTGCATCTTTAAGCACAGATAACGACTCGATATCATTTGGGTTAAGCGATTTAAAGTTATCAGCATTCAATGGCACACCGTCTATAACATATAGAGGCTCGATATTACCATTGATAGAACCAAGACCCCTTAAGATTACAGTACTTGATGCACCTGGCTGACCAGAACCCGTAGAGATATTCAAACCAGGAACCTGTCCCTGAAGCGTCTGAATAAAGTTAGCATTCGGTCTTCCTTCAATTGTTTTTGAAGAAATCGTAGTACTGGCAATGTTTGATGTTGCTCTGGTTGCATTTCTATAACCCTGAACAACCACATCTTCTAAGATCCTTGGATCGTCGCCAAGCTTAACAGAGATAACATTAGAAGCACCCACAGTAATTGTTTGCGGAGCCATACCCACAGATGTGAATACTAATTTTTGCCCTTTTGTAGCAAGGATGGAATACTTACCATCAAGATCAGTTTGTGCACTTTGCGTAGAACCCTCCACTACCACGTTTACACCTGGTATCGGAAGACCCTGGCTATCTGTAACGATACCAGAAATGGTTCTCTCCTGCGCAAAGGAAAACTGAATAAAAAACGCCAATAGTAGCGTAAAAATCCAAGTAAACTTTGATTTCATATTTAATTAATTTGAGTTAGTTAAGTTGCAAATCTATTAATTTATTTTAATATAACAAACTTTTAACATTGCACAGCAACGCTAAATTTTCATTTTTTTTTAACGTAAATGCAAAATCCACAACATATTGATAATAATTGACAACATAGCGCATCTTTTTTTAAATTAAAAAGAAACGTCAACAAAATTGTTAACGTTTCTTAATTAGATGCAGCAACATTTAAAAGGTTGCGTCGTTTATGTATAAAATTTAGAGAAAAATTATTTAATTATAA
>Ga0163161_10001570_pt1 | contig 16865 bp, 31 predicted proteins | sample S45metaG_FD_129847 | JGI IMG/M metagenome (GOLD analysis project Ga0163161, IMG submission 129847) | Switchgrass rhizosphere microbial communities from Kellogg Biological Station, Michigan, USA - S4-5 metaG | ecosystem: Host-associated > Plants > Roots > Rhizosphere > Soil | place: USA... | reverse complement strand
GGTTTGTTGAGCAATTCCGTTGGGTAATAGTCTTCGTCTTCGACAATTTCGGAATGAGGCTTAACAGTGTGCGGTTCCCACTTGGCACCTTGATTCTCCTGGATATACAGATCCGTGAGAACCCCAAGGCAGCACATGCCTTCACCAGTGTTCAGACACTTCGTGGCTTGCTTGTACTTGCCACTTTCCAGTGCCCACACCCACTTTTCTTTGATTTGTTCGTTCACAGTTGAGCCTCGATGATGTCAGCGATTTGGTTGAAGTCGAACGACAAATCATCGTTCAAGTCCATGAGATTTGAATTACGGGACCTAATATCGGCCTCTTCGTCGGAAAGAATAACCGGAGCATCCCCATGATTCGCAAGAATACCGGCCCATGCTCCAACTTCGCTAGGAAGAGACGTGTATTCTCTGTCAAATCTGTACCGTCCCAACTTAGCATCGAACTCCCATTTGAACTCTGGAAACTCTTTGGAGTAAACATCACACAGAACACCGAGGCAGCAGAAGCCTTGATTATCCTTGAGTGAGTATTGGGTCTGCTTATACTCCCCGCTTCGAAGCGCAGTAAGCCACTTGGCTTTAACTTCTTGATTCATCTTCATTACAGAAACGCCTTGATAAGATCTGCGATTTGAGGGAAGGTGATGCCTTCGTCGTTCAGAGCTGCAATGCTTGTGCTGATGTCGGCTTCCGGAATAGGTTCAGGATCTTTCCCTATAAAATTTGCACGTTCAGGGAACGGAAGATACGGAACCTTTGTGTAAATACCGGACCATGCCTGAACACCTAGAGGGGTGATGTAAGCCTCTCCATCGAAAGAGGGAGTATCCTCGTATTCAATGAATTCCCACTCCAAACCATGTTCTTTTACGTAGAGATCGGTAAGAACTCCTAGGCAACAAAACCCGCCCTGGCCATTGTTTAGACAGCCCTTACCTTGGCTATACTCGCCGCTAGTAAGAGCTTCAACCCATTTCTGTTTGATTAGTTCATTCATTACAGAAACGCCTTGATAAGATCTGCGATTTGAGGAAAAGAAATACCAGCGTCATTTGCGCCAGCTACGCTTTCGTGGTATTCGGACATTTTGTCTTCATCAATCTCAATGTCTTCACTATTGTGATCTTCGTCACGAGGAATAAAAGGAAGAAGAGGGATCGGTTCTTCCAAACCAGCCCAGTCTCTTACTAAGGTGGTAAGTACTCCAGCTTCATCCCATTCATTAGGATTCCCACCAGGAGCATCCAGTGCATACCGCGTAACACCTGCCTTAACTCCGTAATCGCTCAGTTTCCACTTGCCACCATTTTCCTTGATGTACAGATCCGTGAGAACACCGAGACAGCACATTCCTTGGCCATCGTTAAGACAACCTTTAGTCTGTAAATATTCCCCGCTGTTCAAAGCTTCAATCCATTCCTGCTTAATTTGTTCGTTCATGGTCTTGATCCGGTATAGGTTATTATTACAATACAGGCTAACGCAATTGCGACGCCCAGTGTCCAAACTGATGCCTTTAGAGCGGCCTTCATTTTGAGAAGCCAAAAAAGAGAGTGTAGAATTAAAGAGCTACTTCTTATACAACTCTCTTATACCAAAATTGAGGACTATAATTAGTCGTCGTGCTTGCCGTCGTAATGACCTTTCCAGTACCCTTTATTCAATTCTCCGTTTATTGCCTTAACAAGAGTTTGAGCGGGAGCTTCTCTCAGAGCAAGCATCATTGCGAAGTTAGCAATATCGGTAGGGTCACCCTTGTACAAGTGTTCAACCAACATATCTGCAAGTTTATCAACACTGCACCTTTCAGGATTGTCCCAACCGCCACGACCTTTCTCCCGAGCTTTAGCGAGCTTCGCTTTCATCATTGCTGCAAACTTATCCACAGCAACGTCGTCGGGATGAGGTTCTTCAACGGGTTGTTTGAAGCCCTGAAACATCTTCCTCAACTCTTCCATTCCCGCTTCAACTTGTCGAGCAGCTTCTGCAAAGGCCTCATACTGAGCAAATTGAACCGGAGACTTTTCATGTCCCAGAGCTTCAAGCATCATCTTCAGATCTTGCAAAGCAATTTCTCTATTCTTGTGCTGAGACCTGTGCGTATCACATGTAGCAGAAGCTCCTGTCGGGATATGAGTTGCACGAACCCCTACCCCCATAGAGGAGCCTACCCACGTTCTAGGCTCCGTATAAAACACATCTAACTTAATGTCTTTTGGATCAAGTTCCATTTTTAGTATCTCTCATTGCATAGGCGAAGTCACCAAGGCTTGAGGCTTCTTCTGCCATTTGTTTAAGTTCTTTGATTCTTTCGGCCAGCGTAATCACTGCCTGAGCCGATGTGCTGATTACACCTTCAGCTTTGTACTTCTCCGCCAGCGCCAGAGCTTCGTTGATTGTCATTGTTGACATTCTCCGTTTCGTCTTTGTAAAGATGAGCCTCACAGAACATGAAAGCTCGTCCCAGTTTGTCCACATGCACAAGCGAGCCGCTAAATTGACTCAGCTTAGTCGGTGACTTGGACCTACACCCGTCGCATTGATTGATCATTTTAGGTAAAGCACGATAGAGACGAAAGAAAATACAAAGAATCCTCCTGCAAAGAAAAGTTCGAATACAGTTGAGACTTTTCTTCCAGTAGGAAGATTTGTTTCTCGAATAGTAAGCACACCGAGAAGTAAACTGAGAATACAAAGAGTAATGTCGAGAATAATATGAAACATAGATATACAAAAAGAAAAGTTAGGGGATACAGCACCAGGACCAGCCTAAGCCAGTCCCGGTGCGGTTCAGTTGTTACGCCGAACGTCGCGGATGATCCGGACCAGGCTTGATTTTGAACGGCATCAGAGCCGTTGCTTTACCGATGTTGTTGCCATTTTCAGCGAGTGCTTTCTGAAGATCGAAACCAGCGTCTTTGTTAAGCTGGTCACGGACCTTCTTCAGTTCTTGCTTGTTGTCGTGCGAGTGCTCGCCGTTCGTGCCACGGATGATCCAAACTTTCTTCATTTACAACTCCAGTATGGTTATTTTGTGAGAAGCCTAGAACTAGTCTAGGCACATGAATACTTACTTGTTCATCTTGTAAGCGATGACAACACGCTCGTTGCCCTTGCCCGTCACAACCGTGCGGTTCTTCTTGCCGTTGCACGAGTTGAACGGGAAGTTGCCCGTCGAAGCCTTGTTGTCATGCTGCCAGCTGACACGGCTGGACTTGTTTTCCAGGTTACGACGCATCGCACCGTTCGCACGGTCCTTGGCAGTCTTGCCGACACGGGCACGCGGGTGATTCTCCGGGCCGATTTCCATGCCCTTCCAGAGAATCGTGACCTTCTCACCACGGGTGATGGTGGTCTTGTGACCGTCCTTCACGACGATTTCCTTCGGACCTGCGTTCTTGAACTCCGGCTTCTTGCCGTTGAACTTTTGTTGGCGATTGTCGGCCATTTTATTACTCTCCATTTCTTGGTTTAAAACTTCATCGAGTTTTGATAAGGAAAAAACAAACTACTACTACAGTTGACCCACTACTTGTGTGTACTCCGAGTAGTGAGCCGTAAAGAAATGATTATGTGTTCCGTAATATACTTATACCAAGCCATATCACGAAACTTGAAATCAGTTTGCTTTGAACTGAAACTGGGTGCTTGCACCGGAACCGAGTTGATAGACCGGAAGTTTACCGTCCCATTTCTCGATCCACATCTGTTGCAGGATTTCCGGATTCTTGGCGAGTGCTTGACCACGAATAACCGTAGCCTGAGCATCGTTTGCTGCGATCTTCAGATCAGCATCCGAGTTTGCAATACGCTTTGCAGCTTCAGCCTGCGTCTTCTGCAGTTGGTTTTGCGAAGTGATTGCATCCATCTTTGCTTGTTGCTGTGCATTGATAGAAGCCTGGATTGCTTCCGGCCAATGGAAGGCACCGACGTTAGAAAGAAGTTCTACAGTCAGACCATTAGGTGCTGCACGTTTGATCAGTTCAGCGTTGACCTTCGACATGAATGCGGGAATGTCATTGCTGATTTCATCGAACGTCAGATTGCCAGCAACTTCATTCAAGCTGTCACGAATCAGGTTGCGAAGCGGGCCCATCGTAATACCATCCAGGTCTTTGTGATACTTCTGGAAGACCAGCGGAGCATTGTCTGCCGAGATGTGGTACGAAATGCCGAAGTCAGCGTTGATGGCTACGCCACCCTTTGCTTGAAACGTTACCGACTCGTCAGTCGGATGACCTTCTTCCGGAGCTTTGCTGTACACGTAGTTTTCCGTGAACGTCGGATACTCGTACACAGTCGTGTTCCATCCGGTGAAGTAACGGCCAGGACCAAGAACCTTGGTTTGGACACCCCTGTCACTGCCGTACATGTCTACCTGAACACCTACGAAGCCCGTTTCGACTTTGCTACAAGCAGCGAGAAGCAGGGCTGCGATGATGAGGAAAATACGCTTCATTTCTTGGTTTTGCCTTTGAGGAAAAAGTGCCACACACAGAATGCTGTGAGTGGAATTGTGAGCCACAGGAGCGGGACGAGTACAATCAGATCTCCACCGTCATTCACTAACGACTTCGTTAGAGGCAACAGCAGAATCAGAAAATACAGCGTCGCCAGAATCCCGTAAGAGACGAGGATGAGTTTCTTGTACACTTTAGAATCGTGGAAGGAAGTCGTACTTGAAAATCAATCCATCAATGACGCCGATGATATACTTTTTGTGCTTCAGTTTATCTTTTGGATATCCAAAATTGTATAGGATTTCATCGCAGTCCTCTTCAGACATTCCGAAAATTTCCACAGCGGCTTGAGTAAGGTTATCACCGTGACTCTTCAAATCAGCATCACCGTTGTGGTCTTCAATCCAAATCGCTTCTCCAGCAAGGAAAGGATCGGTAGCAATCCATCCTGCCGCACACATCACACATTCAGTGAAATTTTCGGGGTTCCACTTCGAAACAAAATCACCCAAGTAGATGTTTTCTTTCGGGATGTTTTTCAACATGCGACGAAGATGCTTCAATTTCTTAACGGTATGATTAGCCATTATTTCTCCTTGAAGAAGACCGGGATTTCTCCCGGCCCTCGATTACGCTTTACGCAAAGAACGCCTTGACTGCACGGCCCAGACGAGTCCAGAAACCATCGTCGCTGGAATAGCGAGCAGGTTCGATGAACTCAAACTCTTCTTCGTGATGTGCAGCGATTGCGTTGAACGACATGTCCGTGTTGCTGGTGCCCAGTTGGAACACAGCTTCTTGGAATGCCTCACCCTTTTCCAGCACCAACGTGAAGTCACTGTACTGAGCCGTACGGCCATCGCGCAGAGCCAGAGCATGTGCATTGCGGCACACGTTCTTGATCTGACGACCATTCACTTCGTATCTCGACAGATCCCAAATTTCGTCTTCCGTGAGGACTACGTCATTCAGGTTCAGGTTGTTTTCCCAGATCTTGTAACGATCACTTGCTTCGAGGCCCGGAAAGTTGATGGCCATGCTGATCCGCGAATAGAACGCCTTATCGATGTTCTTCGCACGGTTCGAGGTGAGGAACAGAACACCTTGGTAGTATTCCAGAAGACGCAGGAACACACCGACCATAGCGTTACGTTGGATATTGCTATCCGTACGTGCTTCCATGAAGATGTCACATTCGTCAAGCAGCAGCACTGCATTCCAGGTCGAAGCGACGTCCAGGATTTCACGCAGATTGCCTTCCAACTCTTGTGCGGACGTTCCCAGTTCACCGACACCAACCATGTACAGCGGACGCTTCAGATACTCTGCCGTAACTTCTGCAGTCAACGTCTTACCAGTACCAGGCTCACCTGCCAGCAAGAAGATACAGCCGCCGCCCTTACCATCGATGATGTCCGGACGAGTGCTCTTCTCAAGCTGAGTTGCTACCAGCGAGAGAATCATATTCTTCTGTGCTTCTTCCATCACCAGCTTGTCGTATGCATCGCTGCGGTACGCAATCTCGCTGATGTTTTCCACCAGCATTTCGCCCCAGACTTTCGACAGGAATGAGAAGCCATAAACATACGGCGAGAACTGGAGATAGACGGAATCATCGATGTTGACCGATTCTTCCTTCGGCTTGTAGCCATAGCCTTGCTTATCCTGCGTACCGCCGACGTACTTGTTGTAGTTCGGATCCATGACTCGCATTGCTGCAAAGTCAACCATCACACGACCCGTCGAGCGGAAGGCAGTGTCGCTCCAGTACCCACGACGGATAAGGTCGCCCTTATAAGCCATGTACGACGACTTAGCCGTAACTTCGACTGCCTTCTTACCACGAGCGATGAGCGACTGCTTCAGCTCTTCGTTGTTCTTGATAGGCGTGAGGCCGAGTTCATTGAGCGACTTCTTGCCTTCGAAACCACCGAAATAGTACGTGTGCTGGAAGCGTTGAATATCGGAACCGTTACGGGCGTACATGAAGCCGATTGCTTCGAGATACGGGCCACCCATGCTTTGGCGCTGAGTTGCGGCGTAGGTGCTGATGCCGAGCGACGTGCTACCGTCCTTCAGTGCAAACTGGATGCCGACTTGCGAAAGAAGAACCGAAAGTTCGTCGTAGGAAAACACATCTTCCGACTTCAGGTTTTCGAGGTTTCCGAGCGTGCTTGCGTAGAACTCGTCAACTTCCACCAGGATACGGCCGAGTTCCGTACGGATACGATTTACGAATTCCTGGTCATCGTCATGCATGTATCCGACTTCATCAAGATACCCACGGATGTTTTCCTTGCAACGGAAAATCTGCAGGCCAGAAATAAGTACCTGAGCACGGGCCATGTTGAAAGGGCCTTCATTACCAAGGTAGTTAAACTCGTTGATGTGAAGCTGGTATCTGACATCACGAATGACATCACCATACGATTCCAGGTCTTGACGGATGTCATACGGGATGTACACGTTGATCTTGCCTGCACGTCCCTTGAACACTTCTGCAGGGGGTCGCTTGCTGATTTCGATTTCAGCGTTTGCCTGGTCTTGCTTCGCAGCTTCGACAAACGGATCTTTCTGCTTTGTGATACCAAGAGTTTCAAGAGCCGCCTTGATCGATTCCGAGATCAGGGCTGCTTGCGTTGCTTCGGACGTGGTGGGGGCCGCAACTGCAACTGCATTCGATTCCACGGCTTGAGTTTGGATTTCGCTCACGTTAATTTCCTTCGTTTCCATATCGATTATGCCTTGCGGCTTGGGTTGACTAAACAAATTGACAAGCAATAAAAAAGGACCTCGATATTAGCTGAGGTCCTGCGGGTGTACATGTACTTCGTGGGCGCGGCGAGATTTGAACTCGCAATGGGATTTCTCCGGCGAATTATGAGTTCGCTGCCTGCAACCAATACGGCGTCACGCCCACGAAATACACGCCGACTAAAACAAGGGGGACTCGAACCCCCAGCGTCACAAGAGTTTGTGCTGCTCTACCGATTGAGCTATTGTTTTAAAAAGATATTCTCTTTTACAATTCTCTTATACCACGGTCAGGTACATTAATTGATTAACGCTTCGCCGTCAACAATCGTCAACGTACCTTTAACAACGCATGCCGCTTTGGTATGTACGTTATCGGGAGTCTCTTTTGTTGTAAAGCCAATACCCGGCGAGATATGTATGTGAGTGACGTACTCCGTCTTACCGTTAACTTTGATGACCCAAGGAGGAATCGATTGATCCAGATTGTGCGCTTTGTTAAAGTGAAAGACAATTTTATCCTTTTTCATGCTGCCCTCCACAGACGCATATTGCTAAACAACTTTCGTTGTTCGTCAGTGACGGGTGCAGTGGTGATAGACGTGTAACCCATGTCATCGTCTGGTTCGAAGAAGTCATAAAATTGAATGTTATTTGCCCAGATTTTATCTCTGAGTTTCATAAGCTCTTCTTTGTTCTTAACTTCGAGCAGAATGAGTGACGGAACTTTGCCGTTAAGCGGGTTTGACTCGTTTCCAGCATGAAAAGCTGAATGAGCAGTCTGAACGATTTGATCAGCGAGGGGAATATCTTTGCGAATGATTGAATAAATGTAAGACATGATTTTCTCTTTAAATGAATTAGGTACTGCAATTTACTGCGCCAAATTTCAATTCAAAGAGTGTCTTACGGAGGTTTTGTAACCTAGAGCTTATTAAGCTTCATGATGTTTCCTTTTTAAGATGCTACACGATTAATGGGTGGCAGTGCATTTAACAAAGCCTTAGACAAAGCATCAGCTTCTTCTTTAAAGCCTTGTTTAAGGATACTAGTATGTAGTTCCCACATTGCTTTCCGTTCTTCGTTAGAAATATTGGAATCTAATTTCCAACCTTCTGGCCAAAGAGGCCAAGCCGCGCAAGGCCCTTTATGACCTCTATCCGCACGACAACTCCAACCTGCAGGAGGTAGATCACATTTGCTCATATTAATTCTTTGTGGAAAGGACATAACGTACCTTAGCCAGTTTAAAAGCGTCGATGTATCTAGATTCTCCCCTAAGGGTGTCCCAGACTAAGACTTCTTCTTCATGCTGGTACTCTTCACACTCTATTACAACGAGTTTACCGAGACTACCATCTGCTGGCTCGTAAACCTGACCAAGTTCAATGCCATACTTCATAATGAACCTTGTGGTGAAAACGACGGGACTTGAACCCGTAACCAACGGTTTTAGAGACCGCTGCTCTGCCAATTGAGCTACGTTTTCAATGTTCTTAGTTTAATGAAGAGTTAACTGAATGTCAACTTAGAAAAGAGTACGGATTCCATAAAAAACCCAGCCGAAGCTGGGTGTATGTTAATCCCACGGAAGAAGTTCTTTACGGGGAATGATGACTTCGTACTCTTCGTTCTTCTTGTAGCGGTTGAGTTCTACGTTGGCTTCTGCACGGTGTTTGATCTGACATTGCTGACGAATCCACTTGGAGGGCCAAGTCCAACGCGCAGTGTCACCATGATGCTTGTGCAGAGCCTGGGCTAGTTCCTTACCTTCTTTAGGGACACGGCCCCAACCGTTGCTTCCGTTACCTAGACGTTCCCAAGAGTGGGTTACCCAAATCGGTACGTAGTTCTTTCTGCGGATAGTTCTTGACATATATGTTCTCCAGTGAGTTACATATATGCCAGTTGTGATAGTAAGCTTCGTTGAACATGTTAGTTTCCTAGGTTGCACTTGAAAAGGAATGAAGCAGCTTCTTCTGCAAGCATGGTTTGATCGAAGTGTTCAAGCTTATGATCATCGAGATAAATTCCAAGTTCATCTTCGACTACCATCACGACTTCGACCATGTCAAGACTGTCCATGCAGAGGTCTGAAAACGTGCGATGAATTTTGCCTTCCAGAGCTTTGGTCGTTTCTTCAACACTGATCATCGTATACTCAAGCGTAGCTACGAGAACAGCCTTCTTAAAATCATCTAGAGTAAGGTTACGAGCCATGTTAATTGTGAGTAGTGTGATTACGGGTTTCGCCACGCTCCACCATAGTCCAAGAATAATCAAAGAGATAGTTATGAGCGTTGCCTTGGAGATTGTACTTATCCTTTGACAATGAAATCTTGACAAAGGTCCTGTAATGGCCTTTCGTACATTCAGCCGTACGATGAACCATACTGTGGTCTAAACACAGAAGAGAACCTACAGGATATGTCTTGATGTTCTCAGGCTTTACTTGAGCTTCCATATCCTCCATTGCACCTTCGTGGTCTTCTCTCAGATCAAAGTCTTGGACACAAAACTCTGTTGGCATCGAGTCGTACCAAATGAGGTTTATGTCATTTGTGCCGAATCCATCTATGTGCCAGCCTGGCCTGTTACCAGGATTACCCGGAGTTACATAGAAATGCTTGGCTGTGACATAGACGTATTCATCTTCGTAGTATCCAACCATGTCTACGAGAGGCTTTAAGAATCTAAGGTGTTGAGGGATTCGAACGTCAGTTCCAGGCATACGAATAGGCATGTACTGGACAAACATGAGTTCAGGAGGAAATAGCATTATGCGAGAGACATTTACAGGAGGTGCGCTCCTTACTATCATGCTGACTCCGTATTTGATGGTCAGAGTGCTCAGATTCGAACTGAGGTTGCACGGTCCCAAACCGCGAGTAATGACCTGGCTATACGACACTCTGATTAAGATTTACTCTTCAAACTCGTAAGTTTTAAGAGCTTCTAGTTGTGATCGTTCTTGAAGAGTTAAACATTCCGCCTTAAACCATTTATGTCTACGGGGATTTCCACACCCAGAGCAAGAACACATCTGGGGGTGTTGTACCATTGCACTTAATTGCTTTGGTGTAAGAGGCTCTTTTCGCCAGCCGTATACTTTGCGTGTTTCTTTTAGTCTATCTGTGTGATGACGGCGTTCTGCTCGGTTAAACATTCGGCTTTTTCCTTTTCACATTCTTCTGTACAAACTACCCAACAATTACAGCTTACTTCGTTGCGCTCTCTTCTTACTGTCTCTAGCTGTTCTTTACACCAAACAGTCTCATAATCGAGGACGCTCATATTTTACCAATCGTATTCAAATGATCCAAGATTCTTCTCAAGGATCTCTTCTTTTAATTCATCGAGTTTACTTGGGTTTTCATAGAAGAACATTTTCCACTTTTTGATATGGACCGCAGTCCCAGGATTCTCTTTGAAATACTTTAAATCAGATTCTAGGTCGGAGACTTTATCAATAACGTGAACTGTTTCGTGACGTTCAACATACCAATTGTCATAGTAACCAAAGTGACCGTTATCTGATTCGTCCAATGTCTTTAAACCAGTCGTCCAGAAATCGTGATCTCTAAGATAATCTGGAGCCTTAAGGAAAAGTCCCCATCGATCTTCTAGAGGAATAGACTTATCTTTAATAGTCGTTTTAAACTTCTCACTGGCTGCTGCTATTGCTACTTTGTACTGTTCGATGAATTCTTCAACTTCACCGATTTTCTCTTTTGCTTCTGCGAGACTCATTTACTACTCTTTGTTTGGTCCCCACTCCTGGCGACGATCCAGGCACCCCAGAATTATCGGTTCTGTGCTCTACCAATCATGAGCTAAGCGGGGAGGGTTATTTAAAATGACTAAGTGCGTACTCTAAATGTCGTTTGCTAGATTTTCTATACAGATCACATGCCATATCGAGGGCAGTTTTCAAATCTTGATTTTCTTTTTCAAGTTCTTTGATACGATTGAGTGCTTCTTCTAATGTCATAATACTTGGTAGGAACTGTAGGGATTGAACCTACGACATCTTCCTTGTAAGGGAAGCGCTACTTCCGCTGAGCTAAGTTCCCATTAAATGGTAGCGGGATCGGGAATCTAACCCGAGACCAGAGCTTATGAGACTCTTGAGATGACACTTCTCCATCCCGCAATTGAAACTGGTGCGACATCGTGGTTTCGATCCACGCTTTCAAGCTCTTCAGGCTAGCACTTTCACCAGATTAGTTTATGTCGCATTGAATTTTGGTGCCCCCGTCAGGAATCGAACCCGAATAAACTGATTACAAGTCAGCCGTAATACCGTTATACGACAGGGGCACTGCGGCTACAAGTTTAACGTCATTACCGTGGGGACGTTCCCATTCCGAGGAATGCGGCCTGTATTGGGTACTACGCAACCTAACAGGAGAGGTTCTTTTAGCTGATAGTCAGCTCTTGATCTTGCTTCGCTTTCTCTACTACGTCTAAATGCTTTCGAATCCAACGCATGTAAAGCATACCTTTGTCCATGCTAAGAAACTCTGCATCACCAGTGTCTTCTACTGGTACTGGAAATTCAAATCCGTTTCCAGTTACATACCAAAGGTTACCTTTATGGTAACGCTTGAACTTTACTGGTCCAGCTACATATGCTTTAATACTCATCACATTACTCTGTTTGGCGACATGTAGGGGACTTGAACCCCTGACCTCCGACTAGACAGGTCGGCACTCTACCGCTGAGTTAACATGCCAAATTCTCGACTGACTTTCTGATTCAGGTAGCAGTCAAACCTGTTATTAAATCTGGAGTCCCCGGTACGATTTTAACGCACAATCTTCTGCTTTGCAGGCAGACGTATTAACCAATTCTACTACAGGGACATAAACTTTACAACAGCGGTAATCCGCCAGTGATGCTATCGATCTTATCTTCGAAGTCCGGACCTACTGCAATGCAGGTCTTCGTTGGAACTCCGTTGAACTCAGTCAATCCTGCATCGGTGATCAAAGAAGTAATTATGCCAGCTTCCATCGCTTTTGCATAGAGTGCTAGTAGCTCTTCTTCAGAATTTACATACACACATACTTTTTTGAAATTTCCTAAGAGCCAGTCTTTCATCCGCGTGTCTACATGCAGGTGAAAATACGTAAGCTCCTGCTCATTAACTCTTACCTCAGTAAGATTTTCGTAATGCCCTATGTCCAAAATTGCCTTAAGACTTGCATGAGCACCTTGAGCGATCATTTTGCCTTTACGCATTCCAAGATCTTTGCGCATCACAATTACTTGTTTGTGACTCATTTCTTTTTTCTCCTCAGCTTTTTTCAGTTCTTTGAGAACCGCCTTTTGAATTCGTTCTTCTAGTTCTCTTTCTTCTAAAAGAATTCGTTCAAAAGGAGCCATAGCTCTACGTTTATTCCATTCGATGAACCAAGCCTTAAGCTTCTTCATGCGATCTCTTTAGTGGTGCGTCGTGATGGATTTGAACCACCGTACCCAGAGGGATCTGATTTACAGTCAGACGGTTTTAACCACTCACCCAACGACGCTTTGGTCTTCCGAAGGATACGGTTTCCAGCCCGGATTGGCTTTGTAAAACGCATCATTCAATTCTTTATACATCTTTGTAGCTTTGCCAATCTCATTGGCCTGAAGTGCTTTGAACAGGTCGCTGTTCGTTGACAGGAGCATGTCCTCGTACTGCATCGTCTTCGCTGACATCTGGACCTCTCTCATCCATAAGTCTCAGTTTTTCAAACAACTCTTTACGTTCTTCGTAGAGTTGCTGGAGCCTAGCCTTGACTGTTTCCGATAACATCTGCCACCTTCCTGTATTTCTTTACAACGACTTCATACTCTTCCATTTCTGGGCATTCGATTTCTGGACCCTCGTATTCGAAAGGCATTTCATCCTGATTCTCAGTAGCGCCTCTACTATATCGCGCAAAGTAAATTTTGTCACCATGCTTGAATAGCAGATCATGGATAACTGACCACCGACTATTATCGACTACCTTATCGGAGACAATGTCAATCGGTTGTTCTTCAAATTCGTAAATGTCTTCGCGAAGAAGATCTTGAAGGACACGCTTAGGAAACTTCTTTACTGGCATTTGAAACAAGCCCTAATTCACGTTGGAGTTTAGCAAGTTGTTCGAGTTTCTTTTCCCGAGCAGCAGCTTCGTTTTTAACGCGGTTGGCTTCTATTGCAGCTTTACGCTGAGCCTTTTTACGTTCCGCTTCTTCTTGCTTCTGTTTAACTTCGTCCAAGAGCGATGCTACAGTCTCTCTCACGAAGACTTCGTGATTCATAGGGAATTCAATAAGCTTGTATCCCTTTTGCCATTGGTAATCGTGAAGGAGTTGAAATTCCTCTTGAGTCACAATGGTCCACTCAGTGATATGTTCGATTATCTTTCGATAACTTTCTTCTCGGTCGTCCCATTGTTCGTCTGAGAAGATAATGGCAATCTTACGGTCAGCCATGAGAACCTCTATATGGCGATAGCTGTAGGAGTCGAACCTACGGACCTCTTTCGAAGCCGACGACTTAGCAAGTCGCTGCCTTAAGCCTCTCAGCCAAGCTACCTATGTTAATGGAGTCGCATATGGGAATCAAACCCATCTCTACACCATGAAAGGGTGTTGACCTAATCGATAGTCGAATGCGACATTATAATACTGGCGGAAGACTGGAGGGTCGAACTCCAAAGGCTTTTAAGGGCTCGGCTGTTTTCAAGACAGTTCCCGTCGCCAGCTGTCGGGTAGGTCTTCCATTGTTATTGTGGCAGGAGCATAAGAAGTCGAATCTTAACTGACGGAATCAAAATCCGTAGTGCTACCATTACACCATGCTCCAACTGATTTGGTAGGACTGGTGGGGGTCGAACCCACACGCCTCAAGGGCATCAGCTTCTAAGGCTGACGTGTATAGCCAATTTCACCACAGTCCCAAATTCTTGGTGGAGAATACCGGGATCAAACCGGTCACCTCCGAGGTGCAAGCTCGGCGCTCTCTCAAATGAGCTAATTCCCCATAAACTTTACCTATCGATGCTGTGCTCCGGCCCCGGGAATCGAACCCAGCTTTATATTGATTAACAGTCAATCGCCTACACCTTGCTTGCTCGACCGGAACAAAGCACCGATAAGTAAAAATGATTTTAATACGGAAAACTGAATTGTGTCAACACTTTTCTATCGACAAAAGTCAGGACGATGTAAAGCCTGCATAATAAGCTCCATATCTTCTGGTTTAGAATCGATGTTGAAACCCTCGCTTCTGCCGTATGTATATAGCTTTCCTTCGTTATCAGCACCGATATAACCAGCGCCAGTAACCTTGCCACCAGATGTTCCACTTCTGAAAAATAGAAACGCATCCTTGTGATACAACGCGTCCGGAAAAATAAGCGCATGCTTATCATTCACAATAATATACTTCATCCCCGTATCCATGTCTAACCCCGTAGTATTATGTTATTTGAAAGTGACGTATGGTGGTTTAGTATATTGATACTTCATTCCATACTTCGTTATTTTGTGGCTGAAGTTATCCTTGCGTTCATCAGCAAGTTGAGCTTTCTGCTCTCTTAAAGTTTTCTGCTTAGGCCCGTGTCCAAGCCAGTTACCATTCCTAGTGCGCAAAACCTTAGTGTCGATCCACCATACTTTCATGATGGCCCACTCTCTGATATCCCGCTTAGGTGGTGCTTTGAACTTAGGACCTACATTATGCATAGGCTGTTTACAGGATGGGCAGATACTTGTTTCTTTGAATACATGTCTACAGTCGAAACAAGCGTGCTTACCCTTTCCTCCGCCTTTTTTCTTAGACGGTTCTCTGAACATCAGTGATACGTTGGCTTCAAAGCCATACGTTCCTCTACCGGCATCGCTTCGATTTGTTTGCAGATTTCTTCGTAAGCTTCCGGGTCTTCTTGCTCAAGCTCTTCAAGATTAAGAGGCTCAGAGTCGGCAAAGAAAGAACCGTCTGCGACTGACTCTTCGATTTCTTTGATGATCCTTTGTGCTTCTTCTTCACCGACTTCCTCTACGAGGTTAGCTAGAGCTTGGGGAGCGAACACTACTTTCATTTTTAGTCCCGTCCAAAAAAATTGGGATCACCATCGTCTTTAATGGAATCCTCGGGTACATCATCGGCCTTAAATAGCTGGAGATCACCGTCGTCTTTTAGCGACTTCCAACCCTCGTTTTCAAATACGTCTTTAAACAGATTCATACTTATTCAATACTTCTTTACTGAGATTGTATCTAGTAGCAATAATATACAATCCATCGAGCCACATATCAGGAGTATCCTCATCGTGAAGTGACTGAAGACCAGATAGCACGATGCCTACTTCGTCTACGTTTTCAAACAATCCTTGAAGCTTAGGATAGGCTGAAAGAACGTGGCTTGAAGTATGATTCTCCATTCGCGGATCATATAGATCATCAGGGATCAAACATCCTACTGCACACATCTTTCCGTTTTCTCCACGGTATGCGCAGTCCGTAGTAAAAAAGCCAGAGTCTACAGTAACGGTGCTAGTACTCTGCTCCATTTGCGTCAAGAGATGATCTGCAACTTTGTCAAACGTTTGTTGAACCGTCAAAGCCATGATGACTCCAAATTGTTGGTCCGACTGACCAGACTCGAACTGGTATGCCCAAGGGCGGGAGGGTTTAAGTCTCCTGTGTATGCCATTTCACCACAGTCGGAAAGCTAAAAGTTATAAGAGCAAAAAGAGCAAGGAGAAAACTTTTTCTCCGTAATACTCTTATACCAAATAACGTCCGTTTTAGGAACGGACAAATCCTATTCCATGACATGCATCTACGAAAATGAACGGTTGTTTAATTCTCGTATATAGCTGGTCAAGCCAAGCGTCAACTTCTTCATTCTCGAATGACAATCTCAGCAGTGCATCGTATCGATCCCGGCTAATTGCTGCAACATCACTCGATGCCGTAAACCTAGCTTTCAGATAATCGTAGTCAAGTTCAGCAAGAGTTTTTGGTTTCTCAGGTTTAGCAGGCGCTGGATTGGCTTCAGTATTCCAGCTATCGAAAACTACCTTACCATCTTTGTCAGTGATAATAACCTGACCTGGTCTTCCATCTTCCCCTAGAAAAACCTCTGTAGAACGCTTCTTAAAAATCGAGGATAAACGGGAGCCCAGCCAAGCAAATAGCGTCAGCTTCATGATCTGTCTTAATTTCCTTTACGTTGGCAACGGCTTTCGCTGCTGCGATGCTAAACTTCTTATCCAGTTTATCACTGGGATTTTGAAAGCCTTGTTGCTTGAACAAAGCCTTGACGATATTCATTTTCCAATCAATAGCCCTGAATAGACGTACTTCATGGCTAGTGTAATAATCGGTGCCTACCATCAAAGCACCAACCACCATTGTAATCGTTTCACTTTCCGTAGTCACAACATTGTTGTACGGAACGTATCTCTCGATACAGACTTTGACATTGTCTCTCGGCCCTGTCAGAGCCATAGGAACGTTTTCGTCAATGATCTTAGAGATGTGATTGACTGTTCCAACAATACCCATTGTGGACGGGTTAATAGCAGAAGAGTATACAAGCTCAATAGGCTCGTCTTCAGATGCTTTCTTGACGATGGCAAAGCCCAGATTCTTCCAACC
>Ga0163161_10001563_pt1 | contig 16903 bp, 13 predicted proteins | sample S45metaG_FD_129847 | JGI IMG/M metagenome (GOLD analysis project Ga0163161, IMG submission 129847) | Switchgrass rhizosphere microbial communities from Kellogg Biological Station, Michigan, USA - S4-5 metaG | ecosystem: Host-associated > Plants > Roots > Rhizosphere > Soil | place: USA... | reverse complement strand
TTTTTATTGTCGACGATCACCCTGTCATCCGCCTTGCCGTCAGAATGTTGCTTGAACATGAAGGTTACAAAGTCGTCGGCGAAACTGATAATGGGGTCGACGCCATGCAGATGGTTCGCGAATGCATGCCTGACCTGGTCATCTGGGTTTAGTAGACACAACTTATACTACAGAATTTATTATCAATTAAATCAGATGCATACAGAAATATTTGACACCAGATTTTGACATCAAGTAAATGACGGCTAGGCTTGAGCCATCACCTCCTGAGACAGAGGGATCAACCGATGCTGAGCTGCCAAATCACTGAGGATAAGCTGATCTTCTCTTGGCCCAGTGAGCGCACTCGAACTGGATCCACAACCCAGACTGTCCCCCGGAATGTGCATTTAAAGCTTCAACACTTGAAAATTCTTATTAACTGTGTCGCATCCATCTGCCAAAGACAATCAGTCAATGGTTATAATGTGTATGTCACAGCAACGAGAACATTATTCTTACTATCCGACGCGAAACCTTGGCCAGAAGCTGATGACGTGCCAGCATGGCAAGACCTAGTTATTAGCCAGTTCACAAAATTGCTTAATAACAAATCCATACTATATGAAACAAGACTTGCATACTGGGTGAATATTGTAAAGATATATGAGGAGTTAAAAGCGGCAGGAGTTGTTCCCCAAAAAGTTCGTTTCCCGAGCACAGCCAGACTTCTAAAAGCCTTAAGCAACCGGGAAGAAACTGCACCTCTAGGATACAATAAAACTCCTGTCGAACCACCCACCTCAGTAAAAGAAATTTTCCCAAAGAGCTTCCTGATCGAAAGAAACTTAGAGCTTCCGGACGATGAATATCTTTCCAACTTCAGAAGCGAGCTTGAGAGCAGCTGCAATAAGCTTTCCGACGCTTTAATCAGTTACTGGGATGAGATGCTGGAAACACATGCGCTAGGAAAAAAACTTATCCACGACATACCCAAAGAACAACTGATCGCTGTTATTAATTCTGGATCGTTTGAAATCGATGGCCGCCATGTTTGCCACCCTTCCAATCCGTTAGCGCTGAACTGGTTTCTAGCTATCATTCAGTACTATCTTGAAGAGGAGTTCATCGTAGCAACGACCTCGACAGTACTCAGGACTTGCTTGTTTGGAAAAAGCTTAAAACAAAGATGGCTAAGAGACCTCAGACTGAAGGCTAAAAGGCTTTGCCCTAATAAACACATTAGGGCCAAAGCAACGAACGAATACCTAAACAGGCTTATAGGACACCTCAGTGTCCAAGATTGCCAGGCAGCTGCCGCAGTACTCGTAATGAACAACCCAGTATTCACTCCTGATGGAATCTGCCTTGCAAACCTGTACCAAAAAAACAACGATTCATATCTAGTTATTGATACCGAACTTAATCGGGTAAAATTCTCCATATCAAAGCCTAGGGCGAACAGTAGAAAGCATACTTATTTCAACAGCATAAGTCGCAAGATAATATCAGGAGTACTAGAGGCCACCTCCAAACTGCGGCATCATTTAAAAGCGAATGGCCGTTCAGACTGGAAGCGCTTATTCATTTACGTGAGTGGGCAAGGTGTTGGCACCACACCTAACAACAGGAGTCCGTCGGCGCACAATACAGCATTGCAGGAGCGTCTTGGCGCACCTTTAGGTGAGAGGGCAGACAAACACTGGTTGTCTCTACGCGTCATACGCGCCACTCAAGGGATAATAGCATTTTTAAGAACAGGCAGTTTGATTGTAACGGCACTTGTCCTGGGCAATTCACCTGGCGTAGTGGAATCCAATTATGTTCCGGGGTGGCTCGTCAGAAGGTTCGCAAATAGAACACTACGAATTCTACAACAAAAGCTGATCGTCGTAGCGCTGGCACGTAGCCCATGGCTATTTGCTGCTTGTGACTTTGAAACTCACGATCAGCTGCATCGCTTTATTCATAGAATTCTGAATGAAGCCACTGGAAAAGATCCATTTAGCCAAGTTGCGCATCAGCGCCTGAGCACGCTCGTAGATAACTCAGGCGAAGGGCAGCAGCAAGATGCCAATCTTATGTTCGAAATCTCCACTGATGCGATAGCAGCCGTATACGCGCACGCTGAATTTTGCGAAAAATTATCGAAATCAGAACAAGTAAAGATTCATCCAGAAACAGGATTGAGCCCTCGCTCACTTGCGGATGTTGCGGAATTTTTGCGACGTTGTGCAGAGATTGACCTCGATACATGCACGGAGATGGACATAATGATCGCGAATCAATTTATGGGTGATAGTTTGAGCGAGCTCAAGAAAGCCCACCGAGAAGCCTTAGAATTGGCGCCAAAATTCTATGTTCAATTTATGAAACTGATTGCTCACTAACTTTTCATCAGAACTGGAACGCTAATGGCCCGAAAAATAATTGCTGACCTAGCTGAAGATGAAAGCATTGCATTTTTACTGGAAAAGGCCGAGAAGCTTCGAACTAATGATGACGAATACCGCTACGAGGCATGCTGGTTAAAAGCAGGAGCAATTGGCGACGCCAAGTGGACAATAGTCGATTACAACAAACAAGACAATGAATATACCTATTCTTTCGACGCCCCGCTTCCGGACGGTACGTCTCTGATAGACCCTGTCAATTTAAACCTATTAGTTCCAATACAGAAAATGGCTTTTCATATGCACATGGGTGATGTCAACGGAGATATTAAAACTGGGCGAGCTTGCTTTACCGTCGTTGAAGCCGCAATAAATCTTGCGCGATGGATGGTGTTACATGAAGCAGTATTCCTACCCCGTCAGCACGGATTCATGCTGATGACCGAAGACCATATGATTGGCTACCTTGCGGCGTTCAGTAAGGGAGGAGTAATAAGTACGCTTACACTGATAGAAAGATTTCTAGTGATAAGCTACGAAAATACCAGCACGCAATATACGATCCAAGAAATATTAAATATAAAGTCTTCATTACCGAAAGATTTCATCAAGTCCGTAAAGATTTGGCTAGACGAAACAGGCGGAATTATTTGGAACAAGGCTCGTCGCGAAAAAATTATTTCACGTCGTTTTCTTAGCAAGTTACTTGGCTGTTCAGTGGCTGTATTCAATAACTACATCCCAATGGTAGATTTGCTCAATCAATTCGATGAGCCCATACTTCCAAATAGTACTGAACCCACAAAAACAAAACCGATGAAGCCGGTAAAAACCAACTCCCCTCGCCACTCGTCAATCACTAAACACACCTTGCGATATTATGTACGACATATGAAAATGTTTTTTTTGGGTCACACATTCTTGCCTCATGACATTCCTTTTATTTCTGAATCCACATACCAGAAAGTTGACATAAGCACCTTGAGAAGAGATGGCCACACTCGCCTTGTGCCGATTGAAATTGGAATTGAAGCAATTGATAAGGCTGCAGAGATGGTTATCGTATATGGCGAAGCTATTGTGGATGCAGTTGTTGACCTAGCTCAGAAATACGTCGAAATTCGAGAAAGATACAACTCCTCAGCAACATTATCAAAGCAGCTCATGAAAGATTTCGCCGAATCTAAAAACATAAAGTCGGAATTACCTAACAACCTTACTTCTTTACAAAAACTAATTGAGCGATTTAACGTCATATCATACGTGTCATCCTCAACATCACTAGATGTACAACGTGGAATAACACTTAAAACCCTCCATCAAGCTTTTTACGGCGCCTGTGCGCTTTTGATTGGCATGTGCAAGCCCACAAGAGAGGGAGAGCTTTACAAGTTAAAGTATGACTGCTTAGAAAGCGAATTCCAAGGAGGCGGCGTCCTTTTAATCCAAGAGCTCGAAAAGAGCGGCCACATCGGCGTCAGGCAGATTATAACTCGACCTATCCCTTATCTAGTTGCGCGCGCTATCCAGCTTCTTCAAGTGCTCAGCTTTAAGCTAAGAGTCATCTATAACGATCAAAATGGCCTGATGGCCGATCATTTGTTTTATATCCCTGATGACTACGTTAGAGCCCCCAAAGGTAAGTCTCTACTTGTAAAGGTGAATAATGCTATAGACACCTTCTGTCACCTTTGGCAATTACCAGCAGATCAATATGGAGAGCCCTGGTTGATCCGCGTCCATGAAATGCGCAAGTTTTTTATCCTGATCATGTATAAGCACCACGATGGTCGGCTCCGTGACATCCTTAGCTACGCAGCTGGCCACACTAACCCCGAAGATATCGATGCATACATAACATTATCACACGATGACCCTGAACAATTGCGTTATGAAAGTGAATGCCTCAGCGACAAGTTGTTCAATTTGGAATTGGGATCAATTGTACAAACAGGCAACGACGGATTATCCGCGCTATACTTTCATGTTTGTAACCATTTTAATGTCACTACGCTCTCAGCCTTGAGCAAAGATAAATTCTGCAGATTCTTGAGTATTGTGCAGATCTCAGGTTCGTACCAGAGTAAGGTTTATGCAGTAGAAGTCACTAGTTCCCAAGGAAGCTTAACGACGCTTGACTTTGCAATCAAATATAACGGGATAGCTGACGACAAGTACTGGGAGTAAGAAGATTATGAAAACTACAACCCTTTCAAACATTGAAGGTCGAATCATGTGGCTTAACGACGTCATTAAGCATAGAGTCAAGCCTTCCAATGCAGAGGCGGACGCGCTTGAAGATCTGAAAAAATTTCTCAACACCACTCTGACCGAACATCTCCTCGCGAAGATCGCTTATAACACCGTAAAAAACCATACGACAAACCATAGAATCGTAGGAACGCCAAGGAATTACAAAAATTCCTGGGAGTACATTAAAGATTTAAGAGCCCAAGCTCACGGAGAGGTAATAGCTAAAAGTAGACTTATGGAAGTTGAGGACTTACCCAAAGAACTAGAGAAGAAAGCCTTATTAGAAGCCCACATATGCAGCATGGCCTACTTCGAAATATATCAATTTCTTCAAACTTTACTATTAGAGCCTTCGCTCTCAGAGTATATACATTCTAAAATCACCAATCAGCTTATTATTTTTAGCGAGAAATTCTCACATATTGCTTCACATTCTCCGAGGGATAGAATTTCGCTCCAGGTAATTGAAGGTGGCAAATCAAAATGAGCCAACTTTATAGAATAATATCCGAGGTAGCGCTTCCTGTGGGGGCTTCTCCCATTGGTCAGAGAAAGCGGCACATAGTAACTTATCTGAAGCTCCACGACTTGCCAATAATGTTTTGGCCAAGCGGAAACCCATGTCACTTAGCGAACGCTTGGCTAACCAGCGTGAGCGAAAAAAGTACTGGCCGCGAATCGGCGACCACCAAGGCGGCTCTGCTGACGCATCTTGTTAGGTTCTGTTACGCCAGAAATATTAGCTTTTATGATTTCAACGATGCTTACTTTGAAACCTTTACCACAGAACTAATGGAAAGCACGACTCCAACTTTTGATGGAATAAACGAAAAGAGTCGATCCGCAAGCCATACGCTGACTATCCAAACCGCGTGCCTGTATTTTTTGCTGTGGGTACAGGATCACCACCCAGTCAATAACCGCCTTCCTATAATAGGAATCGCCAATACGCATCCCGGCGTCACAATAGAATGGAGGCATTCTGCTCAATTTTCAAAACCCTATCTTTGGCATCGATTATTGGTCACCAAATCTCCTCCCCTTAATGATAAAACTGCAATGCCCGATAGGTTGATAGCAAAGATTCGAGACGAAATTTTCCAACGGCGTAACACAGGCGCGCTAACGTGTACCAATGAGCCAAGTCAGCCTGCGGCGTCCGACATGCGGGTACACACGTTAAACTACATGTACAGTCGACGCATGTTTGTGGTCAACATGATGGTAAACTTTGGTCTGCGCCCTGAAGAACTATGGGATATGCCACTGGACGAAAACTTAAACATTAGCGAAACACTGAGAGTCGTACTACCCACTAAAAAGCTAAGGAGTGCCGTTGAATATCGAACCTTGAAAATCAACCTTAATTTAGCTATCACACTTCAAACATATATTGATGACCGCTCAATATACCTTAATCACCTCGCGCATAACAAAATTTCTATTTCAGCACCTAGCCGCATGCTCATTGGAGAAAATGGTCGATCGTTTAAAAAGTCTTCGCTCACTAAAGAGTTCGATAGAATCTGTGATGCCGCAGGAATTAAAAATACGAAAGTATGTTTATCCATGTTCCGGCACCGTTTCATTACCCGCGAAGTCAAAGCAGAACTGATTTTAAGATTCAACAAAAACCCAGACTTCGCACGCGAATTAACTCCATCGTTAAGAGACGAGATCGCACGCGCCGTCATAAAAAAAACTGGCCAACGGAGACCGTCATCAATATGGCCTTATGTTCATGATGAATATAAATTGCTCACCACTGACTCTTCCCATGAACAACTGCAATCTCTAAGAGACGACCTGGAACAGAAGCACAACACTATCCTAGATGTCGCTTACAGGGACAAAGTTTACGCAGACAATAGAAATCTTGCTGAGCTAGACAAACTCAAAAAAGAGCTGCAAGACATTGAAGTTCGATTATACAATCTCCAAAATAGGAACGACAGGTAATGTGGCGCACCACCCTGTCGTCTCCCAGTGTAGCTCATCACCGTTTTCGCTTGCCGGTATCGGTAGAAATCAGGTCTTCGGCAACAAAACAAACGCGATAGTTTGCTAGATCAGTTGAAACCCTCAGTGGGCGAATACCACGCCCTGCCTTTTGCAAAGCGCGTCAGCATGCCCAAACCACCCACATGGAACTGCACCCTCAGCAAATCAGCATGTTCCACACGTGTCACGCCTTCCTGGGTAGGTCTAATATGCTATTTTTGAACCCTCACGGAATCGCCGCCCGTGCACCAATGCGACTCGTCCGTAGAACACGTCAGCGATCGCCTAATTCCTTTACTAATGACGTGTTCAAGGTGGCAGCGTGATCCGATAATAACTGCCAGCGGGAATTGCCTCTGATCGGTGACCACGCTAAATAATACAAGGATGGCGTTAATGCCCAATGAGCCTGCTGCTCCAGTTGCACCAGTTCCACCCCCGGCACCGCTGCAAGTAGCCCCTCCGCCCCCGCCTATTGCGTTAAAACAGAATCGCACCGGTCTGCTGGCTTACCTTCCTCCAGGGGGCGATTGGTTGCCGCTCAATGATGACGCGTACACAGTATTTAACGGCGAGCCGCCCACAGAGCCAAATCAGACAGCTCAGCATCGCTCGGCTTTGGCAGAAATGTTTTCCAATGCGCTCCAGGTTCCCAATCTCGGCTTTCTAGCAGGGAGCGGAACATCCCTTGGCCCAGTGGGAGGGCCCAGCATGGGATACCTCTGGAGCCAGGCAATGTGCGAGCCAGAAACAGGCACCCTTACGCAAGCTGCTGCCAGTGTCATGGATAAAGTTCGGTATCCCAATGGCGCGGCGAACATTGAGCATTTTCTGTCGCAGTGTGATGCCTACCTATCGTTCAACGAAGACCTTCAAGTTCGGGATTTTGTGAGCGATGTAAAGGCGATGATTCTTGATGCCTGCTCGACATTCCTGCAGACACCTCTGTCAGATATTGCTGCCTATCGCCACTTACTTCAAAAACTCGCCAGGCGTCGAGTGCGAGATCCAAGGCTGAAGGTTTTCACTACCAATTACGATATGTGCTTCGAAACTGCTGCATCAGATTTGGGCATGGTAGCGATCGATGGGTTCTCCTACACCAGAAGGCGCAGGTTTGACGGCAAACACTTCACATACGACATCGTGCGAAGAGAGGCTGATGCTCATGAATTCACTGAAGGTGTCTTCCAGCTCCTCAAGCTCCATGGCTCCGTCAGTTGGAGCCGTGCCGGCCTGGAAATTTTCGAAGATACAGCGCCGACACCTGCTAACGCTTGCCTGATCTATCCCGCGAAAGGCAAATATCAGCAAGCGTTTCTCCAACCTCACCTGGAATTGCTTTCGCGTTATCTGGAGTTTCTCCGTCAGCCCAACAGCTGCCTGATGGTGGCAGGCTTTGGCTTCAACGACGATCACTTATCAGAGCCCATCTACTCTGCCATCCAATCGAACCCAAGCCTAAAACTCATCCTGTGCGACTTCCAGTGCATTCCTCATGTGCACAATCGAGGATTCTATGGCTCCAGCCCCTATTGGGGCCGCTTCCATGACCTTTCACAGCAAGGGTATGACATCCACTTCATCAGCGGCACTTTTAGTGATCTGGTGAGCCACATCCCGCACCTGCGCACCGCCTCGCCGGCAGAGCAACTTGCCAACGCAGTAAGGCGTATTGGAGTCAATCACCCATGATATCGCTCGATGGTATCCTCGCGAGCAACATGAAAATTGGCGTGGTATCAAGCGTCAGTGCCCAGCTCATCAAAGCCAACTTGGCTCACGCAGGCAATGTAAGCGGGCAATATCTGGGACAACATCGGTACGGAAGAGGTGAAGTTGGGGAACTGGTTCTGATCGAAGGCCAGCAGACGGTACTACTGGGTCGAGTCACGGAAGTCTCTCTTCCAGATCGTGATCGCACTGAAATTTCGCAGGATTTTGCAGGCAGCCGCCAAGTGGACGCCATTGGCTTCGTCCGATTACTGGGCTCCGTAAACCCGCACACGTTGAAGGTAACAGCCGGAGTCAGCTCATATCCTCGCTTAGGAGATCGCGTTTACTCAGCCCCAAGTACGTTCATTTCTCAGATCCCGCTACTCACGTCAACTGGGGTTGATGGCGCCATTCCGAATGTCTCGCTAAATCTTGGCCACATAGCAGGCGATGGCGGTTTTCCTATCTCCGTGACCCCGGAAAACATCTTTGGCCGACATTGCGCCATCCTAGGTTCAACGGGAGGCGGGAAGAGCTGGACAACATCGAAATTGATCGAAGAGTGCCGCAGATTCGCATCGAAAGTCGTTCTGATTGATGCAACGGGTGAGTACAGGTCTCTAGAGGGGCCAGACACCACTCATTGCCACCTTGGCAACCCAATGTTCCGATCGCAGAACTCTATCGAGGTTGGAATTCCGCCAACCAGTTTTACGGAAAGTGATTTCATCGCGCTCTTCCAGCCCTCAGGCAAAACACAGGGGCCGAAACTACGCGATGCGATCAAGAGCTTGCGGCTTGCTACGCTCGCACCAGACCTCTTTCCTCAGGGAATCGTTCGGAAGGTTGATCAGCCCCGCGCAATTTATCAAGAAGCAATGAACCGTCCAAACCATGCCAACCTTGTGGACAGCCCGAGCCAGCCATTTAACCCGAAATTGCTGGTGCGCCAGCTCGTCCAGGAATGCTGCTACCCAACTGCATTCAATGATTTGGAGCGATTCGGCCCGGCGAGCAACGAGATATCCCATTGCTCCTCCCTGATGACTCGAATCCTGGGCGTAATGGGGTCATCCTCATTGAACAGCGTGTTCAATCCGCCCCAACATGCTGCCAACCTTGCAGAGCAACTGGACGCCTTTCTGGCAGGCGACCAACGCCTATTTCGGGTTTGCCTGAGCGCTGTGGGCTACGAGTTCAACGCCAGAGAGATCATTGCGAATGTGCTCGGAAGACTTCTCCTACAGCGGGCACGAGCAGAGGTTTTTAGGGATCGGCCATTGATCGTCATACTAGACGAAGCCCATAACTTTTTAGGTAAAGCCATTGGTAGTGAGGACGACCTGCAAAACCTGGATGCCTTCGAGCTGATCGCCAAAGAAGGTCGCAAGTATGGCTTGAACATCTGTCTTGCAACCCAGCGCCCCCGCGACATCACCGAGGGTGTGCTCAGTCAGATGGGGACACTGCTGGTTCACCGTCTTACCAACGACCGCGATCGGGAGGTGGTCGAGCGGGCATGCGGCGAAATTGATCGTTCGGCGGCTGCCTTCCTGCCGAACCTCAAGCAAGGTGAAGTCGCAATGGTAGGTGTCGATTTTCCAATCCCAGTGACCATTCAAATCGGACGCCCCACTCAACCCCCAATTTCGGATGGGCCAAGTTTTCAGGCCAGATGGGCAGTGTAAGCAAGGGGGCTGTGTATCAGAGGGAGCCTCAGTTTCAGGCACGTTGCTGACCGCGCCGATCATTGTGTCTGGGTCTATTGTGCCCAATGCGTGCAGTCATAGCGGTACGCCCCGTGACTCAAAAAAGGCGAATCACACCCGAGATGCTCGGCGTCTCGGAACCCACTGTGCGACGTCATTGGAACCGCCTTCTGAATCAGGACTGACGAGATTTGATCCGATTAACCTCGCCTTCTGTGTCGAATCCCTAAGTTCACGCAAATGATCCTGCGTTAGTGCTTGACGCCGTAACTTATGCTGTCAGAACCGCAGATCAGGGAGCGCTGTATGAGTAACAAGACCGCGTGGGAAAAAGCAGCTGAGGCAGACGGGACGACTGAATCGGAGCGAGCCCTGACACGCCTGGCCCGCAAGGCGTTCCTGAGTCTGTGGAGCTACCCCAACGTCTACAGCGATGAAGGCAGATCGAACGGTAAGGGCGATGGCAAGGAGCTGGCAGACCTGCTGGTTGTTTTCGGCAATGACGTGCTGCCGTTCTCCGACAAACACTGCGCGTTTCAATCGGACGTCGATATCAAGATTGCCTGGCCGCGCTGGTATAAGCGAGCGATCGAGAAATCCGTGAAGCAGCTTGCGGGGGCCGAAAATTTCCTACGCCGTTTTCCGGGCCGCGTGTTCGTAGACAATTCCTGTCAAACCGAGTTGCCCGTGAGGCTGCCGAACCCTACATCAGCCCGGTACTTCCTCATCGCTGTTACACGAGGTGGCCATGAGGCAGCTGCTCGATACTTCGGCGGAGGAAGCAGCGGCAGCCTGATGCTCAACAGCGAGCTTGAGGAGCGTACCCACTACGACCGGCCTTTCGAAATCGGCTTTCCTCTCAAAGGCCGGCGCTTCGTCCATGTTCTTGATGAGGTGACGGTCGACACCCTCCTGGAGGAACTCGACACCGTCCCGGATCTGGTGGACTACCTGTCCTGCAAGGAAAGGTACTTCGGTGCAAACGGCGTCTTGATGAGCATCGCTGGAGAAGAAGAGCTGCTCGCCCACTACATGTGCACGATGGATAAAGGTCGGCACGCTTTGCCCAAAATACCCGCAGGGGCCAGTGGCATCACGCTTATGGAAGGCGATTGGCAGCACTATCACTCAAGCCCCCAGCGTGCAGCAAAGCGCGAAGCCGACAAGGGCAGCTACATGTGGGATGCCCTCATTGAATATCAAGCCTCCTTCGTTCGCGCAGGAACAGCGATTGGGTTTCCCGATGTGCCGCCAGAGAACGGTGATCATGAGCGAATTCTGCGCGCCTTAGCATCGGAGCCCAGGCTCGGAAGACGAGAACTCGCCAACCATTTCCGATTCGCGCTTTCAATGAGTGAACCAGGAAACAAGTTCGCACGCATGACGCTTAGCAATGACTCGAAGTTCAGGGGATACGTGTTCCTGACGGCGCCAAGGATGGAGGATACTGAGTATCAGGAATACCGAGAGCTACGCATTCACATACTGCTCGCCTACTGTCATGGCATGAAGATGCGCTTCACTCACCTGACCGAGGTGATCGGCATCGCTTCCGAGCCATTTTCGGAGGACGCCGCGTCTCAAGAGTTTCTGTATATCGACTTCTCTGAGGGACTGACATCAGAGGAAAAAGCTCACTGGGAGGAGGAAATGAGGGAGCTTGACGTCCTACAGACACCACCCAGCGAAGCTCAGTACTTCGGTGTGACAAGCCATGAGTTTCCCATGCCGTTTAACTTCCGGGAGGAGGTATACCACCAGTATGAGCCTGGCATGGCGATGAACCGTGCGCAAAGACGCAGGATGGAAAAAGAGGCCCGAAAGACCGCGAAGAAGAAACGTTAGCGCATTGGATTAGCACACCGACTTGCCCTTTCATCCGCGCTTGAACTAACCAGCGAGGTGCCCCCAGCCTGAACGGTCATTCACATCTGATTCGACCAGCACCCAAGCTGGTCAAGCCCGACGGCATGGCAACGCTAGCCCCACCTACTCCACTGGATAGGTCTAAAATTCCTCAGTTTCTTGCCTGGCGCGACGAACGCCTTCAACGATGGCCCGAATCAAGCAGTCTACTTCCTTGGGATCGACATAATACGGGGCAGTCCAGTCCTCATGCTCAAAATTGAATAGTAGAGTTGTGTCTCCATCCACCTCAATCTCTTCTCCTTGGTGTTCAACCGTCACTGGCTCCCACATATAGCTTTCCTCATCGCCGAAAACTTTCAACAGTTTCCTGGTAGCCCTGTAGACGGTTCGTAGATACCCCAGGACAGAGATGCGCGGCAGGTGTCGTGCTAAATCGTTCATCAAAGCGAAGCCTTGCTCCATGATAATCGGATCTTGACTGTCGACATCCTTCACGGAAACGGCATAGGTTCTATAGACCCCTAGGGCTTGCAGAAACGTCTCGATGAAATACTGCAAGCCTGCAAAAACTTCCCACTCCACTTTTCCATCTGCGACAAGATTAACCAGACCATCAACATTAACGGAACGTAATAACCCTTCAACAGCATCTCTGGAATCCCGCCTATTTGGCAGCACATCCAGACTATTCTCCAGCGCGTCCATGGTCTCAGCCAGAAACCCCACATCCAGTGTAGGAAGGTAGGGGTACTGATGGATCACGGGGTGGGCCACGCCCCATTTCCACATCAAAAAATTGCTTTTGAACAAATAAGTCTTTATTTCTTGCCACCCCATGATGTGCAGCATCGGGCGAACCTCGCTAGAGTCAATGACAGCTTTTGACTCATCGGAGTGAGCATGTGCACTGCGCTGATTGGCCTCATCTACCCATTTTTGCAATGTCTTTGGCACAGCGTCGCGCCCTAGCAGAAAGAAGTAATGGGAAACTGGCCTACCAAAGTTTTTAAGCTTCCGAAGCTCGTCCTCAAGGTGAGAAGGTTTGAGGCCTGCCTGGTTTTTGCATTGTGCCGCAGCCATGGTCGCTGGATCATAGATGTCCACACCTTCCTGTGAATCACCACTTACCCCGTGCGCGACGATTCGTGCATACGGCCCTCCAATGATAGGGAATCCTCTTTTGCTCAACAGGTGTTCAAAGATGTCTAGGCAGAGATCTTCTAATCCGTCACCGCGTTTAGGAGCAACATAATTATCTAGTTTGCTGGCAACAGCCCTGGACAGCATTTTCATTACCACTCCTTGTTACCTTAACGCCATCCCAGCAAAGCCGGCAGCGATCATTCAATCTTGGTGAACCTGCACATCAATCAGCGCCTTATGACGTGAATTCAAGCCACTGCTCCTCGCCTTGGCAGTACGCAACCTCAAAGAATGTGTTTCTAAAAGTCTCGTTGAGAAGGTCAAGCGTTTCGTAGCCAAGCTCCTTAGCCTCCTCGACGTCACAGCTGTCCACACCATCGGTAAACTCGGCGCCCGCGCGCCCACACAGCTTTGCCAACGCAAGCGTGGCTTCGAACGAGATTTCATAACCAAGCTCGTGAGCATACTGATTGCGCACTTTGTTTAAAGCCACCACAGCGCAGTGAAGCTCATTGCTTATCTTCCCCAGCCTCAAACACTCATCCGCTTTTTTTACGAACGTAAATCTTTTGAGCTTTGATTCGCCAGGGGCATGTGGGTCTCGTCGGATGATCTCCGCCAAGAGCGCTTCGAGAGTAAGGTGATAGAAAATAACATCGCCAAGTAAAGATGCTCGATCGATGAAGTAACTCTCAAAGTGTATGGACATGCTTGCATCCAATAGTTACGTGAATAAAATGGATTAATTAGCGAAGGTCAAATAGGTAACTGCCGATGTCTTCAGCGCGTTGAGCATAAGATTCAATATCTTCAGCGAAGGCTCTGACATCACTTGGTCGGTGACCCTGTAAGCCCAGTTCAATGGCTTTGCGGAAATCGTCAGAGCTGATCTGTACGCCCAGCGTCGAACGATGCTTTCAGCGCACGGTGAAATCGTTGATCGTCCATCGGATGCCCGTGGTGCAATGTATTGCAGACAAGCCATGGCTTCAGCGAATCAGCGAGTGTTTGGATATCCATCGTCTCTCCTCGTAGATCAGGCGGATGCTTGTACTGGCCGTATTTTGGGACGGAATGCCTCCAAAATTTTGGGGTTTAAAATCTGTGCTCTGTAATCAAAATCAACGGCCTCACGGCCCATCGTCAAACGTGAAGTCGTGCTTATAGTATGCCCCCTTAATTTTCTAATGTTTTCTAATGAAAAAATTGCTGTCCGTACTAATACTGGCCCTCTCCGTAGTACCCCCCCGCCTTCTCAAGTCCGCCATCAACCTTTTCCGAAGCCAAGGTCATAGCCAAACAGAAAATCTACCTAGATCAAGCCAACAGTGTATTTGGTGAGCTGTACTGCGGATGCAAATGGACATGGGTTGGTAAGTCGGGTGGAAGGATTGATGCAGAATCTTGTGGGTATCAAGCGAGGAAACAGCAGAACCGCGCCGAGAGAACAGAGTGGGAGCATATTGTTCCCGCCTGGACGTTCGGTAACCAGCGCCAATGCTGGCAGAACGGCGAACGGGAGAACTGTGTGAACGATGATCCAGTATTCCGAGCAATGGAAGCCGATCTCTTCAACCTCTACCCATCCGTCGGGGGAGGTGAATGGAGACCGTAGTAATTTCAACTATGGCATGGTTCCCGGGGTCACGCCGCAGTATGGGCAGTGCAAGACCCGAGTTGATTTCAATCAAAAAGCTGCCGAACCGCGTGATGAGGTCAAAGGCCTGGTCGCTAGGACAACCTTTTACATGTTCGACAGATACAACCTGAACATGTCTCGGCAGCAGCAACAGCTATTGATGGCTTGGGACAAGCAGCACCCAGTTTCGGCATGGGAGAAAGAACGGAACAAACGCATTGCGGCAATCATGGGACACTCCAATCCTTTCGTAACTGGTGACCGGCAGTGGGGCCAAAATTACAAAACGGTGGGTGATGGGGTCGTCAGCGCCCTTCCTGTTTATCCTTCACGTGTGGCCCCCCAACAGAACCTCGCGAGCGCAGTCGAGACAGGCATAATCATTGGCAACCGGAAGAGCCAGGTGTACCACCTCTCAACGGGATGCCCTGGATATGGTCAGGTGTCGGCGAAAAACCAAGTAACCTTCAACTCTGAATCCGGGGCGAAGGCAGCCGGTTATCGAAAGGCTGGTAACTGTAAATAGCTGCTCCTAATTGGGATGCATGCAGCTTTCTATTGGGCTGTTTGATAGTGGAACACCTTGGCTCGGGGGCAGATGCTGACATGCTCCCCCCTCGCCGAAGAGCAGAAATCAAAAGCGCAGGGATCAACCAAAGGCTATGCACGATTCACCAATCTGTTCTGGGATCGTTGCCATGTTGATTGAAGTAGCTGACTTACCGGAGCTGCTGAAGATCGCCAACGAGGCCATGCAGAATCTACAAGCTGCTCGCGAGGCGGTGGCTGAAGCTGCAGATCTCAAACTGTTTGCAGCTCCACCAGATCCAATAAACGTAGCCGTTTGATAGGCCCAGGCACGAATTATCAAGCCATGTGCTGTAATCACTGGTGATAGGAATACTCCTTGGCATAGCGAGGTGCAGATGGACGACTCCCCTTTCAGACAACATCGGGAAATCCTGCTCACCGGGCGCTCTCCGACCGACTGCTGCTTGCAGGAGTTTGCGATTTCCATGTTCGCAAGCTACCGCTTCAAATTCAGCTGTGGCTGTCTTCGTACGTTCAACGTCGAAAAGCTAGGAATCTTCGAGGAAATGGCCGCTTCGTTCCGACTGCACGGTCACAACGACCCAAACTTCGCAGACGTGTGCACGAAAATAATTAGCAACAGAACGAAGGCCGCGGAGGATAATCTCGCATTGCTCATGAGGTACCAGGCGTTACAAAAAAGCGGCGCGCCTCCAGATGATTTTTTGGTTTTTCTGAAAACGTACCAAATGCAGCACAAAGTCAATCGAGAGAAGGGCTACATCGATACAGATCATCTTATGCACCCAACTGTGGTTCCCGGAGCTGATCTAGGTAGCTGGTACTTCGAAGCACTGTAGACCGGGATGCTTTGCACACGCATGCACCACCTCTGCAGACATACCCCTTTCGACAAGTAAGGGCCCCGCAAACTAGCGCGAGCAAAAAATGAATCACGTTGAGCTGATCCAACGTCAAGCCGAGCAAGTCTTTGGCAACAAATCCAAAGCCGACACATGGCTGAACCAACCGAAAACTGCTTTCGGTGGAGTCACTCCATTGGAGCTCGCTTTCACTGAAGCGGGATACGAACTCGTGAAGGCTGAACTCGAAAAACTCAGCCACGGATATGCCTGCTGACGCGACCCCCTCCAAATCACCGGACTCATCATGATTGTTTTTGATCTCAACACAAATGATGCGGAAGCCCTTCTCAGGCACGTCGAAGAATTCAAGCCGAGCTCGGGCGACCGGCGCGAGGACGCTCGACTGCAAGAAGCGTTGTTCGAATTGAAAGAAGCTTTGGTGTCGCATTTGGAAGACGCCAACACTCCTGTTGCCCCTATTGACTTCGATCAACGAGCTGCGGAGCCGCGTGACGAGGTTAAAGGGCTGGTCGCAAGGACAACCTTTTACATGTTGGACAGATACAACCTGAGCATGTCTCGTCAGCAGCAACAGCTACTGATGACCTGGGACAAGCAGTACCCAGTTTCGGCGTGGGAGAAAGAGCGGAATAAACGCATTGCGGCAATAATGGGGCACTCTAACCCTTTCGTAACCGGTGACCGACGTTGGTCGCAAAGGTACAAAGCGGTTGGTGATGGGGTAGTTAGCGCTCTTCCTGTTAATCCTCCGCGAGCCGCAGCCCAGCCAACCCTGGCGAGCGC
>Ga0163161_10001562_pt1 | contig 16905 bp, 13 predicted proteins | sample S45metaG_FD_129847 | JGI IMG/M metagenome (GOLD analysis project Ga0163161, IMG submission 129847) | Switchgrass rhizosphere microbial communities from Kellogg Biological Station, Michigan, USA - S4-5 metaG | ecosystem: Host-associated > Plants > Roots > Rhizosphere > Soil | place: USA... | reverse complement strand
GCTGGACCTGCTTCGCACGCCCCTGATGGGCGGCGTTGCACATATCCACAGCTGGATCGGCATCCTGTTCTGGACGGTGTTGTGCCTGACTCTCGCCATCCTTCTGTTCTCGAAGTACCGCCGTCGCGTCGTCTACTGGCTCTGATCCATGGCATTCATTTCACTCAAAAACGTCGCCGTCAACTTCCCGATCTATGGCGCTGGCGCCAACTCCCTAAAGAAAACGCTTGCGGCCTCCGTGACCGGTGGGCGCTTCGGCAAGGAAACCGGCGTGACAGTGGTGCAGGCGCTCAGCGGCATCAACCTCGAGCTCAAGAGCGGTGATCGGCTCGGCCTGGTAGGCCACAACGGCGCGGGCAAGTCGACATTGCTGCGCACGCTGGCCGGCGTCTATGAGCCATCCTCAGGAGAGTTCGCGCGCCAAGGCTCGGTAGCCAGCTTGATCGACCCTTCGCTGGGCATCGAAATGGATGCAACGGGCGTGGAGAACATCATGCTGCGCGGCCTGGTGATGGGCATGAGCAAAAGCCAGATCGACCGGCTCACACCTGACATCTGCGAGTTCAGCGGCCTGGGCGAGTATGTGAACATGCCCGTGCGCACCTACTCAACCGGCATGATGATGCGCTTGGCGTTCTCGATCTCGACCAGCGTCGAAGCCGATATCCTGCTCATGGACGAATGGCTTTCGGTGGGCGACGCGGAATTCACCGAGAAGGCCGAGAAACGGATGCGGGACGTGGTTTCGAAGTCCGGCATTCTGGTTCTGGCCTCGCATTCGCCGGAACTCATCGCCAAGGAGTGCAACCGGGTGATCCACCTCGAGCACGGCCGGATCGTCGAGCAATAGCGCCTATTCCGGTCGGCCGGCAGCCGGCTTCAACCTGCTTGTGAAGTCCGCTGCATCGCCTTGATCTCTTCGAGGCGATGCTTGACCTTCTTGCCCGCGCTCTGAAGCGAGAGGTTTGTCTCAGCGCTCGCCTTGGCCCGAGCGCCAAGTTCGCGCGCCCATTCCTGGTTGTCGTAGACGCGCCGCATGAGCTGCGCGGCATGCTCGATGGATGGCTCAGCCCACTCCAGATCGGCGCCATAGGGCGGGATCGGCTGGCCGAGTTTCACGAGCTTGTACGAAACAAGCAAGCTGTTGTCGTCGTCCATGAAGTCGACATTGCCGGAGAAGTTGGTGGCGATTACTGGCTTGCCCATGAGCATCGCCTCGGCCATCGTCAATCCCAGACCTTCGCTTCGGTGAAGCGACACGTAGGCATCGCAGGCGTCCATCAATGACAGGAGATTGTCGGGGGTGTAAACCTCGTTGATGAGCACGATGTTGCTGCCGGCCGCGGCCTTTTGCAGTACGTCGAACTGCTCCGGATGCCGGTCACCGAAGGACGTCTTGAGCACGAGGCGCACGCTTTCGTCTTCACCAAAAGCCGTCTTGAATGCGCGGATCAGCCCGAGCGGGTTCTTCCGCTCCATCACGCTCATCATGTGGAATACGAAGAGAAACGTATAGGGCGCCTCGCTCAGGCCGAAATGCGATTTGCCGCGTTGCGCGTAGGGCGCCAACTGGACACCAGGGAACAAGGTACGAACCGGAATGGAGAGCCGCTCTCGAAGCCCGCGCGCAACGAACTCTGTCGCAGCCCAGACCTCGTTCACCTTCTGCGCGTGCGTGACCCATGAATCAGGAATGGAGTCGAACTCCCAATACCAATAACCGATCCGGTACGGACGAGGCGCTCGCTCAAAGAGATCGGCGCGTTCGTAGGCCGTATCGAACAACGGCTCAGGCTGCACATGAACGACCGTGATGTCGTGGCACTCCACGCCACGAAAATCGGTGTGATGGGGGTCGTCCTTCGCATCGGTCCTGATGTCGCGCAGCGAGGTCGCGACGTCGTTCAAGCCCAGTGCCGTCACCAACGATTCGACCGAAACCCGAAGCCCGGAGGGATAGCAGAAATGGCCGATGACGTTGACGCCCGGCTTGGCAAGCTCTATCCCGAGGACCAAAGGGTCGAACTGGGCGCACCATGCCTGCAACGCCGCAGACAACGGGCTCGCCGGCGAGCTCAACCAAGCCAGCAATGCACCAGCGCGTGAAGCGTCGGCAAATGCATCGGGATGGGTCGTCCGCCACCGCTCCCTGGCGGCATAACCGATCCGGATCTGCGAAGCGGGATCCTCCCATTCCGGCCACGTCGAGGGGTTCAGCCAATCGCCAGAAGCAGCATACTTGGCGGCGAACCACGCGGCGAATTCTTCGCGCCCGAAGACAGTCATACCGTCTGGATGCTGCTGCTGCCATGCGGGCGTGAACGCGTGAGCTAGCATGAGCTCGCGCCGGGGATCCTGCGCCGCCTCAAGAAAGAGCCACCAGATTTCCTCGATGCGCAGTTTGCCGACAACCAAACCATACCGCATGAACCAGGGCAGCAGATGTGGCCACCCCGCGGGGGTCAAACCGTGTGGCACCAGGGCCCTGAGATCCTGCTGAAACAGGAACACTTGCCTGGCACGGGACGAGAGATCGCTCTCGAGCAACGCCGTCACGCAGGAAAGAGCCCGAGGCGAAAGCGAAGCCAATGCCCTCTCGCCTTCCGGCGTCCACCGAAGAGCCATGCCCTCGGCATTGGTTGCTTTGCGAGGCAGAACGCCTTGGCATTCCGGCTGCGATCTCACGAAGTCGATGCACCACCTTGCAGCAGACCACACGTCATCGATATCTGCACCCTGGGGTAGCCAAGGTGACAGGAATGCAGCATCGCCCGTCGCAGCCGCCTGGAGTGCCGACAGCGCGTCTGCGCTGCTTGTGATCGGCATCGCGGGAAGTTTGGCCGTGCGGGCCATGCTATCCCGCACCAGTTGCATTCCCTCTCGGGCCTGTGCATTGCGCAATGCCACTGTCTGCGCGGCCTCCCTGTTGACACGGCGCACCCGGACTCGCTTCGGCAAAAGCCAAGGCGTCATCAACCACCACAGGCCCTTGGCCAGCAAACGGACTCGAATCACGACCTGAGTTTACTTAATGAAACGTACGTTCCCGTCCTCGTTCTCATGGACACATCCGTTTCAGATACATAAACAGGAGATCCTTCACATGCTGTAGCCCCTTCAGTAGCGCAGGCCCAAGAGAGCGGTGATGCGGAAGTTAAGATTCTGCTGTTATCAAGTTGGAGACCGAAGCTGGCAGATAGAAAGAAGAGTGCCACGCCAGCCATACGACATCGCGGCACTTCCGCCATGGGACCGCATGCGAGATCGACACGATTGGCTTTGGTTGAACAGTGCGTCGAAAACGGCGGGAAGTGAAACGCCGCCACTAGAATTTGTATCTTCTTTTATCAGAAGCGCCTGAAATCCGCACCTGACGGTTGGCACGATCTGCTGCAGCACTACAACGACGCATTCCCACGCAGAAGGCAACAGAACAAATGAGCGCCCTTTTTTATCGCGCCTTCGAAGACAAATACCGCGGCTCACGAGAACTCATTGGATCCCGCCTGGAAATCTATGTCCCATTCCTTCAGCCGCTCCTGAGCTTGAAGACGCCGGCGACGGCCCTGGACATCGGTTGCGGGCGGGGCGAGTGGCTGGAGCTCCTTGCCAACCTGGGTTTCCAGGGGCGCGGAGTCGATCTGGACGAGGGCATGCTCCAGGCCTGCCGAGAGCGCGGCCTCGACGTGGCCCACTCGGAAGGGCTTGCCACGCTTAAACAAACCCCTTCGAACAGCCAGCTACTTGTTTCGGCGTTCCATGTGGTCGAACACATCCGCTTCGAGGAATTGCAGGCGATGGTGGCCGAGGCCCTGCGCGTTCTGGTCCCGGGCGGACTGCTTATCCTTGAGACGCCAAATCCGGAAAACATTGAAGTCGGCACATCCAACTTCTATCTGGATCCTTCGCACGTCAAACCGCTTCCCTCGCAGTTGCTGGCTTTTGTGGTCGAGCACACAGGATTCCAGCGGCACAAGATACTGAGACTTCAGGAAGCCGCTGCTCTCCATGGCGATGCTCCTGTCTCGCTGATCTCGGTACTGGGAGGCGTCAGCCCCGACTACGCGGTCGTTGCGCAAAAGAATGGAGATGCCGATGCGCTGCATGCGCAGGATCATGCGTTCTCAAAAAAGTACGGGTTGTCGCTGCCTGAACTTGCCCTGCGGTATGACCAGCATCACGCAGTCGTGCAGCAACAACTGAGCGAGGCGGAGGCTCGGGCGGAATCCCGCGAGAGACACCTGCGCAAGCTGCTCGCGATTGTCGAAACACAGGCCCGACAAGCCAAGGCCACTGCAGCCGCGCTGGAAGCCAGCGTCACTCTCCTGGAGCAACAGCTTGTACAGACAACAGACAGGCTGCAAGAACTGGAAAAGCGTGGATTCGCTGTGCACACCGCAGGCCTGCGAGAGCGGCTTGGAGCAGTCAAGGCATTCTTGCGGCACCCACGCCCGGGACCCATCGTCAGGCGGCTCTCGAAGGTTGCGAAGAAGCTAGGAGTTCACGGCCCCATGCGAGCCGTCTATGTGCGGATGCGTAGTTTTGCATTAGCTCGGATGAAGAAGGACGTCGATCTGCCGCCAGCGCCTACACCGAAAACGCCGTCGGACCGGCCTTTGGCCGAGCTTTCCGATGACGCACGCTCGGTCTGGAATCAGTTAAATATTCGTAGCCAAAACAAACATGAACAGGGGGTCGATTGATGCGGGTGTTGCTGGATCTTCGGGTATTGAAACCTGCAGCGGGCTCTTCTGATGCACAACGGATGTTGACGTGGATATTCTCGAAAGCGCTCGCTCAGGCACTTCGCGAAAGACATGACACCTACGTCCTGCTCGACGGGCGATATCCCGAAAGCGCCGCCGAGGCGCGCAGCATGCTCACCGAGGTTCTTCCACCAGCCTCCATCCACCTCTGGCAGTCCACGCCCCCAGAGAGCCTGCGAACGACTGCAGCACTCGAAGCCGCGGAATACCTGAGCGAAGCTGTCGTTGCTCGTCTCGGTCCCGACGTCGTGTATGTCTTCGCTCCTGACAAGGCAATCCAGCGTGACGCCACGCGTTCGATCCCGCGCGTGGCCGCCAGAGCGCTGCCGCAGAGCGCACCGATCACGAATGACGGCAGCATTCCCGCCGATTTGACAGCGGCGATTCGCATCGCTGTCGAAGACATCGAGAGCGCTGCACCTGGTGTCGCTTCTCTACCGACCGCTCCCGGGAAGCGGCCCAGACTTGCCTACGTCTCCCCCCTGCCCCCCCAACGCAGCGGCATCGCGGATTACAGCGCCGAGCTTCTGCCCGAACTCGCGAAGTACTACGACATCGATCTCATCGTCGGTACGCAGAGACTGGCGTCGCCAGCGCTTTCGCAAGCCTTTGCTGTACGCGACGGGGCGCATCTGATCGCCCATGCGGGCAGCTACGACCGCGTGCTTTATCACATCGGAAACTCCGAGTTCCACGAGTACATGTTCGAGCTGCTGGAGGTGGTGCCGGGCACGGTTGTGCTTCACGACTTCTTTCTGGGCGACGCGCAGTGGCACCTCGAATTTCTCTGCGGCAAGCACCATGGTCTCGACCGTGCGCTCTACGACTCGCATGGCTACCAGGCCTTGGTCGATCGCGAACGAGTCAAAGATGTCTCTGCGGTCGTCTCCCTGTACCCATGCAGCTTTGAAGTGATTCGGCGGGCACAGGGCATCATCTTTCACTCCAACTATTCCCTTGGACTGATGAAGCGCTGGTATGCGGCAGCATCCAACCTGCAGACCACGCTGATTCCGCTGTTGCGCCGGCCGGCGGAAAGCCACGCGCCTGCGTCGCGCGATGAGGATCGCCGCGCGTTAGGACTGACCGAAGACGACTTCCTGGTCTGCGCCTTCGGATTACTTGGCGTCACGAAACTGAACGACCGGCTGTTACGGGCATGGAAGAATTCCCCGCTCGGGACCGATCCTCGCTGTCGCCTGGTCTTTGTCGGAGAGAACGGGCAGGATGCCTACGGCGACGTCATCCGGGCAGCGATCGATGAGCTTCCCACGCCCAACGTCCAGATCACCGGCTGGGCGGACGAGGCAACGTTCCGCCGCTACCTGCGAGCGACGGACGTTGCCGTGCAACTGCGCGGCAGATCGCGCGGTGAAACGTCGGCGGCTGTCCTGGACACCATGAATCATGGCGTTGCGACGATTGCGAATGCACACGGCGCGATGGCGTGGCTGCCAAAGGACAGCCTCTGCATGCTCGAAGACGAGTTCACGGACGCTCAGCTGGCCGAAGCACTGCAGCAACTCTGGCTGGACGTCGAAGGCCGCAAGGCGCTGGGGGTCAGGGCCCGCCGGTACATCAATGAACATCATTCACCTGAGCGCTGCGGTCACCAGTACGCCGAGGCCATCGAGCAGTTCGCGCACAGCCGAGGCCACGAGCGCGATGCACTGATCGCCAAGGTGGCGGGGATTGCACCGGCATTGGACGGCGAGGAGAAGAACACAATTGCCTCGGCAATTGCGATCAACTTCCCTGCCGCTAGGCCGGCAAAGCAACTGCTGCTCGATGTTTCGTCCATGGTCCACCAGGACCTCCATACGGGCATCCAGCGCGTCGTCAAGTCGCTGCTTCGGGAGTTGATTGAATCGCCGCCTGAAGGCTTTCGCGTGGAGCCGGTGTACGGAGATTCCCAGCGACTCGGTTACCGCTACGCACGGCGCTACACCCTGCGCTTCCTGGGCTGCACCGAAGACACACTAGAGGACACGCCTATCAGCTACGCCGAGGGAGATCACTTCATCGGACTGGATCTGATGCACGACCCCGTCTACTTCCAGGCGCCCTACTTCCGCCGGATGCAGAATGCCGGTGTTCGGGTCCAGTTCGTTGTCTATGACCTGCTGCCGGTTCTGATGAAACACCGCTTTCCCGAAGGGAGTGCGGCATTGCACACACGCTGGCTTCGCACCATCGCGGAGTTCGATGGGGCGCTCTGCATCTCCCAGGCGGTTGCCAACGAACTGAAGGAATGGGTAGGCCACAACGCGCCGCACCGTTCGAACAAATTGCAGGTACGGTCCTTTCCGCTCGGTGCCGACCTCAGCACCGTGGCATCGAAGGGCTTGCCACCGAGCGCGGGGCTCGCCATGCGTGCAATTGCCGCACGGACGAGCTTCCTGATGGTGGGTACCGTCGAACCGCGCAAGGGCCATACCGTTGCCCTGGATGCCTTCGAGGCCCTCTGGGCGGAGGGCCTCAATATCAACCTCGTCATCGTCGGCAAGCAAGGCTGGATGGTCGAAGAACTCGCCGAACGGATGCGCAAGCATCCTGAGCAAGGACAGCGACTCATCTGGGTCGAGAAGGCTAGCGATGAATACCTCGAGCTGGTTTATTCGGCCTCGCCCTGCCTGATCACGGCCTCCGAAGGCGAAGGTTTCGGCCTACCCCTGATCGAGGGAGCACAGCGCGGCCTCTCTCTGATCACGCGGGATCTGCCGGTCTTTCGCGAGGTCTGCGGCGACTGCGCACTCTACTTCTCCGGTGGTGCGCAAGCGCTGGCCGACGCAGTGCGTCAATGGCTGGCCCACGCACAGGAAGGAACGCAAATCCGCTCGGAAGACTTGCACTATCTCAACTGGCGGCAAAGCGCTCAACGCTTCATCGAGGCCGCCTTCTGGGAGGCAGCCTCTTCCGATTGAAGCCGCATGCCGTGGGGCCGGCCAGATCGGCTCGCGGCACAATACTCACCCCATCAGGTCACAAGTTCAGTTTATCGGGAAGGATTTTTTATGAAGAAACGCGCTATCGTCACCGGCATCACTGGCCAGGACGGCGCCTATTTGGCCGAACTGCTGCTGAGCAAAGGGTACGTTGTCTACGGGACGTACCGTCGGACCAGTTCCGTCAATTTCTGGCGTATCGAGGAACTCGGTATCCAAAAGAACCCCGATCTGCACCTGGTCGAATATGACCTGACCGACCTCGGCAGCTCCCTGACTCTCGTCCGAGATGCCGAACCGGAGGAAATCTACAACCTGGCGGCCCAGAGCTTCGTGGGCGTGAGCTTCAACCAGCCCGCTGCAACCGCGCAGATCACCGGCATTGGGGCGCTGCATCTGCTGGAAGCCATTCGACTGGTCAATCCGAAGATCCGCTTCTACCAGGCATCGACCTCCGAGATGTTCGGCAAGGTGCAGGCGATTCCCCAAGTCGAGGACACGCCGTTCTACCCTCGCAGCCCCTATGGCGTGGCCAAGCTCTACGCGCACTGGATGACCGTGAACTACCGCGAGAGCTACGGCATCTTCGGTAGCAGCGGCATCCTCTTCAACCACGAGAGCCCACTGCGGGGCCGCGAGTTCGTCACACGCAAGATCACGGATTCGGTGGCAAAGATCAAGCTTGGCCAACTCGACGTGATGGAGCTTGGCAATCTCGATGCCAAGCGCGATTGGGGCTTTGCCAAGGAGTATGTCGAAGGCATGTGGCGCATGCTGCAAGCCGATCAGCCGGACACTTTCGTGCTGGCCACCAATCGTACCGAGACAGTGCGTGACTTCGTGCGCATGGCCTTCAAGGGTGCCGGCATCGAGGTCGATTTCAAGGGCTCGGCCGAGAACGAATTGGCAGTGGATACGGCGACTGGCAAGACCGTGATGCGGATCAATCCCAAGTTCTATCGTCCGGCCGAGGTGGAACTGCTGATCGGCGACCCCGCGCGGGCCAAGGCCAAGCTCGGCTGGGAACCGCACACCACGCTGGAACAGTTGTGCCAGATGATGGTCGAGGCCGACCTGCGACGAAATAACCAGGGCTTCTCGTTTTGAAGATCCTGTTGACGGGTGCGGACGGTTTCACCGGCCGCCCCTTTGCAAAGCAGGCCGCAGCCGCCGGCCATGAAGTCGTTGCACTGCGTGCCGATCTGACCGACGAAGTCGCGGTGCTCGAAGAGGTCATGGCCATCGAGCCCGACGCGGTGGTTCACCTCGCGGCCATCAGCTTTGTCGGCCACGCGGACCAGGCGGCGTTCTACTCCGTGAACGTGCTCGGCACAACCAATCTGCTCGATGCGCTGGTGCAACTGCCGCGTCCGCCGCGGCGCGTGCTACTGGCGAGCAGCGCGAACATCTACGGAAACAGCGAGCAGTCTCCTTTGCAGGAAACGCAGCCGCCGGCGCCGGTCAACCACTATGCGATGAGCAAGCTGGCCATGGAGTACATGTCCCGCACGTACATAGGCCGGCTGAATCTGATCGTCACGCGCCCATTCAACTACACAGGTCCTGGTCAAGATCCCAACTTCGTGATTCCCAAGCTCGCCAAGCACTTCGCGGCGCGAGCACCGTCGGTGTCTTTGGGCAATCTCGATGTCGAACGTGAATTCAACGACATCAGACTGGTATGCGATGCGTACCTGCTGCTGCTTGCGTATGGCGAACCTAGCGAAGCGTACAACGTGTGCTCGGGCAAACCCTACACCTTGCGTCACGTCATTGAGACTTTCGAGCAGTTGACCGGACACCGGATGAAGGTCGAAATCGACCCGCGTTTTGTCCGTCCCAACGAGGTTCATCGCCTGTGCGGCAATCCCGACAAGCTCAATCGCGTGGCGTCGGCGAACGGCATCCCGCTGGAAACCCCGTCCTTACGGGAAACCCTGCAAAGCATGTTGACGCACGCCGCACTGTGATGCGTTGACGGCGACCAGCGGCGCTCTCAACGGTTGGATACTGCCGCGGCATTCACGGGCGCGACCTCGAACCAGTCGAGCCGCCCAGCCAAGCCGAAGTACTTGGCATCGGCCTCAGTCACGAAATCGATGCGATTCGTGCCTTGGATCAATGCACCGGGTGGCACGTCGGCCTCGAATCGGGTTGAAGACACCCATCGCATCGCTACGGACTGGCTATTGATCCGCAAGCTCATGCGTTCGCGCACAGCATTGCTGGCGAATTGATCAAACACCCCTTGAACACGGTAGCTGGCTGCCGAAGGCTTCAGTTCGAAGATCACATCCGCAGTCGAGTTCATCATCCATGCAGCCGAATGCTGTTCCAGGCCATTGGGAACAGTCCACTCCGCCTCGCGCCAGCCTGAGCCACGCGTGGGCAAGTCGAGGTTCCACCAGTCGCCAAAGCTCCAGCGATAGCTTGCTCCAACGGTTTCATCGCGAAACATCGGAGCAAACTTGTCTGACGACCGTGCCGCCAGAACCCCCCGATAACGCCGGGAGACAACATCGTCGCCCGTTTGCAACTCGCGCTTGCGCTCCGCCTGTGCTTGTGCCGAAACGGCGGGCGTTCCATCTGCACGCACACCGATGACTATCGTGCTGTCCTTTGGAAAGTGTCTGGGGGCCTCCACCGACGAAGGAGGACTTCCGGGTCCGCTCACGGAAGGTGCGTATTCAAAGGCCCAGCCAGCATCGTTCTCCACGCAGCGCCCCTTACGCCCGAATTGATCGGCCCGCTCCCATTCCATGCTCGGCGAGCGGCAGACCTCGACTGGCCCAAGTGACCGACCATACAGGTAGCTGAGCGCATTGCGCACCATGTCGCCATTCACGAAGAACCATGAGTGGCCGATCTGACTGCTACCGTCGAGAACAACCACGGCCTTGCCCGGCGGGACATCAGTGGCTTCGACCACTCCTCGCAACACAGCGCGCTGCCGCTGCGTCAACTCGGCGTAGTGGTGAAACTGGAAGAGCTGGGCACCAAGGCCGAGCATCAGAAGCAGGCACGCGGCGGCAACCGCGGGCGGACGCGCCCAACGCCACACCGTCAGAAGCAACCCCGTCCAAACCATCGCCGCGCCGGGCGTGGCCCACAGGAAGGTCCGCTGGCTCACCACGATGTGGTACGGCGAGGTGAGGAAGGGTGCATAGCCCGCCAGCATCAGCACCAAACCAACCAGCATCAGGCGCAAAGGTACCCGCCAAGTCGAGGAGTCTTCGACTTCCAACGAGTTTCTGCTGCGCGCCATCCCGATAGCTACAAGCGCGACCACGACAATCACGAAGAAAGCACATCCGAGATACAGGTAGCTCGTGTATTCGATGGTCACCATGTGCCAGGCGTCGACCCACCCTCCCAAAAGAGCGCGCACGCCACCTATCGTGAACAGTTTCGGCAATGCTGCAAGCGCGGTGGCCAGTGGCCCCTGGCCACCGCCAGTGACTTGGGACTGGTAGCTGGCGACCTTGTGCGAGGCCCAGGCGGCATATGCCAGATATAGGCAGACGCCACCAACCCAGATGATCGCCAGCCCCAGTTCGCGCCTGCGGAAACGCAGAAGTCGGCCCAGCCCATGACGAACAAAAGGCACAGCCAAAGGCAAGGCGATGAGCACCAGCCCAGCCTCGTAGATGCCCAGGCTCACGAGATAGAGGAACGCGGCCCCGAAAGCTGCAACGACGGCATGCACGCGGCTGCGCGCTTCGAAGGCGACCACGAGCAACGCACTGCCCGCGAGGACCAGCGCAATCGCAATGTTGATGTGGATGCTGCGCAGCGACATCTGCATCGTGTCGGCGGGATACAGGATCAGCAGCACTGCTGCCACGATTCCCCAGCCACGCGAGCCTGTGGCGCGGCTCACGAGATAGGTCATTGCGCCGCCCTTGATCAGGAGCGACGCAATGGTCAACCAATGCCAGGCATCGAACGAGTCACGGTCAGCCAGATAGGAGAGCGCGAAGCTCAGTGGCATGAACGGCCGGATGGCGTGTGCGGGCAATGGGCCATCGAGGTGCACCATGAGAAACGGCCCATGCTCCGTGAACAGCCCGAGCAGGTCCCACTCCTCCACCAATCCCCCCATGGAGAAACCAAAGGGAAGCCACAGCGCAAGCACGATGGCCAACGAAGGCAGCAGCAAAACGCACACGCGATTGAAGAACGAATACCTGTCTTTCTCTGCCATCATTCAGTTGAATCTCTGTTCTCGCTGCCGGTCACACCGGACTTCAACGGCCGCTTGCTTGCGAATGCGATTCGGCAAAAACGTAGTATTTGCTAAACACGTAGAAAAGCCCCGTGTAGACCGCGCCGGCCACCAGTTGTGCCCACCCCTTGTGCATGCCTGCATGATCGATCAGCAACATCAGCACACCGATGTTGGCCAGATAGGCCGCCATGAAGATCGACAGAAAACGGATGATCTCCCGCTTCTTGCCTGCGGCACTGCGAAACGTGAACGTCCGGTTCAGGGTATACGAAACCACCAGCCCGCAGGCATAGCCTGCGATGTTGCTGGCCACAGGGCTCAAACCCGCCAGGTACATGCAGGCGAAGATCACGGCATACCCGACCACGGTGTTCAACACACCGACAACCGCGAATCGGAGGAGTTGCTTCACTCCCAGGTGCGCCAGGGCGCCTTGCCGCTGTGCCAGAGTGCCTCGAGCTCACGCTTGTCGCGCAGCGTGTCGCAAGGTTGCCAGAACCCGTGATGCTGGAAGCCAGCCAACTCACCATCGCGCGCAATGTTCATGAGCGGTGCGCGCTCCCACGATGTGGTGTCGTCAGCAACGTAGTCGATAGCCTTGGGCTCCAGGATGAAAAAGCCGCCGTTGATCCAGCCGATTTCATCACTGGGTTTTTCCTCGAAGCTCGACACCTTCTGATTGGCGTCGATATTCAGGACGCCAAAGCGCCCTGGTGGCTGCACCGCCAACACCGTTGCGAGCTTGCCATGGCGCTTGTGGAACTCGACTTCAGCACTGATGTTCACGTCGGAGAGTCCGTCGCCGTAGGTCAGGCAGAAAGTGTCGTCATCGAGGTACTTCGCAACCCGCTTCAAACGGCCACCCGTCATGGTTTCCGCACCGGTATCGACGAGCGTAATGCGCCAGTCTTCAGCCTGGCTGTTGAGGATCTGGTGATCGCCGTTGCGCAGGTCGATGCTCATGTCCGACATGTGCCGGTAGTAGTTGAAGAAGAACTCCTTGATCACGTAGCCCTTGTAACCAAGGCATACAACGAAATCCTTGATGCCGTGATGCGCATAGATTTTCATGATGTGCCACAGCAACGGCCGCCCACCAATTTCAACCATCGGCTTCGGCTTGGTATCGGATTCTTCTGCAATGCGGGTGCCGAGACCGCCCGCGAGAATGACTGCTTTCATGGGGATATCTGTTCCTAGAGCTTGAGATCGTTGGGTTGCATGTTAAGGCTGCGCTCGACGATGGCGATCGGATCCGCGCGGAGAATGCGATAGATCCGCAGGATGTACTCGCCAATGATTCCCAGGAGGAACGCGTTGAGCCCGATACCGAAAAGTATCAGCAGCTGGATGCTGACAAATCCGCGCGGCAGATCCGGTTGCAGCAGCCTCAGGATGACGTAGTACACCGACGCCGCCAGGCATCCCAGAAGGATGACGACGCCTAGAAAGGACGCCATGCGAAGCGGCACCGTCGAATGGTTGAAGACGGCCGTCAAACCCAGCCGCATCAAACGCATGACGTTGAACTTGCTTTCCCCCACCGTCCGTGCATCGCGGTCGTAGGCGATGCCTGTCTGGTTGAAGCCCATGCCGGCGATCATCCCGCGAAGGTATGGGTTGCTCGTGCGCGATTTCGCTATTGCTTCGATCACAGCCCGATCAACCAACCGGAAGTCTCCCGCGTCGCGTGGAATGGGGTGTTCGCTGACCCTGTCGATAACCCAATAGCCGCATTTGCGGATCAGGTTCATCAGCGGGCCTTCTCGCCGCTTGCGTCGGATGCCGTAAACCACATGGAAACCCTGCTGCCAGAGTGCGAAGAACTCTTCCAGCATCTCAGGGGGATCCTGCAGATCGGCGTCGATCTGCATGACGGCATCGCCACGCGCGTGAAGGTAATTGGCAAGGATCGAACTCTGGAACCCGAAATTGCGCGAGAACCTCAGCGCCCTCACGCGGGCGTCCTTTTCCGCGAGCTTCGCAAGCATCGGCCAGGTGTCGTCATCCGAATGGTTGTCGGTAAAAACGAATTCGAGGTCGCATCGTTGAGCCATGCGCTCCCCGAGAGCCACCAGCCGGGCGTACAAGGCTTCGAGGTTGCCTGCTTCGTTGAGCACTGGAATGGCTATGGACACGAGAGGTCGCGTTGCGGACAAATGATTACCTCCGTTCATGCTTGCTGCTGCGGTTCTGATTCTGATAGTTGGGCTTGGACATAGGCCGCCACACCTTGTAGCGCTGGCCTGAAGTCGACTTGCTCGATCAATGACGGCCTCGGCAGGACCGTCGCGTAGTTGTCGTCGGGCGGCTCGGGGCGCGCCCCGATGCGCAGCAGATCCGGCCGGCCTACAACGTCGAAGACATGTGAAGCCAGGTCGGCCAAAGTAACCGGTGCGCCATGACTCAGGGGCACGATCCCCATCGCACCCGCATCGACCAAGGCACGCAGGGCAATAGCTTCGTCTTCGACATGATGGTACTCGCGCAATTGCCGGCCAGGAGACATCTCGAACGGACGATCATGACGCAATGCATCGACGAGTTGGCCCAGGAACATGAACGGCGCTGGTGCGCCTGCGCCATAGAGGGTGTGAATCTGCAGATGCAACACAGCGTCACCAGCCGCCGCGCGCTCTTCTGCAAATCGCCCCAGTTCAGCCTTGCTAGCAATGTACGGGTTCGGATGCCGGGTCAATCGCTCCATCACGGTGCCGCAAGTCACGACACGCAAACCCGCCCTGCACGCTCCTTCGATGATCCGCTTGGGAAGGTCGACGTTGATCTGATGATGCTCGGCGGCGGAAAGTGCTGGGTCCAGCAGTCCTGCAGCGACCAGCACGACGGACCCGGACGGCGCTGCGCCGAAGAACCGCTCTACCAGACTCGCGGCCCCGGGGCGCCACCAGTCCGCATAGACAGACCGCTCCAGCAGCATGGACTCATGGGAGGGGAGAGATGCACAGACCGCTCGCCCCAACCGCCCCCGTCCACCGACGAGATACATCATTCGCGAATGTCTCCGCGCCAGGCATCGATCTGCGCCAGCGTGATGGCTTTCGCAGCGTGCGGCGCTTCGTAATACTTGCGATACCAGGCGGCTGTCTCACGCGCCACGCGGTGCGTGTCCCATGCCGGCACCCAACCAAGGAGGTTGTGGGCCAGCGAGCTGTCGAGCGCCAGCGCTCCGGCTTCGGGCAGCGGGTTGTCCATGAATTCGAGCGGAGGACGCGTCCATTCATCGCTCATCAACTCCAGGACTTCGCGCACCGAATACTGCTTCGGATCATGCGGCCCCAGGTTCCAGGCACGCGCGGCATCCTGCGGGTTCGGGCCGATCAGCTTGGACATCAACAGCAGGTAGCCGTGGACCAGCGCCAGCACGTGCTGCCACGGTCTCGTTGCCTGCGGGTAGCGCAATGTCAACGGCGTTCCGTTCACAACGCTACGGACGAAATCAGGAATCAGCCGATCCTCGGACCAATCGCCGCCGCCGACGATATTGCCACCGCGCGCCGTGGCGATTGCGGGCCCCTTGCCCTCAGCGAAGGGATACGACGCGGCATAGCTCTGTATCACCATCTCGGCCGAAGCCTTCGACGCGCTGTAGGGGTCCTTTCCTCCGAGAGGATCATTTTCCCGATAGGGCCACGGCCATTCGTTGTTGCGATAGACCTTGTCCGTGGTCACGCAGACCACTCCTCGCACGCCGCCTGTGATACGGGCGGCCTCGAGCACATGCGCTGTGCCCTGTGCATTGACCAGAAACGTCCGGAGCGGCTCGCGATACGAACGGCGCACAAGTGGTTGCGCGGCCAAATGAAGGATTAACTCGGGTTTGAAGACCTGCATCGCAGCCAGGAGGCGCTCATAGTCGACGATATCGCCCATCGTGCCCGGCACGTCTTTTTCGAGACCCGCAGCCGCAAACAGCGACGGCGTTGTTTCCGCAGGCAGCGAGTAGCCTTCGACGATGGCACCAATCGACTGCAACCACAGGCAAGCCCATCCGCCGGTGAACCCGGTGTGGCCCGTGACGAAAACCCTGCGCCCGCGTAGATCCTTTTCGAATTCCGCCATATCAGTCATTTTTTGTTCATTCCCCATCAAACAAGCTCATTCAATCTACACCCAGCCTGGGGCGAAAATCTTCAGCGTTCGAACAGTTCCGCCTGGTCCAACGACAGACCGGCCAGATCCTTCGTGGACAGGACTGGCGAAACGCCGACCTCCGGCCAACGGATTCCAATGGCCTTGTCATCCCACCGGATGGCTCGTTCATGCGCCGGCGCATAGTAGTCGGTGGTCTTGTAGAGAAAATCCGCCGATTCGCTCAATACAAGGAAGCCGTGCGCAAAGCCTTCGGGCACCCAGAGTTGCTTGTGGTTGTCTTCAGTAAGCTCCACACCCACCCATTGGCCAAATGTTCGCGAGGCGCGACGAATGTCCACCGCCACATCGAACACGGCGCCACGCACCACGCGCACCAGCTTGCCCTGTGTCTGCTGCAGTTGGTAGTGCAATCCGCGCAGCACACCCTTGGCTGAACGCGAATGATTGTCCTGGACGAACTCGACATGCCGGCCCACGGCTTCGTCGAAGGCCCGGCCGTTGAAGCTCTCATAGAAAAATCCCCGTGCGTCGCCGAACACCTTTGGCTCGACGATCAGCACATCGGGAATGACGGTGGAGGTGACCTTCACGAGCGGACCTCTTCACTCAGCAGATGCTTCAGGTACTTGCCATACCCGCTCTTGGCCAGCGGCGTTGCCAGCTTCTCGAGTTCTTCACTTGTAATAAACCCATTGCGCCAAGCGATCTCTTCAGGACAGGCAATCTTCAACCCCTGCCGATGCTCCAGCGTCGCAATGAACTGCCCCGCTTCCAGCAGGCTGTCGTGCGTGCCCGTGTCCAGCCACGCATAGCCGCGCTGCATGATTTGCACATTCAGCTGATCGCGATCCAG
>Ga0163161_10001560_pt1 | contig 16910 bp, 16 predicted proteins | sample S45metaG_FD_129847 | JGI IMG/M metagenome (GOLD analysis project Ga0163161, IMG submission 129847) | Switchgrass rhizosphere microbial communities from Kellogg Biological Station, Michigan, USA - S4-5 metaG | ecosystem: Host-associated > Plants > Roots > Rhizosphere > Soil | place: USA... | reverse complement strand
CCGGTTATTGGGCCGCGCGCGACTCGGAACGCGCTGGAAAAATCGCCGAGGCCTGTGCGTTGTACGACGGCGTCATCTATCGCTACGGTGCGAATTGGTACGGCTATCTCGCTCTCGACCGGCTGACGAAACTTAAAGCGCAAGGTAAATGTCGCTCCACCACACCGCCGAATGCGACGATCGAGAAAGCCGTCGCAAATCTGCGCATCGTGACCGTCGCCGCCGAAACAGCAACCGAAAAGGAGCTTGTCCGCGCTGACAAGAGTGAAGAATTATCGATCATCGGCCTTTTTGATTGGGCCATTGATGAACTTAACGCTGCGAAAGTGACCGCGCCGACCAGCCCGAAGATCAACCTTGCTCTCGCAAAGCATTACCGCCTAAAGGGCGATCAGGTAAACGCGCTTCTCAGCTTGGCAAAGAGCTATCCCGATTACGCCCAGATGTTCCCTGAGGAAATGGGCCGCGAGGAATGGGACATCTTCTATCCGCTCAACCACTGGGGCGAGATCAAAAAATGGTCACAGGCACGTGGCCTCGACCGCTATCAGGTTGCGGGCATCATCAGGCAGGAGACGATCTTTGACGCAAACGCCAAATCGCCCGCCAACGCCTACGGCCTTATGCAGCTTCTGCTGCCCACCGCCAAAACGACTGCCCGCAAATACGGCGCGTCCGTTGTGCCCTCTACCGCCGCGGAGCTTTACGACCCGGCATTGAATATCGAGCTCGGGACAGCGTATATGAAGGACCAGTTCGACAAGTTCGGCCGGTTTGAATATGTCGGCATAGCCTATAACGCCGGCCCCAACCGCGTCGCCCCGTGGCGGGCCTCGCTTCCCGTCGAAATGGACGAATTCGTCGAGGCCATCCCCTTCAAAGAGACAAAAGGCTACGTCCAGGGCATCATCCGCAACACCGCCCAATACCGCCGCCTCTACGACGAAAACGGCAGCTTCAAACCCCACGTCGGAACCAAGCCATTACGCGGCGAGATCGACTCAAAGCCGCGTGAGCAGTTCGTTGCTGAGAATCCTGATGTGAATGTTTCTGAAACTCCCGGTGATTAAACGCCGCTGATCAACGCTTAGCTTTAGCCTGGATCTTCCGAGCATCGACTATAGCTTTAATTAGTCCCGGGAAGCGTTTGTCGATCTCGGCGCAGCGGGAGACGTTGTGCATCTCGACGCCGCGGCGGTCGCTGCGGATCAGGCCTGCCTCGCGCAAGGCCTTAAAGTGCTGAGAAAGCGTGGATTTGGGCACCGACGTCTGGTTGACGTTGAGAAAACTTGAACAAACTTGCGCGCACTCGGCGCCGGCGATCTGGGCAAAGATCGACGCCCGGACCGGGTCCGACAGGGCATGAAGTATCCCCTCGACGGTCACATCCTCGATCGCTGGGTGCATTAAAGGTCTCATAACAATTTTTATTATAAAGGGTCTTGACAAATAGTTCAATAGTTCATATTATCGGGACTACGGGATTAACGGACAAGCAATTCCGCTGCTTCGGTTCCCGGTCAGCAAATTTATAAGAGGGAATAAATATCATGAGCAAACTATCAGGAAAAGTCGCAGTAGTAACCGGAGCTTCCAAGGGCATCGGCGCCGCTATCGCCAAATCGCTCGCCGCCGAGGGAGCATCGGTCGTCGTCAATTACGCGTCGAGCAAAGACGGGGCCGACGCGGTAGTCGATGCAATTACCGCGAGCGGAGGCAAAGCCGTCGCGGTCGCAGGCGACGTCAGCAAAGCGGCTGGGGCCGAGGGCATCATCAACGCCGCCGTCGAGAATTTTGGCAAGCTGGACATTCTCGTCAACAATTCGGGCGTGTATGAATTTTCGCCGATCGAAGATTTTTCAGAGGACCTCTACAGGCGGATATTCGATGTCAACGTGCTCGGCCTGCTGCTGACGACGCAGGCGGCCGTCAAGCATTTCAACGGCAGCGGCGGCAGCATCATCAATATCAGCTCGGCCGTGACCAGCCTTAATCCGCCAAACAGCTCGGTCTATACCGGCACGAAGGGTGCCGTCGATTCGATCACCGGCGTTCTGGCAAATGAGCTAGGCTCCAGGAATATCCGCGTCAACGCGATCAACCCCGGGATAGTCGAGACCGAGGGCACGCATTCCGCGGGATTCATCGGCTCCGATTTTGAAAAACAGGCGGTCGGCCAAACGCCTCTTGGCCGGACCGGCAAGCCCGGCGACATCGCTTCGGTGGCCGTTTTTCTGGCCTCGGACGATTCGACCTGGCTCACAGGCGACACGATCGTCGCCTCGGGCGGCCTCAGATAAATCTCTCCAAAACTGCCTACCCAAAAGTGCCCGCGACGCCTTCCACATTGGCCGTCGCGGGCACCATCATTTTTGCCGTCAAATTCGGCCTATAAATTCCTCAATACATACTCCGTCATCATCATGTACCAATGTGCGATCTGGTATTGGTTGGTGAGGCCGTGGCGCGCCGTTGGGTAGATCATCAGGTCGAATTGTTTGCCCGCCTTTTGGAGTTCATAGACGAGCTGCTCGGTGTTTTGCATGTGGACGTTGTCGTCGATGGCGCCGTGGATGAGGAGCAGTTTGCCTGACAGGTTTTTGGCGGCGGCGGGCATATTGGTGGCGGCGTAGCCGTCGGGATTGTTCTGCGGCGTCGCCATGTAGCGCTCGGTGTAGATCGTGTCGTAGAGGCGCTCGTCAGAGACGGTTCCGCCGGCGATGCCTAGCTTCCACATCTTGCTATGCAGCATGGCGTAGGTGGTCATCGATCCACCATAGCTCCAGCCGTGCAGGCCGATGCGCGTCGAGTCGACGTACGGCAGCGTCTTTAGGTAATTGATGCCGTCCTCGAGGTCGCGCAGCTCGAGCTTGTACATCTGCTTGTAGATCGGCCAAACCGATTCCGCGCCCTTGCCGCTCGCCGTGCGGTTGTCGCAGACCCAGACGATGTAGCCTTTCTGAGCCAGCATCTGGAACCACATCCCGCGGCTGCCGCCCCACCGGTTGGCCACCTGCGGCGCGTGCGGGCCGGAATAGGTGAATTCGAAGACGGGATATTTTTTCGACGGGTCAAAATCGGGCGGCTTGATCATCATCGCTTCCATCTCGAAATTGCCGTCGCGGGTTCTTACTTTTAGGAATTCGGGACGGCTGAGTTTGTATTGGGCGAGCGCGTCGACCTTGTTCTCGTTGATGGCACGCACCAGCGAGCCGTCGGCGTTGCGGAGATTTGTTTTTGTCGGCGTCGCGGCGTCGGACCAGTTTTCGACAAAATGCGTAAAGGTTTTGTTAAAGCTCGCCGCGTGCCACCCGTCGCCCTGCGTCAGGCGTTCGGGCTCGCCGCCGGTTAGGCGGACGCGATAAACGTTCTCGGCGATGTGGCTGTCCTTTGTTGCTGAGAAGTAAACGTAACCATTCTTCTCATCGACGCCGTAAACATTGCGAACTTCCCACTTGCCATTGGTCAGCTGCTTGCTGAGTTTGGCGGTGCTGTCATACAGATAAAGATGTTTCCAGCCGTTTCGCGCCGATTCCCAAACGACCGAGCCGTCCTGTAGAAAGAACGGATTGTCGTAAACCTCGACCATCGCCGGCGTCGTTTCGGTCAGCACCTTGGTCACCTTGCCGTTGAGGTCGGCCGCGTTGACATCGAGGAACGTCTGCTCGCGATTGAGCGCCTGGAACGTCACGAAGCGGCTGCTCGACGACCACGCCACGCGGGCGATCAGCAGGTCTTCGGGTTTGTAATTTGACGTTTCCACGAACTTTGCCGAGTCGCCAAAACGCTGCAATGTCGGCGGCAGTTTTCCGCCGACCTTTGGGATCTGGCCGGGACCGGGAAGCTGCGTTTTACCGATGTCGGCGATGCCGAGTTTCACGGTCGGGTTCGGGTCGCCGGCCTGCGGGTAGAATGTCATCTCGACATTCTGATCGATCGGGATGTTGTTGACGATCGTGAAGTGCGGCACCGGCGACTCGTCCATGCGAAGGAACGCGATGTACTTGGAATCAGGCGACCACCAGTAGCCGCGTTTTTGCCCGCGGCCGTAGAGCTCTTCTTCATAGACCCAGTCGAGATAGCCGTTGAGGATCGGCTTGTCGCCCTCGCGGCCGTCACGCGTGAGCTGCCTCTCGTTGCCATTGTGCACCTCGACCGCAAACAGATTATTGCCGCGTACAAAGCTCACCCATTTTCCGTCCGGGCTGAAATCGGGTTCCTTCTCTTCGTCGTGGTTGTTGGTCAGGCGTCTTAAATTCGCGGTGCGGATGTCCCAGTACCAGAGGTCGCTCGCGTTGTTGAGGACGACGCCGCTCTCGTTTGTGTTGAATTTTAATGCTGGCGAATTTGCGACGTTGTTTGCCTCATCAGTTTTTACGCCGTTCTTTACCAACGCGGCCGCGAGCGCGCTGCTGTCAAAATACGGCACCGCCTGACCTGTTGCCGCATCGACGCGCATCAACTGCCCATTGACGATCTGCTTGAACGACCGCCCGTCCGGCGCCCACTGCACCGCGACCGGCGTCCCGCCAAACTTCACGCGCTTTGTAATGTCGGGGTTGAAAATGTCGTCGAGTGTTAGCAGGCGATCCTGTGCAAAACTCACGGACGAAAGGGCAAGCAGTATTGTTATGAGAAACGTAGTTTTCTTCCTATTCATAGAATGAGATCCACCCCGACAGTTTTTGTCCGACCCAGTGACCATTTGCCTTTCGAAACTCGTAGGTGCTGCCCCAGCCGGCTTTGGTCGCATCCCGTTTCCTATCTTTGAGAGCCATGTTCTCGGCGAGATCGACCGCAACGCACCGACCCCGACCTCTGATCGTAGATATCCAGTGGTAAACTTGGTTTCCCTCTTTGTTTGCCAGAACCTGCAATTCGTGGCGAGTCATTATCGTAAGCCGAGAGCGCTGTGAATCGCTAAGCCACCTTTTGTCAATGTTACGCGGAACTAGGATCTTTTGGCCGGATGTTGCATCTGCGAACGCTAGGTCAATCAACATCCGGACTATCTCTGCCCTGTCCGACAAACGAGGCCGACGCCCTTTCCGTTCGTCGAAACAGGCGTCCCAAGAGATCACAACATTGTAGTGTGTAGCCCGGGATGAAACTATCTCGATTCCGGCTATCGATCCTCTGGTCACGCCTTGCCATTGCGCGTGAAGCCCGTACCTGCCAAAGGCAACATTTCGGAAGAAGTAAGTACCGTCATCGCCAATCGTAGCTCTTGCGACAACCTGTTGGTTGCCGTTACCAATGCGGACCAATAGTAACTCAGCTTTCGGGACCACTGCGCCGTCTTTGTCCACAACCGATCCGGAGATCGATCCAGTCGCCTGCGCCTGAAGCGCAAGTGTCGCTACTAAAAGGAGCAATACGGCCTTAAGCACCTCGAAGATAGAAGCTTTCATGCCTTTGGATGAGCTTTATCATACACCTCGATCATCTTTTCCATCGAGACCTGCGTGTAGATCTGGGTGGTCGAGAGGCGGGCGTGGCCGAGGAGTTCCTGGATATCGCGGAGGTCGGCGCCTTGGTCGAGGAGGTGGGTGGCGAATGTATGCCGCAAGGAGTGCGGCGAGATGTCGTGGATGTCGGCGCAGAGCTTGATGTATTTGTCGATCATGCGGCCGACCGAGCGGGTCGTGATGCGCGTGCCCTGGTAATTGAGAAAGAGGGCGTTCGATCGCATCGCGGCGGGGCAATTGTTGAGGAACGTGCCGCGCGTTTCTTCGAGATAAAACGTCACTGCCTGTGCCGCCGGCTCGCCAAAGGGCACGATCCGCTGCTTCTTGCGCTTACCAGTGACTCGTACCATCCTTTCTCGAAAATCGACATCGCCGAGATCGATCGTCACCAGCTCGCCGACACGGATTCCCGTTGCGTACAGGAATTCGAGTATCGCCCGGTCGCGGCGGCCGAGGTCGGTCGCCGTGTCGGGCGTCTCGATGAAGCGGACGGCGTCCTCCATCGACAGATGGTTCGGCAGCTTTCGCTCGATCTTTGGCGTCGCGACGAGCTTTGCGGGATTTGATTCGAGCTTGCCCTCGCGGACGAGGAATTGGAAGAACGTGCGCAGTGACGCCAGCTTTCGAGCAACCGACGTCTTTTTATGATCGGCATGAAGGCCAGCCATCCATTCGCGGATCGTCAGCCGGTCGATCTGATCGAGCGGCATGTCATCACGCTTTTCGATCGCTGCGAGATGCTGTTTGAACTGCTCGAGGTCGCTCGCGTAATTGCGATAGGTGTGCGGGCTGACGTTCCGCTCGTATTTTAGGTGCTGGAGGAACTGTTCGACGTTAGAGTGAAGGGTCATTTCTTCGGAACATAATAACCCTTGCGTGTTCTTACAGAAAGGCCTGGCTTACTCTTGATGGTCACCGAGATCGACCGGAACTCGCCGCGTTTTTCCGCCGGGTCGTCGGGGTAATAGCTCAGGATGTATTGCTGCGACAGGTCGGCCGAGATCTGTTTGAAGGCCTCGTTCATCTCATCCTCGGTGATCGGGGAATGTACAGAGCCGCCCGTTTGCTGAGCGATCTCGAGCATTCGACGCTCGGCGGCGAGTTGGCGAAGATTGGCATTTCCGCCCCGCACGCCGGTGCGTTTGAAATTCTCAAACTCAGTGGTCTTGACCACATAGACCTGGCAATTGTGAAGCTGGAGCGCCTTGACCACATTCTCGAGCGTTGTCGCGAGATCGCTGGATGTGTCTTCGCCATCGGACACGATGACGACGACGCGGCGGCCTTCGGTCGACTTGAGATATTCGGTGACCTGGATGATGCCGTCGAGGAGCGCGGTCGCACCCTCGGGCGGCGGGAAAGTGTCGATCGCGTGCGTCAGCATCGATACATCTTTCGTCAGGGGCTGTTCGAGCCGCGTGTAATCGGCCACCGAGAACAAAGCCGCCAGATCGCGGTCGGGGCGGATCACGCGGCGAAAGAATTTGACGGCGGCGTCCTTTTCAAAATCGCGGGCGATCAGCACGCTCGATGAATTATCAAACAACATCGCCAGTCTGATCGGCGTTTCAGAGCGGGCCATTTCATCGATGTTGACGACCTTGCCGTCGACCCTTAATTCAAAATCCTCGAGCTTTAGGTTGGTCACTGCTCGGCCGTTCGCGTCGAGCACCGACACTGGGATCGGCACAAGAGCGGATTCGACCGTGATGACGTCGTCGTCTTTCTTTGCGGGCGTCGCTGTGTTTTTTGGCGTTGGAGTCGGCTGCGGTCCGGTCAGCACAGACGGACCCAGGATCATGCGGGGTGTGGCCGTCGGCGTCGGCGATGGTTTCGCCCGTCCCGACTGCGCCCGGGAGTGGCCCGCGAAACACACGAAGAACACAAAAAGAATTAAAAAAATGCGAGCTGCCACTTGACCCACTATTGGATTACTAAGGAACCGGAAAATATGCCTAGACAAAAATTAACTTAACACCGGCAAAAAGCAGCACCAGAGCGAGCACCCGGCGCAGCATCAGCGAGTCGAACCGCTTTGCCCCAAGGGTCGAACCCACAATACCGCCCGCGACCGACGCGGCGATCCAGAACCAGACGTTTGAAGGCAATTCCAATAGACCCGGACCTTTACCCAAAAGCCAGTTCCCGGCAAGTCCGGAGATCGAGTTCACAAGAATGAACGCCGCCGATACGCCAGCGGAAGTCTTGGTCTCGGACCAATTTGCGAGGAGCAGCACCGGTGTCAGAAAAATGCCGCCGCCGACGCCTACGAGACCCGAAAGCAGGCCAATAATGGCTCCGATCGCGAGAGCTATCCATATGTTGGGCTGTCTTATCTCGGCATCGGCCATGAACTTCCAGGCGAGTCTGAAGGCAGCTAATATCATCACAATTCCGAGTACGAACTTATATATATGGATAGGCATATATATCATTCCGCCCACAAATGCACACGGAACGGACGTCAAAGCGAACGGCCAGAAGGTCCGCCAAGAGAAATAACCCGCCCGCCAGAACTGATACGTCGCGATGGACGCCACAAACAGATTCAAGACCAACGCCGTCGGCCGCGTCACCTCTGGCATCACGCCCAAAAACGCCATCACCGCCAAATACCCCGACGCACCTCCGTGGCCGACCGATGAATAAAGGACAGCGACGACGAAGATGGCGAGGATGATAAGTATTGCAGTTGTTTCCATCAGCTATTGCCGTTCGCTTTAGCGAACGGGTCGCGTTCCACAAGATCATTCGGGCTTTAGCCCAAAAATCTCGCTTAATGTGTTTAATTCTTTGTCGAACGATATAGCTCGATGATGCTCTTCCTGTCGAGCGATATACGATCGAACGCTTTCCACTTGGGATTCAGACACCGAGATCGCGAAGTAATCGTCCTGCCAGCAAAACTTCCCCCGGATCATTTCGTGTTGATTTAGCCAATGAGCTGACTCGCCTTTGATCAACATTGCGGCTTTTGCGATGGTCAGTTCTCGCCCGAGGGAGATCAAAAGGTGAAGGTGATCGGACCATCCATTAATTGAATCGAGAAATATTTCTTTTTGGCGACAGTTTTCTCGGATGTGCGCTATGAGGGTGTGCCTGATCCGTTCGCTCAGATAAGGCTCACGATTCTGAGTCGTGAACACCAGATGTACCCATATGCGGACGTATGACATGAAGAGATGCCGGCTAAAGCCGGCTTTCGGTTTATGTTGCTACCGTCCGTTGCCTAAAGGCAACGGCAATGAAATCATCCCAATCGACCAACGCCCTTTCAACCTGCACCATATGCCGTTCGCGTTTGTTGCGATGTTTCTTTTGAAGCTCGACGGGGAGCGGTTCCAGGAGGCCGAAGGTGATGTTGACGGGCTGGAAATTCTTTGTATCTACATTCGAGACGTAGCGGCACAGCGCACCGGTCGCGGATGTCGATGGCGCGGTCAGCATCGGCTGATCGCGGAGGACACGGACGGCATTGAGGCCGGCGAGCCAGCCGGTCGCGACCGACTCGACATAGCCCTCGACGCCTGTGATCTGGCCGGCGAAAAACAGATTTGGGTCGGAACGCGTTGCGAGCGTCTCGTTCAGGAACTTTGGGCTATTGATAAATGTATTACGGTGGATCTGTCCGTACTGGAGGAACTCGGCATTTTCCAAACCCGGGATCAATCTCAACACACGAGCCTGCTCGCCGTATTTGAGATGATTCTGAAACCCGACCATGCCAAAGGCATCGGCCATCAGGTTTTCCTGGCGGAGCTGTACGCAGGCGTACGGCTCTTCGCCGGTTCGTGGGTGACGCAGTCCTTTTGGCTTCATCGGGCCGTATCGTAATGTGTCGACGCCGCGGCGGGCCAATTCTTCGAGCGGCAGACACGCCTCGAACCACTGCGTGTCCTCGAAACGTTTGACCGGCACCGATATTGCGCCTGTCAGGGCCTCGTAAAAGACACCGTATTCGTCCCGCGTCATCGGGCAGTTGATGTAATCGTCGCCTCCCTTGTCATACCGCGCCGCCTTGAACGCCACCGACATATCGATCGAATCTGCCGCGACAATGGGAGCGATGGCGTCGTAAAAATAAAGTTGATCGTCGCCCGTCAGCCGCAGGATCTCAGCCGTCAGGGCATCGCTCGTCAGCGGGCCGGTGGCGATGATCGTAGCGCCTTTGAGGTCTGCCAGGCCCTTGACCTCTTCCCTCACGATCTCGATATTCGGGCGCTGTTCTATCTTTTCCGTAACATATGCGGCAAAGCGTATACGATCGACAGATAGGGCTGCTCCGGCAGGAACACGAGTCGCTGCGGCCGCTTCCATGACTAATGAGCCGCCGCGGCGAAGTTCTTCCTTCAATAGATACGGCGCCGAGCCCGGTTCGTCGGATTTGAGCGAATTTGAGCAAACGATCTCGGCCAACTGGTCCGTCCTATGCGCGGGCGTCGACATTACAGGCCGCATTTCATATAGCCGCACCTGTTGTGCCCCAGCCTCAGCCGCCTGCCATGCAGCCTCGACACCCGCAAGCCCGCCGCCGATGACATTGATCAGGTCCATCAACTTGGATTATACAGACGGCCGGTATGTGCCGTTAAGGAAGGGATTTGTCTCTCGCTCGCGGCCCATCGTAGTTTCCGGCCCGTGTCCGCAATAGACGGTGAAATCATCGCCGAGGCGCAGCACCTGCTCGCGGATCGACTCGATCAGCTGGTCAAAGTCGCCGCCGGGCAGGTCGGTGCGGCCGATCGTCCCGCTAAAGAGGCAGTCGCCTGTGAAAACGACCTTTTCGCTTTCGACGGCCAGCACGATATGCCCGCGTGTGTGGCCAGGGCAATGGCGGACAGAAAACTTCAAATCGCCCACGTCATAGATCTCGCCATGCTGCAAAAACCGCGTCGGCCGCGGTGGCGCCTCGTATTCCAATCCCATCGCCGCCATCTCGCTGGGTTGGATACCCATGAACAATGGCTGCTGCGGCAGCATGTCGTAGAGATACATCTCTTCCTCATGAAGCAGAACTCCGGCGTCAGGAAACTCCGCCGCCAAAGCGCTGGTCCCGCCGATGTGATCGAGATGCCCGTGCGTCAGGATGATGGCCTGCAGATCGAGGTCGTTCTCACGAATGTGATCGACCAACTCCTGCGAAGGCTCGCCGGGATCGATGCAGATCGCTTGGCGGGTCCGCTCACAGGCAACGACGCGCGTATTTTGTTGAAATGGCGTTAGGACAAATGTCTTAATCAGCATTGGAGAGGTCGTCTAGATACTTATTCGGATCGAACTGGTCCGATCTGCGGTCTTTCAATACAAAAATAACTGCGTTGCGATACGTGTCCGCATCAGGTTTGCCGTTGAAGCATGGCGTTTCTATGTCACTGAGGCTCAAATAGCTGATGAGACTGCTAAGCAGCATCCACAATAGAATTTCCTCGTCGGGGCCGATCGGATTATGTTTGATGATCGACTCGCGGTCCTCTCGAATACCTTCGACGATGCGGGCGAACTCAGCCTCGGTGATCGTGGTCATGTCTCTTCCTCAAACATGACATAGTGCGACCGCTGCATGCCGACGGCGTCGTAGACGCCTTGGGCGTGCGTATTTTCGGTCTCGACATACAGGCGAAAGCCGCAGACGTTGCCGACCTCGGTGGCACGTTCTTTTACGAACTCATACATCCGGGTATAGAGGCTCTGGCCGCGGGTCTCGGGACGTATGTAAACGCTTTGTATCCACCAGAACCACGCGTTGCGCCAATCGCTCCATTCGTACGTTACCATCAGGCCGCCGACGATATGGCCGTTGGCCTCGGCGACGACGTAAAAGCCTTTCTTCACATCCGCAAAGACGGCCGCGACGCCATTCGAGATCTTTTCAGGATCGAGCCGCTTGCCCTCGGTCTCGAGCGCCATGGCCTGGTTGAATTCGATCAGCGCCTCGGCGTCGTGGGCGTTTGCGATCCTGATATTCATTTGGGTTGCTTGACGAAAACCACGCTGTCCTCTAGCCTTTAATGTTTTGCTATGAAACTGAGAATACTCTATCACGGCAACTGTTTCGACGGCGTTTCGTCGGCGGCTGTGTTCACCAAATTTTATCGCGCGACCGTCGATCCGACGGCAGAGGTGGCGTATACGCCGACGATGCACCAGGCGAATAACGCGTTTGACCGCGAACAGCTCGATGGTGACGAGAATGCGATCGTTGATTTCAAATATTGTCCCGACGAGCGGCTTACGTGGTGGTTCGATCATCACCAGTCGGCGTTCTTGTCGAAAGAGGACGAGCAACATTTTCTAAACGACACGTCGGGCAAGAAGTTCCTGGATACGGCGAGCAAGTCGTGTGCGGAATTCATCGCACATGTTGCAAAGGACAAGTTCGGATTTGAGGACAAGTCGCTCGACGAGCTGATCGAGTGGGCGCACATCATCGACGGCGCACTTTATGAATCGCCGGCCCAATGCGTCGAGCTTCGCACGCCGGCCCTGAAATTGATGCAGGTCATCGAGGGCGAAAAAGACCCGGCGTTTGTCGAGAAGATCATTCGCCGGCTGACAAGCGAGTCGCTTGACGAGATCGTCGGGAGCGAAGAGGTGCAGTTCAAGCTGACGCCGATCCTCGAGCGTCATTGGAACACCGTCAACCTCATCAAGGAACGCGCGAAATATGACCGCGGCGTCGTCAGCTTTGACCTGACGGACACCGGCATCGACGGTTATAACAAATTCATTCCCTATTATTTCTTTCCCGAGACGACATACAACGTCGCCCTAAGTAGAAGCGAATTTCGCACAAAGATCTCGGTCGGCTCCAACCCGTGGTCGCCGCGGCCGCGCACGCACAACATCGCCGAGATCTGCGAACGTTACGGCGGCGGCGGGCATGCCGTGGTCGGAGCTGTATCGTTGAAGCGGGAGGACGTTGACCTCGGACGTAAATACATGGCCGAGATCATCGACGAGCTTAGGTTTGAGGATTAAAAGACGTTGCCGCGTCTAACGCTTCCTATTAAAAACTAGCGTTGATGCTCTGCCGGTGACACGTTCGATGGTGAGTGTTTTACAGTCTTCCGAGATCGTCCACGTTTCTTTCAAGGTCACAACCGGATCGCCCATCGTCTGCGAGAGCAGGAGCTTGCCGCCGTCGACCTTCGCACTGAGTGTTGCCGCCACCGGCCCGCCGGGGCTTGGAACCTGGCCCTGAGTTTCCTTTCCATCGAAGCGGTAGGTGTTCGAAGTGTTTTGTTCCAAGGGCCGCGTCATCAATCCACCCATGAACGCGGGATTGTAAGGAATGAGCTTGAACGCGGAATCAACATGAATATCGTCTTTGCCCTGTGTAACTGTCAGTGTGAGCGATTGGATCCTGTCTCGCTCGTCCAGCTTTGACTTGGCGGTATCCAGAACCCACGTGCCCGAGAAATCCGGGGCTTTTTGTTTGTTCTGTGCCGAAACGAACGACGACGAAAACACCATAAAAAACACGATCGCGATGACAGCAAAACCCGTATTCATGATCTGTACTCCTCTAACCAAGATATCACGCATAGCAACAAAAAAGGCGGGCCGCAAAGCTCGCCCTTCTTGTCCCCCTGGGAAAGACCGCTATTTCTGGTCTTTCTTCGTGTAAACCTTTACCGTCGATTCCGTTCCGCGCATCGAGCTGCGCTCAGCGTTGACGGTCAGAGTCTTGCCGTCCGCTGAAAGTGCCCACGTCTCCTTATTGGTCATCGTCATCTCGCCGTCCGGCCCGTTGAAAGTGCTCGAACGTGAAAGATTGAGCTTTGTGCCGTCGAATTTGGCGTTCAACGATACAGGCATCGCGCCCATTGGGCCGGACATCTCGCCTTTTGTCTCCTTGCCCTCGAGGCCGTACGTCCACGGCACATCGCCGCCAAGCCGGCCACCGCCCATTCCACCGCCGCCCATGCGACGCTTGCCAGGTTCGGTGCCGGCGGGCATTCCACCAGGGTTTATCGTCTGCGGCGGGGTCCGCTTGGTCGCGGTTTCGACCTTGAGCGTGGTTGCTGTCTGCGTGACCGTCATCACTTGCGACTCAATGTTGTTGCGATCACCCAACTGCGATTTGGCGACGTCGAGGTTCCAGCTGCCGGAGAAGTTAGGCGTCGTGGCCTTTTCCTGCGCCGCGACGGACATCGCGAATAAGGCGAAAATGGCCGTTAAAACAAGATTCCGTTTCATGAAAAACTCCTAAAAGATATATTTACCGCCTATAAGACGCAATTCTACCTCAATTGGTCACCTGCATTTTGTAAAGAAATGTAAAACCCGCTAGGCCTCGCCCGCCGCCTCAGCTTTATGCAGATGGCTGTGCGTGTAGCTGTAGAAGAAATAGACGATCAGCCCCACGATCAGCCAGATCGCGAACCGGAACCAATTGGTCCAGCCCAAGCTGGTCATCAGATATGTGCAGCACATCACACCGAGCACCGGGATCAGGGACAGGCGTTTCCAGATGCATAAGATGATCATTACGAGCGTGAACGGTATAAAAACAAAGTATGGAATTTTCTCGAGGAAAACGCGGGTCGCCGTCATATCGGCGGTCGGTGTGAAATCGACCAGTCCGGTGTAGAATTCGGGCACCACGAACCAAGCCGCGACAAAACATCCGATGAGGATCGCCGGACCGAGATACCGACTGCTGATGTATGGTACGAATCGCTTCTGCCCGGCGAATTCCTTGTCTTTGACCAATACACCCGCGCACACGATCGTGAACGCGAACAGTGTGCCGATCACCGAAAGGTCGGTCACCTCCGAAAGGTTCATGAACAGCGCCGGGATCGCGACCATGAAGCCAGTGAGGAGGGTCGAGAACCAGGGGGTGCGAAAACGCGGATGTATCGACGAAAAGATCTTTGGCAGCAGGCCGTCGCGGCTCATCGCCATCCAGAGGCGCGGCTGACCGAGTTGAAATACGAGCAGAACGGTCGCGATCGCGATGATCGCGGACACCGCAATAACGCCGGATATCCATGGAATGTTGACGCCCTCCGGGCCAAAAACAAATGCGAGCGGGTCGCCGACGTTGAGCTTTGTATAACTGACCATTCCGGTCAACACAAGCGCCAGAGTAACGTACAGCACCGTGCAAATAATAAGTGAGTAGATCATGCCGCGCGGTAGTGTTTTGTAAGGGTCCTTGCACTCTTCGGCAGTTGTGGACAAGGCGTCAAATCCGATGTACGCAAAGAATACGGCCGCCACACCGGTCATTACGCCGCCAAAACCATGCGGCAGGAATGGGTTCCAATTCGTTGTTTTTACAAAGAACGCACCGACAATGATAACGAGCAGGATCACAGCGAGCTTGAGGCCGACCATGATGTTTGAGGCGATCTTGGACTCGCGAATGCCGATATAAACGAGCGCCGTGATAATGAACACGATGCCGAGCGCGGGCAGGTCGGCAATGATCGGCGTGCCTCCTATCTGCGGAGCTGTGGTCCATGCCATGTGAGCATCGATCGCTCCGCACGAGACGACCGCGTCCTTTGCGTCGCAGCCAGCCTTTAGAGCATCGAGCGTCGCACCGCTCGAGATCGCGTCCTGAACGACGCCATGCCCGCGTTTGGCGGATAGGAAATCCATCGTGTATTGCAGTGGGACGTGGACGCCGTTTGACTTTAGCAATCCTGTAAAATAGTCGCTCCACGAGATGGCGACCGCTATGTTGCCGATGGCATATTCGACCAACAGGTCCCACCCAATTATCCATGCGAGGAGCTCGCCAAAACTTGCGTAGGCGTAAGTGTAGGCCGAGCCGGCGATCGGGATCTTTGAGGCGAATTCTGCATAGCATAGGGCCGCGAATCCGCACGCAATAGCTGCAAAAACGAACAGGATCACCACGCCCGGTCCGCCGTTATAGGAGGCCTGGCCGACCATTGCAAAGATGCCCGCGCCGATGATCGCCGCGATGCCCAGCATCGTCAGGTCGAACGTACCGAGCGAGCGCCGCAAGGCGTAGTGTTCCTCGCCAGGCTGGCCGGGAACCAGCTCGGCATCGGCAAAACCCGCGGCCGCGTCGGCCTGTATCTGGGCGATCGACTTTTTGCGAAATAGAGAATTAGCCATAGCGTTTTCAATATTTACGGACGTTGGATTGTTCGGGAAAGAGTTCTAGCGAATTCTGAACGAAAACCGGCAAAGATGCAAGTTTTTCGCTAGACTTGGGGAATGGACTGGAAGATATTCGGAACCACGTTTGCGACACTTTTTCTCGCTGAGCTGGGCGACAAGACACAGCTCGCGGTCGTTACGATAACGGCCGGGACGGACGCGAAAGTGTCCGTATTTCTCGGCGCCGCGTCGGCCTTGATCGTTGTCACGCTGCTGGGCGTGTTGTTCGGCGGCCTGCTCGCACAATACGTGCCGACGGAATGGCTGCAGCGGATAGTGGCCGCAGCATTCATCGTCATCGGCGTGCTGATGCTGCTCGGCAAGCTCTAACACCCGTTTCTGCTGGCGGCCGGGCGTATGCTAGACTTTTGTGAATTTTAGCCGTGTCCATTGATCCCCAAAGAACCGTCCGCTCCCGACCGATAGGCCTGATCGCGAGAATAAAAGAGCATAAGGCCCTGTTTATCATGCTCGCGGTCGTTGTGCCGTTGGCGCTTGTTCCGCTCTACGGCGTCCTCTTTCCACCCACCGTCGATCTGATCGAGCACATCATGATCAGCAAGCTGCTGTGGGAAAAGTTGGCCGGCGTCTCGCATCTCAATATCGAGATCTCGTGGTTCCTGGGTTATCGGCTTATTCCGCTGATGGCGGTTTCGCTGATATCGTTTTTTAAATGGCTCAGCGTTTCGCTCGTTTATCTGCCGGGGACCATCCTGTGGGGCCTTGCGGCCTTTCACGCCACGGTGGTCGTCGCCATCCTGTATGTATCGACACGACAGGGCCCGTCGCGCGGGGCGTATGTATATGCAATCGCTTTTGCAGTACCGGCAGCCGTCACAATGTACTCGGCGTGCTGGTTCATGGGATTTGTAAATTATACGCTCGGCATCACGTTGATATTGCCGGCGATCTTTCTGACGGAGTTATTCCTTCGCGACCGCAAGCCGGCCATCGCCGCTCTTCTTGCTCTGAACCTGGCACTTGTTTATGTGGCGCACCCATTCGTGCCCGTCTTCTGGGTCGTATGGTGTGCGGGCCGGGGCATAGCGTCGATCCTTACGTGGCGGATCCGGGCCGAGTGGAAAGGCCTTTTCCTGTTGCCGGTGATCATAGCACCGGTTGCGGCTTACCATTTTATCGCGACGCGGCTGATAGAGCTCACGCCGTCTACACCAGACGCCGCAGCGGAAGCGCCGTCTATGATCGTTCCCGTTGATTACTGGCTGCAATACAGGATCGGGCCGCTCGTAAACGGGACGTTCCTTAGGGCGGATGAGCTTTCGAGTACGGGATTTTTTG
>Ga0163161_10001558_pt1 | contig 16918 bp, 28 predicted proteins | sample S45metaG_FD_129847 | JGI IMG/M metagenome (GOLD analysis project Ga0163161, IMG submission 129847) | Switchgrass rhizosphere microbial communities from Kellogg Biological Station, Michigan, USA - S4-5 metaG | ecosystem: Host-associated > Plants > Roots > Rhizosphere > Soil | place: USA... | reverse complement strand
TACCGCTCGACGTGTTCGGGTCGATCACCGGCGCGATCGGAGTGCTCTACCCGAACGCGAAGATGGGGCCGGGGGAGTACGGCAACGGCGTGACGCTCGTCGTCAGCCCCGAGGACCGCCGCAACACCGTGAAGGGCCGCAAGCGCGCGATCGCCGCCAAGCGTCAGGCGATCGACCCTGACGAGCCGCAGGCCGGGGTGCTCGGCTGGGACGGCGAGAGCCTCCGCACCGTCACGCCTCCCGAGGCCGCCGAGGTGCTGCTCCGCTACGGCCTCGCGTTCATCGAGGGCACGGAGGGCGCCGTCAACAACGTCACCCAGCGCGCCATGCTCCCCGACGGCCGCGGGCTGCTCCTGACCGTTCAGTGGCTCCACGGGAAGAGCCCAGCCGAGCAGCGTGACGAGGCGCGTGCTCGCGTGACGGCCGCGCTCGACACGATGGTGGAGGCGTTCGGCCGGGACTTCGACGGCGACGACCTGCGTTCCCTCGCGGGCGTCAGCGACGCTCAGGGCCACGCACTGTCGGCGGCCGCGCTCCGGGCCCTCGCCACCCTCGCCGACGGCGAGGCGCCCCGTGAGTGACGCGCTGGCCCTCGCCACGGTGGCGCAGTCCGAGGCCGACCTGCGCGACCGTGGCGTCGTCGACCCGGCACGCCGGAGCGTCTACTGCGGCGACTGCGACGTCTCGGTGCCCGTCGTCGACGAGTTCGACGATCAGGTGGGCTACGAGGAGCAGGCGCGTCCCGTGCGCGTCGTCGTCCTCGACTGCGACCACGACATCGTGACCGAGCTGCGGACGTGGCCCGGTGCCTGAGTTCGTCGCGCACTGGATGGAAGAGGGCGGCATCGTCGTGCGCGGCACGGACGACCCCGCCAAGGCCCGCACCACCGCGCTCCGCGGCCTCATGGCCCACTGGCTGCTCGACCTCTACCCGACCTACCCGAAGGAGCACCCGGACGACTACCTGGAGACGGCGCTCTACTACGCCCGCAGGCTCCGCGACCGCGCCCCCGATGGGGACCGGCTGTTCCGGTGGATGCCGTGCCCGAAGGATTGCGGCGAGCACAAGGGGCACCTGATCCCGGCGTCCGAGCGCGGCTCTGGCGTGTGGCCCGGCGTCTACTGGTGGGAGGTCTGATGGGTGAGCACCAGGGCAAGAGCCTGATCCAGCGCGCCAAGGCGTTCGACCAGATCGAGCGACTGTGGGCCGACGAGCGGTTCGTCGCCATGAACGGCCGCGAGGCCGACGACCTGCGCGAGTTCATCACCGTGTTCCTGCTCCAGCAGGCCCGCGCCGGAAAGATCACGTGGCGCACCCTCTACGAGCAGGCCACCGCCGGCCGGTATCGGGCGCAGATCGGCTACTGGCAGCGCAGCATCATCCGTGCCGACCTGCCCCGGTACGCCCCGCCAGAACCGCGCGGATATGGCCGCCCCTGCCCGGTCCCCAAGACCCGCGGCAAGAACGCCGGCCAGCCGTGCGGCCGCCACTACGTCGTCGCGCACCGCGTCACCGACCCTGAGACGGGGGAGTGGCAGCTCACGGGATGGTGCCGCACCCACGAGGCGTACTCGCGTGCCGCGATCGCCCGCGAGAAGTCCCTCACGAACGTCCCTGAGCCGCTCCCGAACACTGGCGGGCTGCTCCCGTCATACCTGCCCAACTACGACTGGCGGCTCATGTACGAGCGCGCCGACGAGCGTTGGAAGGAGCCCTACGTCGGGATCGTCGCCGACCAGTGGCCCGTGCTCGCCAAGACGCAAACCGCGCCGGTCGGCAAGCCTGCGCTCACGTCCCTCGATGGAGGCGGCGACGACAAGGGCCCAGTCGGGCCGCCACCCGCATTGAGGTTGGTCACGACCGACCGGGAAGGCTCACGATGACCACGCAGCTCAACGACTTCTGGACCGACGGCGACACCGGCGTCGCGCTCCTGCCCGAGCCTCACCCCTGCGGCCACACCGCCCGCGAGCAGGGCTGCGGCGGCTGCGATCCCGGCGCCGGGTTCGTCATCGACGCCGCCGGCGTCGTGCAGCTCGCGCCCGGCGAGACGGACGCGATGATCCTCGACGACCCCGTCGGCGACCTCATCGGCCGCCTCCGCATCGACGAGTGGACGAACGCCCCGAGCAGCACCCTCGCCGTCGGTGTCGACGCGATCAACCAGGGCCGCCGTCACGTCATGCCGCGGACGCTGACCCTTGGGTGACCTCGAGCCCGGCCTGTACGTGCACCGCGTCCACGACGACGGCACGGCCACGACGCTGCGCCTCGACGAGCCGGGGATGCAGGTCGTCCTCCGTGGCGCGGTCGTCTCCGGGTCACTCCGCAACCGTGCCGTCGGTGTCTCCTACGGGCGCGCCGGGCACATCACGCAGAGCGTCATGAAGGCGCTCCGCTCCGTCACCGAGAAGGAGCCGCCGGGGTGAAAAGCAAGGGCATCAGCCGCGGCTCGAAGCCTCTCAAACGCAAGGCCCCCATGAGCGACGGGGGATCACCACTCCAGAGGTCGAAGCCACTCCAGGCGCGCCGCGCCACCGCGCCGAAGAGCGCGCCGGACCGCGCGCCACGCACCGCGCCGGCGCGCACCCCACGACCGCGCCCGACACCGCGCCGGACCGGCCCGACACCGGAGACCCGCGCCCTCGTGCACGCCCGCGACGGCGGCCGCTGCGTCCGCTGCGGCAAGCCCGCCTCCGACCTCGACCACAGGCGCGGCCGCGGTGCGGGTGGCACCAAGGGTGAGGCGTCCGACACGATCAACGGCGCGGCATGGCTGCTCACGTTGTGCGGCGCGGGGAACGCCGGTCAAGGATGCCACCGAGACAAGGACCTCGACCGGGAGACGTTCGAGCGCGAGGGGTACGCGATCCGCCGCAACGGTCTGTTCGTCGACGCCGAGCTCGTGCCCGTGCGTACCCGCTCCGGGTGGTTCCTGTACCGCAACGACGGCACCCGGATCCGCGTCCTGGCGCCCCCGAACGAGGACGCCCGCGAGGCTCGCGCGGCGTAGGTCACGACGCCTTAGCTGAACCGTAGCTTCGGAACCCTTGACCCCAACAAGTGCATACCAGCTAACTGGGTAGTGCGCGGCAGAAGCGGCCGCGAACCGCCACTCAGGAAGCGACCCGCCACCATGAGCACCTATGCACTCGACGCCACGTTCGCGTCCCTCTTCTCCGGCATCGCCGGACTCGACTGGGGCCTGCACCGCCGGATGCGCTGCACCGCCATGGTCGAGAAGAACGAGCACGCACGCACCATCCTGAGCCGGCACTTCCCCGACACCCCGCTCTTGGAGGACGTGCAGCATGTCAACGGATCAGACCTCGGCAACCCAACTGTCCTTGCTGGAGGGTTTCCCTGCAAGCAGACCAGCAAGGGAGCCACGACCCGAACCGGGCTCCACGGCAAGGACTCTGGCCTCTTCTACGAGCAGATCAGGCTCATCGACGAGGCCCGACCCGAGTGGGTCGTCATCGAGAATCCCGACGGGGTTCTCACCAGTAACGGCGGCCGCGATTGGTGGCACGCGCAAAATTCGGTGGGGGACCTCGGGTATGGGTACGCGTGGCGCCTGCTGGACGGGGGACACCTTGACACCCTCCAGGAACGGCCGCGCCTCATCTTGGTCGGACATTCTTCAGGAGACCCCGCCCGAGCACTCGAAGTGCTGGATGACTCCTTCGCTGGCCCGGAAGTTCCTGCCACGGTTGCTCTCCCCGGGTCCCGAGAGGGTCGATCCCGAGCTGCTCGCGATCACGGAGACGGTGGCCGCGAGGCCCTGACGGTCTGGCGCAAGAGCGCGAACGCCCGCGCCGCGATCGAGGCAGGCGGCTGGGAGACGTGGGTGCGGTCCGAGACGGCCAACACCCTCGCCGGGTTCGACCAGGGCGGCCCGCTCCGTCAGAAGCACCTGCTCCCCGACAACGGCGGCCTCCGCACCCTGACCCTCACCGAGTGGGAGCGGCTCTGCGGCTTCCCCGACGACTGGACGGCCGGCATCCCTGACGGGCAGCGGTTCCTCGCGCTTGGCAACTGCGTGCACACGACGCTGGGGGAGTGGATCGGCTCCCGCCTCGCGTCGGTCATCGCCCGCGACCACGGCATGGTCCGGGTGGCTGTCCCCGCCTGACCGTAGACTCTCCTCCAGACGGGAAGTCCTTGGAGGGGCGGACGTCGGAAGAACCCCCCGAGAGGGCTCCCGGGGGGTTCTTTCACGTCCAGATGCGGATACCCTTGCCACGGATGCGTCAACCCTCTAACGTGGTGTCCACCACCGGGAAGAAGCGCCCGGCGCGCCACCACAAGGAGAGCCCCAATGACCCTCGATGAAGCCCGCAAGATCGCGGCCCGCCCACACAAGCAGCCGACCGCCACGCTGGAGAAGGTCGTCGACGTGCTGTCGACGATCGGCAACGACGAGAGCGACCAGCACCTCACCGACGACGTGCAGGACGAGCTCGACCGCCGCGACGACGTCGAGCCGCACGACGACACCCCGTCCCTCCAAGACCGCGGCATCGACCTCCCCACCTACGGAGCCTGAGCCATGACGACGCGACTCCGCTGGAAGCGCCTGCCCAACGGCCACCACATGTGCACGACGCTCCCGATCGTCCTCGAACGGTCCGGCCGCGCCGCGCCGATCCTCGTCAAGACGCCGCTCGAACCCGAGCACAGCTCCCGCGACGGCTGGGCATGGCGCGCCGTCGTCGACACCGACGCCTCCGGTCGCGTCGAGTTCTGGAACCTGCCCGACGCGAAGGCGTGGGTCGCCGACAACCTCGACATGATCGCCGGCCAGACCGACCCCGCGCACGGGCCCGACATGGCGCTGTACGAGGCGTGGGCCGTCGAGGACGCCGCACTCACCGAGCGGATCCGCGAGAACTACCGCGCCCCGTCCACCCCGAGAGAGGGCCTGGAGCGGCTCGACGCGAGCAAGCGGAGCATGATCCGCACCGCCGAGCACGTCATCGCGTCCTCTCGCCGACAGGTGGCCGACGACGCGCTCCCGCAGGGCGACGAGCTCGTGGCAGTCTTGCGGGTCCGGCTCGCCAACCGGATCGCCGAGCGCAAGCGCATCCAGGCCGACATCGACGACATCGAGAAGCAGCTCATCGACCTCGGCGCCCGCTACGCCGCCGTCAAGGACGAGCGGTGGGGCTGGATCGTCCGCGACACCATCAAGGGCGGGCACCTCGGGACCGCCCACGACCCCCAGGGCAAGCAGGTCTGCGTCCCCGGTGGCATCACCGAGGCCGAGGCCCGCGCCTACGCCGACCGACTCAACGGAAAGAAGGGCTGACCCATGGCCGCCAGCAGCGACCCCCAACTGGGCTGCCTCGTCGCGATCATGGTCCCGTTCATGATCGTCGCGGGCATCATCATGCTCGGCACCGACCAGTGGTTCATGGGGGCGATCCTCGCGGGTGGCGGCATCTACCTTCCCGTCAAGTTCCTCCGAGACACGTTCGCGTCCCCGCCCGACAATGACGGGGACTGATCCACCGCATTTCAGCCAAACCCGCCGGTATCAAGCGACACCGGTTCCACACTGACCTCTGCCCCACCTCTATCCAAGACAGGGAAACCAACCACCATGAAGATCACCAAGGCTGCCGCAGCCCTCGCCCTCGCCGCCCTCGCCCTCACCGCGTGCGGGAAGAACACCGAGCTGACGGGGGTGCAGCCCGCAGCGCCGGCGCCCGCCTCGTCGTCGAGCACGCCCGCGCCGGCGCCCACGTCGGATGACAACTTCCCGACGCCCGAGCCGGCCGACCTCGAAACCACCAGCGAGGAGCCCGACACGACCGTCACCGAGGGCAACTTCGGCGACACCGGCACCTTCACCCAGGAAGACGTCACGTTCGAGGTGACCGTCAAGCGGGGCGTCAAGGCCAAGTGCAACATTCCCGGCTACTGCGACAAGGCCGAGACCGGTGACCGGTTCATCAACGTGCCCATCACGATCAAGAACACCGGCAAGTCCGGCGCGCTAGAGGTGTCCGAGTCGATGTTCGTCATCGAGTTCGCTGACGGCACCCGCTTGGAGTCGAGTGACGGCAAGACCTACCAGTACGGCCCGGACAACACACTGTCCTACGGTCAGAAGGTCCGCCCTGGCGGCACCCTCAAGACGTCGCTGACGTTCGAGGCCCCGAAGGGCAACGACTACAGCATCGTGATGCTGACGAGCGCATTCGGTGGCGAGGACCTCTTCATCTGGAAGTGACCCCGCCCCACTGACCGACGAAGGCCCCCGTTAGGCGCGGGGGCCTTCGTCATGCCCGGACCCTTGACTCGAGCGGAATGCTCGAGAGACGGTCAGGGCACACCCCCGGGAAAGCGCCCGGGACACCACACCGGGAGACCCGATGAACACCGTCACCGCCCTGCCCATCCCAGGCCTCGAAGAGCCGACCGTCCGGCCCGCGGCCGCGGCCGCACCGATCATCGCCTACGAGTCGAACCTCGTCACCGTCTACCAGGGCAAGGCCGAGCTGCTGCTCCCGGTCATGCGGACAGAGTCCGTCGACCTCATCGTCACCGACCCGCCGTATGCCGCCGACTGGCAGAGCGGCCGCCGCACCGAGAAGTTCGAGAAGATCGCCAACGACACCGCCGCCGACCGCGACCTCGTGAAGAGCATCATCACCGAGTGCGTGCGTCTCGTCCGGCAGCACCGTCACCTCTACGTGTTCGGCCCGAAGGACGTCCTCGAAGGGCAGAAGGTCTCCGACGTCGTGGACCTGATTTGGGACAAGGGCACCCTCGGCTCCGGCGACGTGACGAGCGTGTGGGGCCCGTCGCACGAGCCCATCAGCTTCACCGTGTCGAAGCACCGGCACGCGGGCAAGGCTGGCGCGCCGACGGTCCCGACCCGGATGCGCCGCGGGACCGTGCTGTCCTACACGCGCCCCACGGGCCGCAACGTGCGCCACCCGTCCGAGAAGCCCGTGCCGCTGCTCCGCGAACTCATCGAGTCGAGCAGCCGCCAGGGCGAGACCGTGCTCGACCCGTTCGCCGGCGTCCTGTCCACCGCCGTCGCCGCCGTCCTCGCCGGCCGCAAGGCGATCGTCGTCGAGGAGAACCCCCGCTACGTCGAGCTGGGCATCGAGCGCATCAAGGCCGCCGAGGACCTCGTCGCCGCCATGCACGCCCTCTGATCCGGGAACCATTGCCGCGGAACCGTCAACTGGCTTACTCTTCACTCATGCCCCGGAGCGCGGGGCCACCACCACACAGCAGGAGCCCACCATGAGCACGACCCTCGCCACCCGCCGCGGCCGCACCGCCGAGCACCGGCCCGCGAAGCGCGTCCGCAAGTACCGCCACGACGAGCTCACCGCCGTCGACCTGTTCTCCGGCTTCGGCGGACTCACCAAGGGACTCACCGACGCCGGGTTCACCGCGATCATGGCCGCCAACCACAACACCTTCAAGATCGAGGTGCACGAGGCGAACCACCCCGAGGCCGAGCACTGGCGCGCGGACCTCGTCGACAAGGACTCCGCCGACTACCACTCCGCCGCCGACCTGCCCGCCGCTGACCTCCTCACCGCCGGGGTGTCGTGCGTCAACCACTCCCAGGCGAACACCCAGCGCGCCTACGAGCAGGGCGCCGACCTCTTCAACCTCGACGACCCCGAGTACGACGCCCGCGTCACCCGCTCCGAGCGTGACCGCGCCACCGCGTTCTGCGTCCTCCAGTACGCCGCGAAGCACCACCCGCGCGTCATCCTCGTCGAGTGCACCACCGAGCTCCAGTCGTGGGGTCCGGCCGTGCAGGGCAAGGCGAAGGTCGGCGACGGCTCCACGTACCGCTGGTGGAAGGGCGAGTTCGAGAAGCTCGGCTACCGCTACCAGGAGATGTACCTCAACTCGCAGTTCTTCGGCGTCGGCCAGTCCCGCGACCGCATCTACATCGCCATGTGGGACTCGAAGCTCCCGGCCCCGGACCTCGACCACCGGCCCATGTCGTACTGCACGTTCTGCTCCGAGGTCGGCGAGGCCCAGTGGGCGTGGAAGACCGGCATCCCCGCCACCGGCTCCGTCCGCTACGGGAAGCAGTACCACTACCTGTGCCGACGCTGCCACCGCGCCGTCGTGCCGCCGTTCACGCCGTCGCTGGCCGCGCTCGACCTCACCGACCTCGGCGTCAAGATCGGTGAGCGTGCCGAGCACGGTCTGCGCCCGCTCGCGGCCTCGACACAGGCTCGCGCCGAGCGGTGCCGTCAGCGGTTCGCCGAGTTCCCCGCCGTCGTGATGCCCGCCAAGGCGCAGCGCGGAGCCGAGCGGACCCCGTTCGAGCCGATGCCGACGCAGACCTCCCAGCAGGAGAACGCGATCCTCTCCGCTGGCGGTGCCCTGGCGCTGGCCGTCGACAACTTCCAAGGCGCGCCGCGCGGCGTGGACGAGCCGCTGCCGACGCAGGGCGGCTCAGAGACCATGGCGCTCGTCTCCGCTGGCGTGATGCCGTTCCGCAAGAACACGATCCCGACGACCCACGCCGAGGCGATGCCGACCGTCACGTCGGAGCAGGTCCCCGGACTGCTCATGGCGGCCGGGACGATCAAGAACAACGGCGCGATCGGCGAGGCGAAGTACCGCGCCCACGGCCTCGACAAGCCGCTCGGCACCGTCGTCGGATCGGCTGTCACCCAAGGGCTGCTCATGACCGGATGGTTCAAGCAGAACGGTTCCACCGGCACCGAGACCGCCGCACACCCGGCCACCGACCCGTTCGGCACCCTCACCTCACGCGACACGACCGCGATGCTCAACGCGCAGTGGACCGCCCAGCTCGACGACCTCACCCTCGACGACTGCTACTTCCGCATGATGAACCAGCGCGAGATCGGTCGCGGGTGCGGCTTCGACGTGGACTTCATGGACCACAAGGGCACGTTCAAGGTGTGGGGCTCGGCCCGCGATCAGGTCGACGGCTTCGGCAACGCCGTGTCCCCGCAGGTCGGCGAGTGGATCACCTCCCGGCTCCGCGCGGTCCTGCACGCTGAGGTCGCAGCGTGAGGGGCGCGCTGCTCCTCGTCGCGGTGTCGGTCCTGTGGATCCAGCTCGTCGCCGGGGATGCCCGGCGACGGGCCGCCCCGCGCCGGGACGGTGGCCGGCGCGCAGCGTTCGCGGCGACGCTCGCCCTGGTGGTGGCCGCCGTCGTCGGCGTGTTGACCGCGTAACCCTTGCCAGACCCGAGTGAGCAGGTTTACGGTTCAGAGGTCGGAAGCGCCGACACCACCACCACAGGAGGCACCCCGTGAAGATCACGAACCTGACCACCGGCGACAGCCGCACCATGGACGGCCCCGCCGACCGTGACGCCGTGGCCGCGAACATCGCCCGCCTGACCGTGTTGGCCGGGCACCCCATCGGCGTGAACCGCGCCGACATCGCCGAGGCCGCCGTGACCATCGTCAACGAGCTTCCCGCCGTGATGGCCGGAGACACCGCAAGCATCGGGTTCGCCGACGCGATGAACCTTCTCAGCCTGGACGTGACCGCATGAGCAAGTCCGTCGCCAACATCACCACCGCACGGTTCCGCGGCGAGGGCCTCGTCTACGTCGGCTCGCTCGTCGAGCAGCGCGGCGCCGTCGTCATCGGCATGAGCGACTGCGACTGCGCGTGGTGCTCGCGGCTCGACCCGTGGGACTACGACCGCCGCGTCACGGTCAACCTCGACAACGGCAAGCAGCTGCTCCACGCCCGCCAGTCGTCCTTCGTCCGGCCCGACCCGCCCTGCCAGAACGTCAGCATGGCCGGCCGCCGCCGCGACGCCGCCGAGGACCAGTCGTGAGCGCCCTGGCCGCGCCGGTCATGTTCGACCTCTTCGAAGCCACCTCGCCGGAGGCCTTGGCCCGGGCCCGCGCCGCCGAGCGCGACCGCCGCGACGCCGCGTTCCGCGCCCGGTTCCAGCACGGCGTGTGGGTCGCACCGTGGGACTGCGGCGACGGCACACCCAAGGGTGCCGAGAAGCCCGGATGGACGTGCCCCGACTGCGGCACCGTCGAGCCGAGCGAGTTCGTCCTCACCCTCAACCACGGCTTCGCCTCGTACCACGACGGCGACGACTTCGGAGGCTGGTGCGCCCGGATGCGCGCCCGCCGCGTCGAGGTGGACGCCGAGAACGCCGCCACCCGTGCACGACACACCGCCACCAAGGAGACCCCCTGATGATCCTCGCCACCTTCTCCACCGGCTCGTTCGAGTTCGCCGTCATCGAGCACGACGAGGAAGCCGCGCACGCCGCCCTCGCCGCCGCGTGGGAGGTCCACTGCGAGCAGACGTTCGCCGACCCCAACTACTTCCGTGAGTACGCCGGAGACGTCAACTACGCCCCGATCACCTTCGGTGTCGTCCTCCGCGACGGCTCCCCGGTCGTGCGAGAGGCAGCCGCAGCATGAGCCTCGCCGCCGCTGAGGCCGTCACCCCTTGGACCCGCGACCACGCGAGCAGCGACCCGGCCCGCCACCTCACGTTCTTCACCGGCACTCACATGCCCCGCTGGATGGAGGACTCCCCGGTGCCGCTGTTCGTGTCGGCCCGCACCCTCAACAAGTACGCCCGCCAGGGCGACCCGTTCCCCAAGGGCCGCTGCCTGTGGGCCCTCGACTCCGGCGGCTTCACCGAGCTCCAGAAGTACGGCCGGTGGACGATGAGCGAGGACGAGTACGGCGGCATGGTCTACCGGTTCATGGACAACGGCGCGGTCCCGTCGTGGTGCGCCCCCCAGGACTGGATGTGTGAGCCGGCCGTCATCAAGGGTGGGACGTGGAACGGTCAGACGTTCGCCGGGACCGGCCTCAGCGTGGCGATCCACCAAGAGTTCACGATCGAGAACCTGCTCTACCTCCGCGAGAACTTCCCCGCCGCGCCGTGGGTGCCCGTCCTCCAAGGCTGGACCCTCGACGACTACCTCTCCCACGTCGAGCAGTACGCCGCCGCAGGGATCGACCTCGCCGACGAGCAGCTCGTCGGCCTCGGGTCCGTGTGCCGCCGCCAGAACACCGACGAGATAGGTCTCATCACCGGCACCCTCGCCGCGCGCGGGCTGCGCCTCCACGGCTTCGGCGTCAAGGCTCAGGGCCTCGCGTCCTACGGCCACAACCTCGCGTCCGCCGACTCCCTCGCATGGTCCTACGGGGCCCGCGCACGCCAGATCAAGCTGCCCGGGTGTGAGCACCGGGGCGACTGCCGCAACTGCCTCCGGTACGCCGTCAGGTGGCGCGAGAGCGTCCTCGAGTCGCTGCGCACGCCGAAGCAGTACGCCCTGGACCTCTTCGCCGCCTGACCCGGAACCCTTGCCGACTGTCGGCACCCCGAGACAAGATCAACCCACGAGGTAAGCGCCTCGACCACCACACCGAAAGGCACGACCCGCCATGAGCAACGACACCCGCAAGAGCATCCTCGCCGACTACGACGAGTGGACCGCCGACCGCACCGAACTGTCCGAGGCTGAGAGCAGCGGCACCGAGCCTTCGTCGAGCGACTGGCAGGGCTCGGACGACACCGGCGTCGACCTCGCCCACCGCTTCGCGTCGCTGCTCGCCACCGACAGCCCCGACGTCGCCCGCGACCTCGCGACCGACGCGCTGGCGCACCTCATCCGCCTGCACATCACCGCCGACGGCACCGACAGCAACGAGCTCGCCTTCGCGCTCAACGGCGTCATCCGTGACGCGCTCTCCGAGACGCTCGACGCGGACAGCACCGACCCCGTGGCCCACACGCCCCGCGCGGACCTCGTGATGGAGCACTACCCGTCGTGGCCGGTCATCGAGGACGCACTCGAAGAGGCCCGCACGATGAGCCGCGACACCGCGGCCTGACGCACCACAGCCCCGAAGGCGCAGTTCGCCGGTTCGAGTCCGGCGCGGGGCACGCAGCAACACCGAGGGAAGCGCCCTCACCACCACCAAGGAGCACCCGATGAGCAACGCCTTGACCGTCACCCCCACCGCGACCCCCTGGACGTACCACGTCGTCCTCGGAGACGGCACCGAGACCATCATGGAAGTCGGCCCGTTCCCCGACGCCACCGCCGCCCTCCGCTTCGCCGCCGCGAGCATGGGCCGCACCGCGCACGACGTCGACGTCGACGTCACCGGCCGATCCATGGCGCGCGACCACTGGCGCGGCATCAGCCCGCTGGCCGAGTGGTCGACGTTTGCCGAGGACGCCGACTCCCGCCGTCTCGTCGGCTACACCATCGAGCGGTACGACGGCGCCACCGACGGCAACTGGTCCCTCAACGGTGGCCTCCGCGCGACGATCCGTGAGTCGGTGGCGGCATGAGCATGTTCTCCGGCCCGACCGAGCACGCCGCGAACCCGCCCGAGACGTGGAAGGTCGTCAAGATCAACGACCGGTCGTGGGCGTTGACGAGCAAGGACGGTCACTCGTTCGCCACCTTCCCCCGGAAGATGGACGCCGACATGGCCCGCACCCTCCCCGAGAGCTTCTGGCGGTCCATGTATGACCGGGAGACCCAGTGGTACCTCGGCAAGCACGTCGCCGGGTGGAAGCCCTGGGCCGAGGTGAAGGCCGAGCACGAGCGCACCATGCGCCGGCTGGCCGAGCGGGGCCGCACCGGGCTGGCCGAGCGCGTCGACCGGCTCACCGAGCGGCTGCGCAACGAGCACCGCGCCGTCAGCAGCGACCCGGTGCCCGTGGACGTGATCGCCTGGGCGCGTTGGTACGCGACGACGTACCCGAGCCCGACGAGCGCGACCCTCTCCGAGCTGGCCGATCAGGTCGACGGCGCCCGCGCCGAGATTGCTCGCATGGACGGGGTGCTGGCCGACCTCGTGGCCGCGTGAGGTGGTGGCAGGCGGTCGCTGTTTCGCTGCTCGTCGGGTGGCTGTGGGTGGTGCTCTTCGTGCCCCCGATCACGCCGAACCCTTGATCTGAAAGCGTCACCCGGCTAACGTCAGTGTTGCGCGATAACGTCAACCACCTAACACCGGATCGAGCGACCCGGACACCACCACCACAGGAGCACCGATGACCGTCACCACAGCACCCGCGCGGCGAGTCCTCCCGCACGAGCGCGCCACCCTGGAACGCGCCGAGCGCACCGCGCAGATCGCCTCCACGATCAAGCAGCAGATCGACCCCAACGTCCTCATGAGCCTCGGCGGTCACGACTTCCGCGCCGCTGGCCCCGTCGTCGCCGACGAGCGCGGCGGCCTCGACTTCGCGGTCCGCATCCTGCCGATGAAGGCCGACGGCAAGCGCGGCTCCACGCCCCGGATCATGCGCTGCCGCGTCACCCTCACCGGCGCCGACGACTACAAGGTGCGGGTCGCGTACCTCAACCGGCACAACATCGTCGTCCACTACGAGACCGACCGTGGCGTCTACGCCGAGCAGCTCTCGCGTCTGCTGCTCGCGCTCGACTTCGACGGCGACACGGTGCTGAACCTGCGCCTGCTCTGACCGTCCCACACCATCCAGCACCACCACCGGAAGCGCCCGGTCACCACGAAAGGCACGTCATGACCACCATCACCCGCACCCGCATCAGCGTCACCCGCGACGACCTGACCTCCCAGGGCCTGTGGTCCTTCTACGACGACCTCGAGAGGCTCGGCCACAACGTCGGCATCGTCACCGGCGACGCCATGGACCGGCACCTGCTCGTCACCTGCAAGGACGGGTCCGCGTTCAAGATCGCCGGTCACGGCAAGGACAACCTGACGGTCCGCCGCTTCGAGGACCACAGCGCCTACGAGTACGACGAGGCCACCCACGCCGAGGCCGGCCTCACCGAGCTGGCCGTCCTCGACGTGCTCGACGAGCGGCGAGAGCTGGCCCGCGCATGAGTGCCACGCTCACCTACGACGGCACCCTGCCCGACGGCGTGATGATCGCGTCCGAGACGAACCCGTGGGTCGAGGTGGACGGCGAGCCCGTGGACTGGACGACCTCGACGCTGCCGCGCGTCCCGTGCCCTTGCGACGAGGACCACGCCGCGCTCGTCCCGGGCGTGATCGACGCGATGGACAGCGACGAGGGTGTGCAGCGGTGCGACGCCTCGGGCGTCTTCGACGGCGACCTCGACGCGGCTCTCGCCCTGGCGCGGCTCGTCGGTGGAGTCGTCAAGTTCGAGGCCGCCTGATGGCTGCCCGCCGCTTCACCGTCACCCGGACCAACACCGAGACCGGCGCCGTGTGGGCGCCTCAGCTCGCTGCTGTCTCCGAGCGTGACGCACGCACCTACGTCGCGCATTGCGCCACCGACAACCTCGGCATGAGCCGGAAGGACGCGGCCTCCCGTGCCGCTGGCCTCCCGTTGGACGGCACCCCGTACCGCGTCGGGCACTACGAGTTCGTCGTCACCCCGGAACCCTCGACGCCTTCCCCGACCCACTGTCACGCTGACACCACCCCGGCGGGAGCGACCGCCGACCACCACAAGGAGACACCCGATGAGCACCACCAGTACCGCCACCTACGCCAACGACGACGGCGGCACCTACGCCTACGACCCGCGCGTCATCGTCGAGGGTGCCCGCGTCCGCGCCGCCGTCACCGTCGAGACCCGCCACCCCGGCGAGGACGACGAGGTGACCGTCCCCGCTGGCGCGTCCGGCACCGTGCTCGACTACAGCACCGGCTTCTACCAGTGCGTCGTCCGGCTCGACGTTCCCCGCGACGGGGGCCGCGACGTGTGGATCGCGCCGGACGAGCTCACGTTCACCGCGCCCCGCTACGCCTTCGACGCCGACGCCGCCCGCCCCGTCCTCTCCCTCATCGAGCGCCGGTTCACGGACAACGTGGAGGACGCGCTGGAAGCCGCGCTCACCAAGGAGCAGCGTGACCTCGCCGAGTGGATCGGCCTCGACGGCTTCGACCCGGCAGGCGACACCGAAATCAACGGGTCGGTCCGCAGCCTCATCGACCTCGCGTTCTCGGCCGGGTGGATGGAGGGGCCGTCGGTGCCGTACTTCGAGCAGACCGACGACGACGGCATGTGCCTCGTGGCGTTCCACGTCGACGGCCCGGACGGGTTCGGCTCCCGCGTCCCGCTCGCGCTCGACTGGATGGACACCGCCGACCTGATCGAGCGCGTGGAGGGTGACGGGCCCGACCTGCCGTTCCACACGAACACCGACGCCGCGCTCGACCTGCTGGAGAGCCTGACCGCGCTGATGAACGCCGTGCTCGCCCGCCTGGACGCCTACGTGGCCGCGCAGGTCGCCAAGCAGCCCGACCCGTACTCCGACCTGCTCGACGCCGCGACGACCGACTACGAGCGCGAGGTCCTCGACGAGCTGCGCCGCAAGGCTGGCCTGATCGTCGCCTGCCCGTGCGGCTGGGACGTGGGCCGCGAGCAGGAGACCTGCGACGGGTGCGGACAGCCGCGACCCGACGCGGCCTGACCCGAAACCGTTGACCCTCTCCCCGCATTGGGGGGAGGGTCAACCCATGCCCGGAGCGACCGGGCACCCACCACCAAGGAGCCACCGATGAGTTACACCACGAACTCCCACGACGTGCGAGCGTTCCTCGACCAAAACCCCGACTCCGTCGCCGACCTCAACACCGCCGACCTCGACACCTTGGACCAGTACGCCGAGCACCACGCGGGCGGCCTCTACGTCCTGTGGCGCTACATCGAGGACACCGAGGGGAAGCCCGAGGGTCTGGCCGTCAAGATGCACGACTCGTGGGGAGGCGACGACGGGCAGGGCCGCACCATCGTCGTCCACGTCTACTCGACCGAGGACGACCGGCACAACGTCGTGAACTACTACTCGACCGGCACCGAGGCTCTGGCCGCGTTCCTCGCCGCCGACGCCGACACCAAGGAGGCGTGACCGATGCCGACCGTGACCCTGACGTTCGAGCCGCGCATCGGCGTGGGGAGCGACACCTTCCCCGTCGAGAACGTGGCCGGGATGCTCGACATGATCGACGAGCACGACACCGCCGTCCTCGCCAACTCCCAGGATGACGCGACGAGCATGGTGATGCTCTCCGACGACGGGCGCACGGCGTGGTACGTCGTGACCCTCCCCGAGCTGGCCGCCGACGGCCTCGACGTCCAGGTGGACACCTTCACCCTCACCCCGGAGACCTTCCACATCGTCAACCTCGACCACGGGGACGGGACGGGAGGCGCGGGCCGCGTCCGGTGCGAGTGCGGCACCCGCACCTTCACCACGACGGACCCGACCGACGTGGAGCGGTTCGTCGGCACCTTCACCTGCACGGTCTGCACCCAACCGTGGGAGACCCGGAACATCGTCCAGCGGCTCCGGGCGGTCCCGGCGCTGTAGCCGCCGCATGGCGTAGAACGCCCAACCCTCGACCCTCTTGCCCTCCGGGTGGGAGGGTCGAGCCATGCCCCCGGAGCGCGGGGGTCACCACCACAAGGAGTCACCGATGAACAGTGAACTGCTGCGCCGCTACCGGCGCGACGCGGGCCGCCCGATGCTCGCCTACAACACGGGCGCGGTCGGCATGGTCGAGCCGCGCGTCACCTCCGCTGCGTCCCGCGTCGCGGGGGAGGCGTGCGTCGTCACGGGGTACTGGCGCATGGCCGACGGCGCGCTCGGCCTCACGGTCGCCGCGCGGGTGCCGTCCACGTCGGACGCCCGCAGGTCTGACGGGGAGCCGCTGGCCGGGATGACCCTCTACGTGAACCTGCCCGCGTCGAACGTGCTGACGGTCATCCCCACCGCTCGCGCGTTCCAGTGCCCGGACCTGAACTGCCCGAACGAGCAGCCCTCGACCGACCGGGAGGGGAACCCGTCGATCGCGGACGTGTCGACGTGCTGGGCGGTCCGGCACGCCGACGGGTCGCTGTCGCACGGGTGGGACGGCCCCGCGGACTCGGCCGCGGCCGCGCACACCTACCCGAGTGCGCCGGCCGGCGCCGTCCTGGACCT
>Ga0163161_10001555_pt1 | contig 16939 bp, 15 predicted proteins | sample S45metaG_FD_129847 | JGI IMG/M metagenome (GOLD analysis project Ga0163161, IMG submission 129847) | Switchgrass rhizosphere microbial communities from Kellogg Biological Station, Michigan, USA - S4-5 metaG | ecosystem: Host-associated > Plants > Roots > Rhizosphere > Soil | place: USA... | reverse complement strand
GGCGTCAAGGTCAGCCACGTGCTGCGCGACGGCGCCGGCGAGCGCGCGGGCGTCGCGCCGGGCGACGAGCTGATCGCCATCGACGGCTGGCGCCTGCGTCGCCTCGACGATGCGTCCCGGGTGTTGGCACCGGAAGGCACGACGACGCTCCTCGTCGGCCGCGACCAGCGCGTGCTGAGCCTGCCGATCGCCATCGGCTCGCTCGCCGACGCGGACGCGGGTGCGCTGCAGCTCAAGCCGGCCGAGAAAGCGGACGCCGAGACGCGTCGCCTGCGCGAGGCATGGATCGGCAGCTGAACACCCGCGCGGGCGCGCCACAGCGTCGCCGCATCGGCCGTCGCGTCGCCTGGACCGGCGTGCTGATCGTGGTCCTGCTCGCGCACCTGCTGGCGACGCGCGAGCTCGCCGAGCGAATGGCCGACTTCGATGCCGGCCAGACGATGCCGAAGCGCATCGAGGTCGCGTACGTGCGCACGATCGAGCCGGAAGCGCCGCCCGTCGTCGGCGCGCCGGTCGCACCGCCGCCGAAGCCCGCGCCACGCGCCCCGCGCGCGCCGCGTGCGCCGCGCCCGGCTGCCGCATCGGCGCCTGAGTCAGCGCCTGCGGTCGTCGCGGAGGCGTCGGTGCCGCCGCCGGCAGCGTCGGCGCCCGCGCCTTTAGCGGCGGCGAGCGACGCCGAGCCGGAGAAGACCGCGGCGGCCGCTTCCGCCGCTGCCAGCGAGGCGAGCAGCGCGGTCGCCGCCGGGGCGCCCGCGAGCGGCGTCACCGGGGCGCCACCGTTCGAATGGCCGACGTCGACTCGCCTCAGCTACGTCCTCACCGGCAACTATCGCGGCGACGTGAACGGCACCGCGCAGGTCGAGTGGATCCGCGTCGACGACCGTTATCAGGTCAACCTCGACCTCGTCATCGGCCCGGAGTTCTCGCCGCTCATCACGCGGCGCATGACGAGCGAAGGCAACATCGCCGCGAGCGGCCTGGTGCCGACGCGCTACGACGAGGACACGCAGGTGGTCATGCGCGACCGGCGCCGAATGAGCGTCGTCTTCGAGGCCGACGCGGTCGTGCTCGCGAACGGCCAGCGGCGCGAGCGGCTCGAAGGCGTGCAGGACACGGCGAGCCAGTTCATCCAGATGACCTATGTGTTCTCGACCCAGCCGGAGCGGCTTCGCGTCGGCGGCGCCGTCGCGTTCCCGCTCGCGTTGCCGCGCGCGATGGACAGCTACGTCTACGAAGTGATCGAGGCGCAGACACTGCAAACGCCGTTCGGCCCGCTCGCGTCGTTCCACCTCAAGCCGCGGCCGCGGCCGACGCGGCGCGCGAACGAGCTGACCGTCGAGCTGTGGATTGCTCCCGAGCTGCGCTACCTGCCGGTGCGGATCCGCATCGAGCAGGACGTGGCGACTTTCATCGACCTCATGATCTCCGGCAAGCCCGAGATGGCCGCGCCGGCGCCGGTTCCATCAACCGTACCGAAAGGGAAGCCGCCATGACGACCACCTTTGAATGCATCCTCACCGACGTTCGCGGCGCGGGCGAGCGCCGCGTCGGCGTGATCACGCTGAACCGGCCGAAGCAGCTCAACGCGCTCAACGACACGCTGATGGACGAGCTCGGCGCCGCTTTGCTCGCGTTCGACGCCGACGAGGCGATCGGCTGCATCGTCGTCACCGGCGGCGACAAGGCCTTCGCCGCCGGCGCCGACATCCAGGCGATGGCACCCTACGGCTTCACCGACGCCTACACGAAGGGGCTGATCACCCGCAACTGGGAGACGATGCGGCAGGTGAAGAAGCCGGTGATCGCCGCCGTCGCCGGCTTCGCGCTCGGCGGCGGCTGCGAGGTCGCGATGATGTGCGACATCGTCATCGCCGCCGACAGCGCGAAGTTCGGCCAGCCCGAGATCAAGCTCGGCATCATTCCGGGCGCAGGCGGCACGCAGCGGCTGCCGCGCGCGGTCGGCAAGGCCAAGGCGATGGACCTGGTCCTGACCGCGCGCATGATGGACGCGGCCGAGGCCGAGCGCGCCGGGCTGGTCTCGCGCGTCGTGCCGGCCGTCGAGTTGCTCGACGTCGCCCTCAAGGCTGCCGAGGCGATCTGCGCCTTCAGCGGCCCGAGCGTCCGGATGGCCAAGGAGGCGGTCAACCGCTCGTTCGAGATCCCGCTCAGCGACGGCATCGCGTTCGAGCGTCACCTCTTCCATTCGCTGTTCGCGACCGAGGACAAGGACGAAGGCATGGCCGCATTCCTGGCCAAGCGCAAGGCCGAGTTCAAGCATCGTTAGCTCGCCCCGAGGTCGCCGAAGTGATCACCAGCGAGTACTGCGCGACGATGGCGCGCTACAACGAGTGGATGAACTCGCGCCTGTACGCGCTCTGCGCGACGCTGCCCGAAGCCGAGCTGCGCGCCGATCGCGGCGCGTTCTTCAAGTCGATCTACGCGACGCTCAACCACATCGCCTACGCCGACCTCGCGTTCCTGGCGCGCTTCACTGGCAACCCGGCCGTCGTTCCCGAGCTCGGCGTCGACCTGTTCGGCGGCTTCGCCGCTTTGCGCGAGCAACGCGAAGCGCTCGACGCCCGGCTCATCGCCTGGACCTCGACGCTGACGCCGGCGTGGCTCGCCGAGCCGCTCACCTACACGAGCAAGGTCGACGGCGCGACGCGAACCCGGCCGCGCTGGCTGCTCGTCGCCCATCTCTTCAACCACCAGGCGCACCACCGCGGCCAGGTGACGACGCTGCTGAGGCAGCAGGGTCACGACATCGGCAGCACCGACTTGCCGTTCATGCCCGGCCTCTGACCGCGATCGACCGCTCAGCTCTCGTTGCGCAGCGACGGGAAGAGGATCACGTCGCGAATGCTCGGCGAGTCGGTGAGCAGCATCACGAGACGATCGATGCCGACGCCGCAGCCGCCGGTCGGCGGCATGCCGATCTCGAGAGCGCGGATGAAGTCGGCGTCGTAGTACATCGCCTCCTCGTCGCCGGCTTCCTTGTTCGCCGCCTGGGCGCGGAAGCGCGCCGCCTGGTCCTCGGCGTCGTTCAGCTCCGAGAAGCCGTTCGCGTACTCGCGGCCGGTGATGAAGAGCTCGAAACGCTCGGTGATCGACGGATCGGTGTCGGACGCGCGCGCCAGCGGCGAGACTTCGACCGGATAGTCGACGATGAAGGTCGGCTGCCAGAGCTGCGCCTCGACCACGACCTCGAACAGGCCGAACTGCAGCTCGGCGAGCGTCCAGTGCGCCGGCGCCGGCGGCCCCGCGGCGCCGATGCGCGCGCGCAGGACGCTCGCATCGCCGGCCTCGGCGTCGCTGACGCCGGCGTGGCGGACGAGCGCTTCCTTCACCGTCATTCGCGCGAAGCGGGAATCGAGGTCGACTTCGCGCCCCGCGTAGCTGAGCTTGGCCGTGCCCGCCGCCTCGCGCGCCGCGTGGCGCAAGACCTCCTCGGTGAAGTCCATCAAGTCGTGGTGGTTCCAGTACGCCGCGTAGAACTCCATCATCGTGAACTCGGGGTTGTGGCGGACCGAGACACCTTCGTTGCGAAAGCTGCGGTTGATCTCGAAGACGCGCTCGTAGCCGCCGACGATCAGGCGCTTGAGGTAGAGCTCCGGGGCGATGCGCAGGAACATCTGCTGGTCGAGCGCGTTGTGGTGGGTGACGAACGGCTTCGCGTTGGCGCCGCCGGGGATCGGATGGAGCATCGGCGTCTCGACCTCCATGAAGCCGTGCTCGACCATGAAGCGTCGGATCGACGACAGCGTCTTGCTGCGCGCCGCGAAACGCGCCCGCGCCGTGTCATCGGTGATCAGGTCCTCGTAGCGATGCCGGTACTTCTGCTCCGCGTCGGCGATGCCGTGGAACTTGTCGGGCAGCGGGCGCAGGCTCTTGGTGAGCAGGCGCAGCCGATCGACCTTCACCGTCAGCTCGCCGGTCTTGGTCTTGAAGAGCGTGCCCTCGGCGGCGACGATGTCGCCGAGGTCGAAGTGCTTGAACGCGGCATACGCTTGCTCGCCGACCGCGTCGACGCTGACGCGCAGCTGGATGCGCCCCGTCGCGTCCTGCACGGTCGCGAAGCTCGCCTTGCCCATCACGCGCTTGAGCATCAGGCGGCCCGCGATCGAGACCGCGACCGCCTGCGGCTCGAGCACTTCGTTGTCGAGGTGACCATGCTTGCGGATCAATTCGGCGGCGCGGTGCTTCGGCTTGAAGTCGTTGGGGAAGGCGACGCCGCTTGCGCGGAGGGCGGCGAGCTTCTCGCGGCGCTCGGCGATCAGGGCGTTGTCGTCGGGCGGAGCCGGTGGGGTTGTCGTCATGGCGCCGCGCATTCTATGGACGTCGCAGTGCCGGCCGCATTCCGGTCGTCAAAGCGGTCGCATTCTTCGCGCCGACACTTCGCTCGCCGCCCTCGGCCGAGGAGCGGCGCTAGCGCTTCGCGAGCGATGCCGACGCTTCCGCGTTCACCTCGTCAGCCGACCGGTACTCGGGCACCAGATTGCGCAGCTGGCGGAGCATGGCCGTGTGGTCGTTGGCCGCGCAGGCGGTTCGCAACGACTCGAGCATCTTGTCGAGCAACGCCGGCTCGATGTGGCGCTCGCGCGCGCACATGATGCGCGGGTGGCCGCTCGGTACCACAGACTCGCCGATCAGCAGCTCCTCGTACAGCTTCTCGCCCGGACGCAGGCCGACGTACTCGATCGGGATGTCGCCATCGGGTTGCTCGGGGGTGCACTCGGTGAGGCCCGACAGGTGGATCATGGTTCGCGCCAGATCGGCGATTCGGACCGGCTCGCCCATGTCGAGCACGAAGACGTCGCCGCCGCGCGCCATCGCCCCCGACTGCACGACGAGCTGGGCGGCCTCGCCGATCAGCATGAAGTAGCGAATGATGTCCGGGTGGGTGATCGTCACCGGCCCGCCCGCCTCGATCTGGCGCCTGAACAGCGGCACCACCGATCCGGACGAGCCGAGCACGTTGCCGAAGCGGACCATCGAGAAGATCGTCCGCGTGCCGCTGCGCAGTGCGGCCGCCTGGAAGATCAGTTCGGCGGCGCGCTTCGAGGCGCCCATCACATTGGTGGGACGCACCGCCTTGTCGGTCGAGATGAGAATGCAGGTCTCGACCTCCGCCTCGAGCGCCGCGCGGGCGACCACCAGCGTGCCGAAGACGTTGTTGAGAAGGCCCTGCTGTGTGTTCACTTCGACGATCGGCACGTGTTTGTAGGCGGCGGCGTGGTAGATCGTCTGGACGGAATGGGCCCGCAGCAGCGTGTGCATCAAGCGCTCGTCGACGACCGATCCAAGGCAGGTGACAAGCTCGATCCCGGGCCAGCTGCCGCGCAGCTCGTGCTCGATCGTGTAGAGCGCGAATTCGGAATGATCGAGGAGCAGCAGCTTGACCGGACGCTGCGACGCGATCTGTCGGCACAGCTCGCTGCCGATCGAACCGCCGGCGCCCGTGACCAGCACGACCTTGCCGGCAATGTTGCGGGCGAACAGAGCCGGGTCGGGCGGGACCGGATCGCGCCCGAGCAGGTCGGCGACATCGACCTCCCGGATGTCGGAGATGCCGGCCTTCCCGTCGACCAGCTCGAACAGGCTGGGGAGGATCTTCACCGGCAGGCCCGCGCCTTCCACGCGCTCGATCAGGCGGCGCTTCTGCGCCGAGCTGGCCGACGGGATCGCCAGGACGATCTGCTCGAGCTCGTGCCGGAAGATGGCATCGCTGAGCGCCGTCGGCGAATAGACGGGCAGGCCGGCGACGATCTTTCGCTGCAGGTCGGTGCGATCGTCGAGGAAGCAGACCGCCGAATGATCGGGACTCAGCTGCATCGCCTGGGCGAGCTGCGCGCCGGCATCGCCTGCGCCGTAGATGGCCGTGCGCAGCCGGTGCCGGCCGATCTGCTTCATGCCGCGCCGAAGCAGGGCGCGGGCGATGAAGCGCGAGGTGATGACGTAGGCGAAGGCGACGAACCAGAAGATGGGCAGCGCCGAGCGCGGCAGGACGACGACGTCGAACGACCAGGCGAGGGCGCTGAGGACCAGAACGACGGCGGCGAGCGCCGCGCTCGACGCGACGAAGACGCGCAGGTCGATGTAGCGGACGACCGTCCGGTAGAGGCCGGCGATGCCGAGCGCCGGCAAGGCGAGCAACGCGACCACGACCTGGATCAACGGTGCCATCTGCACCGCCGCTTCCAGCGAGCCGAGCCTGAAGGCGACCGCGAGCATCATGCACAGCGGCAGGAACACGGCGTCGCCGCCGATCATGATGGCGACTTTCGTGCGCGGCGAGACGGCCGCGAGGCGGGCGGCGGGTCGAAGCAACGAGGGCATGGCGCTCAGACTTCCTGTTCGGCCGCGGCGCCGGCCTTGAAGCGGAACGCCAGCGCGAGCAGCGGCGCGTAGCCGATCGCGACTCCCGTCAGGCCGTCGAGCCGGCCGGCGGCGACCGCCGCGGCGAGCGGGAACAGCCAGCCCGCGGTGATCGCCAGGAAGGCGATGGAAACCGTCCTGTGCGAGGCATAGCGTCGTGCCGCGTACTGATAGGCGTGGCTGCGATGCGCTTCGTTGAAGCGCTCGCCCCGGGCGACGCGACGAACCAGGGTGACGGTCGAGTCGACCATGAAGCAGCCGCCGAGGATGAACCAGCTCCAGAAGAGATGGGCCGCCGTGTGGCTGCTCCACAGGGCCAGGGTCGCGACCATGCAGCCGAGGAAGCCGCTCCCGGCGTCGCCCATGAAGATGCGCGCCGGCGGGAAATTCCAGACCAGGAAGCCGGCGACGCAGGCAGCGAAGGCGATCGCGACAGGCCAGTCGCCCTGCGGCTGGGCCAGCCACCAGACGAACGCGCCGCCGAGTGCGACGGCGATCGCCTCGAGGCTGGCGATGGCGTCGATGCCGTCCATGAAGTTGAACAGGTTGATCGACCAGACGAGATAGAGCGCAGAGAGAAGGGTCGCGCCGATGCCGAGATCGACCACGACGCCGAAGAGCGGCACCTTCGGCAGCGGTCCGAGCCAGTACAGGACCCAGACGGCGGCCAGCAGGTGGCCGAGGAAGCGCCAGCGCGCCGGCAGCGGCCGGCGGTCGTCGATGAATCCGAGGACGGCGACAGCGAGCCCGCTGCCGAGCAGCGCGGCGGCGAGGCGGGCGTCGATCGCACCCAAGACGAGCAAGGCGGCAACGACGGCGAGGAACGAGACCACGATGGCGACACCGCCGCCGCGCGGCGTCGCCACGCTGTGCGAGCTGCGTGCGTTCGGCAGGTCGAACAGGCCGGCGTGCTGGGCATAGCGGCGCATCGACGAGGTCAGCGCCCACGACGCGGCGCCGCCGAGGACGAGAAGGAGCATCAGGCCGGCAAATGTCATCGGATTGCGATTGTCACCCGTTTGCCCGGGCGTCTCGACCGGCAACGGACCGGAAACGTCGCGCCGTCGCGACGAGCGCCGCGTCGACGCCGACCGGGGGCCGCCAGCCCAGGCGCGCACGGGTCGCGCTGATGTCGACCTCGAGCGATCCGCACAGGCGCTGGCCGAGCTCGGCGCGACCGAGGAGCGAGAGCACCCTTCGCAGCGCGTTCGCCGGCACAGGCAGCAGGCGTGCCGGCCGATCGAGCGCGCGCGCCGTGCGACGCAGCAAGTCGGTGGTCGACAGGTCTTCGCCGTCGCTGACCAGGAATGCCCGGCCTACTGCCGCGGGGTGATGAATGACGAGGGCAACCAGGTCGACGAGGTTGTCGATGGCGACGAAGCTGCGCCGGTTGCGGATCGCGCCGAGCGGCAGCGGCAGGCCGCGGTCGACGGCGCGCAGCAGGGTCGCGAAGTTGCCGGGGGCGTCGGGCCCGTAGACGAGCGGCGGCCGCAGCACCACGACCTCGAGGCCGCGCTGAGCGCCGACGCGGGCAAGCTCGTTCTCGGCCTCGAGCTTGGAGATCGCGTAAGGCGAGCACGGCGCCGGCGCGTCGGCGGCAGCGAAGGGCCGGCCGAAGGTTTCGGCTCCGTAAACGCCGACCGAGCTGAGGAAGACGAAGCGCGCCACGCCGGCCGCTGCGGCGGCTTCTGCCAACGCGGCCGTGGCGTCTCGGTTGGCGCGACGGAAAGCAGCGAGCGGATCGGCGTCGTCGTCGGCGAGCCGATGCACCCGAGCCGCGCAATGGACGACGGCGCTCGCCCCCTGCAGCGCGTCGCGCCACTCTGCAAGCTGGTCGAGGTCAGCGCCGGCGACGACCGTCACGTCGGGCGGGAACGGCGCGCCGGGGCGGCGCACCGCGGCACGGACCGCGATCCCGTCCGCCACGAGCCGCGCGACGACCGCGCGACCGACGAAGCCGCTGGCCCCGGTGACCAGGACCGGGCCGGTCATGGCGCCGGCGGCCGCGAGACGAATTGACTGCCGCGCGAGACGAGCTTGCCCAGGAAGAAGCCGGCCATCGATCCGGCCAACCCGTGCACGTGCAGGGCGCGCCAGATCTCGCGGTTCTGGCGGACGATGTTGCGCAGGTTTCGGTTGGTCGCGCCGCCGGTGCGCATCCGCACCAGGACCCGAGGCAGGTAACGGGCGCGCAGGCGGTGAACCTCGAGGAACCGCGCCATCAGCTCGAGGTCGGCGGCGAGCGGGTACGCAAGGTCGAAGCCACCGAGGCGCTCGTAGGCTTCGCGGCGCACGTAGAGCGTCGGATGAGGCGGTGCCCAGCCGCGAGCGAAGAGGCCGGGACGAAAGGGCGAGGAGCGCCAGTAGCGGACGACGCGGGTGGTGTCGACGGGCTCGACATAGCAGAGGTCGCCGTAGACCGCGTCGATGTCCGGATCGGCGAACGCCGCCGCGACGGTCGACAGGACGTCGGGCGAGGCGAGGAAATCGTCGGAGTTGATCAGCCCGATCACCTCGCCGCGGGCCAGGCGAAGGCCTTTGTTCATCGCGTCGTAGATGCCGCGGTCGGGTTCCGAGAGCGCGGTCGTGACGCGAAGGCCTTCGGCACGCACGATCTCCATCGTCGCATCGCTCGAGCCACCGTCGACGATGATGTGTTCGACGTCCTGGTGAGTCTGGGCGTTCACGGATCGCAGCGTGTCGTGGATGGTAGCGGCGCTGTTGAACGTCGCCGTGACCAAGCTGATTTTCAAGGCTCGCACTCTCGGGATTGCATGCCTCAGCGCACCGCGCCGAGATAGACGTCCAGGGTCTGCTCGAAGGTCTTCGACCAGGTGAATTCTGCGGCTCTTGCCAAGCCGCTGCGGATCATCAACGCCCGCAGCGCCGCATCCTCCAGACGTGCGAGTTGCTGCGCATACTCATCGGCGTGCTGTTCGCCTGCGTAAAGCGCGGCGGCGCCGCCCACCTCGGGCAGCGAAGAATTTTTCGCGGCGACCACCGGGCAACCGCAAGCCATCGCCTCGAGCACAGGCAGGCCGAAGCCTTCGTAGTCCGACGGGAAGACAAAGGCGAAGGCCGACGAGTAGAGGCCGCGCAGGGTCGGGTGATCGACCGGCCCGAACTCGTGCCATCGCAAGCCCAGGTCGCTGCGCAGCGCATCTCGCTCTGTGTCGCTCAGGCGAGGGCCGACGATGCCGAGCCTGAGCCAGGTCTGCCTGCGGACTGCTTGCACCGCGAGATCGAAACGCTTGTAGCCGGCGCGCTGGCCCACGAACAGGAGCACGTCGTCGAGGCCTTCGGTGCGATGCGCTTCGGGAAAGAACGCCTGGTGATCGACGCCCAGGTGAGTGACATGGACTCGCGCCGGATCCACCGTAGGACAGAACTCGAGCAGATCCCTTCTCGTCGATTCCGAGATGCACAGCACAGCGTCGGCGCGGCGGAGGCTGGCCAGCTTCTGCCGCGAATGGACCAGACGCGGAAGACCCGTGCGGTAGCGCTCGTAAGTGAAGTCGTAGGCGCTGACGAGGTAGGTCGCTGCGCGGCCCCGCGGCATGCGGTAGTAGGAGGTGTGGAACAGGTCGGTCCCGGGAGGCACGCGGGCGGGAAGGTAGCGCGTCAGCCGTGCAGGCGCACCTTCACGCCATGTTGTCGGACCGAAGTGGCACGCTGCCGGCAGGCTCGTGCCGAGGCTGTGCCGGGGCACCAAAAGCCGGGCTTCCAATTGCGGCGACGACATGGCATGTTCGATCAGCTTGATCCAGTAGTTCGAGATTCCGCCGACCCGCTGCAAGCCGAAGATGATGCAGTCCAGCGTCAGCTTGGGTGCGCGCCCCGCGATCATTCCGCCTGGGCTCGAGCCGTTCGCGCAATCCGGGCCACGAACTCGCGAACGAAGATGTCGGTGCTGGCGCGGGGCCCGGAGTTGATCGGTACCAAGGCTCCCTCGCGCCCGATGGCTCCGGACAGGCGCGACTCGAGATAGACGCACGCCGCCTTCTTGCGCAGATGATCGGCCGGCGTAGATCCAGCGGGCGGCCACAGGTAAGGTGAACCTTCGTAGGCAAGATGGGCGCGGATATGCTCGCGCAAAGCCGCCGGCATCTTTCGCCCCCACGCCTCGTCGCCCACGGCGGCGTCGGCGAAGACGTCGTCGTGGGCCGCGAGGGACCTCAGCTGCCGCACGATCGGCAGGCCTCGCGCATTGACCAGGTAGCAGAAGGTCGTGACGAACCCGCGATCGCCGCTCCACGGGTTTTGCCTGCAGATCGATCGATACGGATCGAGCTTGCCGGCAATGGCCGGCAGCTTCAGTTGGCGCAGAAGGGCATCGTGGCGCAGCACGCGGCCCAGGATGCACGGGGCAGCGTGCTTCGTGAACAGCGTGTCGTTGACGAACAGCACGTTGCCGGCCGCAGCTTCGGGGCGCGTCGCCAGCAGGCGCTCCAGGCCTTCGAAGAACCCCGAGAAGTCGAGCAGGGCGTTGCTGCCCGCCGCCGCGTCGAAGCCGAGCTCGTGCAGGCCCGCTGGAAGTTCTTGCGCGCGGTTGCAGACCAGCACACCGCGCAAAGCGACGCCATGGCGTTGCGCGATGCGTTGCAGGCTGGCGACAAAACGATCGGCCGGGCACTGGTAGCAGACCGCGACGACATTGACTTCACGGAGTCCGGGCGAGGCAGCGCTCATCGCGCGGTGTCCTCGCCGCCCAAGCGCGCCAGGCGCGGCCTCCTCGGCCGCAGCAGAACGGCTTGCGGGCACATCGAGAGCACGGGTACGAACACCACCACCAGGCCGATCACGCTGCTGGCGAGTCGCGACATCGCGTAGTCGAAGTCAGCGCTGATGCCGATCAGCGCAAAGTAGACCAGAAAGGCCAGCAGCCCTGTCACGAACGTCCGGTGGCGACGGAAGTAGAAAGCCGAGTGAGCTGCCATCGTGACCACGCCGAGCACGAAGGAGAAGACGAAGCCGAAAGCGCCGAAATAGTGGTACCCGAAGACGGGATGCTGCGGATTGGGGCCCACCAGCAGATCCAGATCCGGGAAAACGATGCCGGTCAGCTGATAGCCGATGTTCGTCTGCAACAGTTCCTGCGGGAACAGACGGAAGGTACTGAGGAACCCGCCGAACATCCCGACGAGGGCGTTGCCGCCTTTCAAGCTCTCGATCGTCGCATCGGGATACGCGAAGATGTACACGTCACCGTAGCTGACGATGCGGTAGACCAGGGCCAGCGCGGTCGTGCCGAGGTCGCTCTCCTGCTGGGTTGCCAGCACTCCCATGGCGAACAGCGTGGCGGCCACGAGCATGACCTTGCCCATGCGCCCGCCCCAGAAGTGGTCGCTCCGCTCTCGCAGGCTGCCGAAGACGAACACGATCGAGAGCACGTACTGGCCGAAGCCCAGCAAGGCTCCCTTCGAACCGGACAATCCGATGCTCACCAGGAACCACAGCAGGAAGCCGTAGATGGGAAGAGTGCGCCACCGTCCGCGTTGGCGCAGCAGCAGATAAATCGCGCTGAACAGCGCGATCAGCGCCGAGGCGTCGGAAAGGCGTTCGAGGATGCCGAAGCCGCCGGAGCCCTGGAACGCTCCGAGGCGGGACTCGCGGAACAACGGGACGCCGGCGATCACCCACGTGGCTAGCGTCGAGGACACGTGTACTGCGGCCGAGATCCAGAGCGTAAATGCAGGCAGCGGATCCTTGCGCGGGGCCGGGTCCGGCGGCCCGATGCGCGGGCGGAAACGGTGTCCGATCTCCATCCCCACGTAAAGGGCCAGCTGCGCTGCCGTGAACGACGCGACGTAGCGCGTTGCGATGTCGTCGCGCAGGTACATGAACCAGACGATGGCCCAGCCCAGGGCGTTGGCGAACAGCAGGAGGAGCAGCGGGTCGAAGATGCCCACCGCCCAGCGTCGGATGAGGACCCAATGCAGCGCCACGAACAGCAGCGCCAACACGACGTAGAGCTGCCACGACTCGAGGGCGCCGCCGAGGTACTCAAGCGGTGACATGGTTCGTCTTCAGCAGCCGGACGGCGATGTTGCGGGCGCGCTTGACCAGGTAGAGCGGCAAGCCGAAGTTTTCGCGGATGAGCTCCAGCTTAAAGTCCTCGAAGGCAGGGTCGCCCGCGCTGGAGCGGCCAGTGTCGTCGAAACACGCGACTTGCTCGTCGACGTGCACGAACGGAACGCCGCCGCCGGCAAGCTCGATGTTGTACCGGTGGTCGGCCAGCAGGCCCGAGCCCGTCGCGTAGGCCTTGGTCTTGTAGATCGACTTCGGGTAGCAGATGGCCTGGTGACAGATGTTCTGCTGCATCAGGCGATAGCGCGAGAAGCGGCCCCCTGAGACCCGGCCGGTGCTGCGAAGGACGACATCGCCGTAGTACAGCGAGTCCGGGCGCTTGAAGTGACGCAGCAGGGTTTCCGCCGGCAGCAGCAGCTCGTCGTCAGCACCCAGGAACAGCAGCCAGTCGCCGGTGGCGAGAAGGCGCACCTTGTTCATGGCGTCGTAGATGCCGCTGTCCGGCTCGGAGCGCCACCGGTCGATGCGGTCTGCATGGCGCCGCAGGATATCGAGTGTGCCGTCGGTGGAAGCGCCGTCGACGACGATCAGTTCGAGCGCGGGCGTCTTGTACCGCAAGATGCTTTGCAGCGCCCGTTCCAGAACGGCGGCGGCATTGAAAGTCACCATGCCGACGCTCAGGCGCGCCGCCGATGCAGCGCTCGGCAGGGAGAGTGATTGGTCCGATGGCATGGCCGGGTGGAGGTCGTGTCGCACAGTCATGTCACTGGTTCGGCGAGCCGGGGGCACCCAGCAAGGCCTGGTAGGCCTCGAGGGTGGCTTGCCCGCATCGGTCCCAGGAGAACAGGCCGATCCGCTGAGTGCCGGCCGCGATCAACTCGGCGCGAAGCGTATTGTCGAAGCAGAGCCGGAGCAATGCGTGCTCGATCGCGGCGATGTCGTCGGGATCGAACAACTCGGCGGCCGAGCCGACCACCTCCGGGATCGAGCTGGAATTCGAGCACGCCACCGGGCAACCACTGGCCATGGCTTCGAGCGGAGGGATGCCGAAGCCTTCGTACTTGGAGGGGTACACGAAGACGTGCGCATGCCGGTAGGCGTTCGCCAGGTCTTCGTCGGAGCCGCTCAGGCGACGCACCGCGCCGGCCCGCACGCCGAGCGCGTCGATCAGCGCTGCCTCGTCGCGCTGAATCGGGAAGCCGCCGAAGAACAGGAAGTCGAATTCGTCGCGCAGGCGCGCGGACCTTGCGTACGCTCGCAGCGCCGCCTCGAAATTCTTGTAGCCGCCGCGGTGGCCGACGTAGAGCAGGTAGGGGCGTGGTGGAGGGCTGGCCGCGCTGGTGGCTTGGCGCGCGAAGACGTCCGAGAAGCCCAGATAAGTGACGCGGATCTTGTGCCTGGGGACATCGAACAGTCGAACCAGGTCGTCGGCAGTGCTGTGCGAGATGCACAGCACCAGGTCGGCGCGCTCCACGCTTTCGCGCTTGCATCGGCTGGTCGGATCGGCCGGCGAAAAGTGTTCCGGAAACACCTCGTGGATCATGTCGTAGACCGTGACAACCCCGGGCACCGACGCCGGCGCGAACGTGGACCGGAAGTAGGTCCGGTGCACCAGCGAAGGCCTTGCCGCGCGTATCGCCCACGGCGACAGCGTGCGGCACACCCTGCGGTTCAACGGCTCCAGCCGCGGATGCGACAGGTGCAGGTTCAGCGCGAAGCTCGGCACCGCACTGGCCGAGAGATACTCGTTGAAGTGAATCGGCGCGACGATGCGGGCGCGGAAGCCGGGGGCCCGATGTACCCGAGCGGCCACTTCGCAGACGTAGCGCGAGATGCCGCCGAAGCGCTGCAGCGTGAAGGTCTGGTAGTCATAGACGACCGTGTGCATGGGGCGCGCGGTCTAGCGCGACGCCGAGGCCGTGGCGAAGGCACGCCGAAGCCCGTTGCGCGCTCGTACCGCCCACCGCTTGGCCTGATTGAGCGAAGCCTTCACCACGATGCAGCCGAACGCGCTCGCAGCCCAGACATAACGAGTCGGCCACAGGTGGTTCCTGTAGGCGGAACTGCGGAACGCGATCTCGGAGAAGGCATGGGCGGCGATGAAGAGGTGTGGGAAGAGCGCCTCGAGCGGCGTCAGGCCGAGCACCTGTGCGATGTCTTGGTACGACGCGGTGGCGCCACCGAGCTCGCGGTGCACCCCGGTCTCGGCCAGCATGACGACCTTGCCTCTGGCGGCCATGTTCGCGATGAAGAGCCAATCGCTGCCCATGAAGTTGGTCAGCGTCGAACCTTGAAGTTCGGCTTGCCGCATAAGACCGTAGAAGAGCCCGTTGTCGCCGACTTTCCAGTAGTAAGCCAGCACGCGCTGCCACGCGCTGCCCTGGAGCAGGCTGAAGACGCGGCCCGGTCCCTGAGGAATTCCCTTCACGTAGTAGAGCGGCGTGCCGCTGACGAGCGCGACATCGGTGTCCATTTGCAGCCGGGCGAGCGCCAGGCGGACGTAGCTCGGATCGAGCCAATCGTCGTCACCCAGCCACATGAAGAAGTCGCCCGACGACTGCCGCCGTACCGCGTCGAAGTTCTTGATGGCACCGAGGTTTCGCGGTTGTGGGATGTAGCGCACATTCGGATGCTCTTGGGCGTAGCGTCGGCAGATCTCGGGCGTGGAATCGGTCGAGGCGTTGTCCGAGATGACAATCTCGACATGGGGGTAGTCCTGATGAAGCGCCGACTCGATCGCCCGGCCGATGAGGCGCTCGCGGTTGTACGTCGGGATGCCGATGCTGACCGAAGGGGCCTTGTCGCTCATGAACGGACCGGCCGACTACGCGGCAGCAGCAGGCCGATCATGCGCATGCGGTAGTCGCGGATCGTCAGCGTAGAGACACCGAGCGCTGCCAGATAGGCAACGCAAAGATAGGCCAGCCAGACGCCGCGGTTTGCCGTGTCGCTGGGCTTGAATTCGTGTGCCAGCAGCATGGCGATTGCGGCGCCCAGAGTCGGCAGCAGCACGTCGCGACCGTACCAGCGCCACTTCTCTGCCGCCAGCAGCCTGCGGTGCATCAGCCCCACGTTGAGGACGATGTAGCCGGCGTTCAATCCGATCCACACCCAGGCTGCGCCGAGCGCGCCGTGACGCGGCACGATCCACAGGATCATCGGTACCACCAACGCCACCGCGAGCACGTTGATCCGCAATGTCAGGCCGATCCAGCCGTGCGCCACCTGCAGGTGATAGGGGACGTAGACCAGGCCGTTGAGAAAATTGCCGACCGCCAGCGCGGCAAGGATCGGGCCGGCGGCCCGCGCCAGCTCGACGTTGCCCGACCAGGTGAAGAGCACCCCTTCGCCGTGGAAGGCGAGCAGCGCCGCCACTGGCGCGGTGACGACGGCCACCAGCTGCGCGCCGTGGTGATAGACGCCGGCCAGCTCGCTCGGGTCGCGCAACGAGACCAGCTCGACCATCTTCGGGAACAGCGCGGTCGAGATCGGCGTGATCAGCAGGTACAGCACGCCGGCGACCATCGACGCCAAGGAGTAGTAGCCGAACTCCTGCAGCGTGAGCAGGCGCGACAGCAGCAGCTTGTCGACCTGCGTCAGCAAGAGTGCCAGCAGCGTGATGACGGTCATGCCGCTGGCAAAGCGCCAGACCGGCAGCAGCGTGGCCAGCGAGAACCTCGCGCGCGCGGGCGGCAGGGCGCGATGAACGCCGATTCCCAGGCACGCCACCGACAGCAGCGAGATCAGCGCCTGCCACAGGAAGAAGGCCTCGATCGTTGGTGAAACCGCCACCAGGACCAGCACCGCACCGATACCGCGCAGCGTCGCCAGCGCTGCATTGACGCCGTGAGTCCAGACCTGCCGTTGCAGGCCGAACAGCGCGCTCTTGTAGATGCTTTCGACGAATCGAAGCGCGACCAGCAGCGCCATGATCGAGATGGCGCGCTGCACTGCGTCGAGGGGCAGCTTGTCGACTTTGAGCCAGTCGCTCGCCAGCCATCCGGACGATGCCCACACCACGATCGCGATCAGGATCGCCATGGCGATGCCAGCGGATTCCAGCGTGCGCAACAGGTCGCGGATCGACTGCGGGCTTTGCTCGCCGGCCGTGAAGCGAGCCATCTCGCGGCCGAGCGTCGGCGCAACCCCGGCGACAAGCAACGTCAGGCAAGCATGAAAAACGGCGAACAGGCCCATGAGTCCCCAGGCTTCGATGCCGAGATAGCGGATGTAGATCGGGATGAAGGCGAGGCCCATCAGCGCCACCCAGGCCTGGCCGAGGTAGCTCGCGATGACGTTCCTGCGAAAGGACATGGTTCGGCCGCGACGAGCGCAGAGGATCAGCGAACGCGCTTCAGGCAGCCCGAAGGAGCAGCGACGCACTCATGCCCACATCTTCCACGGTGCCTTGCCTGACAGCCACAACTGCTCGAGCAGGTTCTTCTCGCGCAAGGTGTCCATCGGTTGCCAGAAGCCCGAATGCTCGAACGCCATCAACTGGCCCTCGGTGGCGAGGCGGGTCAGCGGTTCGGACTCC
>Ga0163161_10001554_pt1 | contig 16943 bp, 16 predicted proteins | sample S45metaG_FD_129847 | JGI IMG/M metagenome (GOLD analysis project Ga0163161, IMG submission 129847) | Switchgrass rhizosphere microbial communities from Kellogg Biological Station, Michigan, USA - S4-5 metaG | ecosystem: Host-associated > Plants > Roots > Rhizosphere > Soil | place: USA... | reverse complement strand
CATAGTGTTAAAAATACACAATAATTTGGTTGTTAAATTGTTATAGTTAGTTTACTTTTGCCGCACTAAAATAATCAACGAAGTGTCAAATCATAAAAATGTCAACGCGTTAACCGCCGGCGGGGTTCTAATTAGTTTAGGAATTGTGTTCGGTGACATTGGTACATCTCCATTATATACCTTAAATGCAATTTTTACAACCATTTTAGGCGGTAAACAGGATATAAATCCCACAAATGTTCTTGGTGTATTATCCTGTATCATTTGGACATTAACACTACAAACCACCATTAAATATGTTATTATTACCCTAAGGGCCGATAATAAAGGTGAGGGTGGTATTTTCTCTTTATTCTCATTGGTACGGAAAAAGGCGAAGTGGCTGGTTGTTCCAGCCGTTGTAGGTGGTTGTGCATTACTTGCCGATGGTATTATTACCCCCAGTATTACTGTAACATCGGCAATTGAGGGGCTTACCAATAAATTTGAAGTACCAGTTATTCCGATTGTACTAACCATTTTAACCATCTTATTTATTATTCAGCAGTTTGGAACCAATTTGGTTGGAAAACTTTTTGGGCCTGTAATGTTTGTTTGGTTTGCTGTTTTGGGTGTGTTGGGTATGTCTTTTATTGTTAAAGATTTTACTATCCTAAAGGCATTTAACCCTTACTATGCTATTCATTTACTGGTTACCAATAAACTAGCGTTTTTAATTCTGGGTGGTGTATTTTTATGTACAACAGGGGCTGAGGCCTTATATTCTGACTTAGGCCACTGTGGTAGAAATAACATCAGAATCAGTTGGATTTTCGTGAAATTAACCCTTATTCTAAATTATTTAGGGCAAGGCGTTTGGATTTTGCAGAACAGCGGAAGTTATGTTCCAGGTGCAAAAATGAATCCATTTTTCCAGATCGTTCCAGACCAGTTTCAAATTCCGATGGTGATACTGGCCACTATGGCGGCAGTAATTGCAAGTCAGGCTTTAATTAGTGGGTCTTTTACCTTAATTGCTGAAGCAGTACGTTTAAACCTTTGGCCTAAAATTAAAATTGTTTACCCATCGGTTTCTAAAGGTCAGTTATACGTTCCCTCTATTAACTGGATGTTATGGATTGGTTGCTGTGGTATTGTACTATTATTTCAAAAGGCAGAGAAAATGGATGCGGCTTATGGTTTATCGATTACCATAGCCATGTTAATGACCACTATTCTGGTTAGTTTTTATTTGAGAAGCAGGCGTTTCCCAAAATATTTAGTTGCGATATTCTTTTTTACCTATGTAATTATTGAAGGCACATTTTTGATCAGTAATTTAACCAAATTCCTGCATGGTGGTTGGGTAACAGTATTAATCGGTTCATTATTGTTTACAGTGATGTGGAGTTGGTTTGTGGCCCGGAAAATCAAAAACCGTTTTGTTAAATATGTCGAAATTGAGGATTATTATGAGATTTTAACTGAACTGAGCGGCGATGAATCGGTTCCGAAATACTCATCTCAACTGGTTTATTTAACCAGTGCGAATTTTAAAACGGAGATCGAATCGAAGATTATCTATTCAATTATTCAAAAGGAACCAAAACGTGCCGACGTGTACTGGTTGGTGCATGTTGATGTAATGGACGAGCCTTATACCTTGGATTATAAAGTTGAATTCCTGATCCCGGGCAAACTGATCAGGATTGATTTTAGATTAGGTTTCAGGATTGAGCAACGTGTAAATTTGTTGTACCGTAAAGTGGTTGAAGAGCTGGTGAAGAATGGAGAAATCGATATTACCAGTCAGTACACATCGTTAAACAAACATAAAATTGCCGGCGACTTCAGGTTTGTTCTTTTAGAAAAACATTTATCGAAGTTTACCAAGTTGAGTTTCTATGAAAGACAGATTATGGATTACTACTTTATCCTTAAAAAATTAAGTTTATCGGAAGAGCGGAGTTTTGGTTTGGATAGCAGTTATGTTGATGTAGAGAAAGTGCCATTGATTTTCGTTACACCAGATGATATTGAATTGAACAGGTTGCCGGTTTAACTGATGAGAACTGCGATTTTAATATTGGGTGTTAGTTTATTTATAGCTGGACCCATAGCTAAACTATACCATTTCGATCATGCCAATAATTATATGATTGCGTCTGGATTGGGGCTCGTGATGATTACTGCACTAGCCTTTATAAAGAAGAAATAAACAATTCCTCTTTCTGTTAAAGAAAGGGGATTTTTTGTTTTATAGGTGGAATTTGTCTTCATCCCACTTAGTGGGATTATTTATAATATAGTTCGAGATGTTATTATATGCGCTTTCATCGCGAATAATGTGTTCATAGTAGTTCCTTTGCCATAGCTTTCCCATTGTTTTGTTTTGCGATTTAAATAATTGCAGGCACGCATTAGAAACTATTGATTTATATGCGCCAACAATATCGGGAATTGTCGGGGCGCCCCTTGCGGTCGCCCTGTTTAATGTATCTTCTTCTTGGGCGACCGCAAGGGGCGCCCCGACAGTAATATCCGATAAAACGATTATGCCGTGCATATGATTCGGCATAATCTGAAAAACATCAAGTTCGAAATTTGGAAATCTATCGGATAAATTTATCCATTCGTTATAAGCGATGGCTCCGAATTCATTTAAGATCATTTCATTGCCTGAAACTTTTCCAAATCTGTGAAGCCTGTCTTCACAACAGATTGTGATAAAATAAGCTCCTGCTTTTGAATAATCATAATCCTTTAACCTGATCGATCGCCGATGATGTATTAAAGGATTATATTTCATCTCATTTAAGCTTCAGGATTTGCCAATTTACTATGCCTGTAACCATAAGCAAAATAAACCACAAGCCCAACCACTAACCAGATGCCGAAACCGATCCAGTTCGAAATGCCAAGTTCGCACATCATGTACAAACAGCTGATCAGCCCTAAAACCGGAATTAACGACAAGTTTTTGGTAACGCAATAGTAGGTAATCACCACACAAATGATCAGGAAAATCCACATTGGGATTTTGTGTTTAAATAACCCCCAACCACTTTCGTATTTCTTTTCTATAGGTATCTTTGATGCTGAAATAAACTGTTCGTAACGATCGGCTGGTAATGCACTTAAATAAGATTCTGCATCTACTTTTTCGGCTAATATAATTTGTGGCGCAGCATTTTTCACAATTTCCTCTTTAACAATTTTCAGTTCGTCGCCACTTAGAGAAGTAACAAAAGTTATTGTTTGGATGGTTTTAGGGGAATTGAAAAAGAAAGCTTTGGTTTCTTTTCCATATTTTGTAAATGCAAAAATTATAGTCGCAATTAAAACAATAGGTATAATAAACTTACTGTTTACATAAGGTATTTTGAATTTTCCACGTTGAACATCGGGTCTGTTCTGTAATACTAAAACCCCTGCGCAAACCAGAACAAAAGCGAAAAGTGTTCCGATAGAACAGAGATCGGTAACGATAGTAAGATTCATAAACAACGATGGTACAGCCACTACAAAGCCTACCACAATGGTTGCAAATGAAGGTGTTTTGTATTTAGGGTGAATTTTCGAAAAAGATTTTGGCAATAAGCCATCTCTGCTCATGCTCATCCAGATACGTGGTTGACCCATTTGGAAAACCAAAAGTACACTGGCCATGGCAAATACCGCACTTACGGCAATAATGCCGCTCATTAATTTTAAGTTGATCTGATCAAAAACGAATGCCAATGGATCGCCAACAGCTAAGGTATCTGATTTAACAATACCGGTTAAAACCAGCGCAATAGCCACATATAGAATGGTACAGATAATAATCGCCCACATCATTCCGCGGGGTAAATCGCGTTGTGGATTTTTACATTCTTCTGCCGTTGTAGAAATAGCGTCGAATCCGATATAAGCAAAAAATACTGCTGAAACCCCTTTTAAAACACCAGAAACACCATTGGGAGCAAATGGATCCCAGTTTTTGGTATCCACATAAAATATACCTACCGCCAATACCAAAAGAATTACTGCTAGTTTAACCACTACCATCGCGTTGCTGGCATTGCGGCTTTCTTTCATTCCACGGTAAATTAACCAGGTAATTAAAATGATAATACCTAAAGCAGGAATATCTGCAACAAGGTGAAAACTGCCGATTGTTGGAGCGGTAAGCCATGCATTATTGGCCAAGGCTGTAGCCGAATCTAAATCTGCCAGGTTTTTGCCAGCCGCCAGAAGCGCTTCCGCATGTTTATGTCCGTTATAAGCACTTAAATAGTCCATGGTCATCCAATCGGGTACATGGATGCCCTCTATGCCGAGGGGAGGTATTTTGATGGTAGAGAGTAGTCCTGTAAAATAATCAGACCAGGATATGGCTACCGTAATATTACCGATGGAATATTCCATAATGAGCGACCAGCCGATAATCCAGGCCACCAGTTCGCCGAAGGCTACATAAGAATAGGTGTAAGCACTACCAGAAACAGGTACCATTGAAGCAAACTCCGCGTAAGCAAAGGCCGCAAAACTACAGGCTACTGCCGTAAAAATAAATAAAAAGATTACCGCCGGACCACCGTCTGCACTTGCCTTGCCAATCGTACTAAAAATTCCTGCTCCAATAATCGCTGCAATTCCAAAAGCTGTTAAATCGCGTACTCCGAGTGTTTTATGTAATGTATTTTCATGGTCGCCATAGCCCTTTGCCGCATCTTGTAGTATCTTGGAAATAGATTTTTTTCTGAATAGCTTTTCGAACATCTTTTGTTTGCTTGTTTCCTCAAACTTATAAAAAGTTTGGTTAAAAACGTTTAAAGCAAGATATAATTTTCAATATGCCACAATCTAGCGGGCAAAATGCCATCGGAAAAATGGCAATTATTAGATTAAAGTAAAAAAGTATAATTATTTGGCTTGAATAATCCTTTGTTTGATTCGCATAATTTTAGGATGAGTGAAACAGTTAATTTTGTTGTTAATAATCAGCAAGGTGCATAAAATGATATATTTCTTGTTTGATTGGAATATTTATATACCATTACAGTACCCATATGAATGCAGATATAGCACAAATAAAATACATCAAAGAACGTCACCAGGGTTTGGCTACCTTACTGGCCTTTGCCTTAATTCCATTGTCGGGTTTTGCTACCGATATTTATATCCCCTCACTACCTACCATGGCTGGCGAAATGCAGGTGAGCAGTGTTCAGGTTCAACTTACACTCAGCATTTTTCTAATTAGTTATGGGGTTGCACAACTTTTTATCGGTAGTGTGCTCGATAGTTTTGGAAGGTATAAAATCTGTTTATACGCATTATTAATTTTCGCTGCTGCAAGTATCATCATTGCAACTACCCATAACATTTACCTTATTTATTTAATGCGCATTATCCATGGTCTTACTGTAGGTGCAATTGTAGTGGCCAAAAGAGCATACTTTGTCGATCTTTTTGAGGGCGATCAGTTAAAACATTACCTAAGTTTGTTTTCCATCATCTGGTCTACCGGACCAATTGTAGCACCTTTTATTGGTGGTTACCTGCAAACCGTATTTGGCTGGGAATCCAATTTCTATTTCTTGGCTGGTTTTGCACTTGTTTTTGCGGTACTGGAGTTATTGTTCAGTGGCGAAACACTAAAGCATTTTACCGATTTTCAACTGAAAAAAATCACCGGCATTTATATCAAAATGATTAAAACAACAAGCTTTACCTTAGGTATCGTGATGTTAGGTTTAGCTTATTGTATGGTGATGGTTTACAACATGACCGGTCCGTTTATTATTGAGCACCATTTTAAATTTTCTCCGGTTATTGCAGGTTACACTTCCTTGTTTTTAGGCTTTGCATGGATGGTTGGAGGTTTTATCGGCAAGGCCACCATTAACAGGCCTTTCTTTAAAAGATTAATGATCAACTCGCTGTTTCAGGTAGCATTTGTAGTCTTGATGATTGTAAGCTTAAATTTTGTTTCTAACCTCTGGTCGTTAATTTTCTTTGCTTTTTTAATCCATGTAGGAGCAGGCTTTACCTTTAATAATTACTTTACTTTCTGTCTGAGCAAATTCCCAAAAAACGCAGGCATTGCTGGTGGACTAACAGGAGGGATTACCTATGTGATTGTTTCTTTTTTAAGTTACGGTATCGTAAATCTGATCCCAGCCAAAGATGAACGTAACCTAAGCTACAGCTATCTGATCATGATCCTGTTATCGGTACTGGTGATGTTTATTATTCTTAGGATTAGAAAGAAAAATGAAGCCTAAGTAGTCGCTATTGGGAATGTGTATTTTTTTTAAGAGCAGTGTCTGCATTTCATAGGAGCGTTCTGTCCTGCAGTACGTTACAATCCTTTTTGGGGAAGTTTTGGTAAGAACAATGCATCCAGTTTCCAAAAGGGATTTTCACTTCCATCAGGTCTATTCTTTGGGTACAGCAGATAAAACATTGGTTTTGATTACCGAAAAAAACATGAGGTAGGTGGCAGCTGTGTACGCTTATTTGAGTTTCCGTGCCTTCTGTGTTTCCATGGCAAAGAACTAACGTTCAGTCTTGGCGAGACGCTAAGATCAGGTAGTTCGTAACCTAACCTACAGCTATCTGATCATGATCCTGTTATCGGTACTGGTGATGTTTATTATTCTTAGGATTAGAAAGAAGGATGAAGCCTAAGTAGTCGTTATTGGGAATGTGTATTTTTTTTGAAGAGCAGTGTCTGCATTTCATAGGAGGGTTCTGTCCTGCTGTACGTTACAATCCTTTTGGGGAAGTTTTGGTAAGAACAATGCATCCAGTTTCCAAAAGGGATTTTCACTTCCATCAGGTCTATTCTTTGGGTACTGTAAATAAAAGATTGGTTTTGATTACCGAAAAATGTGAGGTAAGTGATGACTGTGCATTTTATTTAGCTTCCGTGCCTTCTGTGTTTCCGTGGCAAAAAAAACGCTTAGCGGGGCGCTATAGCCAGTTGATAATTCTCCCTTGGGTTATCACGCTGAGCGGAGTCGAAGAGCCTTTACAGCATCCGTGCCCCTATGATAGAAGAATTACACTTCAGTTTCGGTGTCTTCTGTGTTTCCGTGGCAAAACTACAACAAACAAAAAAGTCGTGGCAAAATGCCACGACCTCTAATTTATCACTTTGAGGGAAAAAGCTTTCTACCTTCCACCCCAAAACCTTCTGCCTTATCCCAGTTTCTCCAGTTCTGTTTTCACAAAACTTGCCAGTTCTTTCACATACTCGGCACTGAAATCAAATTTAATTCCTGCGGTTTCATATATTTCGTTCATTGGTTTCGTATAACCTAATGAAAGCGCAGCCAAATATTGTTCTAAAGCTTTTTCAGGATTTTCTTTATAATTTTTCCACACGGCAATGGCACCTAACTGGGCAATTGCATATTCAATATAGTAAAACGGAACTTCGAATAAATGCAGTTGTTTTTGCCAGCCATTTCCAAATTGTTGCTCTAAATCTGTCCAATCGGCAAAACCAGCACCAAAACGGTTAAAAATCTGTTTAAAGGTTTCTTCGCGGTCAGCTGCAGTATGGTTAGGGTTGGTGTAAATCCAGTGTTGAAACTGATCAATTACAGCAACCCATGGCAATGTTTTCAAAACATCAGCCAGCTGTTCTTTTTTAGCACGGTTTAAATCTTCTTCATTGTCGAAATAAACATCCCAGTTGTCCATAGAGATGAGTTCCATACTCATGGATGCGAGTTCGGCAACTTCTGAAGGGCAATGTTTAAAGTCGTTTAACGCTAAATCTGCGGTTAAAAAGGTGTGAATTGCATGGCCGCCTTCGTGAACCATTGTGGTTAAATCGCGCAACGAATTTGCCGAATTCATGAATATAAACGGGGCTCCGGTTTCGGCCAATGGGTAATTGTAACCGCCCGGTGCTTTGCCCTTTCTGCTCTCTACATCAAAAAGGTTATTGGCTTTCATGGTTGCCAGTTTAGCGCCCAATTTTTCATCAATAGCATTAAAGCAGGCAATACTTTTATCAATAAGCTCTTCACCGTTGTTAAAAGGTTTCAAAGCTGGTTTACCACTAATGCTTACTTCTAAATCCCAAGGCTTTAATACTTCTAGTCCTAAAGCTTCTCTGCGTTTTTCGGCCTGCTCTTTTAAAATCGGTACGATTTCTTTTTCAATGGCATTGGCAAAATCGTAACAGTCCTGTGGCGTATAATCGAAACGGCCTAAAGCCTGAAACATGTAATCGCGGTAGTTCTCGAAACCTGCATTTAAGGCCACCTGGTTACGTAGTTTAATCAGCTCATCAAACAGCACGTTTAAATCATCTTTATCAATTAAGCGGCGTTGCTGGATCGTTTTCCATGCATTTTCGCGCACTGCCCGGTTTAAATCCTTAATAAAGATCGAAGCTTGCTCTAAAGTGTATTCCTGGCCGTCTAGCTCAACGCTCATGGCGCCTGTAATGCCCTGGTATTTTTGCTGCTTTACCTGTAACTCGGTAAACAGTTCAATATTTTCGTCTCGGTAAAGCTCTAGTGCTTTTTTGATCGCACGGCTGTACACAAAATATTTTTCTTTGTCCAGGTCATCCATAAAAGGACTTTCGACAAATTTTTTGTTCAGTTCGTTGGCTAATGGAGAAATCTTCGGCTCTATTTCAGTTGCAAAGTATTGAAAGTTTTTAACCAACTCTTCATTTGCGGTATCGCAACTCATTTTAATGTATCTCCACGCAAAATCTTCTTCTAAAGCAGCTTCAAGCTCCGAACGGTCTTTTAACCAGTGTTCCAACTCGGCCGTGCTGTTTATTTCGCGGTTTTGCAGTTCGGTAAAAAGTGGTTCTAAATTTTCCCAGGTAATGTTTAGTTCCTGTGGGATATATGTCCTAGGTTTTTTAGTTATAATCATGATGTTAAATTATTGAATTGAGAATGATGGAATTAGTGAATGTTAAACATTTTATTCATTCGGCCTTCACTCATTTTATTTATGTCTCAAATACGCATCTATTAAAAAGCATATGGCAAATACTACCGATGCATAACCATTTAAAGTTTGAAACGCCCTGTTTACTTTGCTGATATCATTTGGTTTTACCAGTAAGTGCTGATAAATCAACATCGAACAGAAAAACACAATACCTATATAATAAACCCAGCTAAAGGATGTAAAAAACACAGGCAAAATAACACAGGTAGCAGAGAGTATATGCAACAGCACCGAAACATTCAAAGCATTTTTAATGCCAAGTGCCGATGGGATGGAATGTAATTTTTCTTCACGGTCAAATTCTTCGTCCTGTAAGGCATATATAATATCAAATCCACTTACCCAGAACAATACGGTTAAGGAGTAAAGCACTGGAACCAAGGCAAAATGTCCGGTTACAGCGATATAAGCCCCAATAGGAGCAAGCGCCAGGCCTAAGCCCAATACCAAATGGCAAAGCGCTGTGAATCTTTTTGTATAGCTATAAAATAAAACCACAAATAAAGCTACAGGCGATAAATAGAAGCAAAGTGGGTTAATAAAGTAGGTGGTAATGGCGAAAAGTACACAATTGGCGATTACGAAAATCAACGCCTCATTTGCCGAAACTTTGCCTGCAGGGATATCGCGCATTTTGGTGCGTGGATTTTTTGCGTCAATATTTCTATCCAGATACCGGTTAAAAGCCATGGCCGAATTTCTGGCAAAAACCATACAGAGCAAAACTAAAATCAGTTTATACCAGGAAAACGGGTTTTCTGTTGTGGTTACGCCCAAAAAGAAACCAATCATGGCAAAGGGTAACGCAAAAACAGAGTGGGCGAATAATACGAGTGAAAAGTATTTTTTCATTTATTTAAAAGATGATTACGCAGATTATTTGATTACACAGATTTTTTATTGTTAAACTGAAAATTGTGCGGTGCGAACTGAAAACTGGTTAAAACTTCTTATAATCTGTTGGCACAACAAAATCTTTATTTACCTCATAAATGAAATTCAGCACTTCATCTTTTCCTGTTCCTTTTTCGGCAGAAGAAATAAAGGTGGCAGGGATCTCTTCGAAAAACTCACCTAATTTTTTCTTAAAGGCGGCTACATTTTTTTGGGTAGTTGTCATGCCCTGTTTATCAGCTTTGGTAAAAATTAAAGAAAATGGTATCTGTTTTTCACCTAACCAATAGCAAAATTCAATATCAATTCCCTGAGGCTCTAAACGGCTGTCTATCAAAACAAAAACACATTGTAAACTTTCTCTTTTAGTTATGTACGCGCGGATAAATTTCTCCCATTTCTCTCTGCTGGTTTTAGAAACCTTGGCATAGCCATAACCTGGTAAATCGACAATGTACCAGGCTTCGTTAATTAAAAAGTGATTAATTAACTGTGTTTTTCCCGGGCGTTGAGAGGTTTTGGCTAATCCATGTTGATTAACTAACATATTGATTAATGAAGATTTACCCACGTTAGAGCGGCCAATAAATGCATATTCGGGCATAGTTGGTGCCGGTAGGGCCGAAATCTGGGTGTTGCTGCAAACAAATGTTGCCGTTTTGATAATCATAGTGCAAAGGTAGGGTTTTGAGTCCGAAGTCCGAAGTCGGAAGTCTGAAGTCTAAATTCACAACCTTTTTTACCTGATTTTTGACACTACGCTGAATACTTTGCGCCAAAGACTCCGGACTCCGGACTAAAGACTCCCGACTTTTCTCTATCTTTGCCACATATCATGAATCAGAATATCACCCCATACCAAGTAGAAGATGCAACTAAAAAGGAGCAGGTTGCAACCATGTTTAACAACATTTCGGGCACTTACGATTTTTTAAACCATTTTCTTTCATTAGGTAACGATGTCTTATGGCGTAAAAATGCCTTTAAAGAACTGGTTTCTATACACCGGAGAACTTTGCTTGATGTAGCTACAGGAACTGGCGATTTTGCCTTTGAAGCCATTAAAAAGCTTCATCCTGAAAAGGTTATTGGTGTTGATATTTCTGAAGGCATGTTAGAAGTAGCTAAGAAGAAAATTAACGAGCGTAGTTTAAACGAAGTTTTTACCGTTCAGGTAGGCGATTCTGAAGGTCTGCATTTTGAAAATGATACTTTTGATGCGATTACCTGCGCCTATGGTGTGCGTAATTTCGAAAACCTCGAAAAAGGATTAACCGATATGTACAGGGTATTAAAACCCAACGGGAAAATGGTGATATTGGAATTTTCTAAACCAAAGGTTTTCCCGGTAAAACAATTGTATAGTTTTTATTTTAAACAGGTAACGCCTTTCTTTGGAAAACTATTTTCAAAAGACCACAGAGCCTATACCTATTTGCCAGAATCGGTAGCAGCTTTTCCAGACGGAGAAGATTTTACCAACCTGATGGAAAAAGTTGGTTTTAAAAGTACCAAACAAAGAATTTTAACGTTTGGAATAAGTTCGATATATGTAGGAACCAAATGATCAGAAAATTAAGCCTCATTCTTTCACTTTTTATGATTTCTACAACCGCCTTTGCTCAAAATTGGGGTGGTGGAATAGATGATGAAGATTGGAGTTTTGGTTTTAATTTCCAGTATATCTCAGCTGAATACAAAATTCTTAAAAAGCAAAATTGGCGATCGCCTTTTTATGAGGTGCCAAATTCCCTGGATCCTTCTTACGATCCGAATTCAGGCATTCCGGTTACCTCAACGCTAAATTCTATTTCCAGTCCACCGTCTCAAGGTTTTGGATTGGGTTTTGTAATGAACAGAATGATCTCTGATAACTTCGATATCAGGGCAACACCCTCCCTTATTTTTAGTGATAGGGTAGTAACTTACGAATACGAACCTATGGCGCCGATCAACTTAGGCAACGGGCAAACGAAAAACTTTCAAACCGTAGTTGAAAGAAAAGTTCAGGCTACCATGTTCGAATTTCCATTAGGCCTAAAGGTAAAGTCGAACCGGATGAACAATTTTAGGGTATATTGGTTAGGCGGCGCTAAATATTCGATAGATATAGCTTCGAAAAAGAAAACCTTCGATGAAGGCGAAACACCGGTAAATAAGTTTTTAAAAAATCAAAGAAATTACCTGTCATACGAAACAGGTGTCGGTTTCGATATTTACTTCGAGTATTTCAAAATGTCGCCCGAAATAAAACTCTCCTATTCAACCAGCGATTTGCTTCAGCATGACAATACGGTTTATGCCAATCCGATTGATAAGTTGAAATTACGTCAATTAACATTCAGTTTGATTTTTCAATAGTCCTGCAATCCAAAAAAACTTACCTTTGTTGGTGTAGGTAAATCAGAGATGGTATCTTAAAGAATTACCGGGACTTAAAATTCATAAAAATGTCTAAAATCGCATTAATTACAGGCGCAACTTCTGGTATTGGCGAAGCTTGTGCACATACATTTGCCCAGCAAGGTTACAATCTCGTATTATTGGCCCGCAGAGAAGACCGGTTGGCTAAAATAGCCCATCACTTAGAAGATAAATATGCCATTACCATTAAACAGGTTTTTGCCGATGTTCGTGATAAAGAAGGTCTTACCGCTGCTTTAGACGTTTTGCCGGCCGAATGGAAAAAGGTTGATGTTTTGATTAATAATGCAGGCCTAAGCCAGGGTTTAGATCCAATTGATAAAGGCGATACCAACGATTGGGACACTATGATTGATACGAATGTAAAGGGTTTGCTTTATGTAACCAAAATTGTTTCCAACTGGATGATACCAAGCCAATCAGGCCATATTATTAACATTGGTTCTATTGCCGGGAAAGAAGTTTATCCAAATGGAAACGTATATTGTGCCAGCAAACATGCTGTTGATGCATTGAGTAAAGGTATGCGTATCGATTTATTGCCCCACGGCATAAAGGTTACCGAAATTAATCCAGGCATGGTAGAAACTGAATTTTCGGTGGTGCGCTTTAAAGGTGATGAAGACCGGGCGAAAAAAGTATACGAAAACCTGGAGCCGTTAATTGCCGACGATATTGCAGATGCCATTTGGTACGTAGTAAGCAGGCCAAAACATGTTAACATTAACGACATGCTGATTATGCCTGCCGCACAGGCTACAGCAACAATTATAAATAGAACCCCCTAGTCCCCTGGAGGGGGAATTAATACTGGGAGGAAATAACAATAAATTTTTTTTATTTTAAACTAATGAAAGGAAAGCCCCTTTAGGGGTTTGGGGTTAAAAATGATATCAAACACAATAGATCAGGAAATAAAAAAAGCCATGTTGGCTAAAAACAATGCTCAGTTGAGAGGTTTAAGAGCAATAAAGGCAGCTTTACTCTTAGCTAAAACAGAGAAAGGATCTTCAGAAGAAATTACAGAAGAAACTGAACTTAAAATTCTTCAGAAACTGATTAAACAACGCCGCGAATCTGCTGATATTTACAAGCAACAAAATCGCGAAGATCTGTACCAGGTAGAAGAAGAAGAAATTGAAGTGATTAACCAATTTTTGCCAAAACAGTTAGACAGGGCAGAGGTTGCTGCAATTATCGAGACTGTAATCAAACAATCTGGTGCTACGTCGGTTAAGGATATGGGGAAGGTAATGGGGATGGCAAACAAGGAACTTGCAGGTAAAGCAGATGGTAAATTAATTGCTGAGATTGTTAAAGAAAAACTAGCCTAGTTTAAAGACTAAAGCTTGTTACAAAATATGTGTCTTGATACTTAATACTTGTTTCTCGATACTTAAAAATAGGTTTTTATACCGTTTTCGATTTTATTTCAGAAAAATGGCATAGAAATGCATAAATTTAATTTTACTCTACTAACTTAGTAGCACAATACCACCTAGAATATATATGACCTACCCGATAATAGAAGAAGACGGATTTAAATACATCGAAGCTGGAACAGGCGAGACACTGGTATTGCTACATGGCCTAATGGGCGAACTAAGCAATTGGGAACTGGTTATAGAACAGTTTAAAGATCGCTATCGAGTAATTATCCCAATTTTACCAATTTACGATTTGCCTATTTTAACATTGGGCGTAAAAGCATTGTCGAGATATCTTCATCGCTTTTTAAAATATAAAAGTTTAAACCAGGTAGTGCTTGTTGGTAATTCGCTTGGTGGCCATGTGGGTCTGGTATTTACGGTTGCCCATCAGGAGTTTGTTAAAGCCTTGGTACTAACAGGTAGCTCTGGTTTATACGAAAATGCTTTTGGAGGATCTTTCCCGCGTAGAGAGAGCTACGATTACATTAAGGAAAAAGTAGAATTTACTTTTTACGATCCTGCAACTGCAACCAAAGAACTGGTTGATGATGTTTTTAAAACGGTTAACGATAGATCGAGGGTTATCAGGATTTTAACTATGGCAAAATCGGCTATACGCCACAACATGGCTAAAGAACTGTCGAAAATTACGATACCGGTTTCCTTAATCTGGGGTAAAAATGATAAGGTTACGCCACCAGAAGTGGCAGAAGAATTTCATGAACTGTTGCCGAATTCTGAATTAAACTGGGTTGATAAATGTGGGCATGCGCCTATGATGGAACATCCGGAAATATTTAATGCATTTTTAGAGAAATTTTTAGATAGAATATTGTTAAAATAAATGTTTGCAGCAGAAATCATATCAGATGCAATTCCATCACTAAGGGCCGATGACACGGTGCAGAAAGCTTTAGATCGTATGAACGATTTTAAACTAAAGCATTTGCCAGTTGTTAACGAGGTAACTTTATTGGGCTTGGTTTCTGAAGATGATTTATTAAATATTGATAATCACGGTACACTTTTAAGCGATAGTGCGGTAAACATACTTAACGTTTTTGTGTTGAGTAACGTACATACTTATGATGTAATCAGGTTATTGAGTCAGTTAAAATTGACGGCTGTTCCGGTTTTAGATCAACAGAAAAATTACCTAGGTTTAATTTCGATCAATAACATGGTAAATGCCGTGGCCGAGCAGTATGCGGTAAATGAACCTGGAGGAATTATCGTTTTGGAGATCAGCAACCGGGATAATTCTCTGGCACATATTGCACAGATTGTTGAAGCCGATAATGCACAGGTGCTCTCTTCTTACGTAAATTCTTTCGAAAATTCTACACGTTTAGAAGTAACGCTCAAAGTAAACAAAACAGAAATTACTTCATTGGTAGCTTCTTTCGAAAGATATGATTATCTGGTTAAAGAGGTATACAATAACACGCAGATTGATGATGGGTCGCAGGAGCGTTACGATTCTTTCATGAACTATTTAAATGTATAAACCTGTTTTATGAGGATTGCAATTTACGGGAGAGATTTTAATGATACGGTTTTGCCCTACGTTCAAGAGGTTTTTAATCATTTAGCCGAGCATCATATCCAGCCGGTTTTATATTCAAAATTTAAAACATCCCTTCATGGCAAAATTAAGTTGCCTGCCAATACGGTTATTTTTCATAACCATAGCGAACTAAAAGAACTTGCTGCTGTATTGTTGAGCTTAGGAGGCGATGGTACCTTGCTAGATACCTTATCGCTAATCCGCAATTCGGGCATACCGGTAATCGGAATCAATTTTGGCCGGTTGGGTTTCTTGGCCAGTATCAACAAAAATGAAATAGGATCAGCGCTAAAAGCCTTAATTAACGGAGAATATACCTTAGATTCCCGCTCTCTTTTAACCTTAGAATCGGATAATGGCCTGTTTGGAGAAGAGAATTTTGCACTGAACGATATTACCATCCACCGTCGCGATAATTCTGCCATGATGATTATCCATGCCTCAATGAACAATGAGTTTATTAATTCTTATTGGGCAGACGGATTAATTATTGCTACCCCTACAGGTTCTACAGCATACTCGTTAAGCTGCGGTGGGCCGATTATTTATCCCGATTCTGAAAATTTTGTAATTACACCCATTGCACCGCATAACTTAAACGTAAGGCCTGTGGTTGTACCAGATGATAATAAACTCTCTTTTGAAGTAGAAGCACGCGAATCGAAATTTCTGGTTTCGTGCGATAGCCGAACGGTTACCGTAGAGCGTTCAGTAAAAATTAGTATAAAAAAGGCAGATTTTTGCGTAAATCTTATCCGCCTTAACAATGAAACCTACTTAAACACGTTAAGAAATAAATTATTATGGGGCATTGATACCCGTAACTACTAAGTATGACGCCAAACAAACCTCTGTTAATTCTCCTCTTTTTTATCTTTAGCGGGCAAATTCTTCGTGCGCAAGAAGGAACATGGGAAGTTGGACTAATGGCTGGAGGAGCAGGTTACATGGGCGATCTCAATCAAAACAATCCATTGCAGATTAGCGGACTCTCTGGCGGCGCTTATGTAAAACGTAATTTTAACCAATATTTGGGCGTTCGCTTAAATTATACTTACGGACAGATAAAGGCAGATGATGCCAACTCCAATAATGAGCAGTTCCGCGAAAGAAACCTGCGTTTTAAAACATCATTGAACGAATTTAGCGGTTTGATCGATTTTAATTTTTTTAACTTCAACATAGGTGGCGGAACCAGGCAATTTACTCCATACCTTTTTACTGGTGTTGGTTTAGTTGTTTTTAAACCTACGGTAAAAATTGATGGTGAAAGATACCGGTTAGATCGACTCGCAACCGAAGGTCAGGAAAATGGTTACAATAATGCAGTTTTAACTATCCCATATGGGTTAGGGCTAAGGTATAATTACAAAAATACCTGGAGTGTTTTTACCGAACTCGGTTACCGGACACCGCTTACCGATTATATTGATGATGTGAGCGGCCGCTACCCGGTTAATCCTGTAATCGTTGGAAATGGCCAAAATCAGGTCAATTTATCCGATCCTTCACGCTACCAAATCGGACAAGCAGGTACGCAAAGAGGCGATTTTCGAAAAAGGGACACTTATCTATTTGTTAGTGTTGGCATATCTTTTACCTTTGTATCCTCAAAATGCTATTCCTTTTAAGCTGATTTTGACATAATTAATGGGATTTAAAGAACAAAT
>Ga0163161_10001553_pt1 | contig 16948 bp, 15 predicted proteins | sample S45metaG_FD_129847 | JGI IMG/M metagenome (GOLD analysis project Ga0163161, IMG submission 129847) | Switchgrass rhizosphere microbial communities from Kellogg Biological Station, Michigan, USA - S4-5 metaG | ecosystem: Host-associated > Plants > Roots > Rhizosphere > Soil | place: USA... | reverse complement strand
TCGCATGGTTTGATAACGACAGGCGATTGTGCAGAAATTACGAATTACTCACGGAAAATTCAGAAAACATGGTCAAATTAGCCGCTATAAAATTTTTATTGAATAAAATTTAAACAGGCTCTAAGTGTTTGGAATAACTAAATATCGCTGTATTAGTAAATTAAATTAAAAAACCAATGACTGAATCATTGGTTTTCATTGTTATCTTATCTTAAACAAGTTCACCGTACAAATCAAATTCCTCTGCGGAGGTGATTTTTACGTTGGCAAACTCTCCTATTGATACGTAAGTATTATCTGCGGCAACCAAAACTGTATTGTCTACATCTGGCGAATCATATTCTGTTCTGCCCACAAAGTAATTACCTTCCTTTCTATCGAAAACACATTTGTAAACTTCACCAATTTTAGTTTGATTTTTCTCCCATGAAATCTGTGACTGCAATTCCATGATCTCTTCGACTCTGGATTCTTTGACTTCCTGCGGAATATCGTCTTCTAAAACGTAAGCTCCAGTATTTTCTTCATGAGAATAAGTAAAGCATCCCAATCTGTCGAATTTCTGTTCTCTCACCCAATCTTTAAGCTCTTGGAATCTTTCTTCAGTTTCTCCCGGATAACCGACAATTAAAGTGGTTCTGATTGCCATATCCGGAACTTTCTCTCTGAATTTATCTAATAAAGCATTGGTTTTTTCGTGTGTTGTGCCACGCTTCATTGACTTCAACAAATCTGAATTGATGTGCTGAAGCGGAATATCAATATAGTTACAAACTTTTGGCTCTTCTCTGATAATATCTAAAACATCTTCCGGAAAACCACTTGGAAATGCATAATGAAGACGGATCCATTCGATTCCTTCTACTTTTACTAGTTCTTTCAGAAGTTCACCTAAAGCCCTCCTTTTATATATATCTAAACCGTAATACGTTAGATCCTGAGCGATCAAGATCAATTCTTTCACCCCAACTTTTGCCAGTTTTTGAGCTTCTTTCACTAATTTTTCAACCGGTGTAGAAACATGACCACCTCTCATCAAAGGAATTGCACAAAACGAACAAGGTCTGTCGCAGCCTTCAGAGATTTTGAGATAAGCGTAATGTTTAGGTGTGGTCGTCAATCGCTCTCCGACCAACTCATGTTTGTAATCTGCACCTAAATGTTTTAATAAGATCGGCAAATCTCTTGTTCCGAAATATTGATCAACATCAGGAATTTCTTTAATCAAATCCGGCTTATATCTCTCAGATAGACAACCCGTAACGAAAACTTTCTCAACTTCACCTCTGTTTTTCGCATCAACATATTCAAGAATTGTATTGATGGATTCTTCTTTTGCATTATCAATAAATCCGCAGGTATTGATTACCACAATATCTCCTCTGTCTTCATGCACCACCTCCTTGCCGTTGGCTTTAAGCTGGCTCATCAAAACTTCTGAATCGTAAACGTTCTTGGAACAACCAAGCGTTACAATATTTATTTTCTTCTTTCCTACAGATTTTGTACGCATCTTTCTATTTTGAGTGTGCAAAGATACAAAATATAACGCTGTATCTTAAACATATAAAAACCACTTAAAAATAAGTGGTTATGATTTAAATTTTAATAATTCTTGTCCTTAAAGGTTGGCGAACTTTGATCTTTATCAGAGAGAATCATATCTTCTTCTTTGAGTTTCCAATCTATATTGAGATCGTCATCGTTATATTTGACGCTTCCCTCAGATTCTTTATTATAAAAGTTATCGCATTTGTAAGCAAAGACGGCTGTCTCGCTGATTACCGAAAAACCATGACCAAAACCTCTTGGAACATATAGTTGTAATTTATTTTCGGCAGTTAGTTCTATTCCGAACCATTTTCCGAAAGTTGGAGAATCTTCTCGAAGATCTACTGCAACATCCCAAACTTTACCTTCAAGGCATGAAACTAATTTCGCCTGAGCATGGTCACCTTTTTGTAAATGCAATCCTCTCAAAACACCATATGAAGATTTCGAAATATTATCCTGAACAAAATGTCCATTCATTCCCGTCATTTCTTCAAATTTTTTCTCGTTAAATTTTTCAAAGAAATAACCTCTTTCATCCTCGAAAATTGTAGGTTCGATGATGTAGCAGTCTTTGAGTGGAGTTTCTTTTATTTTCATTAATTGAAATATAGTCTGATTGAACATTTAAGTTTATACTGCAAGCCAAAAAATTTGGTATAGCATAAACTCAAGATATTTAATTACTATTTAAAGTAAATACTATCTTAAGTGTCTTAAAAACGATAATAGCATCAAAAAAAACTGAATAGTTTTTTATATAAAACAAGTCGTATTCCAACTTTTCGAGATTATCTTCTGGTGTTGCAGTAGGCAAATTCACCTGCGCCCAACCTGTAACTCCCGGCTTAATAAGGTGCCTAAGATCAAACATCGCATTTTCATCATTGCTGATTTTTACAAAATGTGGTCTTTCCGGACGAGGGCCAATAAGGCTCATATCACCTTTCAGAATATTCCAAAGTTGCGGAAGCTCATCGATCTTCGTAAGTCTGAGAAATCTTCCGACTCCATTGATACGTAAATCGTTTTTGGTCGTAAAATCGCCACTATGCTTCGTGACCATTGTTCTGATTTTGTAAATCGTAAAGTTTTTAGAATTTTTACCAACTCGCTCCTGGGAAAATAGAACACTTCCATGAGAAGTAAGTTTTACCAAGATGAAACCTAAACAAATAAGCGGGATAACAACAGGAAGCAATAAAACACTCACCAAAATATCAATAAATCTTTTCAGATTAAATTTTTCTTGTTTTTGACCGATTGTAAATATGTCATCAACCAAATATTCATTTGTTTTTAATCGTACAAGAGGAATTCTTTTATTCACATGCTCATAAAACTCATGAGCGTCATAAACTGCCACACCTTTGTTTCTTGCTGCGACAATCTCGTTTGCGATATCTTTGTGTAAATGAGTAATGTTTGAAGTCTCTAGAACAATACTCTTAATATTGAATTTTTCAAGGTATTCTGTAACTGTAATTCTTGACTGACTTGAGTCATATACAATTGCTTTGTATTTTTTACTGAATTTTCTACCACTAAAGAGTTTTAACGAAATATCACTAATATTAATGAAAAGACATACCTTCACAGGCCCGGCCATTTTAAAGACTTGCTTATTTTCTTTCATCATCACAAAGGCTTTTGTCAAACTTTTTTCCACTTATATTTTCAAATTGTGTTCAGCCAGATGTATTTTATATTTTAATTTATCATGACTCGTAAACAGATTGATTTATTATTTAATATACTAATACATTATCTTTAAAAATTTTGCAATATGTAAAATTTAGATACTTAAATTATCATGTTTTCAACTTTCATTTTTTCCGCTGTAAATTTATTCTTTTTTAAGCTAAAAAATATCATTTTTATTCTCTAAATATAGATAAAATAAAAAACAGTTTAAAAAATAACCGATAAATAAATCTAAACAATATTTTTAAAATGTAATAGAATTTCCCTACATATTCAGCTTATATATATTTAAATACTGCGCAACCATTTCATTTACAGTTAATTTGTTTTGAAATATTTCATTCGATTTATCTGAAAATTTTTGATAAATGTTATCATTTTCTAAAATATATTTGATTTTTTCTGTGAAAATTTCATCTTCATTATTAATTACGTAGCCATTTTCATTATTTAAAACTATTTCAGAAATGCCACCGACATCAGATGAGATCACGGGTTTTCCGTAACTAAGCGCATCAATGATTACGATGGGAACCCCTTCATAATTGGTTGGCAAAACAAAAATATCAGCTAATTGTATATATTTTTTTGCATTTGGAATTCCTTGCAAACAAAAAACATTACCAGGAAGATCTTCATAAATTTTCTCAGCTCCTATCCAAACAAACGCATATTGAGGAAGTAGCTTAGCCACAGCAATAAATGTTTCAAATCTTTTTTGTGGAGAGATACGAGCAATACACATTACAGTTTTTTTATATTTCTCTAATCCATCTATAACCAATCCCTCTATCTGCTTGGGAGTATAAGTCCCATTGTAGACAATATGTAAATTGCTTGTAATTCCTTCTCTTATTATATTTTGCTTATCATAGTCACTCGCAAGTACAATTGCTTTACATCTATTTTTAAGTAATTTTTCTATTGGAAGAAATTTTCTATGAGCAAGTCTGATTGAATCGAAACCATGAACAGAATATACTATCTTATTTTTAGGAAACGCTAATCTTCCTAAAACTCCAATCTTTGAAGAATGAAGATGTATGACATCCGGATTTAAATCTTTATTAATTTTATAAAGTTTAAACAGCGCGGTAAGGTCTTTATTTATAGATACCTCTCTTACAATTTCATCTATTTTTATTTTTTTTATTCTATTATCTAAAGCTTTCCACATAGGACCGTCTTCACCTGCAACCACAGTAATATCATTATCTTTACACATAGAATTTGCAAGGTTAATAACAACTGTTTGGGCTCCCCCTAAGTCAGAACGTGTAATGACATGTAGTATTTTCATAAAGGTTTTTAATTGATGTTTTTTTAAATATTTACCATTAATTGCCAATCACATTACTTTAAATAAAAAAACTGTAGTTTTTTTTCTCTAATTTTACTTTGTTTCTATTTTGTATCAAAATATGTTCTAAGCCTATCATATTAAAGACAAAATATACGATACTTGCAACAAAATATTTTAAAGAAAACATTAAATATTTTAAAGAAAATTTATGTTTCCTTAGTATATAAAATATCCCCGGTAAGCCTTTAAAATATTTTTCATAATATTTATCGCCTATTTCCCTATAAAACAACAAAGGTTCCAACGTGGCTTTGAAAGTATATTTATCACTCGTTCTTAACCAAAGCTCGGTATCTTCCACTCTTAAAGCCAAAACATCGTAAGGATTTTCTTTGAACCATTTAGTTTTTGCAATGATTGTAGGATGTGTAAATGTTGTTACAGAAACAATAGAATTATCTGCAACACTCATTCTCTGTCCTACGACGTCGTTATTTTCGTCAATTGAATATGCATTAGTTCCTAAAACATCTATATCAGTATTATTTTTCAGAATATTCAACTGTTTTTCAATTCTTTGCGGATGCATAATATCATCTGCATCCATTCTCGCTAAGAACTCAGTTTCTGTCATAGCCGGAATGCTATTAAGACGATTCCCTAGATTGATATTTCTACCATCAGAAACAATCTTTACTCTTTTATCATAAAGATATTTTTGTGCAATTTTCAAGGAGGAATCTGTAGAACCATCATCTATTAATAATAATGTGAAATCTACAAAAGTTTGAGATAATACAGAGAGAATTGCCATTTCAAAATAGGCTTCAGCATTATAGAAAGGTATTGCGATAGTTACTTCTGCCATCTGTTGCTTTAATATTAAAAATATATGTTTAAAAAAAGAAGTTATGGGATCTACAAAATAAAATCATTATTTGTTTATTATTTCACAGACTTCAATAAATTTTTCTGCAGAAGCTTTCCAACTTTTTTCTCCAGAAAAATACGTATTTTCTATATTATGAGACATTTCTTCTAATAAGTCTCTATTATTATAAAACCTTGATATTGCATTACCAATAGCTTCAGAACTTTTTGGTTCAATAATAAGTCCCGTTTTCTCATGTTCCACCATTTCCGGCAATCCACCAACATTAGTAGCAATTACAGGTTTTTTAAAGGCAAAAGCAGACATAACAACACCACTTTGTGTTGCATCAATGTAAGGACAAACAATTACCGAAGATTGAAAGATAAGATTTGCAAGATTTTCAGGATAGATATATTCATTGAAAATCATGATTTCAGGATATTGCCTATAAATTTCCAAATCAAAATCAAATTTTCCACTTCCTGCGATTGTAAGCGTTATTTTGGGATAATCTTTAGTTGCTAATAACTTTACAAATGCATCTAATAAATATTGAATGCCTTTATAAGGTGATATTCTTCCAAAAAATAATATATTAAACTGATCAGACGAAATTTGCTTATTTGTTTGATGAAATCTTAAAAAATCGTAAATACTTAAAAAAGAAGAATGAATACTATCTGAATCAAAATTATAATGTTTTATAAAATCATTTCTTTGATTTTCATTCAATAAAATTTTATGTTTTATTAGAGAAAAATGAATATTTCTCAAATATCTGTCTAGAGTGTAATTTTCTCCCGAATGTAAAAACGGATCATGTACAATCATCAACATCTTTTTTCTGAACATTAATGTAGATACAAAATAAGTCAGCATATAATTATCAATAATGATAACGTCTGGATTTATTTCTTTGATGTACTGATTGATTTTATATGAAATATTAAGCTTTTTCAGAATATTAACATTCCGTGTTCCTTTGATTACATAAGTTTTATCTAATGCGATAAAATCTTGGAAATGTTGCAATTCTTCGACTTCCGTACCAATGGTAATAGTTTTATTCAATTTGTCTTTATCGAGAAAATTACTGATTTCGTATAATGCTTCGATGAAAAAATAAACATCGCATTTTTTACTGAGCGCATGAATAAGAGAAGCGTTTGCATCTAACGCAAATGCTGACAAGAAAGCAATTTTCATTGTAAATTTCAGTTATTTATTTTTTGGGGCTCAAAATCTTATCAAGATGTTTATTCATTATATAATAAGCTCTGGTAATTGTCGGTTTATTCCACAAAATATTTTCGTATTTTCTAATAATATTATTATTAGAATTGTACATTTTGTATAATCCAAACATCATTAAAATAACTGAGAAGACTATTTTAAACATTCTCTCAAGCACAGCATATACATATGGATACAATATCCAATTAGACATTACAAACAGTGTGGTCATCCTGTCTATTAAGACAGAATATTCGGATAAAAACAAATAAGTAACGATAAAGATAAAAAACAAATTATAAAAGATATTGAGCAACTTTTCGTCTCTTATAAATTCACCAATTTTATTATACAACCTGTAAAACAATATAAATGTAAGCACTTTTTCTACGTATCCCATAGTAATACCATATCCTGTACTGTACAAACTGTTTTCAGAATATGCTTCAGCCATTAAAGAATATACACCTCCTATCAAATTACCTAAAGCAATTACTATGGGGGTAATAAATTTAATTTGCCCCAAATACAGTACATTTCCTATTATAAACGCTCCCCAAACAACCTGATTCGGAATTTTTTTATGCAGAAAAAAATACAGAGGAAAATAAAAAATTGCAGATGAGTGGAAGAACAGACCTATACCGTTACAGATAAAATACTTAACAGCATTCCGCTCTTTTATAAACTGTAGTGAATAGATAAATAAAAATATGGTCTTTGAGTTTCTAATTAGATTAAACTCTATAATCAGCCCGGAAAATATAAGAAACATAATAAATCCTAATGCATACTGGGGAGAATATTTTTTAAAAAAATAATTTAGAAAAATAACATCTATCAAGGAAGAAACAATCTGAAGAAAAAAATAGTCTTCTGAGATACTTTTGAGAAGAACAACATAAACCTTAAAGCCTGGTTCAACTTTTAGAAGATAATCTTCAGTTGCGTTAGTAAAAAACCTTATAACACCATTTGTATCGGAAAGCGTAGGAGCAGATTCATATATAGGATAATAAACAATAAAATCTGTATCCATAAATCCTCTAAAACCAAAAAAACCTACGAAGATCAGCATACAAAGGTACCTGATCATCGTAATATTTCCGTCATTTTTTCTTACTCTATTTTCCCACAAAAAAAGAAGAAAAAAGACTATTATAAGAATAAGGTAAGGCGTTGAATAACTATAACTAAATGTAGGTTCCATTAATTATTCACTTCTAATTTATTTTTAATTTTGTAACCATATTTTGCATCATGTATATCTAACGAAACTGATTTTAAATAATGTTACTGTACCGGTTTATTGTTTAGAAATAAACTTAAACCTTCTCTATAAGCATTTAATGCTATTTTCCATTGTTTTAAAGGATATCTAAAAAACAGGACAATAAGTATATACAAAAAATTATATGCAAGAACATAACCTGCATAAAAGGGTTTATAATTTTTCAACGTAAAATAGACTAAGTTTCTCCATAAAAACCTTACAGAAAAATCACTCATTTTACCTGTAGAAGTAGATTCGTTATGATATATTTCAGAATCTGAAATGTACCATAATGTTTTCTGATTTTCTATTAAAGCTCTATAAACAAAATCTGTATCATCATAATAAACAAAATAGTTTTCATCCATCAATCCTACACTGTTAAAAACTTCTTTTTTAACCAGCATAAAACAAGTTGGCGCATAATCTACTTTCTTGTTAATGTTGAATTTCCCATTATCTTCCTGATCTTGACCATAATGTACGGTAAGTCCATTTTTTTTTATAAAACCTCCTCCTGCAGCCCAAATTTTATTGGTTCCGTAAAAATAAATCTTAGGAACAACCATATCTGCATTGTGCTTATGTAAACCTGATAATAATTTTTCAAGAGTTGTATCTTTGAGCGCAATATCATTATTGGAAATCAGCAATAAATCACATCCATCTTCAATAGCTCTTTTAATTCCTATATTATTTCCTTTCGCTACGCCATAATTGGCTTCATTTTCTATAATGATAGTTTCAAACTGATAATTTTGCGCTAATTTTTTACTTAAAGCTAAAGAATTATCAGGAGAAAGATTGTCAATAACATACAGGATAAAATTCTTGTATGTCTGCTTATCTAAGGTGTCGAAAAACTCTGAGAGAACAGATTCACTATTATATAAAACAGTAACTATTCCTATTTTTTCATTCATTTGTATAACCCTTTATTTTTCATTTCCTCGATAGATAATTCATATTTATCTTCCGGAATTTCCTGCTCATTCACCCATTGCGTGAAAGCTTCAATACCTTTATCAAAACTCCATTGAGGCTCAAAACCCAATTCTGATTTTATCTTGCTGATGTCTGCAAAATTGTGTCTTATGTCACCCAATCTATAATTCCCAGAAACCTGTATCGGGATCTCTTTATTATAGAATTTCGTCAATGTATTGGCTACAGTGACAACATCTATTGCAACACCAGTTCCGACGTTATAAACCTGACCGTTTGCTTTTTCGTTTTCCAATCCCAGTATTGTAGCATCTACAACATCTTCTATAAAGACAAAATCCCTTGTCTCTTTACCATCTTCAAAAATATTGATTGCGTTTCCATTTTTAATCCTTGTAGAAAAAATAGATAATATTCCTGTATAAGGATTTGATAAAGATTGTCCCGGTCCGTAAACATTTTGATATCTATATGCAACAGCTTCAATTCCTAAAGATTTACAAACCGTTAAAACCATTTGTTCCTGATTCTGTTTAGTAATCCCATATACAGAAGTCGGGTGAATTTTGCTGTCTTCGGTTGTTGATAATAAAGAAACGGTTTTATTACAAACAGGACATTTGCATGAGAAATCCCCTTTTGACATTTCCTCATCATGCCTTTCTGTTGGATATACAATTCCATGGTCAACGCATTCGTACCTTCCTTCTCCATAAATTGCTCGTGAAGAAGCTACAACTACTTTTTTAATTTGATGATCAGTGTTTGCTAAGATATCTAACATCAAACCTGTACCACCTATATTTACATCTATATATTTTTGAATTTCATACATAGATTGCCCTGTTCCGGTTTCGGCAGCTAAATGAATAATTGCATCCTGATCTTTGATTGCATTCGTCCAGTCTTCTTTTGACGTAACAGTACCTTTGATAAAAGTGACTTTATCAATAATTTTTTTGTAAAGCGGAGAAGATAATTCCGGATTTTCACCATGAATCTGAGGTGACAAGTTATCTAAAACAGTAACTTTTAATCCTTTATCCAATAATTTCAGGGATATGTTAGAACCTATAAAACCGGCTCCTCCCGTAATCAATACATTCTTCATATTTAAATAAAATTCCCTTTGTCATCGGTTTTAAGCCACGCTTGTTTCTCTACCGAATAACGTTTTATAATTTTTGCAGGTGCACCGACTGCTATGCAATAATCGGGTATATCTTTTGTAACCACAGAATTTGCACCTACAATACTATTTTTTCCAATACTTGCTCCAGAGATGCAGACATTTTCTCCTATCCATGAACCTTCTTTAATAACAACATCAGCAAGTTGAACGATTGGCTGATTAATGATGGGACGATTAATATCTTTGAACCCATGTTGATTATCTGAAATATAAACTCTGTCTGCAATAAGCACAGAATTTTCTATTGTAATGCTTTTAGTACAATATATATGAGCAGAATTTCCAATATAAGTATTGTTACCTATTTTCAGTTTACAATCGTCATGTCCAGTAAGTGGATTTGCAGCTAACCAAGCAAATTTACCTATAGAAACTTTCTCTCCTATAAATATATTTTGGGGTTTCTCAATTCTGATGACATTATTAAGATTTGAATGACGACCAAAAGCTCCAAACTTAAATTTATTAAGAGGATATAATATCAGACGATCATATAGTGTAAATAGAATCATTTTGGAGTAGAATTTTGTGTAACAAACTTTTTTATATCAAGAAGATTGTCAACATTTGATTGTATCCATTCATCACTTTTATTCCACCATTTAAAATCTAATAAAAATTCAATTTCTTCATCATTAAATCTATATTTAACCAATTTTCCGGGAGTACCGACTACAATAGAGTACGGTTCAACATTGGAAGTGATGACAGAATTGGCACCGATGATTGCTCCATCGCCTATGCTTATTCCATTGAGAATAATAGCATTTGCTCCTATCCAAACATCATTTCCAATCAGAATTTCTTTTTTATACTCATAATTATCTTTTGTCGAAAAATTTTTCAACAAATTGGATGGATTCGAATAAACAGAAGGATGCGTAGTAACAAAAGTGTGAGTAGGATGCTTTCCGGGACCAGTTCTTACGTTTGGTCCGATCGAACAAAATTTACCAATTTTGGTCTCATTAATCACAGATCCGTCAGAAATATATGAAAAATCTCCTATTACAGAGTCAATAACAGTTACGTTTTTAGCAAGCATGTTATATCGTCCGAAACTTACGTTTATAAGTTTTGACATATACCCTATTGTTAAATACTCATACTTTGACTGATAACTTAGTTTTGTTTTCAACCATCTTAAATATTCAAAAATTGGATTTTGCAAAAAGGATCTGTCAAACATTATTTCATTTTATTTTTGATAGCAGATTTCATCTGCTTTACATTATCATTTTTAATAATTATTGGTAAAAATAAGAATAATGATAAAAAGATAATAATTAATTTCAACACTAAATTCGTTGCAGATAATAATTGAAACGCAGCTAAATTTGTACAAATGATAATTACACTTACTATAAACAAGCTTATTTCTTGTTTTTTGAATACATCTGTAAGACGGATATCTATTGTCTTGTTATAATTTAGAATAAGTGCTAATGATCCTCCTGAAAGCGCAATTCCCCATGCTAAAATAATTCCGTGACCTCCAAATAATTTCCCTAAGATTAATCCTACAATAATGTTTACTATTGCCATACTTACATGTACAATTACTAAAACATTCAGTCTTCCTTCACCTAAAGCACTAAAGTAAGCCGGACCACACATTACATTAACAAATGTCATTGCAATTAAGACCAACATAGAAAATATAAAATCATCATTATAACTTCCTAACCATATTAAAGATATAAATGGCGTTGCAAGAACTAAAATTGTTGATAATGGTAAACTGAATAATAGCAAAACGCGATTCATCCTTATATAAAAGCTCTGTAAAAAAGAAGAACTTCCTGCTTTTGCCTTTTCTGCAACCACCGGAATAACAACCTGATTTGCATTGGTAAGCAAAGCTCTGAATTGATTTACTGCCTTTGTTGCCATTTCATAATGACCTAGAAGTGCAAGTCCGCCATATTTACTTAAAAGTAATTTTGTGGCAGGTTCATATAATAGCTGGCTAATAGATACAAGCTGAAACTTATATCCATAATTGAATAATTCTTTAAAAGATTCCAAACTCCATTTCCAATAACGAATTTTATTATCAGAATTTATTCTCACAGTAAATACTAAAGCCGTAACGAAAATAAAAACTGACTGTATAAGTTGTGCAGTAGCAACACCTTTAAGTTGATATATTGGAGTTAAAATTACAGTACCACCAAACATGATGATTCCCGAAATAATATAGATAAAGTTTCTTATATAATTTTTTTGATGCCCCTCCAAAACGGAAGTAAATACACCGCCAACTGCATTAATACAAAGAGAACCTAAAGAATACGGAAGTATTTCTAATGCAATACTTAGAAATTTTTTTTCTACAACATACCCGAGAAAAAACTGTGCAAAAGAAAGAATCAACAAACTAAGAACTCCAAACAACAATGACATTGATAAAATCGATGTGAAAATAAGTTTGCCAAGTTTCGTTTTATCTTTCTCTAATAAATATTCTGCAACGAACTTTACTAATCCTGAAGTCAAACCCAAATTCGCAAGATTCGCAATGGAAGAAAATGATAATATAAGAGACCAAACTCCTAGTTGCTCAACTCCTATTGCTGCTAATAAATATTTATATAAAAAAAAATACAATAAAGCCGTGAACACAACTTGTAAAACAGCTGAGAGGGCATTTATTGTAAGTTTTTTAGAAGAAAAATTCATTTAAATATTATTAAAGCTACCTGAGATTACCTTAAAACAGTTTTTGCCACCATTTTTTCTCATCTGCTTGATAACCATAACCGAACTTATTTCCGTACCCAAAATTAGAATCATTTACACCGTTTAAGACAATTCCAATATTTTTAAGTTTATTATCTTCTACAGAACTATTTAAGAACTCAAAATAATCTTTTTCGGTTACTTCAGACCTTGTAACATATAAAATTGCATCACTTTTATCTGCAATAAGGAATGAATCTGTAACCAATAAAAGCGGTGCTGTATCTAGTACAATGTATTTATACTTATTTAATGCTTTCAACGAAGTCAAAAGCTCATCTAATTTACCATTTCCTAAAAGGTCAGTAGGATTCGGCGGTATGGATCCTGAGTAAATAAAGTCACAGTTTTCATTATATCCGCTTGGATAAATGATATTCTCAATAGATGGTTCTTCACCACTCAAAAACTCTGCGAGCCCCTTTGCCAATTTCATTGAAGGATTATAACGTTGTAGCTGCGGATTTCTGACATCTGCACCAATCACCAAAACCTTATTACGAGATGATGCCAAAATGATTGATAAGTTGGTTGAAACAAATGTTTTACCTTCTCCTTTTACAGATGAGGTTACCATTATAGTATGTGCAGTATCTTTTGCCGGAAGCAAAAACTTCAAATTTGTAAATAATATTCTGAAAGACTCCGCAATTGGTGAAACGTCATTGAAACTTACCAATGGGTTGTCTTTATTCTTTAATTTCGGAATTTCAGCAATTACAGGAAGCTGTGTAAGTTGTGTAATATCTGCTCTGGTGACTATCGCACTTTGTAAAAGACTTCGTAAATAAATGATAGAAAATGGAATAAGAGCTCCTACTAAAAGAAAAATTCCCATGATAACCATTTTTCTTGGAGCAACAGGTTTTTTAAATACGAAAGCTTTGTCGATTATTCTTGCTTTCTCTGCGGTAATTTCCATACTTATGGCAGCTTCTTCTCTCTTTTGTAAAAGCAATAGATAAAGACTTTCTTTTATTTGCTGCTGTCTTTCTATAGTTCTAAATAGTTTTTCCTGAGCTGGTATCTTGCCAATCATATTTTCAGAACCACCAAGTTGTACTTCAACTTTTCTCTTTCCTAGTTGTAACGTTGTGGCATTTTTTTGCAAAGTTTCAGACAAAGAAGATCTCATATCATCAATCTGCTTATCAAGATTTTTTACGATCGGGTTATCCGGAGTCGCTTCCTGCAAATATTTGTTTCGTTGTAATACTAAAGCATTGTATTCCTGAATAGATTTCGCAGCAGTCTCATCATGCAATCCGATGTTAAAAGGCAATAAATCACCTGTGCCTTTTCTATTCAAAGCATTTCGCAAGATACTATTAAGTTCTAACTGGGTTCCTATTTCCAGTATCTGAGACTTGCTTTGCTCTTTCAACTGAAGATTTATTCTCGCTTCAGTAGGTAAATCAACGATATTATTGCTCGATTTGTAATCTTCTTTTTGAGTTTCAACATTTCCCAATTCTCTAGAAATGAGTACAATTCTCTTATCTATAAAATCTTTTGTTTTCTTAGACTCAATATTTTTATCATTGATTGCGTAGATATTATATTGCCTTACCAATCCATTTAAGAAATCTTTTGCTCTGTCTTTATTCTCAAAATCGACTGACAGTGTGATGATAGTTCCGTCTTTATCTAATAAATCTACTTTTAGAGCCTCTTGATAATCATTAACAGCATTGTCGAAAGTGGTATAATGAAAGTACAGATCCGACATATCAACTTTATAAGGTGCTTTATATGAAGGATTTTTGCTGATCATGATGATTGCAAAAGGTAAACTTGTCGTTTTATTAAAAGTAGTTTTGATATCTTTTTCCCATTCATCGGAAGTTAAAGTGATTTCATTCCCTTTACTTTTAATATGAATTGGTTTTTTAGGTAACTCAATATTCTTTTTTTCCAGAATAACATTTAAAATATAAGGATTCGTTTCACCGAAAAGCTCAATATTACTGAATGTTTGTTTGGTATAAAAAGTTGTTTGAGCATTCATATCTCTTAGAACATCTTCTACAATACTTTTAGATTCAAAAACACCAACTTCATTTTCAATACTGCTCGTTCCCATTCCGCTAAGACCTCCTAAACTCTGAAGCACTCCGATATCACCTGACGCTGCAGACATTTTTTTCGCATCTTTAATTAAAACAGAAGTTTGTGATTTATATACCGGTGCTTGAGTTTTGATATAATAAACTGCCAATATCGCCATCAGGAAAACCGTTGCTACAAAGTATTTCCAGTTTTTGAGATAGGGATGTATGAGTTCTTTAATATTAATTTCTTTATTGTTCTTTTGATCCATTTGTTGGATTATATTTTGAGAATTAAAATTTTTTTCAGGTTTTATAAAACTCTGCAAATATATCTATATTTTACAAAAGGCAGGTGTAATTCTTAAATTTTAATTACTATTCTATGATGAGCACGTTTCTTAACATATTCTATAATAATAAATCTCCTATAAAGAATCAATTTATTTTATACGTCAACATCAAACCTCCTCTTGTCGGAATGATTTCACCGCTTTTATTCCACTTCTCTGCAGCATCATATCGTTCATTAGTATCTTTCAAATATCCTCTATATATAGATTGGCTCGTTCCAACGCCTGCATAAACATCTAAACCGAGCTTTTCATTGATCGTAAAATGATAACCACCACTTATTCCGATTACTAAAGCTAACCCTTTTTGATATCTTTCTGTGACACGCACACTTCCGTCAGCTAACAATTGCGGACTACCGTCATCATTAAGTACTGGTTGTGCTTTCAGATAATTCCATTTTTGAAGATTATAGGCTGCAATACTGCCATAAGCACCAACATACCAACCTTTCATCACTTCTTTAAAATAATATCTTCCTTCTAAAGTTCCCATGTAGATTTGAAGATTTTTTCCGCCAAAGGATTTCCAAGGAGATATAAAACCTTCTGCCTGTAAAGAAAAATTTTTATTTAAAGATTTCTCTACTGCGATATTGATCATTCCTAAAGGCAGAAAAGCGGCATTGATTTTGATTTCAGATTGGGCATTCAGCTTCATGAAAAAAGAGATAGCCGCAAAGAACGTCATTTTTGAAAACAACTGCATTGTATACTTCATAATATTTTGGATGGTCTTATTTACTTAAAGCCGAAAATGTCTTAAGCAAAATTCGTGCATCTTTTATAAAAGAAAGCTGATGATAGTACTCAAGATTCATTTTAACTTTTTCGGGAAAGAGAATTTCATCATTATATTCTAAAGCATTTTCATGCCTGTTTAAAAGTTCTTCTTCGTTTCTGAATTTAATTCCTGCTTCACTTGTCAACCCAGGTTTTAGTTGCAAAATTAACCGATCTTCACCTGTCAACTTATCATAATATCCAGGAATATCGGGTCTTGGTCCCACTAATGACATATCTCCTTTTAAAACATTAAAAAGCTGTGGCAGTTCGTCCAATTTTGTTTTCCTCATCCAACATCCTATTTTTGATTTTGTAGAATTTTCCGGATTGTACGTTCTAAATTTATAGATGACAAAAATATGACCACCTCGTCCAATTCTTTCCTGTCTGAAAATACCGGGAAAACCTGTATCAAAAGACGAAATAATCAGTAAAATAAAAAAAACAGGTAATAAAACAATAATTGCTACGAAACTTAATCCGTAGTCCATCAGAGCTTTCCACCATGGATACTTTTTCATTTTTGCATCATTGATCTACAAAGATAAGGAAACATGTCGGTTTTGAAATTGAAGTTTTTAGTAAAGATCAATTATGATAAAAACAAAAAACCGCTTACCTTATGAAAAGCAAGCAGTTATAAATCTTTATTAAATTTAATTAAAACAAATTATTATTTTGAAAATAGCTTTCTGATCATTTTTTCAATTCTTGACCGGTCATTATCTGAAAGATTGGATCCTGAAGGTAAACATAAACCATCATCAAATAATTTTTCGGCAATATTTGTTCCGTAATATGGAGCTTGAGAAAATACGGGCTGCAAATGCATCGGCTTCCATAAAGGACGCGATTCTATATTATCTTCAAGAAAAGCTAAACGTAAATCTTCTCTTGTTACACCGGTTTTAGTTTCATCAACAACGATCGCAGACAACCAATGA
>Ga0163161_10001551_pt1 | contig 16968 bp, 14 predicted proteins | sample S45metaG_FD_129847 | JGI IMG/M metagenome (GOLD analysis project Ga0163161, IMG submission 129847) | Switchgrass rhizosphere microbial communities from Kellogg Biological Station, Michigan, USA - S4-5 metaG | ecosystem: Host-associated > Plants > Roots > Rhizosphere > Soil | place: USA... | reverse complement strand
GATTTCAAATTCCCTGATCTGGGCCAGATTGCCTATTATCACTACCTTCTTGGGAGAAAGCAGGGACGGCTTGAAGGATTCGATTTCCATGTCATTAATCTAACATCGGTAGAGAAAAGCAGGCGGATCAATGTATTAAGGCCCGATTATATCGTTACACTGGCAGACGCAGGCGAGACGGCGGAAGCCCTTGTGGAAGCCCTGAAGAAGGGAGATAAATCGGGAGGAAGCGATCAGTTTTTTACCCAGAGCGCAGTTAATTTTTTGGCAGCGTGTATCTATTTTTTTTCACAATATGAAAGCGGGCGTTTTTCCACCTTTCCCCATGTACTTTCTTTTTTAAACTGCAGCTACGAGCAAATATTTTCAGTTCTTTTTTCAAATCCCGAACTTAAAAGCTTGCTATCTCCCTTTGCTACCGCCTATCAGGCCAAAGCATTCAATCAATTGGAGGGACAGATTGGAACGCTGAAAGTGTTTATCTCCAGGCTAGCTACGAAAGAAACGTTTTGGGTTTTTTCAGGTGATGATTTTAATCTAAAAATTTCCGCTCATGCTGAGCCATCCATGCTGGTTTTAGCCAATGATCCCAATACACAGAATATCAATTCTGCCTGTTATTCGGTCGTGCTCAATAGACTGACCCGGCTGATCAATTCTAAGGGAAATAAGCCCTCTGCATTGATTATTGACGAGCTACCGACCCTTTTTGTACACAGAATCGAAAATCTCATAGCGACTGCAAGATCAAACATGGTTGCCGTACTCATGGGCCTTCAGGAACTTCCACAGTTTCAGCAGCAGTACGGTAAGGACACCGCAACAACGATTACCTCGGTAGTAGGCAATGTGCTTTCCGGATCGGCAAGAAACAAGGAAACTTTAGAATGGTTGGAGCGGCTTTTTGGAAAGATTAAGCAACAGTCCGAGAGCCTATCAATTGATAGGACCAAGACCTCCATTTCACTCTCGGAAAGGCTTGAACCACTGATTCCAGCCGGTAAAATTGCCTCATTAAAAGCCGGGGAACTTGTTGGCATGCTGGCAGCAGATGCGGTAGAGGAATATACGGGAAAGTATCAGACCTCGGCGATCAACTGCAGGGTAAACCTGGATATGAAGGAGATTGCCAAAGAGGAAAAATCTTATCCGGATATGCCCGTATATTATGATTTTGCCGGGAAAAAGGATGAGGTTTTGCGCAAAAACTTCATGAGGATCAATGCGGAGGTAATAATGCTGGTAAAGAAATTCCAGTCGGAAGCCTCCTCCCCAAGACCGCAGGAGTTTCCGAAAGCATCCATGCCCAGAGGGGTAAAGCGATAGCTAATCAATTAATCTTAAAATGAATTTTATGGAAGAGTTAACAGGCAGGCTGGTGGTCGTACATCCACAGCTGACCATAGACCCGTTTTTCAGGCAAGGACAGATCGGGGTCATAGCAATGGCTGATCTGAAAACTGACACAATTAGTGTTGGCTTTGGTGGTGGGCCGTTAGGTAAGTATTCTACTGATGCACTTTTTGTACTAAAGGATAAAAATGAACTATATCTGGATATAATGACCGGGGTAAAGGATATGGATATTGAAACATTTAAGGATTTGCTCGACATCAATATGAAGCAGGAGTATTCCGATTATGGCCATACCGCTGCCGCGCTAGAACTTGCGCTAGAAAATCCTAAAGTGATGAAAAGGAGCATGATTTCTTTGGAAGAGCACATTTCCCGAAGCCAAAGTATTGAAATTGGTGATGATGCTTCCATTGAGCGCTAAGTGCTGGGCTGTTGGATTATTTCTATCCATTGCATCGCTTACACCTTGCCTGTCCCAAATTTCGATGCCCTTACAATCGATGAAAATCAATAGTGGATTTGGCAATCGGATCCATCCTGTTACACATCTTTCTGATTTTCACAAAGGAGTAGATCTGCATGCCCGAAATGAACCGGTGTTCGCTTTCCTATCAGGAAAGGTATCCCACACCGGTTTTAATCCGGTCCTTGGAAAGTTTGTAAGGATTGATCATTCCGGACTGGAAAGTATTTATGGACATCTTTCTTTAATTGTGGTCCACCCCGGGCAGGAGGTCAGCTCAGGACAACTTCTTGCGGTTACCGGATCAACAGGGAGAGTCACTGGAGAACATCTCCACTTTGGTCTTTGCATGGAAGGGGTGTTTATTGACCCGATTCTTTTCATTGTTCAATTCTATACGGCATCGAAAATTAACCAAACGAATTTTATGGAAAGTACAGCTTATTTAACATTAAGGCAAAAGCTGGAGCTGCTCGCCATGGTGGAGGAGATTGAACTCAATCTCGATGAAGCTTGGGTCTATGGGATAGATTTTGCCGATAGGGAGGAGTCTGAAGATGAATAAAAAAGATGTTCAGAAGCCTCTTCATGTGCAGGTTGCGGAAAAGGTTATTGAAGGACTTAGGGCAGGGACTGCCCCATGGCAGATTCCCTGGGACGCAAGTGGGATGCCCTTCCTATTACCTTATAATTTCCAGAGCGGCAAAAGATATAAGGGTATTAATGCGCTGTCGTTATTAATGGCGGGCAGGGAAGATCCACGATGGATGACCTACAGACAGGCAGAGGAAAGTGGGATGCAGGTTAGAAAAGGAGAGAAGTCAACGCTTATCCAGTTTGTTAAAACCACAGATGAGCGTACCAAGCGCGATGCCTGGGGAAAGGTTATGCATGATGAGTTGGGAAAGCCAATCAAGGAAACTACTGCGCTTCGCCATGCCATCATCAGAAATGCCTATGTCTTTAATGCTGCCCAGATTGATGGAATGCCGAAACTTGAACGGGAACTACCAGGTATCGATTGGCAGCCCAATGAACGGGCAGAAAAAATGATTGCCTCCTCTGGCGCTAAAATCCTGCATGAGTATTCCGGCAAAGCTTTTTACAGTCTGAAAAATGACGCCATAACCTTACCTTATAAAGATTGGTTTTCGCAGGATCATAAGTACTATGCTACACTACTTCACGAACTGGGTCATTGGACCGGTCACCCAGAACGTTTAAACCGGGATATCGGCAATAGCTTTGGAGATTTACTTTATGCAAAAGAGGAGTTAAGGGCAGAGATCGCCTCCATGATCATGGGGCAAGAGCTGGGTATAGGCCATGATCCGGGGCAGCATTTCGCATATGTAGAAAGCTGGATCAAAATCCTGGAAGATAATCCCTATGAGATTTTTTCTGCCTCAATGGATGCTGAACGTATATTCAATTATCTCATGGATCTTGAAAGAGCGCAGCAAAAATCAGTAGAGCAAGAACATATGCATGCAACTGGTCTACCGCAAGCTAAACCCCCGGGTTATCTTACCACCGGTGACAAAATTCCTTATAATGGATCAGTCTATGAAGTGATCGGGCATTTAAAACAGGGAAGGCTGAAGATGCAGGAAAGCCTTTTTGGTAACAGTTTCACCTTAAGCAAAGAAGATAAACTATATGCTTCCCTTTTATATCTCAAGCGGGAAATGACGAATGAGCAGGTAAGAACTGCATCTAATGGTTCGGGGAAGAATCTAGATGGAGACTCGCCATTGTATAGTGCTAACAGATAAAACAAAATTTTGATGAAACATTTAATGATAAACGAGGCACTGCCGATAGCAGAGCTTTCCAGGTTGGGATTATATGATGGTAACAAGCATTTATTAAGCGATGCAGATCTTTCCGCATTGCTTTCCGGAAGGCGGACTTCCATGGTCAACCTTCGGGATCTGGTCAGTGAAGCTTTTGTGATCGACAGCCTGGATGCAAAACTTTCTCTCCACACCGATGAAGACAACTTTCAGGAAATTAAACTGCACCCTATCTATAAGGAACCTAAACGCTCCCCGGAATTATTGGACGACGAAGCTAATGAGCTGATATCTGGAGATGTTAAAAATGTTGCAAAATCTGTCAGTTTTCCAGATGGCAGCAGCAGGGTTATTGTATTTGAATATGATAGTGAGACGAGGGAATTTGTTTCCTACCATCCCGGGGGGGTAGAGGTTCCCCACCAAATCAATGGAGAGCAACTGGATTCAAAGAATAGGGCAGATTTTGCCATGGGACGTATCGTTCAGCTTTCCGATGGAACGATGATTCAACATAGTGCCACTGAACCCAAGGGTATATTAGCCAGCCGCAAAGCCCTAATACTGACTGTTATGAAAGATGGGGCGGCCAGAAGTTTTTTGGTTGAGGACCTTTCTCCGATAATGGATGTAAGTATTCATCATACACCGTTTTCTCCTGGTTTCGAGTCCGCATTTCTGGAAATGAATAAATCCGATGGTTCTATTTCCGATGAAAAGCTGCAGCAGAGAGAACTTGAAGATTTCAAAAATGAATATACAAGGGGTTATGGTCACACCATATCCAGATAAAGGTGGATATTAATTGGATTGACCAAAGTGGTTTTTCTTACTTAATCCCGTCTGGGCTGCCTCCAATCACTATTCTTACCGGCTGCATTTTTTATGAAAAGAGGGATGCCTTAACAGTTTTGTGCGAGGACACGGTAATCAAACTTCAATATACCGCCTTGGTAACAGTGGGCTTCCTCCAATTCCAGAAAATGTAGGCCCTACCCGTTCAACCTTCCGGAATGCAAGGTTTAGGACAGTTTTTGGCAGTGATTTGCCGCAGACAGTGCTGGCCTGCAAGATTGCCTTATCATTGAAAGGACTCGATGCAGCTTTTCTTATTTCCTCCAATCAAGTGATCTTCACTTTTAAGTCGGGCGAATTTTCATATGTGGAATCGCCGTTTTCACTTAATAGATTCTGCAGGCTTACCGGATTTAGGACAAATGTCAGGCCTTTGCAAATGCGGTAAAATTCAATTCCATGATTCCAGAAGTTTTTAAACAGGATGTCAATATAGATATAAGGGTATTCGGATTCGATGTCAATGTAAATTATGTGTACAACTGGCCCGTCCAAAGAAATGATGAAAAAGAGCCAACTGTAGTTCACCTGGAGTTCCGCTCAGCTTTACCTATTATATCTAATTCCGGATATCGGTCACATTTTCTTTTTTCTGCTTTTTTAAAGGAATGCAGATATGGATCCATAGAGGAACTGGCGGTCTCCCTGGGCGAGTACCTCGCTAGAGAAAATGGCTATGAGCCTCCCCATCCTGAGCAACAGCTCAGCCTATTTTAATTAAAACTTATTGATATGAATGAACAAAATTTAGAGTATTTAAAAAAGAGCCTGGACTACCTAGGCTTTGGAACAAAGCTTAACGATGTTCTTGAATCAGCGATTTCCAGAGAACTTCCGGCCTTTACCTTAGGGGTGACGCAGAACTACACATCAACACAAGCGAAAAAGAATCCAGCAATTGGCAGCGACCAGGTAAGGTTCATGCTGAATTTCAACCGCTCCAAACAGAGCGATATGTATTTTCTCAACGATTATGAGGTGACCCTAAACAAGGCAGGAAATGCTTTGCCGGTTAGACAGGTTTTTGATCTGGAAAGGGACAATCGCATCACAGCTCTACAGGCATACAAGCTGCTCTCTGGGAATTCACTCGAAAGGGACGTATATACAAAGTCCGAAAACAGTGAGATTTCGGAAAAGAAGAAGGTGTGGTTTAAGCTTAACCTCGATATCCAGGATGCCTATGGGAACCATCCATTGAAAAAAATCTATCCCGAATTTAAGTTCGAGTTATCTGATGCCATAGATAAATATCCTTTTAAAGCTTTGGACGAATCAGGGAAAGATGCGATGATGAAACTTCTAAGGAATGGCAATCTAGCCCAGGCAGAAATGATGGTAGGGAAGAAAGCCGTTCAGGTATTTATTACCGCAAATCCCCAGTTTAAAGGGCTTGATGTTTTTGATAAGAACATGGCTATCATTCGTCAGGACGAAATCTTTCCAAATAAGGGAGCAGAAAAAAATACTGCTGGGCCAACTGAGCAGGGCCTTTCACAAATAAATGAGGTGAATGCCAGTCAACAGGAAGACCGCTTTCCTTGGGAAGGAAATCAGACAGCAGAAGTATCCCAGAACGGAGAGATAGGCAGATAATATTTCATGATATTATTATTGAACAATGAAAAAGCTCTTGGCCAAAATAGAACGCATCCGTTCCAGGGGCTGGGTAGTTCTGGACCTGGACAAAAATCATCCTTTATATCATCTTGACGGAAAACGTTTTCAAATTGAAAACATAGGCGTTCCGGATATCAAATGCAAGGTTTCAATACTTGTCAACGGAGAAAAAGTCGATTTAACAATTGATGATCTGTATTAAAAAAACATGACCAAATTAAAATTAAGGACCCCCATAAGTTATTATGGGGGTAAACAAAAACTAGCAAAGCGTATCGTCTCTGTAATCCCTCCACATGTACTTTATTGCGAACCTTTTATCGGTGGGGCTGCAGTGTTTTTTGCAAAGGACCCTTCCACTGTTGAGGTAATTAATGATACCAATAAAGAGCTGATTAATTTTTACCGCATAGCCTAAGATGATTTCACATCAGTGGAAAAGGAAATCCGCATTTCGCTGCACAGTAGGGATTTGCACCGGAAAGCTCTGGTAATTGACAATAACCCGGATATGTTCTCAGAGATCAAGCGGGCATGGGCGGTATGGCTAACTTCCTCACAAAGTTTTTCATCGCAGCTTGATAGCAGTTGGGGTTATGATAAATCGAGCAATACGACCGCCAAGAAAATTAATTCAAAGAAAGAAGGATTTGTTGAGGAAATGGCCATCAGACTTCAGAACTGCCAAATAGAATGTGCAGATGCACTTTATATTATTGGCAGCAGGGATACCCATGAAAGCTTTTTCTACTGCGATCCACTGTATTACAATTCAGATTGTGGGCATTATGATGGGTATTCCGAGCAGGATTTTGAGGCACTTCTTTTTTTGCTTGCAAGGATTAAGGGTAAGTTCCTCCTTTCCTCATATCCATCACCAATGCTTGAAAAATACACCAAGGAATACGGTTGGTCGCAATGGTCCGTAAAACGGCAGGTTTCTGTGAACGCGAAAGGTGGAAAGCAGAAGAGCAAGACAGAAGTACTTATAGCTAATTATCCTATAGACCTCAAACCTGAAAGTGCAACCGTAAATATTTAATAGACTACTTATGGAACACAATCGATTGAAAAACCCTCAGACTTTAAAATTGTTCCACGGCTCTCTTGGGCTTGTAGGAAACGAAATCCACATTCAATCGGGAAAAGGGGTAGGGTGGAATAGTCTCACACTCGGTGATGCGTTTTACACTTCCCCAAGCGAGGATGCAGCACTTTTGTTTAGCCACCTGGTTTTACAGAAATCGAGATTATCAGGCGGAGAAGCCTATGAAAATCTTGGATTTGCAAAGGTTTATCAAATTTTTTTTAGACAAAAACATCAGCATCCTTGATGCTGATCAACCTCTGGACGCATCCCGCGTCCAGAGTGTCTTATCCTACGCGGGAGTTTCTAAGCAACATCGTGACTTAGGTAACAGTAAGTTTATAGAATTTGATAAGGCAGCAGATCTTTTAAGTTACTGTCCGGACTGGGAGGGCAACCGCAATGAATATCTGACTAAAAAACTGGGTTACGACGGACTGATGGTAAAAGAAAGAGCATGGAATAATTGGGACTATTACCCAGATGATATTGGGATTGATTGGGAAAAATCGGAGGATCCGCTGATATGGCCACCTAAAACTATTGCTATTTATAATGTGCAAAGTATTTTAGGATTTGATCTCCACAAAGATGGTAGGGTTTACGAGGAAAGTCTAAATCTAATGCAATAATCAAACAGATAAAAATTGAATCTTTTGCGGCAAATTTTCAAGAATAACATCTGATTTGCTAAATCTCGATCCGTAAATTTTGTATATGATGGGCAATAAAAATACGGCTAATGAAATTTAAGCTGTTATACGCTATTAATCCCAATGTACTCATGTCCAGAAGTGAGGCTGGCTGATTTAGCAAACTTTACATATAAAGTATTTAAAAAAATAAAAGCCCTTATCCGAAGGACAAGGGCTGAATTAGGTTGATATAGGAGATTAGTCCGGGGTTCTTACCCGGTCTTTGAAGCCAAAGACTGAAGCAATGGCAAACTTGGTTACCACCCCGAATGTCAGCCTTTTGAACGGGCCTCGGATATTTTGTTCTAACGCTGGTTTCGCTTTTTCAATATTGTTGTTCAGATCGGGCACCTCCACATAAAGTCCCCCTAGAAACTTAGCTTTCGCGCCCAGAAAATAAATACCAAGACCAAGATTGGAGTAATCTTTAAGATAATCGGTTTTTCGACTAAAAAGCGAACCGCGATAATAAAGATCTGTGATTATTCTCGAAGTATCACTAAAATTAAATTCTTTCATCAAATCGATATTGAGCTCATTTCGCTTGACCTTGGAGTAAGCTCCGGAATAACCGGTTATTTTTTTCTCCGCAATCAGGCTCTGGTTATTTAGGTTATCGGTCGTCCGTAGGGTATATTCCTTACTATTCAGGCCTGAAAAATTATCCCCGTCCACATAAGCATAAGTAACCCCCAGCCAAAAGGTATTCACCTGTAAATTCACGCCTACTCCAAACTGTCCGCCCCTGTAAAGCGTATCGATAAAACTACTGGGTAGGGAAGTGGAACTCAGACCCTTATACAGTGAAAAATTACGTGCCTCAATTCCGCCGAAAAGAAACGGCGTCACTCTCCAAACAGTCTGTGTTTTTGCAAAATCCTTGAAGTAAGCTTCCACTTTCTTGGTTGCATCGGTTTCTGCCAAAGCTTTCGTATAAACCGCTTTACGGGGAATCAAGAGATCGGAAAATTCCAGTACAAAATCTTTTAGGGCAACAGTCTTTGTCGCCAAGATAGCCTTTATCTCTGTATTTAATGTTCGGCCATCAGGCGTACCTGTGATTTTCTGTTTTAGATCAGTAACAGTGTTCGAGCGTAAAGTTGGATCGTTAATTTCATCACCCGCTTTCTCAATCATCGCAACAATGTCATTCCGATAGGCGGTCAATAGGTCTTTTTTGATGGTGGCCTGCGTTTTCTGCATTTCGGTTTTTCCCGAAGAATTCCAGTTGTCCACAATCTTCTGATTATTGTTTACGCTAAAACCCAGAAAACCCAGAAAATTCCCCTCGGGAATGATTTCCCCATTTTTGAAAAGATTCCCTGTACCAGCGCTATTCTTCACTGCAAGGTTTGCACCGATAAACCAGTTGTGAAAGGGTCTGGAATTATTTGACTGGGTTGCCATTGTATAATTATTTGCACCAACTGAAATTTCAGTTTTGCCGATATCGAAACCTACAGAGGTGCCGGCCAGTGGGAGGATTACTGTTCCTTTTCCCTCGGCGCTCTGGGTTACATACTGCGCGGCTGCTGAGAAACTCGTTCCACAGCAGATCAATAACATCAGAAATTTTTTCATGGGAGCTTAACCAGTTGATTGAACATCAGTATCCCATGATTGAGCAGGGTGAATGGGCTTGGGGCAGTGAAGACTGGTTTACCCAAAAAGGTAATTTGCAGGTTAGCAGTTCCACCTGGATTATCCACCTTACCCATGGCAATCACATGGACTTTCGGTTCGTCTGTTGCATCATCTATGCAAACCGTAAACTCTCCTGAATTTCCGGGATTGTTTTTTGTGAAGCTTTCAAGGCTAAGGGATAGGATTGTTGCATTGTTTGTGGCAATCGTGTAAGTGAACTTGTTTTCCGGGCACTCCGATTCTTCAAGCGTTTCTTCAAGAAAATTCGCCAGTTTTTTTGTGTTGAGAATAGGTTGTTCAGCGATTACTTTGAGAGTGATTTCGATAGGAGACCCATCGGCAGGCTGAATGAGCGTAAAAGTCTTTTTTAAGCCCTTCGGTTTTTGTTTGGCCATAAGATTGAATAATTTAGATGGTATGTAAATGAGTAGTTCGTTGACGCTAATTTACAGAAAGTCAGTGTTTTTACCAAATGTATTGGTTGACGCTGTAGATTCCCTAACATCGTATATTTTAAACTATTTTTGTTATTAGATCCGAACAGCAATTAACTTGTAAATAAAAAAATAGCTAATTAACTTTGGAAGTAGAGCATTTTAAAAAAGAGCATGGTCTATTGCTGGCGATCCGTAAAGTAAAAAAAGAAAATTTGAGGTAAATATTGACCGCTTGGAAACTATCGGGTATTTTATAGACCAGCCTATGATTAACTTTCAGGGTTATGCGCTTCCCAAGGGCCATTACGAATATTGGGCCTTTCTGAATTGCTTCTTGTGGTTTACCCAGCTCCACCATTTCTGAGAAATAAAGTTGATGAATCCGTTGCCAAAAAATTAGACTTAATTTGAGTCTTGCCAATATGCAAGGTGCCAGGTGGTCTCTCTTTATAGGAATGTTACTATAATGAATCGGGATAACAACATTTGAGCCAGCAGGAAACGTAAACGAGTAGTACAAAACTAGCCGCATGGCTTTCCGGAAACCCGTAAGATCCAAACCCTTCCAATTGAGGCAGCCTTGAGCATGCCGTAATTCGTAGTACAATAATGAACACCTGCTGTCCGAAAACGAACGGTAACGGGATCGAAATCAGCACAATATTTATCAGGCGACGATCCAGAGGTAGCAGCTGAAATTTGGCATGGGGCTTGGAGGATGACCGACTATGGAAGAACTCAGTTTAAAAATAGCGTGGAGAAACATATGGAAAGCGAAAGGGTTTTCTTTAATCAATCTAGGTGGACTCGCCATTGGTCTATGTGCTGCATTGTTGCTCACGCTCTATGTTTTGAATGAATGGCAGTTCGATCAGCAGTTTGCGGATGCTAAGAACATCTACGAGGTAAAAGTAAATGTACTGGAAAGCGGTGACAGGATCGTAAGTACAGGCGACCAGACCCCCCAGCCCCTTGCTGCGGCGATGAAAGCCGAACTGACAGGCATTAAAGACATAGCGACTATTACCTGGCCTTCCCAAACCCTAATGGTCACTGGGCAGCAAAGTGTAAGACTTCAAAACCGGCTGGCAGATCCGGATATTTTGAAAGTGCTGAGCTACCGATTCATTTCCGGCGATGCAGCCACAGCTTTTGCTAAACCGAATTCCATGATCCTCACGCGCAGCGCAGCCACCCGTCTTTTTGGTGACAAGGATGCGATGGGAAAGCCGGTAAAATACATGAATTTTGCGGAACTGACGGTAACTGGTATCATTGAGGACCTGCCGGAAAATATGAGTTATCGTTTTGAAAGCTTGGTTTCGCTGAACGAGAACTTGGGGATTTTTATGAAAAACCCGCCATGGGACAATTATTCATTTTACACGGTGCTGCAGTTGAACGAGGGTGTCGATCCACAGAATTTTAATAACAGTCTTGCCAATTTTCTGAAATCACATGAGGAGCGTGCGCTGGCAACCGCTTTTATATATCCGCTTCTAAAAAGCCATTTGCATGGGGAGTTTAAGAATGGACAACCTTCCGGTGGTCGCATACACCAGGTTTGGATCTTCGTTGGCCTAGCTACAGGCATCCTGCTCATAGCCTGCATTAATTTTATGAACCTAGCTACCGCGCGCGCGGGTAAAAGGGCGAAAGAAGTCGGAATTCGAAAAGCCATCGGCGCTTCGAGGGCTTCCCTGGTGCTGCAATTTCTTCTGGAGGCGGTGCTGATGGTTGTTGTCAGTCTGCTAATGGCGTTGATGCTGGCCGAAATCTGCCTTCCAGCCTTCAACAACTTGCTTCATACCAGCTTGAGCATGACCTCGCTCGGCGTGTGGAACTGGGCTGTGGTACTGTCTGTGATCCTGTTTACCGGTATTGCCTCAGGCAGCTACCCCGCGTTTTACCTTTCTTCCTTTGCCCCGTCCAGTGCCTTGAAAGGCACATTAAAGGTCAACCCTGTATCCATAAATTTAAGGAAAATACTCGTTATCCTGCAATTTAGCTGCGCCGTATTCTTAATCACTGGAACGGTAGTGGTCTATAAACAATTGCAGTTCATTAAAAATCGGCCCGTGGGCTACGACAGCAACTTGCTGGTGGAAATGCCAATGGAGGGCCAGATCTTTCAGAAATATGAACTGCTCAAAACCCGGTTGCTGGCATCCGGAGTGGTCAAAGCGATGTGCAAGACCTCTGGCAGCATCTCTACCCAAAATTCGAGCACCAATGGACTGGAATGGCCGGGAATGTCTGAAGCCGATAAGCGAATTTCATTTAACCAGATCATTACCACAGAAGACTTTACTCGTACCACAGGGGTTAAAATGATCGCCGGTAGGGATTTTAGCAGAGAAATCAGCTCGGACAGTACGGCCATATTGCTCAATAGTACTGCAGTGAAGGTAATGAACCTAAAGAATCCAATCGGTAAACGGATATTCTTTGCTGGCATTCAAAGAACAGTAGTAGGGGTATTTAAAGACATCATCTGGGCGGATCCGAGTAAAAAAGAAATGCCTATGGTGATCGCCTGGGTGTCTTTTATTCCAGATCTAATTACCATGCGGCTAAATCCGAACAGGAAAACCGCGGACGCGCTGGCAACAGTTAACAAGATTACTAAAGAACTCAACCCGGTATATCCTGTGGAAGTTAAGTTTGTAGATGCCCTATATCAGCAAAAATTTGAGAGGGAGCAGACTTTGTCCATACTGTCTAATATCTTCGGCGGGTTGTCAATATTCATCTCATGCTTGGGGCTGCTGGGCCTGTCTGCTTATAGTGCAGAGTTGCGTACCAAAGAAATCGGGATTCGCAAGGTGCTGGGGGCAAGCAACGTAAACATTGTACGCCTGCTGAGCTGGAGTTTTATCCGACTAGTACTGATCTCAGTAGCTATCGCGGTGCCGCTTACCTGGTATTTAATGAACAGTTGGCTGATGAAGTTTGATTTTCACATTAGGATCAATGGTTGGATCATGGGATTATCGGCACTCTCGATCACTTTAATAGCCTTCCTGACGGTGAGTTACCAGGCCATTAATGCCGCGAAATCTGATCCTATAAAGGCTATCAAATACGAATAGTAATAGGCCGAGAGCGAGGGATAAAAAGGCGCAAATATCAGGAATTTGGAATTAGCCAGTAACAGAGATGTAAATAATAAGGTAGTACTGGATCAGGATGGGGATGAGATAGGACCAAAAAAATACAAACAAGGAATGTTGTTCCGCTGTGATCCGGACGGCACACATGTGGAATGCCTCGGCTACAATTTCAGAAACGAATATGAATCGGCTATAGATAGTTATGGGAATATATGGCAAAGTGATAACGACGATGACGGAAATAAAGGAGTACGGATCAACTATGTTATGGAATATGGCAATTATGGGTATACTGATGAAATGACTGGCGCTGGATGGACAACTAAGCGCATTAACATGGAGGATTCCATTCCTTTGCGCCACTGGCATCAAAATGACCCAGGAGTTGTTCCGAATCTGTTGCAGACAGGATCAGGCTCACCTTCCGGAATGGCGTTTTATGAAGGAACGTTATTGCCAAAGCAATTTCAAAATGAGATGATTCACACCGAACCGGGGCATAATGTTGTTCGGACATATCCTGTTCAGAAAGCGGGTGCTGGATTTAAAGCAGGTATCCTCAAGATGCTTGATGGTAAGCGGGATCAATGGTTCCGTCCGGCAGATGTTTGTATAGCACCGGACGGTTCTCTAATTGTAGCCGACTGGTATGACCCAGGTGTTGGTGGACACAGGGTTGGAGACCTTCAGCGTGGCCGCATATATCGGGTAGTTCCAGAAAATATGGTGGCTACCTATAAGATACCCGAAGAAGATTATACGACGGCGAAAGGGGCTGTAATTGCACTGCAGAATCCAAATCTCGCTGTTCGCAGACATGCATTCACGGCCTTAACCGATATGGGGGACTCAGCGATAGAAGAGCTGGAAAAGCTGTGGTTAACATCGCCTAATTCACGTATGCGTGCCAGGGCACTATGGGTGCTTTCAAAATCAACAGCTGCGGCAAAATATCTTTCCCAGGCAATTAAAAATCCCGATCCCGATTTGAGAATAACTGCGTTAAGAGCAGCAAGGGAAGTAGATATCGATGTGCTTAAACTTGCAGGGGCATTAGTAAATGATCCTGATGCACAGGTAAGACGTGACTGCGCGATTGCCTTGCGTCACCGAAAAGAACCAGAAGCCGCAACAATATGGGCAGCACTTGCCGCAAGACATGATGGCAACGATAAATGGTATTTAGAGACCTTGGGTATCGGTGCAGACAGGCAATGGAACCGATTCTTTACTGCCTACCTCAAGGTGGTACCGGATCCGTTATTGACGGCTGGAGGCAGAGATATCGTGTGGCGGGCACGTACGGATGCTGCGCTTCCATATCTGGTAAAGCTGGCTAAAGATGCAGGTGTTCCGTTAAAATCCCGCTTGAGATACCTCAGGGCTTTTGACTTTTACCCTGAAGCGGAGAAATCTAAAACCTTAGTCAGATTATTGGAGGAAAATAATGGTAAAGACTTGAAATTGAGTGCGATGGTTTTGAAATCATTGAATCCTCAAAACATATCGGGGTCAGCTATAGCTAAGGAACAGGTTAAAAAGGTTTTAGAATCATACACCGGGACACAGGATTTTGTTGATATGGTAAAACAGTATAATATCACTACAGAATCCGATAAATTGATGAATCTGGTAAAATCTAATGGTATTCAGAGTAAAGGGGGATACCAGGCCGGAGGGATCGGAGCTGATGCGGCAAGGATACTGCTTAAAAATAAGGAAGATCTTCGCTTTCTCAATGTCATTAGAGATAAAGATCAGAAAAAGGCGTCCAACGTTTTAGCGGTCCTTGGTTCAATAGGTAATAATGAATCAACAGCTGTTCTCTCAAAGGTAATTTTGTCAAACCAATATGCTTTATCCACGCGCGAAAAAGCGGTACAGATGCTGGGTAAAAGTAAGAACGGGGAAGACCGTGTTCTGGAAATGCTAGAAGGTAAAAAGTTATCCCCGAGTTTAATTGCACCGGCTGTTGCTGGATTGAGCGGGACAACCAGAAAGGGTACATTGGAAAAAGCAAAGGCATTTTTGCCCAATACCAACACGACCAAAACTGTTAAAACCAAGGGTTTAACCATTGATCTGAGTAGTATACTTGCTTTAAAAGGAAATACAGTGAAGGGTAAAATCGTTTTCCTTAGCTCCTGTTCGGTATGCCATAAAGCGGGTAAAGATGGTTTTGAATTTGGACCTAATTTATCTGAAATAGGTGCGAAGTTACCCAAGGAAGGGCTATTTGATGCGATTGCTAACCCTTCTGCAGGTATTAATTTTGGATATGAGACCTCACAGTTAGCCATGAAAGATGGGTCGACATTGATGGGGATTATTTCAAGCCGGACAGAAACAGATATCGAAGTAAGATACCCGGGAGGCGCTGTTCAGAAAATTAAGACCGCTGATGTCAAGCAAATTAAACAAGTACCGACATCTATGATGCCTGAAGGGTTACATCAAACAATTTCAAAGCAGGAATTAGCGGATTTACTTGCATTCCTTGCTTCTTTGAAAAAGAAAGGTTAATACGCAAAAATAGTTTGGATATTGAGGTGATACAATAGAACATTGTTTCCGATGATATCTAAAATATCCAAACTATTTTTATCTAATGATAAATCAAGCAATCGATTGTTGATTAGTTTCCTCTTCGTTATCAATATGCCAGAGATTTGCCATCTGTGCCTTGTGATAATTGGTGTCCGCATTTTTTACGGCACGGAAGAGGTAGGCCTTTTTATTAGAGAGCACAGTGCCATTTTCCAGATGGATAAATAGGTCATTCAAAATGAGCTGTGCATCTTCTGTATCCTTTATCAGGTAAATGGCATATTTTTCAGCGTGGGGTACATACGGCGATAAAGGTCTTCGAAAGATTTTTCATCAAAATTCTTTTCCTTTTTATCGTTAAAACCGACAGTATTGTTTTCGCTCATAAATTATTGCGTCCAAATTAAAATTCAGAAACGATACGCATATTAACTCAATATTAAATGCTCATTTTGATCCTTGCTAGTAATGCTAATTTCACCATGGCTGAATGTACTTTTATCGGGGTTGTAAATTCTAATCAATAGTCAAACCTATTTCATATGGAGAACAAGCCCAGGGCCATCAGCGACGCACCTAGTTCACTTGTGAGGATTTCAGGGGTCGGCTGAACTGCGCGCACCTCTACAATACCCCCAATAAAATTCGTGTTGCAGTCATAAATTAGTATACAGTGAGGAGGAATATGGGCTTGTGCTGACAGGCTATTTTTACACACTATATTGGGGTAGATGTGTGGCTATATAAGTTAAGGTTAATGCTCAGGTGCTTGATAATCATATCATAACAACAATAAAACATGCACTTAACATAGCCTTCGCTAGCTTTGTATTATAAATATAATTATCACTCTCATGAAAAAAAGTATTTTATCAATCCGATATTTTCTTGCCCTGTTGATTCTTCTGGTAATTAATTCCTGTAAGAAAGAAATCCTGACAGGAAGCGCTCTGGATTTAGATCATCTTAGGACAGAATTCGAACAGAAAAAATTCTCTGAAAAGGTTTTGGCGCTGACAGAACCCATCAACAATGATCAGATCATCTGGAATGTGGATTGGGATGCAAAATCCCTTAAAATCAATATAGACTCAGGCTTAAAGTTTATTTATGTGCCCCTTACGCCCAGGCTGGTTTCTGGGAGAAAGCTATTGACCCATAAATATCACCGTTTTTTATTGATTACCAAGAATAGCAATGTCACCCACTATTATCTTACTTATACCTATAACGACAATTTAAATGAAGCTGATGTACCTGGCCGCATTGCCAGATCCGGCTTTACCGGCACGCTCCAGCTTAAAGATCTGGAAAGCAGCGAGGTTACGCAATATACTTTTAGCGAGGGTAATTTT
>Ga0163161_10001548_pt1 | contig 16982 bp, 15 predicted proteins | sample S45metaG_FD_129847 | JGI IMG/M metagenome (GOLD analysis project Ga0163161, IMG submission 129847) | Switchgrass rhizosphere microbial communities from Kellogg Biological Station, Michigan, USA - S4-5 metaG | ecosystem: Host-associated > Plants > Roots > Rhizosphere > Soil | place: USA... | reverse complement strand
CCTTTGAACAGGTCATCTTGCTGCCCGGTGCAGATCGCGTGAGTGAACGCCGGGTGGAAAATCTGCTGCGCAGCGATGCAGCGTTACAGGCCGATCGAGTCGCCAGTTTCGCCACGCCGATCAGCGATGCGCTGGCGGGCTCCGGGTATCTGCTGACGGGGGATGCCGGTGTGGTGCAGCTGGATGTGCGGGTGTTTTACAAAGTCACTGATCCTTATGCCTTCGTCTTGCAGGGCGAACATGTGTTGCCGGCACTGGATCGACTCGTTACCCGATGCACCGTTGCGCTGACGGCGGCACGGGATCTGGACACCATCCTGGTGGCGCGACCGGAATTGATGGGCGCGGACAATCAGGCGGCAGAAAGGCGTGAGCGTTTGCGGGGCGATCTGGTGCGGGGCATCAATCAACGCCTCGCTGATTTGACGTCCACAGGGCAAGGGTTGGGCATCGAAGTGGCGCGGGTGGATGTGCAATCGAGCTTGCCCGGCCCGGCGGTGAATGCTTTCAACGCGGTACTGACGGCCAGCCAGCAAGCCGATAAAGCCGTGGCCAACGCGCGCACGGAAGCGGAGAAATTGACCCAGTCTGCCAACGAGCAAGCGGATCGAACCCTGCAAGTCGCCCATGCCCAGGCCAGTGAACGATTGGCAAAGGCCTCCGCCGACACCGCCACAGTGTTGAGCCTGGCGAAGGCGCAACAACAGGGTACCGACCCGCAAATGCTGCTGCGAATCTACCGCGAGCGGATGCCGAAAATTCTCGGTCAGGCAGGGGCCGTGACCACCGTCGACCCAAAAGACGATTCCCGCCTGATCATTCAGGGAGCTGCACAATGACCGCGCAAACCGCCGCAGCACCGAGCCTGTTGTCCTCGGCCGAACAACGCAGCGCCGCTCGCCAATTGACCCTGGCCATGCTCGCACTCGGCTTGCTGGCGCTTGGACTGGTTTGGCGCTGGCTGGCGCCTGAGCAGAGCGGCGTCAGTCAATTGCTGTTGGGTTTTGCGTCTGTATTGGTGGCCGTGCCGGTGATGCGTTCGGCCTGGTACAGCTTGCGTTATCCCAGCCTGCACGGCATCACTGATCAGTTGATCGCCCTGGCCATGCTCGGTGCCTGGGCAACCGGTGATCTGCTGACGGCGGCCTTGCTGCCGATCATCATGATCTTCGGTCATGTACTGGAGGAACGCAGTGTCATCGGTTCACAGGAGGCGATTCACGCCCTTGGCAAGCTGACGCGCAGCCATGCGCGTAAGGTTCAGGGCGATGGTTCCATCGTTGAAGTCGACAATGGCAAGCTAAGGACCGGGGACCGGGTGGAGGTACGCGCGGGGGATCGGGTGCCCGCCGATGGTCGGGTGTTGTCCGGGCAGGCAAGTCTGGACACGGCTTCGATTACCGGCGAATCGGTACCGGTGGAGGCGGGCGTTGGTATGTCGGTGTTTGGTGGAGCGATCAACCTCGACGGCCTGCTGCTGATCGAGGTCACCCGTACCGGCGACGAGTCGACCCTCGGCAAAGTCATCGCACTGATGCAAAACGCCGAGCGTTCCAAACCACCAATCACCCGTTTGTTGGAGCGTTATGCCGGTAGCTACATGGTGCTGGTCTTGTTGTTGGCCGCGGTGACCTGGTTTGTCACCAACAACGCCCAGGCCATGCTGGCGGTGCTGGTGGCAGCATGTCCCTGTGCATTGGTGTTGTCGGCACCAGCGACGGCGATTGCCGGGGTGGCGGTGGCTGCGCGCCACGGGATTCTGATCCGCAGCTCGGCATTTCTGGAAGAGCTGGCCGATCTCACTTCGCTGGTGGTCGACAAGACCGGCACCCTGACATTCGGCACCTTGCGCCTGCAATCAATCGAGAGTTCGCTGGAGGATCGAAGTCACATCCTGGCATTGGCTGCGAGCCTTGGCTCAGCCAGCAGTCACCCAGTCAGTCGGGCACTGGCCAGCCTGGTCTCGCCAGAGCATTTCCTGTTGCTCACGGATATTCACGAGCGTCAGGGTCTGGGTGTGGTTGCCATGACGGAGCAGGGCGAAGCAGCGCTCGGGCGTCCAGAACTCTTCGCCCAGTTGAAGATTCCCACCACTGCCATTCCCGAACACGATGGGCCGATTGCCGGTCTGTCGCTCAACGGCCAATTCCTGGGCTGGCTGCTGTTGGCCGATAGCGTGAAACCTGAAGCCCGGTTTGCCCTCGGCGAATTGCGTGATCTGGGATTGGGTCGCCAGCTGTTGCTCACCGGTGACCGTCAGAGCGTCGCCCTTACGCTGGCGCAGGATGTCGGCATCCCTGACGTCGAGGCGCAGGCGTTACCCGAAGACAAGCTCAATCGTGTGTTGAAAGAAATCGGTAACGGTTTTCGGCCTATGGTGGTGGGGGATGGCATCAACGATTCGCTGGCCCTCAAGGCGGGTGTGGTTGGAGTGGCAATGGGCGCAGGTGGTGCGGACATTGCCCTGGCGTCAGCGGATGTCGTGTTGATCGGCAGCGATTTGCGCCGCCTTGGCACCTGTGTGCGATTGAGCCGCCAGTGCCGCAGGACCTTGCAGGTCAACGTGGTGATCGGCCTGGGCTGGACGCTCGCTATCGTTGCCTTCGCCGCGTTTGGCTGGCTCGGTGCAGCCGGGGCGATGATTGCTGCGGTACTTCATAACCTCAGCACGTTGCTGGTGCTGGGCAACGCCGGTCGCCTGCTGCGTTTCCAGGAGCCGCTGCTCAAACTGTAGGAGCGAGCCTGCTCGCGATGGTCGTTAACGATAACGCGCGTTTTCTGCTTTTACGCGGCGCTCTTTAGTTCATCGCGAGCGAGCTAGCTCTACTGGAAGCGGGTGAAGATTTTTAGAACTGTGGGGCAAATTCACAGTCAGCAGGGATATAGCAGTCATTTCCGTGGATTTTTTGTTTTTTTGGGCTCATAGGAAACGGCTATCTATTCGATAGCCAGCTATTTTTCAATGATGGTCTAACCTCTCAGCAGACGTCTGAAACAAGGGGGATTATCCATGCTCGCGCAACTTCCACCGGCCTTACAGAATCTGCAGCTACCGCTCCGCCTGCGACTTTGGGACGGCCATGAGTTCAATCTGGGGCCTACGCCCAGTGTCACAATTGTGGTCAAAGATCCACAAATGGTCACCCAGTTCACTCATCCCAGTCTCGATGCGCTAGGGGCGGCGTTTGTCGAAGGCAAACTTGAGCTCGAAGGTTCCATCAGTGACGTGATCCGCGTCTGCGATGAGTGGAGCCAGGCACTGGTGGAGGATGACGAGGGTGGTGAGACCATCCGCACCGCCCATGACAAGGAAACAGACGCCAAGGCGATTTCGTATCACTACGACCTTTCCAACGATTTTTATCAGCTGTGGCTCGACAGCGACATGGCCTATTCCTGCGCATATTTCGAGACTGGCAGTGAAACCCTGGAGCAAGCCCAACAAGCCAAGTTCCGCCATTTGTGCCGTAAGTTGCGCCTGCAGCCCGGTGAGTATTTGCTGGATGTCGGCTGTGGCTGGGGTGGCTTGGCCCGGTATGCGGCACGTGAGTTTGGCGCCAGAGTCTTCGGTATTACCCTCAGTAAAGAGCAATTGGCACTTGCGCGGCAACGGGTGAAAGAGGAAGGCCTGGAGGATCTGGTCGAGCTGCAATTGCTCGATTATCGAGACCTGCCGCAAGACGGCCGTTTCGACAAGGTGGTCAGTGTCGGCATGTTCGAACACGTCGGCCACGCGAATCTGGCGCAGTACTGCAAAACCCTGTTTGGCGCGGTTAAAGAGGGCGGCCTGGTGATGAACCACGGGATCACCGCCAAGCACACGGATGGTCGTCCGGTTGGACGTGGTGCTGGGGAATTCATCGAGAAGTACGTGTTTCCCAATGGAGAATTGCCGCACCTGTCGATGATTTCCGCCGAGATCAGTGAAGCGGGACTCGAAATTGTCGACGTCGAAAGCCTGCGCCTGCATTACGCACGCACGCTGGATCATTGGAGTGAGCGTCTGGAAGACAATCTGGAGGCGGCAGGGAAACTGGTGCCGGAACAAGCCCTGCGGATCTGGCGGTTGTACCTGGCCGGTTGTGCCTACGCATTCGCCAGAGGCTGGATCAACTTGCACCAGATACTCGCGGTCAAGGCGCACGCCGATGGCAGTCATGAACTGCCATGGACGCGAGACGATATCTACAATCCCTGAAACCCATTCAAAGAATAGGTGAGATGAGCCGGGCGATCCGCATGCCGACCTGCTGCAGTCGGTGGGTCTCCCGGCTTTCTTCCTTGGCAATCTCGTGGGCCTGAGCGAAGTCGTCGTTGAGCATCTGTTCCACCTTGGCGGCAAACGCGCTGTCGACGGTCAACAACATCACTTCGAAATTCAGGCGAAACGAACGGTTGTCCATGTTGGCACTGCCGATCGCGCTGATTTCATTGTCGATCAACACCACTTTCTGGTGCAGGAAACCGGGTTCGTAGCGGAACACCCGCACGCCTGCGCGCACGGCTTCAAATGCAAACAGGCTGGAAGCGGCATAGACGATTCGGTGGTCGGGACGGGAGGGCAGCAGGATCCGCACATCGACTCCACGCAAGACGGCCAGGCGCAGTGCGGCGAATACGGCTTCGTCGGGGATGAAATACGGGCTGGTGATCCACACCCGTTCCGTGGCCGCGTGGATGGACTCGACGAAGAACAGCGAACAGGTCTCATAGGGGTCTGCCGGTCCGCTGGCGAGCATCTGGCACAGCACACCGTCGTCCGGGTATACCTCTGGCAGGATCAGCAGGGGCAGTGAGCGCGTGGCCCAGAACCAGTCCTCGGCGAAGGACTCTTGCATGCAGGCCACCACGGGGCCGCGGACCTGCACATGGGTATCGCGCCAAGGCGCCAGGGGCGGTTTTTCTCCCATGTATTCGTCACCGACGTTATGTCCGCCGACAAAACCGAGCATGCCATCGACAACCACTATCTTGCGGTGATTGCGAAAGTTGACCTGGAAGCGATTGAGCCAGCCGCTACGCGTGGCGAAGGCCTTGACCTCGACTCCACCCTCGCGCAGCGCCTGGACGTAACCATGGGGCAGGGAGTGGCTGCCAATCCGATCGTAGAGCAGGTAAATGGCCACGCCTTCGGCCGCTTTCTCCAGCAGGAGTTTTTGCAGGCGCTGGCCCAGACGGTCATCGTGAATGATGAAGAACTGAATCAGTACCGCTTCCTTTGCCTGGCTGATGGCGTTGAAGATCGCATCGAAAGTGGCCCGGCCGTTGATCAGCAGCCGTACTTCGTTGTTGGCCAGACACGGCATGCGCCCAAGCTTGGGCATGGCCCGCAGCGATGCATAGGCATTGGAGGCACGGGCGGTGAGTGCTTCCTCCACCCAGGGCCGCCAGTTGAGCTCGGAGACGGCTTTACGCATTTCTTCGTTAGCCTGGCGCCGGGCCTTGATGTAACCGTCGAAGGTGCTGCGGCCGAATACCAGGTAGGGGATGAGTGTCAGGTAGGGCATGAAGATCAGAGACAAGGCCCATGCGATCGAGCCTTGGGCGGTTCGAACGGTCAGCACGGCGTGGATCGCTGCAATCGTGCCGAGTGAGTGCAGCAACGCGATGGTGTAGCCGAAAATATGTGGTCCAAAATAATCCATGGGGGCAGCCTTGCTCCTGAAGATTCAATGCGTAACAGACCATGTTCCGCTCAGAATGTCGCTATTTAATTGGTCCATGAACCGAAGCCCGTGGTTGGCGTCTAACGGCCACTACTGATCAGGAGTTACACGATGAACGTTCGTCTGCTGGGTTTGGCCTTCACGCTTGCCGCGCTGGGTTCGACACTTCCTGTTGCTGCGCAGGCCCAGATGCTTCAGCCGGGTTTGTGGGAATTGACCACCAGCAACATGAAGGTCGATGACCAGAACATGCCGGATCTGCAATTGATCCTGGGCCAGATACAAAGCCAGATGACCCCCGAACAGCGCGCGCAGTTGGAAAAGCAGGGGATCACCATGGGGGGCAAAGGCATTCGCGCGTGCCTGACGCCGGAGCAGGTCAAGTCAGACGACATCCCGCTGACAGATCCGCAATCGGGCTGCCAACAGCAAATCACCGATCGCACGGGCAATCAGTGGAAATTCCGTTTCAGCTGCCCGAAAGCGCAGGGCTCGGGCGTTGCCACGTTCCTCAGCGATCGTGAGTTCACCACCAAGGTTAACGGCACGTTCAATGCCACTGGCATTCAGCAGAAGGGCAGTCTGGACTCCCGGGCGGTGTGGTTGGGGCAGGATTGCGGAACGGTGAAACCGAGGTCGTAAAAGCTTCGCGGGCAAGCCCGTTCCACAGGGGTAAGCAGATCCTGTCGGAGCGAGGCTTGCCCGCGAAGGCGTCTTTTCAGACGCCAGAGATCCCTGATTGCTCCAACCACTCACACACTGCCTCAACCTCCATCCTGCCAAAATCCTCCCCACTGCGACTGCGCACACTGACAAACCCGCCGGCTTTTTCCTTTTCTCCGATCACCACCAGATAGGGCACCGTCTGACTGTGCTGACGAATCTTGTGATGCACTTTCTCGTTGCGTAGATCGGCCAGGGCTCGCACGCCACTGCGGCGCAGGCGCTCGGTGACTCTATGTGCGTAATTGGCCTGACGATCGTCCATGCTGACGACCATCACGTGCGGTGGCTGACGCCACTGCTGCAATTCCTCGTGGCTGGACCAGCAAGTGCCGTAAATGCGTTGTAGCAAGGTGCCGCTGATGTGATCGAGGGCGAATGCCTGTAAGACCCTGGTGGTAGGGACGTGTGGACCGGTCGTTAGATATTCGGTGTCACCGAGGCGGTATAGCGAGGGATGATCGGACGTTGGGGAGGGCGTGGCGCGTCGACGAATAGAGTGGTTGCTCGCTGCCAGAGATTGCATGCGCGCTTCAATCAGAGGCAGATCGGTTGTCGTCAGAGGTTGCTCGACAGAGAATTCGCAATAGAACCCATCACCCAGCTCCGACCCCATTCGCCATTGCGCATGGGTATGCAGTTGCTTGACTGCCATTGCCAACATCAGCGCGCAGGAGCGGCGCAGGATCTCCAGCCCATCGGGCTCCTGCGGTGTCACGAGGCTAACCCGGGCATTCGTGCCGATCATGAACTCACAATCCACCAGTACGCCGTCTACCCGACCCGCGACTGCCGCATTGGCCAGGCCCGGGCCGATGCTCGCGGCTACCTCATGCACGGTCAGTGGCTGATCGTATTCACGCAATGAACCATCCGGCAGGGTGATCTGGATCATGGCTATTGTTCTCTGCTTCGATCACATGCCCATTTACCTTAGAGGTAATGGGTCGTTGTTGTCATCTTGACGTTTGTCGTGGCGCATCCTGGAGCAGGCCCGCTTTCACGGTTCCAGCGACTTTCAGCGACGGCGTCGTGGGCGTGGAGGCTTTCTGCGTGAATGACCCGGATGTGAAAACCGCTGATGCCGGGTGAGCGTTTCAAGGCCAGATTCAAACGGCGTGCGGCATCTTCACAGAACATCAGATTCTGGCCGTTGGCCAATGCGAAGGCTTGTTCATCGGCACGCTTCACTGCAGTTTGCACCGCCGTGCCGAGGGCGGCTTCAGCGTCATTGATCAGCGCGATCAGCGGCAGGTCATCCAGATAAGCATCCAGATGCAGCGTTAATTGCGCGCTGCTTCGTTGGCTGTGGGGTGTGGCAACGATGCCGTTGGGAGAGCCTAGCCAAGCCAACGCGTCAGCTTGATGCAGTGTTCGATTGGGGAAATCTTCGGCGAATTTCTGCTGAATGAGCTGCCGAGACAGTGCCGCTGAGCAAGGACACGTTGAGGAATAAGTCACCTCGATTTTTAGTTCCACGTGGAACATCGTGTTTTCCAAGCGGGCTTTGATGCTGACGGGATAGGTTTTCCAGCCTGACAAAGGACTGATCAGCGCGGGTCTTTTCAGCAGCATTTGGCCGTGAATATTCACGTAAGCACTGTTGGACAGTCCCTGATGGGAGTCGAGGAATTGCTGCAAGACGAGCCAAAGTAGCGCCGGGGACAGGCTTTCCTGCTCGAGCATTTCCAGCGCCAGGTAGATTCGTGACATGTGAATGCCACGTGCTTCTCCATTATCGAGGCTCACCCCAGCATCGACCTTTGCAGGTAGACGTTCGCCCTCGATCATTACAGGAAGAGCAATGCCGCACATCCCTACCCATTCCAGTGGCAGGGCTTGGTGTGAAGCCTGCACGGCGATATCCGGGAGTGTCAGCGCATTCATGAGCAGGTCCATGGTGGAAGTCCAATTAACGTTACACTATAACATTGTCGTCGACGATGCCATTTCCATGAACAATTTTTCATTCCGTACGCAGGACATGTTTCTCGTCCCATCTCACCTCAACAGCCGGCGATCCGGCTACAGGTGAACTTGCCGCTGCTGCCCCCTGAACTGGAAAACCGGTTGATCGTGGTCCAGCCAACACGTCGGTTGTAACCCACCCATGTTTCTCCGTCCGAGGCGATACCGGTGAAAAAAGTGAGCTGGCCATAGCGGCTGTTGGTTTGAGCCCAATAGCGATGGCCGGCGGCTTCGAAGCCTCGCAAATAGATTGTGCTACCGACGGTATTGACGCTGTAGGCGTTGCCTTGGCCATCGACACAGGCCAGCAGGTTGGCGCTGCGAGTGCAGTTGGCCAAAGACGGGACTTGCGCCCAGGTATCGACTGGCACCAGCAGTGCAGCACTCAGCAGAGCGATTTTCAGGGCATTTCCCATGGTTTCTCCCCACCCATCAGAACGGACTTCAGCATCGTGCTCTTTGCCATCGCGGGCAACGGGGCTGGATTTATAATGTTGTTACACTATAACATTGTATAAGCCCGACGAATTGGCCGGGAAACCTGTGAGGAAACCGCAAATGCCTAATCGTTTACCTGTCACGGTCCTGTCGGGCTTTCTTGGAGCAGGAAAAAGTACACTTCTTAATTACGTACTACGTAATCGTACTAATTTGCGTGTTGCTGTAATCGTCAACGATATGAGTGAAATCAATATCGACGGCAGCGAGGTTCAGCGTGATGTCAGCCTCAATCGCGCCGAGGAGAAACTCGTCGAGATGAGCAACGGCTGCATCTGCTGCACCCTGCGTGAAGATTTGCTCCTGGAGGTCAGCAACCTCGCCCGGGAGGGGCGCTTTGATTATCTACTGATCGAATCCACCGGTATTTCCGAGCCATTGCCAGTGGCGGAGACGTTCATCTTTCGCGACGAAGCCGGTCAAAGCCTTAGCGATATCGCGCGCCTGGACACGCTGGTGACTGTTGTCGATGGTCTGAATTTCCTTCCCGATTACCAAGCGGCGCAAAGCCTGGCTTCCCGTGGCGAAACCCTGGGCGAAGAGGATGAACGCGCCATCACGGAACTGTTGATTGAGCAGATCGAATTTGCAGACGTCATCTTGATCAGCAAGATCGACATGATCAGTAGCCAGGAACGCCAGGAGCTGACGGCAATTCTTCAACGGCTTAATCCACAGGCAGAGATCATCCCCATGGTGATGGGCGAGGTGCCGCTAAAGAAGATTCTCAATACCGGTCGCTTCAACTTCGAGAAAGCTGCGCAGGCGCCTGGCTGGCTGCAAGAGTTGCGTGGCGAACACACACCGGAAACCCAGGAATATGGCATTGCTTCCCGCGCTTATCGCGCGCGCCGCCCCTTCCATCCGCAGCGCTTTTTCAATTTCATCGAGGGTGAATGGCTCAACGGTAAATTGCTGCGCTCCAAGGGCTTCTTCTGGCTGGCGAGCAAGCCTATGCACGCCGGCAGCTGGTCGCAGGCTGGGGGGATGATGCGTCATGGTTACGCGGGTCGCTGGTGGCGTTTTGTGCCGAAGGAACAATGGCCGCAGGATGAAGAAAGCACGGCGGCCATTATGAAAAACTGGGCTGCCGACTCCGGTGATTGCCGGCAGGAACTGGTGTTCATCGGCCAGAATATTGATTTCGAGCAGCTCACCACGGAACTGGACGATTGCCTGCTGACCGATGACGAAATGGCCTTGGGTGCCGAGGGCTGGCGTTTGTTGCCGGATCCGTTTGGTCCCTGGTTTGATGAGGCGGCTTGATCGCGCCACGGATTAAGGTTTGAGCCAGGTTCCCTGGCTCTGGGCCTCGCAGAACGGCTTCAGATACGCCGCATCGGAGGTCACGCCGTAATAGTGAATATCCTCTCGGTAGGGCATATTGGCGACTTGGGCGTTGCTGCACACGCCAAACGCACCGCCGGGACACTGGTCGAGGTATTGCACCTCAACCTTCTGCCCGGCCAAGGTGGGCTGGCAGAAACCATCGGCGAACAGTTTTTCCGGGATGTTGCGATTCTGCTGACAGACTTTCACGTCCAGTCGTTCTGCCTGGCTGTGGACAACACAGGCCTGGGCGAGCGCCTCACTGGCAGCCAGCATCAGCAATAATGACAATCCCATCCATCGCATCCGCACCTCCTTAGAAGTCTTCAATCATGTTGCAGAACATTCCCACCCACGTCATCGCAGGCCCCTTGGGGGCAGGCAAGACCAGCCTGATCAAGCACCTGCTGGCGCAGCGTCCGGACGGCGAGCGCTGGGCGGTGCTGATCAATGAATTCGGGCAGATTGGTATCGACGCTGCGCTGTTGACCCGCGATGTCGATGGTATCGCACTGGGTGAAGTGGCCGGGGGCTGTTTGTGTTGTGTCAATGGTGCGCCATTTCAAATCGGTCTCGGTCGATTGCTGCGCAAGGCACGGCCGGACCGGCTTTTCATCGAACCGTCGGGGCTGGGGCATCCGGTGCAATTGCTCAAGCAACTGAGTGAAACGCCGTGGGAAGGTGTACTAAACGTACTGCCAAGTGTACTGGTTTTGGATGCTGAGGCACTCACTGCAGGCAAAACACTGCCGCAAGCGCAGCAAGAGGCGTTGAGCAGCGCTGGACTGCTGGTAATGAACAAATCGGAAAATCTCAGTGAGGCTGATCGTCAGCGACTTTCTGCTCACTTACCCCCACGACCGATGTACTGGACGCAGCAGGCGACGATGCCATTGAGCCAGTTACCCGGCTTGGCAGCGCGGGCTGTAAAAGGTGTGAGTAACGTCGTTTTGCCCAAGGGGTTGGCGCAATTGCCGGCGATCTGGACTGACCCGACGCTCCCCATTTGCCTGAGCCAGGAACAAGAGGGCGGCTGGAGCATCGGCTGGCGCTGGCATCCCCGCCAGACGTTCGATACGGCGCTTGTCGCTCAGTGGCTTTCAGGTCTCGCCTGGCGGCGGGCGAAATTGGTTGTTCACAGTATCGATGGGTGGGTGTCGGTCAATGCACTGGAGGGCTCGATGCTGCAATGGCAGCCGAGCGAGTGGCGGCAGGATTCACGCATTGAGCTGATTTTCCGTGAACCGCAGGAGATTGAAACGCTACAAAAGGGTCTGGACGGCTGTCGGTTGGGCTAAATTTCAAAAGATCGCAGCCTTCGGCAGCTCCTGCATTTGGTAGAGCACAACCTGGTGTAGGCACTGCCGAAGGCTGCGATCTTGTAATCTCAAGGCCGCCACTTACTGTGTTCCTGCCGCCAATGGCTCAGTTCGACCACATTGGTGCCGTGTTTGACCACATCGGCCACGGGCGGCGTTTCATCCAGAGGCATCGGGTAGGGCGCCAGTTCAATTTGCGCACTGTGGGCACCGAACTGGGTGATAGTGCCGTTATGGCGGGTTTCGCCGGTCACGGTGAATTCAAAGTTATACACACGAGCCAGGCGCCGCCTGCCGCGTCCGTCCTTGATGAACGCAATTTTTTTCAGCGCCACATTGCCGTCAAGCAACTCGACCCCCAGGTTGCTGCAATGCTGCTTGACCCGTTCCAGTGCGCGTTCGCGCAATCCGTGGTTGTGCCACAGCCAGGCGCCGGCAGTGGCGAACAGCATCAGCACGAAAATATTTCCAAGGGTCAGCATCAACAGGGTGCTCCAACATGAGAGTGTCAGCTTAACTGCGTCGCCGGTCTGTCGTACAGGCTGTGTTTCGTCGCATACTGCGCCGCTCGAATTTCAATCGTTTTACGGAAACTCACCGCATGAAACGTACGCCCCATCTGCTCGCTATCCAGTCCCACGTGGTGTTCGGCCACGCTGGCAACAGTGCCGCGGTTTTCCCGATGCAGCGGGTCGGGGTGAATGTCTGGCCGCTCAATACCGTGCAGTTCTCCAACCATACCCAATACGGGCAGTGGACCGGTGAAGTGCTGGCCCCGCACCAGATACCTGATCTGGTGGAAGGCATCGCGGCGATTGGTGAACTGGGCAACTGCGATGCCGTGTTGTCGGGCTATCTGGGCAGTGCCGCCCAGGGACGGGCCATCCTGACGGGCGTCGCGCGAATCAAATCGATGAATCCGAAGGCGCTTTACCTGTGCGACCCGGTGATGGGGCACCCGGAGAAGGGTTGCAGCGTGCCTGCTGAGGTCAGTGACTTTCTCCTGGAGGAGGCTGCCGCCGTGGCCGATTTCATGTGCCCGAACCAACTGGAGCTCGACAGTTTCTCGGGGCGCAAGCCGCAGTCGCTGTTCGATTGCCTGGCGATGGCGCGTGCATTGCTGGCGCGTGGGCCGAAAGCGGTGCTGGTCAAACATCTGGATTATCCCGGCAAAAACCCGGACGTCTTCGAGATGTTGCTGGTGACGGGTGAAGGCAGTTGGCATCTGCAGCGTCCGCTGCTGGCGTTTCCTCGCCAGCCGGTGGGCGTTGGCGATCTGACGTCCGGGTTGTTTCTGGCACGCGTGCTGCTGGGAGACAGTCTGGTCGCCGCTTTCGAGTTCGCCGCATCGGCGGTGCATGAGGTGCTGCTGGAAACCCAGGCCTGCGCCAGCTATGAGCTGGAACTGGTGAGGGCGCAGGACCGGATTGCCCATCCGCGGGTGCGGTTTGAAGCGATCCCGATCAGTCTCTGATTCCGCGCTGACCCCATTCGCGAGCAAGCCCGCTCCCACACTGGGTCTCTGGTGAGCACAGAATTTGTGTCCGACGACGATCCAGTGTGGAAGCGGGCTTGCTCGCGAAGGCTATTTAAAACATGGCATCAAACTACCTGACGGACCTCAGGCATCGCCCTTGATCTCCTGGTACCGCTTTTCCAGCTCCTGACGAATCTGCCGACGTTGCTGGGCCTGCATGAAGCGGCGCTTGTCCTCGCTGTTTTGCGGTTGCAGGGGCGGGACAGAAGCGGGTTTGCGCTGGTCATCCACCGCAACCATGGTGAAGAAGCAACTGTTGGTATGGCGCACCGAGCGCTCGCGGATGTTCTCGGTCACCACCTTGATGCCCACCTCCATCGAGGTGTTTCCGGTGTAGTTGACCGAAGCAAGAAAGGTCACGAGTTCACCGACATGGATCGGCTCACGGAAAATCACCTGGTCCACCGACAGAGTCACCACGTAGCGTCCGGCATAACGGGCTGCACAGGCGTAGGCGACTTCGTCGAGGTATTTGAGCAGGGTGCCGCCGTGAACATTGCCAGAGAAGTTGGCCATGTCGGGGGTCATCAATACCGTCATCGACAGCTGGGCGTTTCCGGGTTCCATAGCGCTCTCACGGGTCAAGGCAAAGTTTGAGGGATGCACCTCTGCGGGTGCCTCGCTGGTTTTTTCAAACCAACAGTTATCGGGACGCCGGGCGAGAAGCCGCCGTCACGCCAGATCGATCTGTTTCCATATATTGCACCGCCTTTCTACCGGAAGTCGCGGTGTTACCCTGCAAAAGCCCAGCCCAAAGGACAAATTCCTACGCGAAAAGCGGGTTTATCAGTTTGCTCGAGCGGACGTTTCCTACGTCTGGCGTTTAAGTCATGCCACCCAAGGAGCCCCACACCATGCATGCCATCAGCTTTATTCAGGATCTGGCAGTGATCATGTTGGTCGCAGGGGTGGTGACTGTACTTTTCCACAGGCTCAAACAACCGGTGGTATTGGGCTACATCGTGGCGGGTTTCATCATCGGTCCGCATACCCCTCCCTTCGGTCTTATCCACGACGAAGACACCATCAAGACCCTGGCTGAACTTGGAGTGATCTTCCTGATGTTTTGCCTGGGCCTGGAATTCAGCCTGCGCAAGCTGTTCAAGGTGGGGGCCACGGCGTTTATCGCGGCGTTCCTGGAAATCGTGCTGATGATCTGGATCGGCTACGAAATTGGCCGCTGGTTCGACTGGAACACCATGGATTCGTTGTTCCTCGGCGCGATCCTTGCCATCTCCTCGACCACCATCATCGTCAAGGCACTCAACGACCTGAAGATGAAAAACCAGCGTTTCGCGCAGCTGATTTTCGGCGTGCTGATCGTCGAAGACATCCTGGGCATCGGCATCATTGCCCTGCTGTCGAGCATCGCGGTCAGCGGTACGGTCAGCTCCGGTGAAGTTTTTTCCACCGTCGGCAAGCTCTCGCTGTTCATGATTGTCGCGTTGGTGATCGGCATTCTGCTTGTGCCGCGATTGCTGGCCTACGTGGCCAAATTCGAAAGCAACGAAATGCTGCTCATTACCGTGCTGGGCTTGTGTTTCGGCTTCTGCCTGCTGGTGGTCAAGCTCGAATACAGCATGGTGCTCGGTGCGTTCCTGATTGGCGCCATCATGGCCGAATCCCGGCAGTTGTTGAAAATCGAACGCCTTATCGAGCCTGTTCGCGACTTGTTCAGCGCCATTTTCTTCGTAGCGATCGGCTTGATGCTCGACCCGATGATTTTGCTGCAGTACGCCTGGCCAATCGCTGTGATCACAGTCGCCGTGGTGCTGGGCAAAATGTTGTCCTGCGGCCTTGGTGCGTATATCGCCGGGAATGACGGACGCACTTCATTGCGGGTCGGCATGGGGCTTTCGCAGATTGGCGAGTTCTCTTTCATCATTGCGTCGCTGGGCATGACCCTGCAGGTCACCAGCAACTTCCTTTACCCGGTGGCCGTGGCGGTTTCGGTGATTACCACGCTGTTGACGCCTTATCTCATTCGCGCGGCCGACCCGTTGTCGATCAAGCTGGCCGCGGTCATGCCGCAACGGCTGGGACGGTTGTTGGGAATGTACGGTGAATGGTTGCGTAGCATTCAGCCTCAGGGTGAGGGCGCGCTGCTGGCTTCGATGATTCGGCGCATTCTGTTGCAAGTCGGCGTCAATCTGGCGCTGGTCGTGGCGATCTTTCTGGCAGGCGCATTTTTCGCCGAGCGCCTCTCGATCAATCTGCAAGACTGGATCGGCGACCCGAGCTGGCAGAAAGCGTTGATTTGGGGAGGCGCGCTGCTGGTATCACTGCCGTTCTTGATTGCCGCCTACCGCAAGCTCAAGGCGCTGTCGATGTTATTGGCGGAGATGGGGGTAAAGCCGGAAATGGCCGGCCGCCACACGCAGCGAGTGCGCCGGGTGATCGCCGAAGTGATCCCGATTCTCTCGCTGTTGGTGATTTTCCTGCTATTGGCAGCCTTGTCGGCCAGTATTCTGCCGACCAACAAGTTGCTGATGCTCATCGCCGTGGTAGCGGCTGGTGTGGCCGCGCTGTTGTGGCGCTGGTTTATCCGCGTCCACACGCGCATGCAGGTGGCCTTGCTCGATACCCTGGACAATCACAAGGACTCGCCAGGGCACTGACGCCGTGAGGCGTCAGCCGACTCAGCTTTCCAGCCAGACGTCCCGCGCCCAGTGCCACACCGACTCCCAGGACTCTTCAGTGACCAGTTCTTCTTCGGCAGACCACAACACCACGGTGCCGTCTTCTTCCACGCAGTAGTAATCGTCACCGTCCTGGCAGATCGGAATCAGACTGCGATCCACACCGGCATCCCAGGCGTTGGCCGCTACTTCCGGCAAGTAAGTATGGGATTGCGGGTCAGTGACGGTCACCGGTTCCAGACTGCCGTAAACCACGTCACTGACAGTCAGCAAAAACTCTTTGAAGACGAACGGAATGTTGATGAACAGTTCCTCTTCGATTTCGACCAGTTGGTCTTCGTCGGGCAACTCCAGGGGGACCGGTACCGGTTCGTTGGCTTCACGCAGTTGTTCGATGACTTCTTCCACGTCCGGGATCCTCTTGCTTGAATGGCGCGGTTTATATGGGGCGGTTTATACAGTAGCTCGCTATAGATGCAACCGCGAAATAGAAAACCCCGGCAAGCCGGGGTTTTTGTTTACAGCGTGACAAGTGAGGAGGGGATCAGCCGTTCTGGCGGATACCTGCCACCAGCCAAGGCTGGTTTTCGCCCTGGGCGCGTTCCATGTTCCAGCTTTCGCTGAACGCTTCGCCCTGGTCGAAGCGCGAGTTTTTCGACACGCCGCTGAAGGTCAGGGTAGCGATGGTCTTGTCGGCGCGATCATCCACACCATCCAGTTGCACATTGAGGTTATCAATGTAGGTGGACTGGAAACCGTCGCCCAGATCGGCACGTTCGCGCTTGAGGAACTCCAGCATCTGCGGGGTCACGAATTCGGCGATCTTGTCCATTTCGTTGGCGTCCCAGTGCTGTTGCAGGGACTGGAAGTGATTGCGGGCCGCTTCGATGAAATTCCTTTCATTGAACCAGGCTGGCGCATTGATCACTGGACGGGCGGCAGCTGGTGCGGCCGAACCACCGAAGATCGAGCCCGTGGCAGGTTTGTGTTCGAACGCTTCACGCTGCATCGGCGCGTGGCCGGCTGGCGCGTATTGATCTTGCTGCTTGCGACGACGGGCGGCGATGAAGCGGAAGACCAGGAACGCGATGACCGCCATGATCAGGATGTCGAAGATTTGCATGCCCTGGAAGCCGTCGCCCATGAACATGGAGGCCAGCAGGCCGCCGGCGGCGATACCGGCCAGGGGGCCGAGCCAGCGCGAAGCACCGCCGGCCTTTGCAGCGGCGCCAGCGGCACCGGCAGCACCAGCGGTCGCCGCAGCGCCGCCCATGCCTGGAGAAGAAGGAGCCATCTGGCTGGT